>Ga0208496_1001040_pt1 | contig 10003 bp, 8 predicted proteins | sample CryBogmetaGMA2M_FD_184552 | JGI IMG/M metagenome (GOLD analysis project Ga0208496, IMG submission 184552) | Freshwater microbial communities from Crystal Bog, Wisconsin, USA - MA2M (SPAdes) | ecosystem: Environmental > Aquatic > Freshwater > Lake | place: Crystal Bog, Wisconsin, USA | collected... | reverse complement strand
ATGAAGCAACACCCGTCGATTAAGGTGAAGCCGGTTTATGCCGGCAGCTACGTGGACACATTGACCAAAGCGGTGACCGCGACCAAGGCTGGCCAAGGGCCGCAAATGGCGTTGGTGTTGGCGGTGGATGCCTATTCGTTGGTGGATGATGAACTGATTTTGCCATTCGATACGCTGGCTTCCTCGACCGAGGACAAGGCATGGTTGAGCGGCTTCTACCCGGCGTTCATGCGCAACGGCCAGATTGACGGCCATACCTGGGGCATTCCTTTCCAGCGCTCGACCGTGGTGATGTTCTACAACAAGGCGATCTTCAAGGAGATCGGCATCGATCCGGAGAAGGGTCCGGCGACTTGGGAAGAGCATATGGAAATCGCCGCAAAGGCGGTGAAGCGCGAAGGCGACCGGACGACGCGTTGGGGGGTGGAAATTCCGGGCAGCGGGTTCACCTACTGGCTGTATCAGGCGATGGTGGCCGAGGCAGGTGCCGAACTCGCGAATGCCAACGGCACCAAAGTGAACTTCAACGATCCGGCTTGCGTGGAAGCGTTGCAATACTGGCTCGACCTGACCGGCAAAGCGAAAGCGCATCCATCTGGAATTGTTGAATGGGGCACCGCACCGCGCGACTTCCTGGAGGAAAAGGTGGCCATGATCTGGCACACAACCGGCAACCTGACCAACATCAAGAACAACGCGAAGTTCCCGTTGGGCGTGGCGATGCTGCCGGCACATAAGCGGCGCGGCAGCCCGACCGGCGGTGGTAATTTCCATCTGTTCAAGGGGGCCAATGCCACCCAGCAGGCAGCGTGCCTGACCTTCCTGAAGTGGCTGACCTCGCCCACCAAAGCGGCGCAATGGGGTATTGAGACCGGTTATGTCGCCACCCGCCCGGATGCTTGGGCGACGCCGGAAATGGCCAAGTATGTTAGCGAGTTCCCCGCTGCCGCCGTGGCGCGTGACCAGTTGGAATTCGCGGTGCCGGAACTGTCCACCCATGATAATCAGCGCGTGACGCAGGCGCTGGATGATGAGTTGCAGGCGGCGCTGACCGGAAAAAAATCTGCCCAGCAGGCGCTGGACGACGCGCAGGCCAGCGGCACGCGCATCCTGAAACCTTTCGCACGCTAGCCGGCCATCATATTCGGGAGAACGTCATGATCAATCGTCGGACCTTGCTGGCGGCTTCGGCCGCCAGCCTTGCTGCGCCCAGCATTCTGCGAGCGCAGACCGTGAAGAAGCTCAGCTTCTATTATCCGATTGCAGTTGGAGGGCCGATTCCGGCGATCATCGACGGCTATTGCAAGGATTTCCAGGCGGAAACCGGAATTGAAGTGACCCCGGTGTACGCCGGTAATTATGGCGAAACGCTCACCAAGGCTGTAACCGCGATCAAGGGTGGAAATGGCCCGCAAATGGCGGTGCTGCTGGCTGCAGAAATGCACAGCCTGCAGGATATGGACATCCTGGTTTCGCTTGATGAAATCGGGCTGGATGCGGCTGGCAAGGCGTGGATGGCTGGGTTCTATCCCGCCTTCCTTGCCAATAGCCGGGCCGAGGGGAAAGTGTGGTCGGTGCCATTTCAGCGTTCGACCGCGGTGATGTACTACAACAAAGCCGCGTTCGCCGAAGTGGGGCTGGACCCGGAGGCATTCCCCAAGACCTGGGCGCAATTGCAAGCGGCAGCGACAAAATTGACCAAGCGCGACGCGTCCGGCCGGGTGACGCGGTGGGGCATTAAGATGGCCGGTGATACCGGCAACGCCCAGTGGACGTTTGGTGCGTTGGCCAATCAGGTACAGCACGTGCTGATGAACGAGGCCGGTACCGAGACCTATTTTAATCACCCTAAAGCGATTGAGGCATTGCGTTTCTGGCGCGGGCTCGCGAGCGAGGCAAAGGCAGCGCCGGAAGGGGTATCGAACTGGCCGCAATTGTCACCGGACTTCCTGGAAGGCAATGCGGCGATCATTCAGCATACCACCGGCAACCTGACCAATGTGAGGACGAACGCGAAGTTTCCGTTCGGTGTGGCCGGATTACCCGGCAAGGACGGGCCGCGCACGGTTGTGGGGGGCGGCAACTTGTATTTCTTCAAGTCCGCCAGCCAGGCCGAGCGCGCGGCGGCGCTGCAATTTGCCCGCTTTGTTAGCCAACCCGGGCGCGCGGCGGATTGGAGTATCAAGACGGGCTATATCGCCACCCGCCCGGAAGCGTATGAAACGAACGCGCTAAAGGACTACGTCGCCGGCTTCCCGGCCGCTGATGTGGCACGGGGCTTTCTGCCGGTTGCAGTGGGTGAGCTTTCCACGTTTGAGAACCAACGCGTCTACACCGCGTTGACCAACAATGTGCAGGCCTGCCTGAACGGCACCAAGACGCCAGAAGCGGCGATGGTCGATACGCAAGCGGAAGCCGATCGCATCCTCAAGCCCTACAAAAAGGCCTGAGCTTGCTGAAGCGCGAAACCTGGCAAGCCTGGGCGCTGATCCTGCCCGCCGTGATCCTGCTGGTGGCGTTTACCCACTGGCCGGCGATCACGACGGTGCTGGACAGCCTTTATACGACGCCGAAGGGCAGCCGCCCGCCGCGGTTTGTTGGGCTTGAGAACTATGCCGCGCTGTGGGACGACCCGGTATTTTGGACGGCGTTGCGCAACAACGCCGTCTACGCGTTCGCGACCATTCCCGCCTCGGTGATTTTGGCGTTGCTGATGGCGCTGGCGGTGAATACCGCCTTGCCCGGCCGGCCGCTGGTGCGGATGGCGTATTTTACCCCGACGATGCTGCCGATGATTGCGGTGGCGAATATCTGGCTCTTTTTCTTCACCCCGGATTACGGGCTGTTCGACCGGATTTTGGCAGTGTTCGGCGGTGGGCGACATAACTGGCTCGGTGACGCGGCGACGGCATTGCCATCGATGATCGCGGTGGCGGTGTGGAAAGAGGCTGGGTTTTTCATGATCTTCTACCTCGCCGCCTTGCAGGCAATGCCGCCAGACCTCCAGGAGGCGTCCAACCTGGAAGGTGCATCGCGGGTGTATTTTTTCCGCCGGGTGACGTTGCCATTGCTGATGCCGACGACGCTGTTCGTGCTGGTGAATGCGGTGATCAACGCGTTCCGACTAGTAGACCACGTCGTAGTGATGACGCATGGTGGGCCGAATAATGCCACGACGCTGCTGCTATATTATATCTACGAGATGGGATTCCGGTTCTGGGATACATCCATGGCCGCGACCCTGACCGTGGTGCTGCTGGCGCTGCTGGGGACGCTGGCTTGGCTGCAATTCGGGGTGTTGGGCAAGCGGGTGCATTACCGATGAAAATCGCTACCCGTAGTTTGGAAATCCTCGGCGCGTGGATGCTGGCGTTGATATGGGTGTTACCGCTGCTGTATGCGGTTTGGACGGCGTTTCACGCGCCGGCCTATGCGACGCATTTCGACCTGACCGCGCCGCTAACATTGCAGAATTTCGTCAATGCGTGGGAAGCGGCCCCTTTTGCCCGCTATTTTCTCAACACGACGATCCTGGTCAGCCTAATCCTGGTGGTGCAGTTCGTGCTGTGTACACCGGCAGCATTTGCGTTCGCGCGGATGCATTTTCCCGGCCGCGATGTGGTGTTTGGCTTGGTGCTGTTGCAGTTGATGATCATGCCGGACGTGTTGCTGGTGGGGAACTACCGCACCATGGCGCAATTGGGGCTGGTGGATTCGATCCTGGCGATCGCCCTGCCCTATCTCGGCTCCGCGTTCGGGATTTTTCTGCTGCGGCAGATTTTCCGTGGCGTACCGCAGGAGTTGGATGACGCCGCGCGGCTGGAAGGCAGTTCGTTGCTGGGCCGGCTGTGGCGGGTTTATGTGCCGCTGGCACGGCCGACCTATATCGCCTACGGGCTGGTGTCGATCAGCTATCACTGGAACAACTTCCTCTGGCCACTGGTGATCACCAACTCAGTGAGCACCCGGCCGCTGACGGTGGGTTTGGCGGTGTTCGCCTCCACCGATCAAGGGATTGATTGGTCGATTATCACCGCCTCAACGCTGATGACCTCGGCGCCTTTGCTGGTTGCTTTCTTGCTGTTTCAGCGGCAATTCGTGCAAAGTTTTATGCGAGCAGGAATTCGATGAACGCACTCGACCGACGCCTGGACGCCGCGCTGCGGATTACCGAAGCGGCTGGGAAAATGGCGCTGAGCCGTCAGCCGCCTCCAGGGGCGGCGATTGCTGATCTGAAAGGCCATCAGGACTGGTTGACTGAGGCGGATGGCGCGGTTGAGGCGTTTATCGATCAGGCCTTGCGGGAAGCGTTTCCTGAAGACGGCTTTCAGGGTGAGGAAACCGGGCGAGGGCGCGATGGGCAATTGCGCTGGGTGGTTGACCCGATCGACGGGACGTCAAACTTCGCGCGTGGCAGCACTCGGTTCTGCGTCTCGTTGGGGCTGATCGAGCAGCGGACGCCGTTGCTGGGAGTGGTGGTTGCCCCGGCGGTGGGTGAAACCTTCGCGGCCCGGCAAGGCGGCGGCGCGACGCTGAACGGCACGCCGATCCGGGCGGCGGCCACCGCGGATCTGGCGCGCGGCATGGTGGAATGCGGCTGGTCACCACGCCGGCCGAATGAAACCTATTTCGCGCTGACCCGCGCGGTGATGGAACAGGGGGCAATGCTCCGGGCCGGTGGGTCTGGGGCGCTCGGGTTGATGGATGTGGCGGCGGGGCGGATCGATGCCTACCTCGAACTGCATATCAATTTGTGGGATGTCGCTGCGGCATTGGCGATTTTGGCTGAGGCTGGAGCGGAGGTTTCGGCGTTTTTGGACGGCGATGGACTTGTTGCCGGCAACCCTATTTTCGCCGCCGCGCCAAGGATTGCAGCGGCGCTGCGAGCGGCAGTAGCGGGGCCGATGGGAGCCATTTAGCTGGGCTGGCGCTTTACGCCGTAAAACAGGGCGAACATTTTCAGCCGGTCTACCAAGCTGCGGTTATGCGCTGCTGGGTTGGGAGGTCGGGTGCGTCAAACCAACCTGAACGCAGTGCCTCGATGCGCGCGCTAGTCGGCCAGGCCGGCGCGGAGCCGGGCGCCGTGCCAAGGCCGCGCAGGCTGGGATGCACGGCTGGGCTGGGCCAGTCGTTCCGGCATCCTCATGCAGGTGAAGGTTGGCACCGTGCCGAGGGCGGCCGGCAGACTGGCAAATGGGCGCTTGAGGCGAAACTGAATCGTGCGGTCGTCGGGAGCGCTGAGTTCCGCCGCCGCGCTTATCAAGGTACCGCCATGGGCATCGCGTGTCGCCCAACGCCGGATGCTGGCGACATAGTCGCGAGCCAACGTGAGCTCGCCGTCATGCCATTTCAGGCCTTCGCCTAGCCGGAGTTTCCAGAGCAGGTCGTCATTTTCGACCGTGTGCCCCTCCAACATCTGCGGCGAGATCTCAAAGCGGCCGTTTGGCCATACAGCGTATCGGACACCATGTAGGCGTGATTGCGTGTGACCCAGGCCGAACTGAAATATGGGTCCAGAAAGCCCAGATCGGCAGGTGGTATATAGCGGAGCGTGGTCGCCGACTGAGCGCGCACGATGGCTGGTGCGGCCATCGTGGCCCCGATCACGGCGGTTCGGAGCAGAAACGCGCGCCGCTTCATGATGCTTTCCAGCGGCCGCTGGGACGAATTGACTTGCAGCGATCTTGAAAATAGTTATATTTAATGACATACTTCGTAGCCCCTCTATATTGCCCTTGTCGGCTGTCGCCCCGGAGACCGCGCGGCGGTTTCGGTTGATCATGGCGGAACTGGCAGCACTAGTGGCACGACGGTTTTTGCGGGAGCCACACTTAATCGGCCTGGTTGGACCGCTCTGGAGCTGGCTGAACCGATGCGTGCAGCGATTTGAGCAGGCACGGCCACAGAGAACGGCACTAAAGGCACCGGCACGGACGGCTAGTGCCAGGGTTGCGACCGTAACGCCCAAATTGCGGCTGCCGTCAGGCAAGGCTTGGTTGGTCCGGGCGTTGGGCTGGGAGGCGGCGGGGTATGGCTCCCAATTAGAGACGGTGCTAGGCGAACCTGAGATGCAGACATTGCTGGCGAGCATACCAACGCTCGGGCGTATTCTGCGCCCGGTCTGCCGGATGTTGGGCGTAACGACGTTGAATATAATGCCAAAGACGCTCAAGCCGCCTGCCGCAACGCGGCTCCGAAGGGTGCCGCCGCAGGCGGAGATCGGAACATCCAACCGGCAGGCGGGGCGTTACGATCGGGTCCCGCGCTCCGCGAAAAATGGCGCGTGAGAGCTTAGATATTTTGTGCGCCGTTTTCGTTTCGATATTAAGACAAAAAGTAGCTTCGGCACGGTTTTATCCTCACCGCGCCGCCAAAGCCGCAATCGCCTGGGCGACCAGTTCTTCGATCACTTCGGCCACGGTTTGAATAGACCCGACCATACCCACGGACTGGCCAGCCATCACGGACCCGTTTTCGACATCGCCATCGATCACGGCGCGGCGCAGGGCACCGGCCCAGAAATGTTCGATTTCGAGTTGGGCCGCGTCCTTGGTCAATTCCCCATCCTGAAAGCGCTTAGAGGTTTCCGCTTGGTGGACCAGGAAGCGCTTGGTGCCGGCGTTCACCAGGCCACGCACGGGGATGACGGGGAACCGTTCATCCAACTGAACCGAGGGCAAGGCATCGCGTGCATTGGCACGGACAAAGGCCTGCTTGAAGTTGGCGTGGGCGATGCTTTCGACCGTAGCGGCAAAGCGGGTGCCGAGTTGAGCGCCGGCGGCCCCCATTTCCAAGTAGGACAGGATCGCCTCGCCACGGCCAAGGCCGCCGGCGACGAAGACCGGGACATCGCGCAGATGCGGCAAAATTTCCTGCGCCAACACCGTGAGCGACACGGGGCCGATATGGCCGCCGGCTTCGCTGCCTTCGATCACAATGGCGTCCGCTCCGGAGCGCACCAGTCGCTTAGCCAGGACGAGGGCGGGGGCAAAGGCGATGAGTTTGGCACCACCATCTTTGACCGCACGCACAGCACCGCCGGGCGGGATGCCACCGGCGAGGACGACATGCCCGACATTCGCCTTCAGGCACACCTGCACCAGATCGTCCAACTGCGGATGCATGGTGATGAGGTTGACGCCGAAGGGCATTTGCGTGAGCGCCTGCGTGGCGGCGATTTCCGCCTCCAGCAGAGCCGGGGTCATCGACCCACAAGCGATGACCCCGAAGCCGCCGGCATTGGAGATGGCAGCGACCAGATTGCGCTCACTCACCCAGCTCATCGCACCGCCCAGCAGAGCATAACGGCTACCAAGGAAGGTGGTGCCGCGCGCCCAGAGGCGATCCAACTGGGCGCGGGCGTCAGCGTCGGTCATTCGGCGTCCAATCCGTAGGCGGTGTGGAGGGCGCGCACCGCGAGTTCGGTATAGTCGGCGGCAATCAGCACCGAGACTTTGATCTCGCTGGTGGAGATCACCTGGATGTTGATGCCGCGATCGGCGAGCGACTTGAACATGGTGCTGGCAACACCGGCGTGGCTACGCATGCCAGTACCGACGACGCTGATTTTCGCGACATCGCTATCGGCGAGGATTTCCGCAAAGCCAATGGCGGCGATCTGTTCGTTCAGCACCGCTTTGGCGCGCGGCAGGTCCGCCCGGCCGACGGTGAAGGTCATGTCGGTCGTGCCGTCGGCGGAGACGTTCTGGACGATCATGTCCACATTGACGCCGCCATCGGACAGCGGCCCGAAGATGGCAGCGGCGATACCAGGGCGGTCCGGCACGCGCCGGACAGTAATTTTCGCTTCGTCGCGCGAATATGCGATGCCGGATACGATTGCCTGTTCCACGATCTCGTCCTCGTCCACCACCATTGTGCCGGGCAGGTCACTGCCCAGGCCGTTACCTTCAAAACTGGACAGCACTTGCACCCGCACGCGCTGCTTCATGGCCAATTCCACGCTACGGGTTTGCAGCACCTTGGCGCCGACCGACGCGAGTTCCAGCATTTCCTCATAGGCGATTTTGGCGAGTTTGCGCGCCTTCGGCACGATGCGCGGGTCCGTTGTGTAGACCCCATCCACGTCGGTGTAGATGTCGCAGCGATCGGCCTGCAGGGCGGCCGCAAGTGCCACCGCCGAAGTATCTGAGCCGCCGCGGCCCAGCGTCGTCACCCGATTGTCCGGGCCAATGCCCTGGAAACCGGCGACCACGGGCACTTGGCCGGACTGCATGCGGGCGATCAAGGCGGCGCCATCGATCGAATCAATGCGGGCTTTGCCGTGCGCGCCATCGGTTTTGAGCGGGATCTGCCAACCGGACCAGGACCGCGCGTCGACACCGAGGTTTTGCAGGGCGATGGCGGTGAGGCCGGAGGTCACTTGCTCCCCGGTCGCGACGACGGCGTCGTATTCCCGCGCATCATGTAGCGGCGACAGGTCGGTGCAGTATTTGACCAACTGGTTGGTGACGCCGGACATGGCGGAGACGACGACGGCGACCTCGTTGCCGGCATCGACCTCCCGCTTCACGCGAGCGGCGACATTCTTGATTCGGTCGAGATCGGCGACGGAGGTGCCACCGAACTTCATCACGATACGTGCCATGACATCCTATAGCGTGCGGTAGAGGGTCAAAGTTGCAGAAATCTCTCGGGCGGCACACATACTGGCACCGACAGGAGTGGGCAACATGCAAGCTGTGCCGCGAATGGGCGTCTCGCCCGAGGAAATCGCACATTTCGACGCTTTGGCCGCCGATTGGTGGGACCCGAATGGGCCGATGCGGCCACTGCACCGGATGAATCCCTTGCGGGTGGATTGGATGGATCGCCAGGTTGGACGGTCGGTGCGGTGGCTGGATGTTGGCTGTGGGGCTGGATTGGCAGCCGAGGCTCTGGCCAAACGCGGGCATGAGGTGATCGGCGTTGATGCTGCAGGTGCAGCGATTGCGGCGGGGCGGGCTCATGCGGACGGCCTCGGGCTGCAATTGGCTTATCGCGAAGGAGTCGCGGACGAATTGTTGGCCGAAGGGCTCAAGTTCCCAGTGATTTCAGCTTTGGAAGTGATCGAGCACGTCCCCGATCCGGTCGGGTTTATGACCGTGCTGTCCGGATTGCTCGAACCGGGCGGCAAGCTATTTGTGTCTACCCTGAACCGCACGCGACGGTCATGGCTGACGGCGATCGCCGGGGCGGAGTATGCGCTACGGATATTGCCGGTAGGGACGCATGACTGGACAAAATTTCTGTCTCCGGCCGAGCTATCGGCCGCGGCGAGAGAGGCCGGGCTGCGCACGATTGCGCTGGCTGGGATGGTGCCAGGGCCGGCGGGATGGCGGATCAGCCGCAATACGTCGGTCAACTATATCGCTGGGTTCACCAACTGAGAATAACGCAGTTGTTCATGCAAACGGGCTAGAGACAAAAAAAGGCGGCCAACGGCCGCCTTTTCCAGATGTAAACCCTACAGCGGTCAGGCCTGATTGCGACGCATGACGCCGAACGCCGCGAGAGCAAAGGCAATAATAGTCATCGAAGCAGGCTCAGGTACAGGGTTCGGATTACCATTCACGGTCGTGATCTGGAACGTGGCGGCGCTCAGGCTTTCTTCCAGAGAGAACCAGGCTGTGTCACCCGTTTGCAACGCTGCGTCAAAAGAGATGCTGCCATTGCTGTAGTCAGTAATCGCGAAGGTCTCAGAGCCGTTCGTAACAACGCTGCCAACCGTGTTCGTCGACAGCCCCGCATAACCACTGCTGTCATAGCTGCAGTTAAGATACGTCGACGAACAGGCACCATCACCTTCGAAGCCAAATATGTTTGAGCCTGACAGGCCCAGCGTGCCGACTGCATTGGCGCTATTGTTTATGACGCCAACCAACGTATCTTCGCTGCTGTCATACGGGCCCTGCCCATGCGGATTTGAGACGGTAGCCGCGCCGTTCACATCAATGGTAATCAAAATACCGCAGCCAGCCCCGTCCGCACCGACTGCAGGACA
>Ga0208496_1001037_pt1 | contig 10012 bp, 13 predicted proteins | sample CryBogmetaGMA2M_FD_184552 | JGI IMG/M metagenome (GOLD analysis project Ga0208496, IMG submission 184552) | Freshwater microbial communities from Crystal Bog, Wisconsin, USA - MA2M (SPAdes) | ecosystem: Environmental > Aquatic > Freshwater > Lake | place: Crystal Bog, Wisconsin, USA | collected... | reverse complement strand
TGGCAGCGCACGCCGCACGGAAAATCCGCCGAGATCACGAGCGCGCGGGACAATCACCGTCTCTATTGCGTCGCAACTCCACGCATTACCGGGTATGGGGTCGTCATGATCGGTCTCAGCCATCGGAAGTCTCCATGCTCACCCTTTATGTCAGCGCAAGGGAACCCGACTTCAATAGGCGCGATGCAAGAAGAAGTTTGCGCGGATGCTATTCGGCATCTAGGGGCTGAATACCAACCGGTTTGCCTTGCGCATCCAATGCGATTTTTTCAATCCGCGCTTCGGCCTTTTTAAGCAATGTTTCGCATTGCGCCCGCAATGCATCGCCACGGGCGTAAAGCGCAATCGAATCCTCAAGCGGCACATCGCCCTTCTCTAGCCGACCAACAATGGTCTCTAACTCAGCAAGAGCTTTCTCAAACGGCAACGCTACAATATCGGCAGGAACGGGCTGGGTCACAGGACTGATTCTCTGTTATTTTTAACGCTTTATGTATTGAACATGCACGCTTCCCTTGCAAGCCGTCAAACGGGAAGTGCCGTCGTTCTCTTGACCATCCTGAGCGCCAAGGTTGATTGGACGCGAACGACACCCGGTAAACGCGTCACTATATTCCGGTGAATGCGCTCGAAATCAGCTGTATCGGCGTATACAACTCGGAGAAGATAATCCGCCGTTCCTGCCAAGAGATAGGCTTCTAGAATCTCTGGATGTTCGCTGACAGCCGCCTCAAAAGCGTCCAAACTGTTCCGACCCTGTTGGTCGAGTGTTACAAAAACAAAAGCAGTTCCAGATAATCCAATCGCATTCTCGTCCAGCAACATCACCGTGCCGCGAACCAAACCGCGCTCATGGAGCATGTTAACGCGTCTTAGGCACGCCGATTGCGATAGATTGACCCGTTCTGCCAGATCGGCATTCGTCATACCCGCATTGGCCTGAAGGAGTCTAAGAATCGAACGATCCCGCGCATCAAGTTCAATCATACGAATATAATTCCATATTTTAGTAATTTATCGAATATTTATTCGATAAACACTGACATATGCGCTCGCTTTTCGCAAGCAACACCATCCACGCTGTGGAAGGATAAGAAAGATAAAACTCAAGGGGGAAATCATGCTGATCGGTGTTCCAAAAGAGATCAAAAACAATGAGTTTCGGGTTGGCCTAGTACCGTCATCGGTCGCAGAGCTTATCCATCACGGACATAGCGTCGTTATTGAAACGGGTGCAGGTCTTGGTGCAGGTGCGAGTGATGCCGATTATGTAGCCGCTGGTGCCAACATTTCGAGCAATGCCGGAGATATATTCGCGAAAGCCGACATGATTGTGAAGGTCAAGGAGCCGCAGTCTGCCGAGCGCAAACAACTTCGAATAGGGCAGATTCTCTTTACCTATCTCCATTTGGCACCAGACCCTGAACAGACCAAAGACCTCATTGCTTCGGGCGCTACCTGCATTGCGTATGAAACCGTGACATCAGCAACAGGTGGCCTTCCTTTGCTCACCCCAATGTCCGAGGTCGCTGGCCGCCTTGCCCCGCAGGTTGGGGCGCATTGCCTTGAGAAAGCGCAAGGCGGCATGGGCGTGTTGCTGGGCGGCGTCCCAGGCGTCCCGTCTGCCAATGTGGTTATCTTGGGCGGTGGAGTGTCGGGCACGCATGCGGCAACGATTGCGCTCGGAATGGGTGCAAATGTTACGGTCGTTGACCGTTCAGCCGATGTGCTGCGCCGTATATCGGCGCAATTCAACGGCGCTGTTCGCACGGTGTTTTCAACCCGAAATGCGGTCAACGAACTCGTCACCACCGCCGATATGGTCATTGGATGCGTGCTAATCCCCGGTGCAGAAGCACCAAAGCTGATCACCCGCGCGATGCTTAAAACCATGAAACCGGGTTCAGTAATTGTCGACGTCGCTATCGATCAAGGCGGCTGCTGCGAAACGTCAAAGGCAACGACCCATGCCGATCCAACCTATGTGGTGGATGGCGTGATCCATTATTGTGTCGCAAACATGCCCGGTGCGGTTGCGCGAACCTCAACTTTTGCACTGAACAACAGCACGCTCCCATTCGCCCTCGCACTGGCCGATAAGGGCTGGAAACAGGCGCTTATCGATGACAAGCATTTGAGGAATGGCCTGAATGTTCATGATGGCAAGCTTACATATAAGGCCGTCGCCGATGTCCAGGGACTGAGCTACACCGGCGCAGAGAGCGTGTTGGGGCTTTAAACGCGTATTTTGCCGATGCGACGAAGTACACAATTAATAAACTAGGCCTCTTCCTGTGCGGGAGAGGCCTTTTAAGTTAGAAAAAACGGCTAAATTATCCTCGCTTCCCAAGCCTTAACCCTGGTGCTGGTCTCTCCTGCAACACATCTCTTCGAAACCGGAAGAGTGCAGCAGGCCTTCCTTTTGTCGTTGTCTGGCTCCCGGTCGGCTCAACCATTGCCGTGGTTTCCACTAGCCGCCGGAAGTTTTGCTTATGCAAATGACGACCCGAAATCGACTCTACTGTCCTTTGCAAGGCCGTCAGTGTGAAGCTTGCAGGCATCAGCTCAAACACTACCGGGCGGTACTTTAGCTTGGCACGCAGTCTGCCCATCGCCGTCGCCAAAATACGACGGTGATCATGCCGCATAGGCTCGCCAAAACGCCGCGCGGATACAGCATCAATCGCTCCTGAACGCCCGTCACGCCCGGCTTCGAACACAAGGCCGGCCTCATAAAGTAATTCATACCGGTCGAGCACCTTTTCTTCGTCCCAAGAACCCGCATCCGCGCCAAAGCAAAATCGTAGTCTTTCCAATCGGGTCAGGGGCCTTGCCCGCGTTTCTGCCTTCTCTGCAGCACGATCAGAAGCCCAAGCATTTAATCTTGGGAGAATATCGCGATCCAAAATGGCAGGTCGTCCACCTCGCCAATCTTCCCAAGGGAAAAACCGATACCAAGGCCGGAAAGCAGCCGTCTTTGGGCGTTCCTCTGCCTTCGTTGCAACACGCGTCAAGGCAAGGTAGCCGATAGACACAACATGGGGTGCACCATCATTCGGGCGATCATGCCGCCCGCGATCAGCAAATGTATAAAGTTGTTCTACGTACCCAAGCGACAACCCGGACTGCTCCGCTACAAATGCGCGCAACGCAATCTCAAGCGTCTGGTGAGCTAAGGGGTCAAAACTACCATAAGGCAGACCATCATCATCGCCCTCTGCATGGCCAACCAAAATCTGTGGAGCGTCGCCCTCAACGGCAACAATCGCTGCCGCAAGACCAATCTCAATCGGTGTTTCGGTAAAGCGCTCACTCATGGCGTGTTAGTCATAAGAAAGCGCAAAGGGCGTTCCCTCAAAGGCATCCGAACCTCGACCAATGCTAGCAATGGCCGCAATCATCCGTCCTTTTCTCCCGAGCATTCCATCGGCCAAGGAAATCAGACGCGGATTGGGCGTTGCCGAAGGCGATGAAGCCCGCAAGCGGGTTGCTAGATCAACCTCATCAAGCGCTGGGTTCAGAACGCTCGCCGCAATATAGGCCGACGCTGTGGAACGGCTAATGCCAGCCCAGCAATGAATCACCAAAGGGTGTTTCCGATCCCATTCCTTCACAAAGGCGATGAGGCGTTCAACATGCTCGGCACCCGGTAAGATATGCCCTTCCATCGGTGTCGTTATATCGCTCGCGATGAGCTTCAAATGGCGTTCGGGCAAAATGCCAGCAGGACTTGGCACCCCGCTTGCCTCGGTCAACAACGTAATGACCTGCCGCGCACCGGTTTTCTCAACGGTTTCGTACAACCGCGAAAGCGAGCAAATGTGCAGCGAAGGCATCAGAGTTTCTCCAATTGAGTGAAGCGGTCCAAAAATCGTACCTTAGCGATGTCAGCCCCCCAAGGGTACAACAGTGTTTCATATGTAGCTGAATGGATTTGAGGCTGGCCGAATATACGTCTCGCCTCCTCTTCGTCAAAACCTGCAAGCTCGGTTGCCTCGAAATAGGCTGCCATGTGATCAGCCGCCTTGATGCGCTCTAAAAGCGCATCAGGCTGTTCCTTAGGCAATCCAAAGCGAAGATGAATGGCGTTAAGGAGCCGATGCTCGACCGCTTTATAGTCACCGCCGATGACCGCCTTGAAGGGTGAAATCATATCACCGACGACATATTCTGGTGCATCATGCAGCAACGCCGCCAGACTGGCTTTGCTATCAAAACTCGACCCGATAGCCGTAAATATGGCCTCAACCAGCAAGGAATGCTGTGCCACTGAGAACGATGCAGCACCAAGGGTCTGACCGTTCCAGCGGGCAACTCGGGCCAATCCATGGGCGATGTCTTCGATCTCGATATCCATTGGCATTGGATTCAGGAGATCAAGGCGTCGGCCTGACAACATGCGTTGCCAAGCTCTCGGAAGCAAACCGTCGCTCGTCAAAGGCGCCTCTCCAGCGCTTTGACTTCCTCATGCCGAAAGCAAGCCACCAGATGATCATTCACCATCCCTACCGCTTGCATGAAGGCGTGAACAATCGTTGGACCGCAAAAATTGAACCCGCGCTGCTTGAGGTCTTTAGACATGCGACGCGATACTTCGGTTTCTGTCTTAATGTCAGACATGCTGCGGGGCGAATTTTGAATGACGCGGCCATCGGTAAATCCCCAGAGATAGTTCGAAAATCCTTGTTTCTCTTGAATATCGAGGTAAACGCGCCCGCTTTTTATGGTGCTCTCGATTTTACCCCGATGGCGGATAATACCAGCATCCGCCACAAGGCTTTCAACTTTTTCGGAGCCATATCGGACGATCCGCTCCGCATCGAATCCGTCGAAGGCGGTCCGAAAATTCTCGCGCTTTCGTAAGATTGTGATCCAACTCAAACCGGCTTGAAAGCCATCGAGAATCAATTTCTCAAATAGCGCCCGATCATCATATTCGGGGACGCCCCAATCTGTATCGTGATAGGCAACATAAAGCGGATCAACGCCCGGCCAAGGGCAGCGGTTTTTTCCATCCGCATGTTCGATAACGCCTTTCATCATGCTATCCCCTCAAGATCAAAACGCATCCAGTCTCGCCGTTCTACGGAAAATGAATATCCACCCGCCGATACAAGGTCTCCCGCCTTTATCGCCTCAGCTATCCGATCAAGCCGCAGGAGAGCGATAGCCTGCCCCGCTGGTGTCGACGACCCAATCCGTCCACAAATTTTTTCCCCCGCCAGCGCCTCGGTTCCTTCCGTTGGAGCCGTGCCCTCAGAAAAGCGAACGGGCATACACCGCGTTCGTGCCGTGCCACGATGCTGCATACGCGACACTACCTCTTGACCCACATAGCAACCTTTGCCGAAATCGATGCCGTGCAGTTGATCCATATCCGCCTCGTGCGGGAAGCTGTCGCCATAGACGAAATCCCGCCCGCCTTCGGGTACGCCAAGCGCAATGCGGTGGGCGTGGTAGTCATTTTCGGTGGCGTCGGTTGCGATGGATTGAGCTACCGCAACGAGGATTCTTTCCCCAAGTGTTGAAAGTCTTGGATCGTTCGCACAATACCCTTCATAATCGCGCGAGGGATCGCTACCCCAACCGGCATACACCGCCATATCATCGGAGAGGTTTGCAATCTCTATCTTGGCGCGGAGTTTGTAAAAGCCGAGCCGACGGGCTAGATCACCCGCGAGCAAACGAGGGCAGTCGATCAACACACCCGCATCTGTCGCGAAGATAATACCATCCACAACAATCTTGCCCTGTGGCGTTAGAAGTCCGCCATAAACCGCGTCGCCCTTGGTCAGGCCTTCGATCGAAACGGTTAGGACATTATCGAGGAAATTACGTGCTTCAGGTCCCGAAACACTTACAACTCCCCGATCTGGAAGGTGGCAAACTGGCATTGGTGTTTTACTTCCCTAGTGTGGCCGGCAACTTTCTTGATCTCGCATGATTCAAACCGTAGGACAGAAGCGAATACGGCTCAAGCCGCCAGAACCACATGGGAGCGCTACACGATGCCTCTAACCTTCGACACCCTTTTTAAAGGCGGAATGGTCGTCAACCAAGACGGCATCGGTATAACCGATATTGGCGTTAAACATGGCAAGATTGTTGAGATGGGTGCGCTTGATCCGAAGGCGGCTGGTGAGGTGATTGATTGCACCGGATTGCATGTTTTGCCGGGCGTCATCGACACCCAAGTTCATTTTCGGGAGCCCGGCTTTACCCACAAAGAGGATCTCGAAACAGGGTCACGCGCAGCCGTTATGGGCGGTGTGACCTCCGTTTTCGAAATGCCCAACACCGATCCGCAAACATCAGACGCTGAAGCGTTGGCGGACAAAGTCAGACGCGGCACCCATCGGATGCATTGCGATTTTGCCTTCTGGGTTGGCGGAACCCATCACAATATTGCTGATATCCCCGAGCTTGAGCGTCTACCGGGTGCTGCCGGAATTAAGGTGTTTATGGGATCATCGACCGGTTCGCTGCTTGTCGAAGATGATACGGGAGTCACGGCGATTTTGAGCAAAACGCGCCGACGCGCGGCCTTTCATTCCGAAGACGAAATGATGTTGCGAGAACGGAAAAACTTACGCGTTGAGGGAGACCCCTCGTCTCACCCGATCTGGCGCTCTGCTGAGGTAGCCTTGGCATGCACCAAGCGTCTTGTTCGCATCGCGCGGGAAACCGGTGCGCTGATCCACGTGCTTCACATCTCGACGAGCGACGAAATGCACTATTTGAGGGACCATAAAGACGTTGCGAGTTGTGAGGTGACACCGCATCACCTCACTTTGGCAGGCCCAGAAGCCTATGAAAGATTGGGCACGCTTGTCCAGATGAACCCACCCGTCCGCGACGAAGCCCACCGTGCCGGCATCTGGCAGGGCGTCTCCCAAGGTGTCGCTGATATCCTTGGATCGGATCACGCTCCTCACACCCTTGAAGAGAAGGCTAAACCCTACCCGGCATCTCCCTCCGGAATGACCGGCGTTCAGACCCTGGTTCCGATCATGCTCGACCATGTGAATGCAAGGCGAATGTCGCTGGAGCGTTTTGTGGACATGACGAGTGCCGGTCCATTGCGGCTGTTCGGTATTGCCGGCAAGGGACGCATTGCAGCAGGATATGATGCTGATTTGACCATTGTTGACATGAAGCGTCGTAAAACCATCACGAATAGCTGGATTCAATCGCGTTGCGGATGGACACCTTATGACGGCAAAACGGTTCAAGGTTGGCCGGTGGGTACGATTGTTCGCGGCCAACGCGTCATGTGGGAGGGTGAACTCGTCACGCCATCGCAAGGGGTAGCCGTTCGATTCGTGTAATTAATGATCTGTATCGGCGATCAATACGGCGGCCCGCTGAAGGATTGACCCAAGACCTTTCGTAATCGTTATTCCACCGAGTTCACGTGGATCAACCCATCGGATGTGAGGCGCTTCCGGCCCCGTAACAGCCTCGCCTTCCGTCCAGTTCGCTGAAAAGGCGTTGACCACAAAATGTCGCTTCACTTTTCCCTCAGTATCGCGCTCGATCACTTCGACATGGCCGGCAAAGCCGACAATTTCAGCTTTGATGCCAACTTCTTCCATCAATTCGCGCAGGGCAGCTTCTTCTAGTGTCTCACCAATTTCAACAATTCCACCGGGGAGTGAAAAAATAGGCGCATCTGCGGTACCTATTCTCGCCGCAAGGAGAACTTTGCCTTCCTTAAAGACGGCGACGCTTACCCCAATAAATGGCCGCTCGGGATAAAGACGGCTACTCATACGTGTTGGCCACCATTAATGTGAATCTCGGCACCATGGACATAACTTGATTGCTCCGTGCAAAGAAAATAGATCGCTTTGGCCACTTCTTCCGGCGTACCAAGCCGCCGCATTGGAATTTGTTCGACAATTTTATCTGTTCCGGGCGATAAAATCGACGTGTCAATTTCACCCGGCGAAATCGAATTAACCCGAATACCCAAAGGACCAAAATCGGACGCCATTTCGCGCGTCAGCCCTGCCAATGCGGCTTTCGACGTAGCGTAAGCGGATCCGGCGAAAGGATGAACACGGGAGCCCGCAATCGACGTCACATTAACGATCGAACCCTTTGCCGCCTCAAGCTCTTTCATCAATCCGCGCGCGAGCATCATAGGTGCAAAAAAATTCACTTGAAACACGCGATGCCAATCTTCAAGCTCGGTATTGAGCGTGCCGAGCCTAACGCCATCTTGTCCTTTCGGCGAAATTCCAGCGTTGTTGACGAGTGCGTCAAGCTGGCCGTCTTCTAACCGACGCCGGATTTCATCGATGGCCTCGCGCGTGTTTTGGACATCTTCCAAATCCACCTGAATATGGTCCTGCGCCCCCATTTCCCAGGGGCAGTTTTCAGGAAAAGCCTGCCTCGAACAGCTAATAACACGCCAACCTGCGGCCGAAAATCGCTTGACGGTCGCATGCCCGATGCCCCGGCTCGCGCCAGTCAACAACATCGTCCTTCGCCTTGGCGCTTCCATCGAAAGGGTCATCAGCGTGTCTCCTTACTCAGTATTACACATTACGGATAAAGCCGAACCTTCGTCCAACTATTCGTCGGCGATTCCCGTCTAAAGACCACACGGTCATGAAGACGAAACGGGCGGTCATGCCAGAATTCCATTTCGACCGGTAAAATACGAAAACCCGTCCAGTGAGGCGGTCTTGGTACTTCTCCTACCGCATATTTTGCAGCATTGAGGGCTACGGCCTTCTCGAGTGCAAAGCGGGTCTCGAGCGGACGGGATTGTTGACTTGCCCATGCGCCAATGCGGCTATCGCGCGGGCGCGACTGAAAATAGGCATCGGCCTCGGCATCTGAAACCTGTTCGATGCTACCGCGCACGCGGACCTGACGTTTGAGGCTTTTCCAGTGGAACACAAGCGCTGCCTTCAGGTTTCCCAAAACCTCACGCCCCTTGGCTGATTCAGTATTGGTGTAGAATACGAAACCAGCCTCATCCCAGCCCTTCATTAACACCATGCGCACATTCGGCAATCCCGATGGATCAACGGTCGCCAATGCCATCGCGTTCGGATCATTGGGTTCCGAGCCTTTTGCATCCTCAAACCACTGCGCAAAAAGTGCAAAAGGTTCGCCCACCTCGGTAAAGTCACCGTCTGTTAAACTTTTCACGATTCTAATGCTCCGAACGACTCAATCTGTCGCAACCCGCTTACGACAAATCGTCAATGCTGGTTTTGACTAGAGAAGGCATACGTTAATGATGAGACTCACGATACCCATCGCACGCCATTTTGGGCTCTTTTTATGTCTTTTCAGCGTTGCTGGTTGCGCTAACTCGTTGCCAATCTTTTCGGAACTGCTCGCAGACAAGTCGCCGATTACGACCAGCTCAATCTTTTCAACCGCTTCAACCCTCTCCACAGAGCTCAATCCCACGGACTGGGAACGAGCGAATGAGGCTTTAGAAACAGCGTTAAAACCTACCAATACCAAGGAACAGGTGCGGTGGGAGAACGAAATGACAGCAGCACGAGGCACTTTTCGCCCATTGGGTATCGCTTTTGTTAAGGAAGGTGACCTTTGCCGAGCTTTTGCAGCTCAAATTGTGATTGAAAATGTTGCGCGGCCTATGCTCCAAGGTACGGCCTGTCAGGATGGTACCGGTGAATGGAAAATCTCCGACGTGAAGCGGCTCGCTCGACAAGGATAGACCCGCAACCGATACGAGGTTGCGTCAACGCCGTTCAATCCTTACATCCTTGTGTTGAAAAGCGGTCGGCAGCTCCGACCATCGCAGATACCTGTCAGGATCAAATGGAATGCGCGATCCCTATATCATATTAGGCGTACAAAAAACGGCGAATGAGGACGAGATCAAAAAGGCCTTTCGTCGACAAGCCAAGGTTTTGCACCCTGATCGCAATGTTTCCGATCCAAAAGCAAAAGACAAATTTGCCGAGCTAAACTCAGCTTACGAAATCCTCGGCGACGTCAAAAAACGTAAACAATTTGATTC
>Ga0208496_1001033_pt1 | contig 10019 bp, 8 predicted proteins | sample CryBogmetaGMA2M_FD_184552 | JGI IMG/M metagenome (GOLD analysis project Ga0208496, IMG submission 184552) | Freshwater microbial communities from Crystal Bog, Wisconsin, USA - MA2M (SPAdes) | ecosystem: Environmental > Aquatic > Freshwater > Lake | place: Crystal Bog, Wisconsin, USA | collected... | reverse complement strand
CAAAGATCTTGCCCCAATCATGTTGATTGCGCGTACTGCGAGTTGTCTCAGTATTCATCCGAGTATTCCTGCCAACAACGTTAAAGAATTCGTTGCTTATGTCAAAGCAAATCCTGACAAAGTCAATTATGGGTCCCCTGGGGTAGGAACTGTCGGGCATTTATCGATTGAATTATTTGCTACTCAGGCGGGGATCAAGATTAATCACATCCCTTATAAAGGGGCATCACAATATCAAAATGATTTAATTGCAGGGCACATCCAATTAGCCCAAATTCAGCTGGCAAATTGCATTCCGTTACTCAAGCAGGGGAAGATAAAGACAATTGGCATTACAGCAGAAAAGCGCAATGCTCTTGCTCCTGATGTACCTACTATTGCAGAGCAAGGATTAGTGGGGTATCAGAGCTATAACTGGAATGGTCTGCTTGCGCCGGCGGCTACGCCTAGCGCTATTGTTACCAAACTACATGCCATTCTGAGCAAGCAATTAGCAACCAAAGAGAATCAAGAGCTTTTCATTTCGCAAGGATTTGAACCAAGCAATTTCACCCCGGAAGAATTTGCAAACTTTATTCATCTTGAGACTGAAAAGTGGGCCAAGGTAGCTAAGGTTGCAGATATTAAAGAATAAAAAACAGCGGTTCATTCATAGTCAACATTCAATCACAAGGAAAGCATCATGGCAGAAAAAAAAGATCCCCCATATTTTATGTACTTCCCAGATAACTATCGCTGGTCAGCGGCATTTATCAATATGCTCAGCTCTGCTCCTTATGGCGGATCAGAAATTGGAGAATTGCATAAGATTGGTGCGAAGCTCAAAGGCAAAGCAGGGGACGATGATGAAGCTTGGTTTAACGCCTGTACTGAGGTGGCTGATGGCGTTTGTGAGTACGCAGATCGTTGGGCCAAAGAAGGTAATAATCATTCGGCCGCACATGCTTATCAGCGCGCAGCGAATTACTACCATATGGCGGAGCGTTTCCGCACGCCCAAAGATAAAAAAGCGCTTGATGTGTTTCAGCGCGGCATCGATGCATTTCATCAATTTATCAAGCTGAGCGACTACGAAATTGAAATCGTAGAGATCCCTTTTGCAGATGGCAGCTTACCTGGATATTTTGTGCACCCTCAAAAGAAAATTGCCGAAAGATCACCTTGCGTAGTTTATTTTGATGGTTTGGATGTCACTAAAGAAATCCAATTTATGCGCGGTATTCCCGATTTAATTAAGCGCGGATTCTCAGTTCTCATTATGGATGGCCCTGGAACAGGTGAAGCGATTCGTTTCCGCAATCATTATTTGCGTTATGACTACGAGGTTGCTGGCAGTGCTTGTCTAGATTATTTAGAAACTCGTAAAGATGTCGATCCAAAGAGGATTGGTATTGTGGCTATTAGTTTGGGTGGCTACTACGCACCACGTTGTGCTGCGATGGATCATCGCTGGGCTGCTTGTATTGCATGGGGTGCACAGTGGGATTATCACGAGACATGGAAGAAGCGTATTGACGCTCAGTTTAAGCTCTCCTTATCCGTTCCTGGACACCACATCAATTGGATTCTTGGAGTAGATACCTTAGATCAAGCACTTGAAACGCTTAAACCATTCAAATTGGATGGCGTAATGCAAAAAATGGAATGCCCTTTCCTCCTGGTGCATGGTGCTGAAGATGAGCAAATCCCGCTGAGTGATGCTCAAAAGCAGTATGACGCCTGTGGTTCCAAAGATAAAACTCTCAGGGTCTATACCGCAGAAGAAGGTGGCTCACAACATTGTCAACGTGACTACCTCACCTTGGTTGTAGCGGATATGTGGAATTGGTTTGAGGATAAGTTAATTAAACATCCAAAGTAGAGCTACTCAAGTGGTGCTACTCGAGTGGTGCCACTTGATTGATTTAAATAATAGATACCAATAATAAAGAAAAGCCCAGGAGGCAATATGAGTGCAGCTATATCTGCGATGTCGCAGCCAAAGGATCATGGCATGATTGTTGAGAAGGATGTCAAAATTCCTTTGCGCGATGGTGGCTTTTTGTACGCAGATATTTTTCGCCCTGACTCAGCAACAGAAAAATTTCCAGCTATTGCCAATATCACGGTATACAACAAAGACAAGCTGTGGATTCCGCCTGAAGATTTAGAGGAAGAAGCCAATCCGTATATGAACTGGGAGGCTGCTAATCCGATGTGGTGGGTGCCGCGTGGCTATGTTTGTGTCCGCATAGATTCTCGTGGAACTGGCAAGTCTCCAGGTCGATGTGAACCTAGCTCGTATCAAGAGAGTGTAGATTTTTATGATTGCATTGAGTGGTTAGCAAAACAAGAATGGTGCTCGGGCAATCTAGGTACATTGGGTATCTCTTATCATGCGGCTTGTCAATGGCGCTTGGCCAATCTGAATCCTCCTTCACTGAAAGCGATTATTCCTTGGGAAGGTCGTGCAGATCAATATCGTGATCAAGCCTATCATGGCGGTATTTTTTCAATGGGCTTTTTGGGTAACTGGATTAATCAGCATATGGCGCGCCACTTACTTGGTCGTACCAGAAAATATAATCCAGATTCTTTCTCTCCAGACATGCTTTGGCAATACTTGAGCCATGATTTAGATTCAGAGTGGTGGCGTATGTGTAGTGCGCGCTGGGATCAAATTAAGGTGCCCGTCTATACCGTAGGAAATTGGGGTGGATGGGGCTTGCACTTGCGTGGTAATACTGAGGCCTATCTTTGTGCAGCTTCTAAACATAAAAAATTACGCATTCATACCGGTGATCATTTCCGCCCATTTCACTCTAATGAGGGCAAAGTTGATCAATTGCGTTTCTTTGATTATTGGCTTAAGGGGATTCAGAATGGCATTATGGATGAGCCTCCAATTAAATTGGAGATTCGAACTGGTGGTAGCAAAAAGCCTTATGAATTTCGTTTTGAGAATGAATGGCCTTTGGCTAGAACGCAATGGACCAAGATGTATTTCAGCATCGAGAAGGAGCGCTCTTCTGACGAGGCCCATGCAGAGGGGCGCTTAGTCCCTGAGGAGGTTGCTACCACTCGTCAAATTAGTTATAGCGGTAGCAATCCAAACAAGGCTGGTATTGGTTCGGGATCTTCTGCGCCCGGTATCGGCAGGTCTGGCATATCCTTTGTCACCGATCCAATGAAACAAGATACTGAAATTACAGGACCCCTGATGGCCAACCTGTGGGTTTCGAGTACCGCTGAGGATATGGATGTGATGGTCACTTTGCGCAACATTGATCCTGATGGAAAAGAGGTTTTTGAACTTGGACAACAGGGTCAACCAGTTGTCCTTACTAAAGGATGGTTGCGTGCATCGCATCGCAAGCTAGACCCTCAAAAATCATTACCGTATCGTCCTTATCATGCACACAACGAAAGGTTGTGGCTAGAGCCTGATGTCCCAGTGGAATGTCAGATTGAAATCATCTCTACTTGTATTGTCTTGAAAAAAGGGCACCAATTGCGTGTAGATATCCACGCGCAAGATAGTGCCGGTAGCGGAAATTTCACCCACTTTCATGCTGACTATAACGAAGAGGCCACACATACCTTTTATGCGGGCGGCGCGATGAATTCCTACATCCTTTTGCCGATTATTCCGTCTTAAGGATTTCTATTGGATCAACTATGAATGCCTAGCCTAAGGTGCTAGGCATTTACTAATCCTGCTATATTAATGATCATTTGATCATTTTCATGGAATAATGACTGTTTTAAGTCTGGTAATTATTTCATTCCTACAAAACTAAACAGTACCCTATTTACTAAAGATCGACATGTCATCCATTTCAAATACTTCATTCATATTTGAGGGTAAGGCCAATGCCCCAGTATTGGTTCTAGCAAACTCACTCGCTGCAGCACCAGAGATGTGGAACGCCCAAGCGAAGATCCTTTCTGAGCACTTTCGTGTATTGCGTTATAGCTATCGGGGACACGGCAAGACGCCAGCAATTGGTAATGAGGCAAATATTGAAACGTTGCGACAAGACCTCTTGGCGCTCTTAGATCAGCTGAATATTCAAAAATTTTCTTTTGTAGGTTTGTCTTTGGGTGCCATGTTAGGGATATATCTGGCTGCCAAAAATCCTGAGCGTGTGAATGCACTAGTCGCGGCAAATTTTCGACCATTTCAGGTTGATGCTACTAGAGAGCAGTGGGATCAACGTATTGAGGCAGTTGCTACCAATGGCATTGAGGCTATTGTGAATGGAACTGCTGATCGATGGCTCTCTGAAGACTTCCGAAAAGCAAATCCTGAGATTGATCAACAGGTACGTCAAATGATTGGAAGAACTTCTGCTGAAGGATTTATGGCATGCGCTAAAGCCGTGCGTGATTACGATGCACGACCTTTCCTAAAAGAAGTGCAATGTCCGGTACTGTTAATTGCTGGATCAGGGGATATGGCTGCACCAGCTTCTGAATATCCGCTGATGCAATCATCTATTCCCAAGAATGAATATCTACTACTGCAAGCTGCACATATTTCAAATATTGAATGTGAAAAAGAATTTACGGATGCAGTACAGAAATTTTTAAAAATAGACGCATCTAGCAAATAGCTTAATAGGAGACAGGGAATATGACTCAAAAAATACTTCGTGTAGCTGTGATTGGTTATGGTTGGTGGGGTAAAACTATTGTTGCCACATTACAGTCCAGCCCCCTAGTTAAGGTAGAAATGGTGGTTGAGCAAGAGCCAGCAGTTCGTGAAGCCGCTAAAGCCCTCGGTGATAAATCAGGATTTACTGTTTCGGATTCATATGAAGATGCGATCCGTAATCCTAATGTAGACGCCGTGATTTTATGTACACCACATAAATTGCATTCTGCTCAGATTACTGCTGCTGCTAAAGCGAAAAAGCATGTATTTTGCGAGAAGCCTCTTTGTCTTACTCTCGATGACGCTATTGCAGCTGTTGCTGCTTGTAAGGCAGCTGGTGTCTTATTAGGCATAGGTCACGAGAGACGATTTGAGCCTGCGATTATGGATCTGCGCAAACGTATTGCGAATGGTGAACTGGGTACTATTTTGCAAATCGAAGGCAATTTTAGTCAGGACAAATTTTTTGCTTTGCCCCCAGATAATTGGCGACTGTCTAAAGAGTTGGCTCCCTGCGGACCGCTGTCAGCAACCGGTATTCATTTAGTTGACTTGGCGATTGCAATCTTAGGCCCAGCCGAATCTGTCTTAGCCAGACTCAATACCTTGGCAAGTAATTTTGCTAACGGAGATTCACTGGCAATTATGCTTGGCTTTAAAGGTGGGCCTACCGCGCTAATTAGTGCCATTCTCGCTACGCCATTTGATGGTCGTTTTACGGTATATGGCTCCAAGGGATGGATCGAGATTCGAGACAGAACGCATCCAGAAAATCCAACGGGCTGGGATATTAGTATGGTGTTTAGCGGAAAAGAAAAGACCATCTCTTTTAATGACCCTCATCCTACGGTGCGTGCCAATCTTGAGGCCTTTGCCAGCGGTGCACTGGGACTCAGCGTCTATCCAGTTAGTACAGATGAGATGTTGGCGAATGTCGCTGCGCTGGAATCGATTATGAAATCAGCAGAAAGTGGCTTGATTGAAAAAATACCTGCCATTCATTAAATATCCTCAAGAGTAATGACTAATAAGATTGTGTCATCAGTACCTACTGCTCCAAGGCGCAGATTAAAGAGGGAGGATCGCGAGCGGGAGATTGCGCAAGCGGCCGTTGCCTTTTTTGCTGAGGTGGGTTTTGATGGAGATACCCGTGAGTTAGCGCGGCGCATGGGTGTTACCCAATCCCTGATTTTTCGTTACTTCCCCTCTAAGGCTGCTTTAATCGAGCGCGTCTATCAAGAGGTTTACGTGGGGCGTTGGAATACTTATTGGGAGTCCATCATTGCTGATCGAAGTATTCCCCTGCAAGAGAGGCTTCTGCGTTTTTATAAAGATTACGCCCGAGTGGCATTGACCTACGATTGGGTACGCATTTTTATGTTTTCAGGCTTAAGGGGTGAAAACATTAACACTCGATACTTAGAATTCTTGCGTAGTCGCGTACTTGAGCCCATAGCAAAGGAGCTGCGGGCTGAATTAGGTTTGCCAGGCTTTGACGAGGTGCCTTTGACTGAGGAAGAGGTAGAGCTTATTTGGGGTATTAATGCTCGCGTTTTTTACCTAGGACAACGGCTTTGGATCTTCAATGCGCCCTTAACTATGGATATTGATCAGATTATTGATCAAACGATTACTTCATATTTGGCGGGTGCCAAGCTCACAATCCCTGATCTCATAAAGGTCTAAACCCCTTAATTTAGCCTCTATTCAAAGGTTTCTAGGGTTAATACTTATTGATATAGATCAAATGATCACTTATAAAGTGATCAAGTGATTACTTAATTTGCTATATCAATGGGGTTTACCAATGAATATTGAAGTATCCGAGAAGCAATTTGATACAAGAGAACTTCGCAATGTCTTGGGATCCTTTGGCACCGGTGTTACGGTCGTTACAACCGTGGGGGCATCTGGTGAGCGAATTGGTCTGACGGCAAATTCTTTTAGTTCCGTATCTCTAGATCCGCCAATTGTTCTGTGGAGTCTAGGCAAGAAATCAAGCAATCTCTCCGTATTTCATGAATCAGGACGTTTTGTTATCAACGTCCTTGGTGTCGATCAAATGCACTTATCCAATCAATTTGCAAAGCCAGCGGATGATCGCTTTGCCGGCGTGGAGTGCAAGATAGGTCTGGGTGGCTTACCAGTGATACATGGATGCGCAGCAAATATCGAATGCGAAACGATCAGTGCACAAGAAGTAGGGGATCACGTATTGTTCCTCGGAAAAATTGTGAACTATACCCATGTGAAGAAAGAGTCATTGCTTTTTTGTAATGGCGCCTATGCACGTGCAGCTGAAGTTTAAGTTTTTACTATTTTATTTAAATCATTTTGTGCTTATATTAAAAAGAAGGATGCAATGAAATACAGTACCTTTATGATGCCCTTGCATCCACCAGGACGAAATATCGTGGAGACCCTCAAGGAGGATCAAGACGCCATTATTTTGGCTGATCAATTGGGGTTTTCTGAGGCCTATGTTGGTGAACATGTGACCGATGCTGCAGAAACAGTTACGTCATCAATGATTTTCTTGGCCACATTAATTCATCAGACTAAGAATATTAAGTTGGGTACAGGCACCATCAACGTGCCAAATTCGCATCCTGCCAATGTAGCAGCGCAAGCAGCCATGATGGATCATTTGCTGCAAGGTCGATTCATTATGGGTATTAGCCCCGGCGGATTGATGTCCGATGCTGAGGTGTTTGGCAATCTTGATAAAGATCGTAATGCTATGTTTGTTGAGGGTATTAATACGGTCTTAAAAATTTGGGAATCTGAACCGCCATACAACATTAAAGGCGATTACTGGGATATCTCAGTGCAGAAAACGATGGCTCCGGAAATTGGACAAGGTTTCATCATGAAACCATTTCAAAAGCCCCATCCATTAATTGTGGGTACTGCGGTAGCTCCTTTTTCTAAGGGCGTAACTGAGATGGCTAAAAGAGGGTGGCAACCGATTTCTGCGCCGTTTTTGCTGCCAGAGTGGGTAAAAACCCATTGGCCCAAGTATGTTGAGGGTCGCGAGGCAGTAGGAGCAGTTGCACATCCTGATGAGTGGCGTGTTGCTAAAAGCATTTTTGTGGCTGATGATGAAGCCACGGCAAAACGGTATGCTCTCGAAGAAGGTGGCCCATACCATTTTTACTTTAAGCAATTAGTTCGTAAGCTTGTTGGCGGTGGTGGACGTGGAAATTTATTTAAGTTAGATCAAAGCATTCCCGATTCGGAGGTTACTGCAGATTCAGTGACCAAACGTCTTGTGCTCGCTGGTACTGTTAATTCAGTGGTCGATCAAATATTAGCGTTTAGGGATGTGGTCGGAGATTTTGGTCAACTACTTTACGCCTGCCATGACTGGATGGATCCTAAGTTAGCAAAAAGATCAATGGAATTATTTGCTACCGAGGTAATGCCGCGGGTTAATGCTGCAATAAAGGTGTAATTGAGCGAAGTGCTAACCATGGGGGCATTATGAATTTGAAGTGCTTAGTAGTGAATCTAACATTGCTTTGCTCTGGAGCTCTGTCTCTGCAATCCGCGCTTGCAGCAGGTGACTCTCAATTGGATCCTGATAACACTATATATAAAAGAATGGTGACCCAGGGCCCAGCAACGCCTTTTATTGAAACGCTCTACAAGTGCCCCGTGACTGTTGGAAACCATCGTTTAAGTTCGGTAGGAAAAATTACTGCAACCGATGGGACTGTCATCATCGTTCCCGCTGAAACTGCTTTGCAAAAAGGGCTTGGTCCCAGGAGTGTCGATCTCTATAGCGAATGCGCGCAAATAACACCTAAAAACACTTCGGAAGTTTCTGCTAAAGATGCGCCAATAGTAGTCGTAGATCCTGACGGTGAGGTGATTACCGGTTATATCGTTGCAGATAATTATTATGAGATGTGGGTCAACGGGAAATTGGTCTCGGTAGATAACACTCCATACACCCCATTTAACTCGGCAATCGTCAAATTTAAAGTGAAGCGTCCCTACACAATGGCTTTTCTATTGGTTGATTGGGATGAGCACTTGGGCTTAGGAATGGAGCAATTTCCTGTTCCGGTAACCGACAAAACAAGTCAATGGTATCCGGGCGATGGCGGTTTAATTGCTAAATTTAGTGATGGCACAGTGACGGATAGCTCATGGAAGGCGCAAACTTTTTATATTGCCCCATTAAATGATCCTTCCGAGGTTATTGAAAAAGGCAATGTTCACGATACGCCGCTAAAGGGGCGAGTTCATCCTTTTGCTAAAAAGCCCGATTGCAAAGATCAATGCTTCGCGATTCACTATCCCATTCCTGCAAATTGGCAAACTAGGCGATTTAATGATCTTAACTGGCCAAGGGCGTGGGAGTATACCGATGAAGATATTGGCGTCAATAGTCTGCCTGCCTATACGCGCTATCCAGAGTTGTTCTCGGGCGCACGTTGGATTTGGACTCAAAATTTAGTTTTAGATAACGTAGTAATCGTACGCAAAACAGTGCGATAAAAATTGATTGAATTGGTAGTATTGGCAGCATTGTTACTTATATTTCTTATGAATGGGGTGGGGACATGAAGCAAATTAATCTTGGAATTATTGGAACAGGTTGGTGTGGCGGTATTCGTGCAGAGACAGCACGCGGCAGTGCACTGATAAAAGATATTCATATTGCTGAGACCAATGAATTGCGCTTAAAGGAGGTGGCTGATTTAGTAGAGGCCAAAACAGCAACCACGGACTATCGTGAACTACTGAAAATTAAAGATATCGATGCTGTGATGATTTCGGCAACGCCAGAAACAACGCACTATCCTATGGCGCGAGATGCCCTTTTGGCTGGCAAGCACGTTTTCATGGAAAAGCCGATTGCGCTTGAGTTGGCTGAGGCAGATGAACTTATTGCGTTAGCTAAAAAGTCGAATTTAAAGTTCAGCATTGGTTACTCCCAACGATTTAATCCTAAATTTGCTTATGTAAAAAAATCGATTGCGAATGGGACGATTGGTAAGCCAGTTAGTGTTTTGGTTAGCCGCCACATTACTCGTAGTCTTGGCAAAAAAATTAGCGGTCGTGTGAAATTGTCTCCAGCTGCAATGGAGTCAACACATGATCTAGATTTTGTGTTCTGGTGTCTTGAGCCTGCAAAGCCAGTAAAAGTATATTCACAGCTTAATTTTGGCGCTATGCGCGAATCTACTGGCGCTGAAATTCCTGATTCACAATGGATCACTGTCACGATGGATAACGGATTGTCATTTGTCGTTGGCGGCGGCTGGAGTTTGCCTTTGGGTTATCCGAATTTCTCTACAACGTGGATTGAGTTCATTGGCACTGAAGGCGCTGTCATGGTCGATGATAGTCATAAAGATGTAGTGGTCAATAC
>Ga0208496_1001031_pt1 | contig 10022 bp, 10 predicted proteins | sample CryBogmetaGMA2M_FD_184552 | JGI IMG/M metagenome (GOLD analysis project Ga0208496, IMG submission 184552) | Freshwater microbial communities from Crystal Bog, Wisconsin, USA - MA2M (SPAdes) | ecosystem: Environmental > Aquatic > Freshwater > Lake | place: Crystal Bog, Wisconsin, USA | collected... | reverse complement strand
ATCTGATATCCAAGGCTTTGAGCGATAATTGGAAATAAGCCACCTGCATAGTCGCTAGGGCATCCAATAGTAGCTATACGTATACTTTTCATACCCTAATACTAATTTATTTTATGTCAGAAAATTCTGCGCCTTACTCAGTAGTCATTACTACCTTTGATAAGCGATTCGAGGCTTTTTTGGTGCCTCTTCTTGCACAAATCAAGAGTCAGCGCCCCAATATTGAGGTGATCGTTACGGTCAATGGACCGGCTAAGGGCAATTTTGATGAGGCATATCGGTCAGCTATTCTAAGTTATGTCGCTAAATACCCAAATGTGTTTCCGACAGTCTTCCCTGAGTTTCAGTCGCTTGCAAAATTATGGAATCGAGGAGCGCTTACAAGTAGCTGCAACCGTACATTGGTTCTTAATGATGACTTGGACTTGAAGGCTGAAAATGGAGTTTGCTTTTTTGATCTACTCGAGAAGGCTTTGGCGACTCAAGTAGGCACCTTTACGATCAACGGTAGTTTTTCACACTTCATATTGGATAAACGCCAATTGATTGATGTGGGTTTTTTTGATGAGAGGCTTCTTGGGCTGGGCGAGGAAGACGGAGATTTTTATTGGCGCTTCTATAAAAAATACAAATCAGAAATTCCAAATGTTGATATGGGATTGGTTGATAACGTGCACTCTGATTTGGCTGATGATGGTTATGTCAAGGGTATTCGGACTGCATCAAAATTTAACCGTGACTTCATAAAAAATAAAAAATATAAAACAACCTTATTAGGTGGCTATCGCGGTATGTTTGACACAAAAGTAAATCAAATACTGGAGGATGAAAAACAATATCCTTACGAAGATTTCTATCTCGTGAACAAAAAAGACGTGTAGCGCGTTGAAATACCAGTAATGCCACTTCTATATTTACTCATCAAGCTCACTCTGGCGCTGAGGAATCCCTTCTCTGGTAAAAAGTATCAAGCCCGCCTAGTGAAGAGTGCAATCCTTGTATATCGTCAAAATCCCGAAATCGTTATTCAGGATTACTGCTTCTATATACAGGCTTTGCTCATGGACCGCCTAGGGGACATCAAAAGAAATGCAGTGATTTTCTTCGAGTGCCCTGGTTTAAGTCTGATGAAGTGTTTAATGCCATCGTTCAATATTTCTCTTCAAATTGAACATACTCTTTTAAAGCCTGATACTACAAATACAGCTCTAACTTTTTCAGGGAGTCTTAGAATTCCTAATCAAGAAAAATTGTATTTAGTCAGAGTTGATAATTTTGAGAAATTAAAGCAGGCTGATGTTGTTATTGATTACAGTCGAATTAATTTATTTAATATTCGCTCATGTTCAGATTTACTGGCTTACTCACAAAAAACTTTTTGTATTAGCCCCACCCTTTATTCATTGAGACTATCTACAGTTGGTCGGAGTGGGATCATCACGTTATTTGGCAATCCTAATATTCCGCGCAGAAAATTATTTTTAGAGGATCTAGGTAAAAATCAGGTTATCTCCAAAAATATTTCTGGGGTGTATTTCGGGGTTGAAGAGATTTATCAAAAGGCAAAAATTGTTATTAATATTCGCCAATCGGATATGTATGACACTCTTGAGGAGTTGAGGGTATTGCCTGCGCTTCGAAGCGGGGCGATTGTGATTTGTGAAAATGCCCCCTATATGGAAAAAACGGCATATTCTCAATTTGTAATATGGGGTTCAATCGAGGAAATTCCTAACCTGGCCATTGAGGTCGAAAAAAACTATGAAGCTGTTCATAGGCGCATTTTTGGTGACGGTTCGGATAATTCGCTCTTCGTGAAGAGAATGAGGCGAATTGAGAAATGCAATGAATTAGCGATGAATAAGGCGATAAATTTAGTCAATAATAGGAAATAATTGACGTATATAGTTTGAGTACAAACTGGAATATGGAATCAAAATGATTTTAGTAACTGGTGGCGCAGGCTTTATTGGTGGAAATTTTGTTTTGGATTGGTTGGCCAATCCAAGTGCAGAAGGCATTATTAATCTCGATAAGCTGACCTATGCGGGAAATCTAGCTACTTTAGAGGTCTTAAAAAAAGATCCTCGTCACATTTTCATTCATGGCGATATTGGAGATAAAGAGTTAGTTACAAAGTTACTCAAAGAGCATCAACCCCGCGCTATTGTAAATTTTGCAGCAGAAAGTCATGTGGATCGATCGATTCATGGGCCCGCTGAGTTTGTGCAAACCAATATTGTTGGCACTTTTAATTTATTGGAGTGCGCGCGTGAGCATTGGAATAGCCTTAATGGATCAGCAAAAGAAAATTTCCGCTTTCATCATGTCTCAACTGATGAGGTCTATGGATCACTTTCTGCAACAGACCCCGCCTTTACTGAAACCAATCCTTATGAGCCGAACAGCCCTTACTCTGCTTCGAAGGCGGCGTCTTATCATTTGGTGCGCGCCTGGTTTCATACCTATGGCTTTCCAGTAGTGACTACGAACTGTTCCAACAACTACGGCCCCTATCATTTTCCTGAGAAGCTCATTCCGTTGGTAATTCTGCATGCTCTAAACGGCAAGCCATTGCCAATTTATGGGGATGGTCAGCAAGTGCGTGATTGGCTTTATGTAGGTGATCATTGTTCTGCGATTCGTGAGGTACTGTCTCGTGGTAAGTTAGGTGAGACATATAACATCGGTGGCTGGAATGAAAAAGCCAATATTGATGTTGTTAAAACCATCTGCCGAATTTTGGACGAATTAAAGCCTCGTGCAGATGGTAGATCGTATGCTGAGCAAATTACTTTTGTTAAAGATCGCCCTGGTCACGATCGCCGTTATGCTATTGATGCCAGTAAAGTCGAGCGTGAGTTGGGTTGGCGCCCTGCTGAAACTTTCGATACCGGAATTCGTAAGACGGTGCAGTGGTATCTGGACAATCCTGTTTGGATTGATGGTGTAGTCAGTGGTTCTTACCGAGACTGGGTACAAAAGCAATATAACTAATTTAGCCAGCAAAAAATCAAGTAAAGAACACATGCGTATTCTCGTATTCGGTAAGGATGGTCAATTAGGTAGGGCTTTTGAAAGTCTTTTTGCATCCCTTAATCTTCCGCCTGAAGTTTCGATCCAATCCGTGGGCCGTAAACAATGCGACTTGGCCAACGGGCCTGCATTGATAGACCTCTTGACTCATTCAAAAGCTGATCTCATCATTAATGCATCAGCTTATACCGCTGTCGATAAGGCTGAAACAGAGGTTGATTTAGCGTTTGCAATCAATGCAAGAGCACCAGAGATCATGGCGGAATATGCTGTAAAGAATGGAGCTACTTTTTTACATTACTCCACTGACTATGTTTTTGATGGCGAAAAGTATGGCTTCTATTTAGAAGATGACGTGCGCAATCCTCTGGGTGTGTATGGAAAAAGCAAAGCCGCAGGTGAAGCAGCTATCGCTCGAGTTTTTGCAGGCTCTGTAATTGGCCGGTATGCTATTTTCCGCACGAGTTGGGTTTATGGGGATGGCGGCAATTTCATCCGCACGATTCTGCGTTTGGCAAAAGAGCGTGAAGAGCTCAAGATCATTGCTGATCAATATGGTGTCCCGACAAGCGCTGATTGGCTTGCACAGGTAAGTCTTGGCTTTGCCTTAAATGAGCGGGGAGAATTAAACAGCTTCCCATCTGGGATTTATCATGCTGTTCCTGCTGGCGAGACAAGCTGGCATGACTTAGCTGTCAGTGCTGTTCATGCCGCTCTCGAGGCAGGCGTTGCCCTTAAAGTGACTGCTAATGCTATAAAAGCCATTCCTGCAGTTGAATATCCTTTGCCGGCCCCAAGGCCAATGAATTCAAGAATGTCCACGAATAAGTTGCAAGCTGTTTTAAGCCGCTCCAGCTCTTATAATGAACTATTGAAGCCCCATAAATTTCCGCATTGGGAAGTGATGGTTCATGAATACATTCGAAAGCTGGCTAGTAGTGGTCTCATTTAGCCTTAGACGCTGCAATAGAGAGTCAAACAGAGAACTAATATCGAGGTTGTATGACATCAAAACGTAAAGGTATTATCTTGGCGGGTGGATCCGGGACTCGTTTGTACCCAGTGACCCAAGCGGTTTCTAAGCAATTGATGCCGGTATACGATAAGCCTATGGTGTATTACCCGCTGAGCACTTTAATGTTGGCAGGGATTCGAGATATCTTAGTAATCTCCACGCCACATGACACACCTCGTTTTTCTGAATTGCTCGGCGATGGATCTCAATGGGGCTTGAATATTGATTATTGTGTGCAGCCCTCTCCCGATGGCTTGGCCCAAGCATTTACATTGGGTAAAAACTTTATTGGCAATGATCCCAGTGCATTAGTACTTGGCGATAACATTTTTTATGGCCATGAGTTGGTTGATCAACTCGATAGCGCAAACGATAGGGTTTCAGGCGCTACAGTCTTTGCCTACCACGTCAATGATCCAGAGCGTTATGGCGTGGTTGAGTTTGATAGAGATTACAAAGCGCTCTCTATTGAAGAGAAACCCGTAAATCCAAGAAGTAATTACGCCGTTACTGGTTTGTATTTTTATGACAACCAGGTTTGTGACATTGCCGCCTCTATTAAGCCTAGTGCGCGTGGTGAGCTCGAGATTACGGATGTGAACCGCGTTTATCTAGATAAGAATGAGCTGAGCGTGGAAATTATGGGCCGTGGCTTTGCTTGGCTAGATACTGGCACACATGATTCATTACTAGATGCTGCCGGCTTTATTGCTACCTTGCAAAAGCGCCAAGGTCTTATGGTGGCATGTCCAGAAGAGATCGCCTATCGCCAGGGTTGGATTGGTGCCGATGAAGTGCAAAGAGTAGCCGCACAGTTGAGTAAAAATAGTTATGGGCAATATTTAGCCAAGATTCTGAAAGAGCTAAATACTGCTGCCCAACCTATTTCCTTGTCGGTAAAGAAATCTAAATGAGTAGCTCTTCAAAAATCCAAGTAAGTCCAACCGCCATTCACGATGTTTTTGTGATTGAGCCAAAAGTATTTGGTGATGAGCGTGGTTGGTTTACGGAGTCTTTCAATGCCGAAGATTTTGCTCAAGCCACTGGTTTACATGTAGATTTTGTGCAAGACAACCATTCATTTTCTCGTCAATGGACTCTGCGAGGCTTGCACTACCAGCTAGAAAAAACTCAAGGTAAGTTAGTTCGTGTCGTAGCGGGTAGCGTCTTTGATGTTGCCGTGGATATTCGTCAAGATTCTCCAAGCTATGGTAAGTGGGTTGGTATTGAGCTTAGCGCTCAAAATCATAAGCAGTTATGGATTCCTCCAAAATTGGCTCATGGATTTTTGGTGCTTTCCGAGTCTGCTGAATTTCTGTACAAGACAACGGATTATTACCACCCCCAAAGTGAGGCTTGCCTTGCTTGGAATGATCCTACCGTTGGGATTGAGTGGCCGCTGACTACAGGTACTAGCCCCAACATGAATGCAAAGGATACGGCTGGCTTGCTTTGGGATGCAGCACCCAAGTTTTAAGCGGCCTATCGGCTGATGGCTGATAAAAAATACGATAATGCGCTTATGACTAATGCATCAGCCCTATTAAGTGATTCCAATCCCAAAATCTTGTTAGTCAAACTATCCTCGCTGGGGGATGTTTTGCATAACTTGCCATTGGTATGGGATTTGAGGGTGCGTTTGCCGCATGCGCAAATTGACTGGGTAGTTGAGGAAGCATATGTTCATTTACTAGAACCCTTGTTATCGACTGCTCATTTCAAAGGCATTGACCGAATTATTCCATTTGGATTACGGCGTTGGAAAAAGAATCTATTTACGCTCTCTACCTGGAAAGAGTTTTTTGCTTTTAGACGTGAGTTACGTGAAGTGCAGTACGATATTTTGATTGAGACTCAAGGGCTCTTAAAGTCAGCATTGTTATGCGCATTAGCAAACAAATCTTCCAATGCAGTTGTTGCTGGTTTAGCAAATGCGACTCAGTATTCTGGTTACGAGCCTGTCGCAAGATCGTTTTATAACCAGTGCGTTCAAGTGCCAAATCAGTGCCATGCAGTTGATCGCTCACGCTGGGTTATGTGCTCGGCTTTAGATTGGCCTTTATTGGAGCACTCTGAAGCGCCGCAGTTCTATCCTGCAACTTTTACACAAGCTCTGATTAAAAAAGCAGTGGGCCAGATCCAAACCCCTTATGTTCTATGCTTTCATTCGACTGCGCGCGAGGCAAAGCGTTGGATAAATAGCAACTGGGTTGCTCTGGGTAAAGAGCTGTCAAGCAAAGGCTATCAAGTTGTATTTCCTTGGGGTAATGCAGCCGAAAAAGCAATTAGCCATGAATTGGCCAATCAAGTTCCTGGCGCTGTCGTGCCACCCTCATTTTCGATTCAAGAGGCTTTCTCGGTAATAGCGGGGGCTGCGCTCACGGTTGGCGTTGATACGGGCCTTACTCATTTGGCCGCAGTACTAGGTAAGCCAACTGTAGAAATTTATTGTGATTCGCCGCTGTGGAAAACCGATGGTTATTGGTCTAATCAAATTCACAATCTCGGTGATATGCAATCACCACCATCAGCAGATGCCGTTATCAAGGCTTCTTTGGATTTGTTACAACAGTAATTTTTATTAGCGTAGCAGGGAGTTGATTGCTATTAAATCCTCATCTGTTAACGCAGCAGCATAGGCTTTTAGCTTAATTGCATTCAGGATTGTGTTGTATCTTGCTTGATGTAATAGTGAGCGAGTATTGATTAATGTATCTAGAGCAATCAACACGTCAATATTGATTAAGGTACCCACTTCAAATCCAAGTTTGCTAGATTCTAATGCTGAGGAGCTTGAGCGCTCGGCGGCCTCATACGCTTTTACACTAGCCAAGCCGCCATAGAAGCCTGTAAAAGCAGTGCGAGTATTTTGAGCGGCAGTTCTGCGAAAGTTATCGTAGTTTGCTTTTGCTACATCTACCAGTGCAGCATTTTGACGAATCACTGAGCTAGCATATCCACCGGATACTATAGGTATTGTCATTTGCAGAGCGAGTGTGTTGTTGTACACATTGGTATTGGATGGTGAGTAGCTATTCGGGGTGCCATTGGAGGTGTTGTAGCCCGATGTGCCTACGAGATTGATGGTGGGGTAGTTCAGTGCCTGTGCGCCGCGGTATGTGCTCTCAGCAAGATTCAGTGATAGCTGGCCTCCCAAGACACTAAAGTTCGCGGTTTCTGCCTGAAGAATCCAATCATCTAAAGTTTGTCCTGGAGGCAATATTGGATTCACGCTCTCAGCGATTGGGTTGCCCTTGCTATCCTTAGACTTGCTTCGGGGATCCTTTAGTACCCCTTCAATTTTTGCATCTTTCACTAGAGGCTTGAGTGCTCCTACTGGGCGACCTACTAATTGTTCTAGGGCACCACGCTTCACAATTAGGTCTGCTTGGGCACTAATCTCTTGCGAGTTAGCTAGATCGAGCGCCGCTTGAGCGGTATTGACATCAACAATGGTCGCAAGGCCTGCATCAAATTTGGCTTGTGCAGCGTCGAGCTGTTGTTTGATAAGTGATTTTTTATTTTGGTAGAGCGCCACATTATCTTGACTAGTTAGTGCATCAAAATAGGCTTGGGAGACGCGCAGAATCAGATCTTGCTGTGCGGAAAAAAAGCGCATATCCGCTAATTTGGTATTGAGGTCACCTTGCTTAAACAGCTCTAGTGCAGCGATATTAAATACGGGCTGCGTGAGGGTCACTGTGTAGCTCTTTTGATCAAATACACGAGAGTTGCCGGGGGTGCTGGAGACTGCCGTGCCATTGACGCCGTGTTGATAGTATCTAGTGCCTCCTGGTGTTGCAACTGCCTGGGGCATTAATAAAGAGAAGCCTTGCCAATAGAGCTCTTTGCTGGCCTGATAATTAAAGCGTGCTGCATTTAAGACAGGGTCGCTAAATGCGGCTTCTTGATAGAGCTGAATTAAATCGTTCAATTGACCTTTGCCATCATTGGCCTTGTTAAGGTTCAAATTAGATGGCGTTGAGTTATTCGGTAACGCTGTCTTATTTGCCTGTGGTGCAAACTGCGGGGGTTGCTCTAGGCCAATGAGCGTGGATGCGCTTATGGGGGTTGGCAAAGCAGGTCTTACAGCACCGTTGGCGCTTTGGGCAATGGCGCTTACTGGCCATAAACTCCAGCCGAGCGCTTGACTTAGGATCAAACCGAAGGCGATAGGTCTAGAAAGTCTCAAGCGTACTGGGGTCATCTAATTCGGGTACTTTTTAGTGTGCCATGAAGTTTAAGGCTAAATTGCTTTAAATGCCTGTTTAGGCTCAATTTTGCCAAATAAGTCTTTGGTATCTGGATATGCCTATAAAATTTGCCCTATGGATCTAATTTTGCTTGGAAAAGCACTTATTTTAGGGGTGGTGGAGGGCTTAACAGAGTTCTTGCCCATCTCCAGCACTGGCCATCTCATTCTGGTTGGCGACCTTTTGAATTTTAATGATGAACGAGGCAAGGCCTTTGAGGTCATTATTCAGTTTGGCGCCATTTTGGCTGTCTGCTGGGAGTTTCGGGAAAAATTACTGAAAGTGGCCGGCTCGTTGACTAAGAGTGCTCTGTCACGCCGTTTTGTCCTGAACTTATTAATCGCCTCTTTTCCGGCGATGGGCTTGGGATTTGTTTTTGGTAAACATATCAAGGCAGTATTGTTTTCGCCTATCCCGGTGGCAAGCGCATTTATTGTTGGCGCCCTGGTAATTTTCTGGGCTGAAAAAAGACAGCAATCTTATTCCTTAGTTAGAGCACGTATTCAGACGGTAGACGATCTTTCTCACCTAGATGCTTTTAAGGTTGGGCTAGCACAATGCGCCGCTTTGATTCCCGGCACCTCTCGTTCGGGCGCCACCATTATTGGCGGCATGCTTTTTGGAATCCCTCGCGCAGTAGCTACTGAATTCTCTTTCTTTTTGGCGATCCCAGTGATTGGTGGCGCTACTGCATATGAGTTATTAAAACTCTGGAAAAACCCTGTTGCTATCTCCGGTGAATTTGGTCTCGCAATTGTTGTTGGCTTTGTAGCAGCCTTTATTTCTGCCTTTATTTGCGTCCGTTGGTTGATCCATTATGTGGCGCATCATAATTTTGTACCATTCGCTTGGTACCGAATTATTTTTGGCTTATTAGTATTAGTTAGCGCTTATAGCGGACTAGTTGCTTGGTCTCACTAAAATGCGCTTCTTTAAATTGATCTAAAAAACGGAATTACTATGGATGTATCAATTGACGCCATTACCAACAATATTCAGTTGGCATTAGCCCCCGTGTTTCTCTTAACGGCCGTAGCAACCTTAGTCAATGCTATATCTAGTCGTCTAGCAAGATCAGTCGACCGTATGCGCTTTATCCAGCAATTGATTCACCAGGGTGAGATTAAGGATGCTGTGACTCTGGAGCATATGCGTAAAGAGGCTGATGAGGCTAAAGTTCGGGGGCGTCTTTGCACTGCAGCTATTTTCTTTGATGTGCTGAGTGGCGTTTTTATCTCCCTTACTGTTTTAGAGCTATTCTTTTTTCAAGCAGGTGCGGTACGGTCATTACAGACTAGCTACGTGATTTGGACTTTTGTCATGGGTTTAGTTTCTTTTATGACTTCTTTGTCAATTGTTTTAGCTGAAGTGGTTTATGCATATCGTTCAGCCGGCTGGGAATCTCCCAAACATTATTAATTTCTGATTAGAACCATACTCACTCTCTAGAAAACATCACTATGAATAAAATCCTCATCACCGGTGGCGCAGGCTTTTTGGGTTCCCATCTGACAGAGAAACTACTTAAAGAAGGCAATGATGTCTTGGTAGTAGATAACTACTTCACCGGCACAAAACAAAATCTAGAGCATTTAATTCCTAACCCAAAGTTAGAACTCATGCGTCACGATGTGACCTTCCCGCTGTATGTAGAAACGAATCAAATTTATAACTTGGCGTGCCCAGCATCTCCTGTGCATTACCAATATGATCCGGTG
>Ga0208496_1001027_pt1 | contig 10038 bp, 11 predicted proteins | sample CryBogmetaGMA2M_FD_184552 | JGI IMG/M metagenome (GOLD analysis project Ga0208496, IMG submission 184552) | Freshwater microbial communities from Crystal Bog, Wisconsin, USA - MA2M (SPAdes) | ecosystem: Environmental > Aquatic > Freshwater > Lake | place: Crystal Bog, Wisconsin, USA | collected... | reverse complement strand
GCCCGCATCACAAAGTAAAGAATGAGGCCAGTAAGCGCATAAATCAAAATGATTCCAGGGCCTGCTAATGAAATAGTTTTTCCTGAACCCATAAATAGGCCGGTACCAATACAACCGCCTATGGCGATCATTTCAATATGTCGGCCACCTAAGCCACGCTCTAATTCGGTTTTAGTATCCACGAGTGTCTCTTATGATGAGTGATGATAAATACATTCTTAAGTACTTGGTATGAGCAGTCGTTTTTCAATACTTCTGGCAAGTAGTACAACAACAGAAACTAGCAATAAATATACTAAGGCGGCAAGCAGATAGGCCTTGAAGAACTGGAAATTGGTTGACGCCAATTCCTGCATCCGTGCAAAAAACTCTGTGTACTGGATTAAGAACGTTATAGAAGTATCCTTGAGATTAGCAATCACTTGATTGGTTAATGCCGGCACTGAAGAGCGCAGTACCTGGGGCAAAGTAATCAGGCGAAATATCTGTAATGGCCTAAAGCCTTGCGCGGTGGCAGCCTCAATCTGGGTTTGATCTAGTCCGTTATAGGCAGTTTTTAGATAGGCTGCATTGTATGCGGCCACATTGAATGTAAATCCAATAATAGCCACCGTAAATGGATTTAATCGCACACCCCATTGCGGAAGTCCGTAATACATCAAAAATAAAAGCACGATGAGAGGCATGCCAATAAAGAAAGAGATGTAGCCATTAGTAGCATTTCGAATCCACTTATTTTTACTAAGCGTCAAGTAGAAGACAACAATGCTCAAGACAAATCCAGTAATACTAATAATGAGTGCCAATTCCAGAGTGTTTGCTAGACCTGCCAGTATGAGCGGCATTTGTTCTAGAAGATCACGCTCGAAAGCGGCCCAAGTACCCATTACTCAGATTCTCTTTTACCAAAGAATGCTCTCAGTTCTGGATCAGCATGTTCGTTCGCCAAAACAGCAATACGCTCATCAGCACGAATAACACCTTTATCTAGAAACAGTACCCTATCCGCAATAGCGCTTGCCAAACCTAAATCATGGGTCACACAAATCATGGTGATGCCTTTATCGTGTAAGCGATTAATCAAATCACCTACATCCCGTGACATCACAGGATCTAATGCTGAGGTTGGTTCATCGAGTAATAGCACTGCAGGATCCATCGCCAATGCCCTAGCAATAGCAACGCGCTGCTTCTGCCCACCTGAGAGTTGCCCAGGATATTTGCTTTGGTGGGGCGTCATCTCAAATTGGGAGAGTTCATGCAAGGCTTTTTCATTTGCCTCCTTTAATCCCATACCTTCTAACTTACGCAAGGCTAAGGTGACGTTATCCAATACAGTCAAATGGCTATACAAGGCAAATTGCTGAAATACAAACCCAATTTGCTTACGCAAGGCACGAACATCCACATTGGGGCCGAGTATTTCATTGCCTTTAAATTGTATGGATCCAGACGTCGGCTCAACTAGCCTATTCAGACAACGCAAGAGAGTGGATTTACCGCTACCAGATGAACCCATCAAGACCTTCACCTCACCCTGATTGAGCTCTAGATTAATGCCCGAGAGTACAGTTTGATCGCCAAACGTTTTAGCAAGATCTCGAATGGTGATTACCGTCATACTGCAGCCTCTTTCATGCCCGGGATTTCATAATGCTTTTGAATGAGTTGAACGCCCACTAATAAGATGCGATAAATTGCAAAATAAAGGATGCCGACTGCGAGGTATATCTCAATTCCCTTGAGAGTAGTGGCGGTCAATGTCATCGCCTCTTTCGTAATCTCGGGAATACCAACGGTGTAGGCAAACGGTGAATACTTCAGGACGGAAGTAAATTCATTGACCATACCCGGCACAGCAAAACGGAGCATCTGCGGGATTTCAACGTATCTCAGCACCTGGATACGCGTCATCCCCATTGCCTGTGCGGCAATAATTTCAGCAGGATCAACTGATTCGAATGCACCCCGAAATACTTCAGTCAAATAAGCACCAGCCACTAAGCCTAGACTGAGTGCCATCGCCAGCAGGGGTGGCGGCTTGATGCCAATCCCAGGCAGACCGAAATACACCATGAATAGCAAAACCAATACTGGAACACCTCGAAAGATGTAGGTGTAGATGTCAATTAAGAAGGAGATGCTTTTGATTGACAGTCTATATAAGCTAGAAAGCAGTAGACCAACCGCAAGGCCAGTCATACTGCAAACCAGTGTCACGATGACGGTGTAGATAACACCGTGCCCTAGCTCCAGTAGAATATCGAGAAGATTCATCTCTCTATTAGCTTGAAAATTACTTCATCCACTTATCTAAGATGGCTTTGATTTTTTCAGGGCCTAACTCTGTCAAGTATTTATCAAAATCATCACGCAATTTTGATCCCTTAGCGAAGGCAAATCCTAATTTATCGTGTCCTGTAAATACATAGACACTTTCCAATGGGAGTTGGAGTTTATTTTGATAGTTCAGGAATACAGGCTCTTCAATAAATGCTAAGTCAAGATTGCCATTCTGAAGATCTGTAACTACTTCAGCATAGGAAGGGTAGAGTTTGACCTTGCTTAAAGAGTAATAACCCTTTGGCTCCAGCTCATTCTTGATCAAATCATCGTAAGCCATGCCACGCGGATAACCAATAGAGTATTTCTTAAGCTGGCTTAGGTCTGAAATCTTGATATTTTTACTTTTAAGACTAACCAAATGCCAAGAGTTATCGTAGTACGGCTGGGAAAAATCCATTGCCTCTTTACGTTTATCGGTAATCGAGATACCAGAAAATGCAACGTCTGCTTGACCGCTAGATACTGCTCCTAGCATTCCTTGCCAATCGTATGGAGTTACTTTCAATGTACAACCTCGTGACTGGCAATAGCCCTGAAAAATATCCATGTCTACACCAACAATTTGGCCATTCTGGTCAAACAACATTGGTGCTGATGCTGGAGATACAGCCACCTTAATTTCTTTTGAATCCGTTCCTTTGGAGCAAGCAATTATTCCAAGACTCGCAACACAGATTAGTAATAGTAAAAATCGACGCATCATATTCAGGCTCCTGGTGATAAGAATTTAAATAAAATATTTTTATACAACTGGGCTCAGTTTTGCAAACTGTAACCCGTAAATATGACTTTCAAAAGATTTGGGAAATTACCAAGGCCTAGATTCACTACCCGGGATGATTAAAGGCATTACATCCTCTATATCCCCATATTTAGGACTCATCAGAATATTACCTGAAGGCGCTTAAGACTGAGCAGCAAAAGTGTTCACTTTTTATAGGTAGGAACTGAATCAAGAGCCCATATGAAATAACAATATGGGCATTATTAATAATCCCCCAGTTAGCCTGACAAATAGCTATCCAAACCCCCTTAGTCCCAAGAATGGCCATCTGATAACATCCGAACAGTTGCCTGGACCGCTCCAGAATTGAGGCTAACTATAAGACCTAAGAAAAGAACCAAAAAATGAGCACTGAACCAAAAATCCTCGCGTTTGATGTCTTTGGCACAGTCGTTGATTGGCATGGATCAATTGCAGCTGAAGCTAAAAGACTTGGGTTACCAGTTGATCCCAACGAATTTGCTACCGCCTGGCGCAATGGCTATAAACCAGCCATGGCTAAAGTGCGATCTGGAAGTCTGCCATGGACAAAGATAGATGATTTGCATCGCATGATTCTGGATGAGGTCTTGAAGATGTTTAACATCACCTCCTTATCAGAAGCACAAGTGCATGACTTAAACCTCATTTGGCATCGCCTCAATCCCTGGGCAGATACAGTTGAGGGTCTGACTAGACTAAAAAGTAAATTTACTATCGTTACCCTATCAAATGGCAATCTAGGCCTACTTGCTGATATGGCCAAGAATGCAGGACTCCCTTGGGACTTAATTTTGTCGGCAGAAGTATTTAGACACTACAAGCCTGATCCAGAAACTTATTTAGGTGTTGCAGAGACCTTCGATGTTCGCCCAGAGCAAGTCATGCTGGTAGCAGCTCATAAAGATGATCTAGTGGCAGCTAACGCTTGCGGACTTCAAACTGCTTTTATTGAAAGGCCGCTAGAGTTTGGCCCTCATTTTCAAAGGGAAGACTTGCATCGTGAAGAATTTACAAACTATCACGCCAAAGATCTGAATGATCTTGCAAGCCAATTGCATTGTGGCATCTAGGGCCCCAGCCATAAGCCTATAAAGCATGGGGATAAGAATTAATTCTGAATTAGCCATAGAATTGTTTTATGACTAATTTCCTAGACCCCGCCATTTTATTTTTCATATTCGGGGTATTTGCAGGAAGCGTTAAATCTAATCTCGAGATACCACCACAAATCTCTAGATTCTTATCGCTCTATTTATTAATGGCCCTAGGATTAAAGGGTGGCTTTGCACTGCATAAATCCGGCTTTACTAGTGAGATTGGATTCTCTTTAGGCTTGGCGATTTTTTTGGCCATCATTATTCCCATCATTGGCTATCTATTGCTCAGAAGAAGACTGAATACTTTTGATGCTGCCGCGATTGCCGCTACTTATGGATCCGTTAGTGCTGTTACTTTTATTACTGCCACACAATACTTAGATCAATTTAATATTGAATATGGTGGCCATATGGCAGCCGCGATGGCGCTCATGGAGTCGCCTGCCATTATCTTGGCAATCATCCTCGCAAATAAAGCGCGCGCCGCTCAGTCGAATGATTCACATGCAAAACATGAAGCCACTAGCATCTCAAAAATATTGCATGAGTCTTTTACAGATGGAGCTCAACTACTTTTACTAGGCTCCATGGTGGTTGGCCTCGTGAGTGGCGATGCCGGACAAAAATTAATGGCGCCATTTTCAATTGACCTATTTAAAGGCATGTTGGCGTTTTTCTTATTGGACATGGGCCTCATGGCTGCTCGAAATCTTAAAGGTCTGAGAGGAAAGCCGCCCATCACCCTGCTCTATGCTATTGGGTCGCCACTCTCACATGCATTACTTGCCCTGGTTCTTTGCAAAATGATTGGGCTGCCACTGGGCAATACGATACTGCTCATGGTACTAGCCTCAAGTGCATCCTATATTGCAGTGCCAGCAGTATTACGCCATGCCTTACCTGAGGTGAACCCAGCCCTCTATATGGGGATGTCTTTAGGGATTACTTTCCCATTCAATATTATTCTTGGCATCCCGCTGTACACCATCATTGCAAAATTATTTCTGTAACTACATCGCTGTCTGAATATTCTTCTCAGCCAACTCACCACAATCACTCGGCCTTCATTACTTTCACCAGGGCATTGAATTCTTCTATTCTGGCAGTGGATGGCCTAGCAATTAAGGCAATCTGTCTTTTGGGGGCTGGAGCTGCGAGTGGCTTGGCAATTAACTTGGTTTGATTTAACAAACCAGATTTGACGGCCATCTCCGGCAAGAGCGCGATCCCTAAATCAGACTCCACCATTTGTACTAAGGTGAGAAGACTGGTGGCCTCGATACCGTAGTGGTTGCTAACGGCACTTCTTTTACAAGCCCTAACAGTATGGTCACGGAGGCAGTTACCTTCTTCCAACAACAAAATACGATCAGTTAATGAATTTGTTAATTGCACTTCTTTATTTTTGAGAGCCGGATCATCTTTGCTGCCGACAACCCAAAACTCATCATCAAATAATGTTTTCGTGAGAAAGCCTTCAGTGTCGTAAGGCAGTGCAATCAAAGCAAAATCTAATTCATGGCGATTTAATTTATCAATCAAATTGGCTGATAAGTCTTCTCTCAGTACCACCTTCAGCTTTGGAAATTGCTCTCGCATCTTAGGCAAAAGCGTTGGCAATAGAAATGGGGCAATCGTTGGAATCACACCCAACTTGATAACGCCGACCATAGAGCCAGCTGACCCTTCCACAAAATCGACCAAATCATCTGCCTGCACAATCAGGCGCTGGGCACGCTCCACTACCCCACGCCCAATTGGGGTTACCGAGACAGAATGCTTATCCCGCTCTACTAATTGAACACCCAGGGTGTACTCCAGCTCTTTTAGCCCTGCACTGAGCGTAGATTGGCCAACGAAGCAGATTTCAGCGGCTTTGGTAAAGCTCAAGGTTTCGCTCAGGGCGATTAAATAGCGTAATTGCTTAATAGTGGGTAAGGAAGCCATATTGAGCCCTTTCTGTTATCGATTAAATCGATTAATAAGATCATATTAATTCATTTGAACGATCTTAGCAATAGGCACATAATTCATTCAGTTGTTAAATTTTTCAACCCCTTAAAAGGAACATCATGTCCATTATTAATACCGCAGTACAACCTTTCAAAACTGAAGCTTTCCATAACGGCAAGTTTGTAACTATCACTGACGAAACGCTCAAGGGCAAATGGTCAGTATTGATTTTCATGCCAGCAGCATTTACTTTCAACTGCCCTACTGAAATTGAGGACGCAGCTGATAACTATCCTGAATTCCAAAAGATGGGTGCTGAAGTGTATATCGTGACTACTGATACCCATTTCTCACACAAAGTTTGGCACGAGACTTCACCAGCAGTAGGTAAAGCAAAGTTCCCATTGGTTGGCGATCCAACCCATACTTTGACAAACGCATTTGGCGTACACATTCCTGAAGCTGGCTTGGCATTGCGTGGCACCTTCATCATCAATCCAGAAGGCATCATCAAGACTGCAGAAATTCATTCCAATGAAATCGCTCGTGACGTTAGCGAGACATTGCGCAAGCTTAAGGCTGCTCAGTACACAGCCGCTCACCCAGGTGAAGTTTGCCCAGCTAAGTGGAAAGAAGGCGCAGCTACATTGACTCCATCTTTAGACCTCGTAGGCAAGATCTAAATAAGTAATACCGCTTAACCAATCAGACTCTCTTCGGAGAGTCTATTGGAGAGGACTAGATCCTGCCCAATAGACTCACCCAATATTCACTAAGGAATCATCATGTTAGATAACAATATCAAAACCCAATTGAGGGCTTACTTTGAGAAAATTGTTAGCCCAATCGCTTTAACAGCTACATTAAATGATGGTGATAGCTCCGCACAAATGCTTGAGCTCTTAAATGAGGTAGCCGAGTTATCAGACAAGATTACCGTGTCGACAGATGGTCAATCAAAGAACATACCTAGCTTTACAGTCGGTAAAGTAGGAGAGACTTCACGTATCGCATTCTCTGGTCTGCCAATGGGTCACGAGATGACTTCATTCATCTTGGCAATTTTGCAATCGAGTGGCTATCCACCGAAGGTAGAGCAAGACATCATTGAACGCATTCGTGGCATTGAGGGTAAGTTGCATTTTCAGACCTTCATCTCACTGTCATGCCATAACTGCCCAGACGTAGTCCAGGCATTGAATCTGATGTCCGCCCTCAATCCGAATATTGAGCATGAGATGATTGATGGCGCCCTTTATCAAGGCTTGGTAGACCAACACAAAATCATGGCAGTGCCTACTGTGATCATGAATGGTGAAGTATTTGGTCAAGGCCGCATGACGGTTGAAGAGATCGTTGCCAAACTTGACACCAATAGCCCACAAAAAGATGCAGCCAAACTCAATGCCAAAGATGACTTTGATATGTTGATTATCGGCGGTGGCCCTGCTGGCTCTGCTGCTGCAATCTATGCTGCTCGCAAAGGGATCCGGACAGGGATTGTTGCAGAACGCTTTGGCGGCCAAGTAATGGATACCATGGGTATTGAGAACTTCATTTCCGTTCAAGAAACCCAAGGCCCTAAATTGGTTCAAGCCCTTGAACAACATGTGAAGAGCTATGAAGTAGATATTATGAATTTGCAACGTGCTAATGCCTTACGCAAAACAAATGATGGTCTTGAGATTGAATTAGTCAATGGCGCTGTTCTAAAGAGCAAGGCTGTGATTTTGAGCACTGGTGCACGCTGGAGAGAAATGAATGTGCCCGGTGAACAAGAATATCGTAATAAAGGCGTAGCCTACTGCCCTCATTGTGATGGTCCTTTATTCAAAGGTAAGCGTGTTGCTGTTATTGGTGGTGGTAACTCCGGGGTTGAGGCAGCAATTGACTTGGCCGGCATCGTGAGTCACGTCACCTTGATCGAGTTTGATAGCAAACTGCGTGCTGATGCTGTTTTACAAACTAAGTTGAATAGCCTCCCTAACGTAACCATCATCCTAAGCGCACTTACTAAAGAGGTATTAGGCGATGGTGTCAAAGTAAATAGCTTGCGTTACCAAGATCGCACAGATAATTCTGAGCACACGCTTGAGCTCGAAGGTATTTTTGTGCAAATTGGTTTGTTGCCAAATACCGATTGGCTCAAAGGCACACTGGAGTTATCTAAACATGGGGAAGTGATTGTTGACAACAAGGGTGAAACCTCAATGCCTGGAGTATTTGCAGCAGGTGACTGCACCACTGTTCCATATAAGCAAATCATTATTGCGATGGGCGATGGTGCTAAGGCTGCCTTGGGAGCATTTGATTACTTAATCCGTTCATCAGTAGTTGAGCCTGAGAAAGCCTTAGCCGCTTAATAGGCACAAGTTAAAAATAGGTCTTGCAAGAACAAATGCCACCCTCGGGTGGCATTTTTATTTTTACTAACTTCAAGAATAGTGAATAAGACTGTTAGCTCTAGTTTAGTTTGTGAGGCTTTCCGAAGCGCGGTTCATTTGGATAGACCGGAGTTGTTGAAACAGGGCCCATGCCAATGATTTGGATTTCTGTTGCGCCCTTCATAGCTCCATCAAAATGCACTACCCCAGCAGGATGAAACATCATGCTTCCAGCCGGCAAGCCAACGGTTGTCGCTGGATCCCAGCTAGCGTCAGTTCCCGCATACCAAGTTCCCTTAATCACCGTTACAAAGCGGTCTTGAGAGTGAGAATGGGGTGAACTCATAATTCCTTCAGGAAATATATTTCTGACAATATACATTCCAGGCTTATTAGGATCACCGAATAGAACTGCAGTTTTAACTCCAGCAGGAGCATCGCCCCACACCACTTGATCTGGTTTCACGCTCACAAATTCTTTTGCCGCTGCCTGAGCTTGTACTTGAGAAGTAAATGCAGCACAAGATGCAATTACTAACAATATTTTGGATATAACGCTAGATTTCATGGGGGTCTCCGAATGTGATTTTTATATTTATATGCAGCTAAGAAAATCTAACATGCTGGGAAGCAAAGCTCCCTAAGGGATAACCCCCGATATTCGCACATACTCGTTAAACGGCAATCGCGATGTTTGCTTTTATGCTTGGTATCGCCATTAGAATATTAATAATATTGATACCGCAGGAGACTAGAGATATGAGCAATCAAACGGATACCATCGCTCCCTTACGAGATTTTGTAGTTGGTATGACGAATTTGGTTTCTCATGAATCTGCCGAGCCAAATCTGATTACTAAGGGCTCTGAATTACTCAAAATCTTAATTCAGACAGACTCTTGGCTTCCAGAGTTCTGCACTGTGCCCCACCCAGAGTTCTACCAACAGTTTCTACTTCATGCAGATCCACTAGGAAGATTTTCTGTAGTGAGCTTTGTATGGGGTCCAGGTCAAAAAACACCGATACATGATCACTGCATCTGGGGTCTGATTGGCATGCTCAGGGGAATGGAAAAGGGGCAGCGCTACAAACAATTACCTTCGGGTGAATTAGTAACTGATGGCCCCGAAACTGTTTTACACCAGGGTGAGATTGAAGCAGTTAGCCCTACCATTGGTGATATTCATGTTGTTAGTAATGCTGTGCCTGATAAAACCTCTATCAGTATTCATGTGTATGGTGCCAATATTGGCGCAGTTAAACGCCATACTTATGATCCCATAACTGGCGCCCCAAAGAACTTTGTTTCTGGTTACTCATCCAAGCAAGTTCCCAATCTCTGGGACCGCTCAGCAGAAATGAGAGCAAGCCTCTAATCCTGTTTCTTGCGCCTACAGGCCTCTGAACAATACTTCACAGATTCCCAGTTCTTAGCCCAAGACTTTCTCCAAACCATCTCTTTCTTGCAAACCACACAGGGCTTGCTAGGCA
>Ga0208496_1001025_pt1 | contig 10043 bp, 7 predicted proteins | sample CryBogmetaGMA2M_FD_184552 | JGI IMG/M metagenome (GOLD analysis project Ga0208496, IMG submission 184552) | Freshwater microbial communities from Crystal Bog, Wisconsin, USA - MA2M (SPAdes) | ecosystem: Environmental > Aquatic > Freshwater > Lake | place: Crystal Bog, Wisconsin, USA | collected... | reverse complement strand
ATTTGAAATAGCTGGGCAAGCCCAAAATGGCGAGGAATGCCTTAGATCCATGAAGGAAGTAAATCCGAATGTAGTGATTCTAGATTTGGATATGCCCAAGACAGATGGTTTTGATGTTATTCGTCGCATTAGTCTCATGTATCCAGACGTCCGAATGCTAGTGTTATCAAGTATGGATGAAGCAGTTTATGGCGGAAGGGTTCGCTCATTGGGCGGACATGGATTTGTGAATAAAACTGCTGGGGCAGATGTCATTTTGGCGGCATGCGTCGCTATCTCACAAGGATATAACTTTTTTACTCATGGCAAAAATGGCAATAGCTCATTGACTGATAACGATAAGCTGGCCCTCATTTCCGATCGCGAACTGCAAGTGATGAAATATCTTGGGAAGGGAAATAGCAATCAACAGATATCAGACATGCTGCACATTAGCAATAAAACTGTTGCCACTTATAAGACAAGAGTCTTTGATAAGTTGGGAATTAATAATATTGCCGACTTGATTTTGTTCTGCCGAATGAACAACATCATCGAGAGCTAATAAATATGCATCGGTTCGTCCTTTATGCGATATTTTTGAGCTTACCTTTGGTCAGGACGGTAAGTGCAAGCTCATTAAGTCCCACAGAACAAAGATGGATCGATGCACATCCAGTGGTGCACTTTAGTATTCATGAAAAATATGCCCCTTATTTAGTGATGAGTGAGAAGGGTGAATCTGGAGCCTTTCATAAGCTTATTAGTAAGCTAAGTGAATTTACTAAGCAAGAATTTGTTCCAAAATGGAGAAAAACCGATCAAGAAGCCCTACATCAACTAGTGAATGGTGAAGTAGATTTCATTATTGATCCGCCCTCTTTAGATGATGAGCATCTAAAGTTTGGCTCTCTATCGGAAGCGATCTTTTGGGGTCATGACGCCATCTTAACGAAGCGCACAAAGAGCAATGCCTCTATCGAAGCAATCAATATTGCATATTTCGATCGTGGCTTTGAAAATCCACCGATACCAACCCATCCACAGTCTAAGGTTTCAAGTTATACCGAGAAGTTAGTTTCTGATCTCCTCAGAAACGATATTGAAGCACTTGTCTTACCAATTCGTCTGGCACAGCAGCTGATTCAGAAGTTCAATGAAAATCAACTGCAGCTTGATGGTCTATACAGTCGCGAACCATTTGCCTATCGCTGGCTCATTTCCCATCAAGATGATCCATTACATGGGGTACTTGAGAGCTTTCTGACTAAGCTTGATCCAATTGAGTCACGCCAACTTTTTAGCCTAAGCTCCCCCACTTTTGAGGAAAGTCGGAAATCTAACTCCCCCGCATTACCATGGCTTACCACTTTAGCAATATTGCTCCTAGGCACTTATTGGTTCTGGCGCATACATCAGAAACAATTTATTCAAAAACAAGAGGCGGAGTACTTAATTTCATCGAAAGAGCAGGCAGAAAATGCTAATGCAGCTAAGTCCGCCTTCTTGGCAACAATGAGCCACGAAATCCGCACCCCCATGAATGCTATTTTAGGCGTGCAAGAATTGTTACTCTCAAGTCGACAGTTGCCGGCTAACGAAAAATCACTTCTTAAAAGTGCTCATAACTCTGCAGAATCATTATTGGGCATCTTGAATCAAGTCTTAGATCTTTCAAAGATTGAGGCCGGCAAGCTCACTTTAAATCTCGAAGCCTGTTGTCTCAATTCTCTGATCGATGATATTGATTCAGCATTTTCTACGGTTGCTAGCAAACAAAACCTTAGACTACATACCTCTAAAGATCCTCTTATCGCGCCTGTATTAATGATGGATGCATTAAGACTTCGTCAAATACTGCAGAATCTCTTAAGTAATGCCATTAAATTTACTGATCAAGGAGAAATTTATTTCTCCATTAGCGTTTTAGCTGATGATCATGCGGGTCAACTTATTGAGTTTCGTTTCATTGATACTGGTATTGGCATGGGCACCGAAGAGATTGATTTGGCACTGCAGGCTTTTGAACAAATTCCAGGGAAAAGTGATCAGCAACATGGTACTGGCCTTGGCCTGACCATTACGAACCACTTGGTCACCTCCATGAATAGCCAACTCCATTTTGAAAGTGCTCCAGGACTTGGAAGTAATATCCATTTTTGCGTAGCCTTTCCTCGCACCAGTCTTGCGGCCTCAAGAAGCATGCTAGCTGACAACAAAATACCTCATCGCAATAAACGCATCTTCGTAGATGAAAAACATATTGGACAAGCGCTACGTGCCTTAGTCATTGAGGATCATCCTGCTAGCCGCCAAATCATTTCACTGCAATTGCAAGCCTTAGGAATTCACGTATCTGTATGCGATAACGCAAACACTGCTCTTGAGTTAATCGCCACAGAAGGATTTGAGCTTCTCTTAACAGACCAGTCGATTCCAGGCATGCAAGGATCGGAGTTGGCCAAAAAAATTCGGGCTTTAGGTCATGATGAACTCGTCATTATTGGCATCACAGCAGACATATATGCTCTAGAGTCTCGTCATCGTTTTTTAGCTGCCGGTATGAATGCAGTTCTTATTAAACCACTCAGCTTGATGACATTAGAAAATGAGTTGAACTGTTATTTCACCTCAAAAGAAATCATTGATCAGGAATCGCTTACTCCAAATGAAGAATATTCATTTGATGCTTTTGCAAATCTTTTGAAAGAAAGCCCTGATTATGTCTTGGTAATACTAAATGAGATTAAAAAAGTTCACGATGAGGTTCTTGATGCACTAGAAACCCAAATAGTAGACGAGATAGCTTTTAAAGAAATGGTTCACAAGATCAAAGGAGGGGCCCAACTTCTAAGTGCTAAGCGCTTTGTACAAAGCTGTGAATCTTTAGAGCAAGGGGGAGTATTGGATCATAAGATCACAAAATTACATGGGCTATTAAAGGAACAAAATCAAATCATCAAGACTTATCAGTCTAGATATGCCAACTTTTAGGTAAGTAGGAGCTTTGTCTTCTAGCCCAGTAGGTTTATCCTACTGGAGATGCCATATCCATTACAGCGCCTTCTTCATTCCGCCTTAGCCATTCTCTGGACTGGATTCTGCATTATTCATCACCCAGCAAAGGCTGATGAAGCTCTCATGGCGCCACCTTCAACTGTTATTAACAGCTTGGAGCGTAATCAAATTCCAAAAGATGCTGTCAGTATTTCAGTAACAGAGATAGAATCTGGACGCCCAGGAAAAAATACTGCCAAGACTATTTTGGATTGGCGTGCTGGGGAACCCATGAATCCCGCTTCAACGATGAAACTCCTCACGACACTTGCTGGCTTAGATATTTTGGGGCCGCAATATCGTTGGTGCACCAACCTCTATACCGATGGTGTTATTCGTCAAGGGACTCTAAAGGGAAATCTATATTTGCAAGGTACCGGGGATCCTAAACTCATTCCTGAAGAGTTAGCCAAGCTCATGAAATCCCTGCAGGCACTTGGTATTCAGAAGATTGATGGCAATCTTGTCTTTGATCGTAGCGCTTATGCGCCAAGTGTCATGGAACATAACACCATTGATGGCGAATCCTTACGAGCCTATAACGTACCGCCCGATCCCCTCCTCTATTCATTCAGAACATTATCATTTCAGCTCGGTAAGTCTCGCACAGCTGATTTTATTGATATTAGTTACAGCCCAGCACTGTCACAACTCAAGATCGATAATCAAATGCAATTAGTTGATAGATCATGCGATGGTTGGAAAAGTAATATCCGTTTTAACTTAGATCCTGAAGGTGCATCTAAAACAGATAAGTTATTGATAGCTCAGTTTTCTGGAGCCTTTCCTAGTAGTTGTAAAGGAGTGAACTACAACGTAGTTGCTCTAGATGTAAATACCTTTCTTACTCAGGGCTTTGCTGCAGCCTGGGAATTAGCAGGTGGCACCTGGGCTCAAGCTCCAACTGGCAAAGATGGAACTGTTCCCTTGGCTGCGCGACTATTGATGCAATTTGAGGGAATCAATCTAGCCGATGATGTACAAGATATTAATAAGTACTCGAACAATGTCATGGCACGTCAACTTTTATTGACTCTAGCTCTAGAGAAGATGGGCAAACCTGCGACTACTGCCAATGGAGATCTAGTGATTCAGAGTTGGCTCAAACAAAGTGGCTCAGAATTCAAAGGCCTAGTGATTGAAAATGGTTCAGGCCTATCACGTAATGAAGCAATATCTGCTGGGCAAATGAATCAGCTTTTACTCACTGCACGCAATTTACCCGTAGGAGATATTTTCTATAATAGTCTGCCGATAGCTGGCACTGATGGCACCATGCGAAATCGCTTAATGACACAACTTCGTAAATTTCTACATCTCAAGAAAAAGCCTGAAGCGAGAATTAAAACGGGGTCGCTAGCAGATGTACGGGCTATCTCGGGTTATGTCGTCAGTAAATCGGGAAAGATGTATGCGGTAACTTCATTTATTAACCACCCCAACGCTTGGAGAGGTCTAGAGGCCCATGATCAGTTGCTATCGTGGCTACTAGATGATGGCCCAGAACCAAAGCACGCCCGCTGAAGCCGATCCCTAACACCGTCCCATTCCTGTCCAGCAGGTGGCTCCGGAAATAAAATTAAGTCCCACTCTTGCTGATCTAAATCTCTCAAAGAGCGATATAGACAGCTAGCAAAAGCAGCGCTGTCACTTGGGATTTCTACTTCCTCAAAATGAGCTGATGGATGACCATCTTCCCCTAATGAAGATTCAGAATCCCAAACAGCCACAGCAACGCGTGATTTGGTATCGGGAAACTCACTTAAAGCATCCAACACTCGGCCAGGCGCATATAAGCGCAGGGGTGTAGTCGGAGCATAGTGAGCACGTAGACTTCCAGAAACTCGGGGAATATTTTCTCCGTACTGAGCATCACTTACTTCGCCTACTTGATATACCTTGACGCCGGTCTTGGCAAAAATTTCCCTAGGGGTAATGACTCCAGGGCGAAGAAGTAAAGGCTTATCGCCAGAAGACACATCAATGATGGTAGATTCAATGCCGACCTCGCAATCGCCACCATCTAGAATCATCAAATCGAGCATACCTTCGAATTCATTTCGAACATCTGCAGCCCTAGTCGGCGAAACCTTTCCAAAACGATTGGCAGATGGGGCTACAACACCCCCTTTAAATTTTCGTAATAGCTCCTGAGCAACTGGATGGGCGGGTGCCCGAATTGCTACAGTATCTTGACCACCAGTGAGTTCATTTAAAACCGTTTTATCTTTTTTAAATACCAGCGTTAATGGGCCAGGCCAAAAAACATTCATGAGTTTAAGCGCATCTTCAGATATATCTCTTGCCCAAGGTGCAATGATCGGAACCCAATCTACTTGTGGAGCATCAAATTTATCTGGCGCTGACAAATGAACTATTAAGGGATGATTTGTGGGTCGACCCTTAGCAGTAAATATTTTTTTAATGGCTTCGGGATTTTTAGCATCAGCCCCCAAGCCATATACCGTCTCTGTCGGAAAGGCAACAAGACCGCCATCTCGCAAGGTTTGAACTGCTTCATGAATCACTGCGGAAGATTGCAGCGGCTTACTGTCAGTGGACATTTCTAAGGCTCGATGCCTAATTCAGATGCGACTGCCGCACAATTTTGACGAGCCTCATTTAAGGCTTCGCCCAAACAATTGATGTGCCCCATCTTCCTACCCATGCGGGGCTCAGATTTACCATATAGATGCAGCTTTGCATCAGGATGTGCAAGTACTTTATTCCAAGCAGGCTCTTTGGCTTGGTCTTCGCTACCTTCAAACCAAAGGTCTCCCAGCAAGTTCAACATTGATACTGGAGCGAGCTGACGGGTATCGCCCAAAGGTAGTCGAGCCATTGCCCTCACCTGCTGCTCAAACTGACTACTCACGCAAGCATCCATGGTGTAGTGACCAGAGTTATGAGGACGTGGTGCGATTTCATTCGCAACGATATCGCCATTTTTGAGAACAAAGAACTCAATACAGAGAACACCCACATAATCAATCTTGCGGATAAGTGATTTTGCTGCATCAATAATTTTCTTTTCTTGCGCAGGCTTTAATGCTGGTGCAGGCACTGTTGATGTATGCAAAATTCCATCCCGATGGATATTTTGTGAAACGGGGTAGGCTACAACTGCATCGTCATAACCGCGAACCACTAACGCTGAAACTTCAAAATCTAAATCCATGCGCTTTTCTAATACGCAAGGGACTTTACCTAATTCTGCCCAAGCAACTGGCAGATCTGCAGCTGTATAAACAGTCATTTGACCTTTACCGTCATAGCCCATACGAGCAGTCTTTAGTATTCCAGGAAAAAGATCTGTTGGGACGTGAGAAATGTCTGCATCATGTTCAATCACGTAGTTAGGGGCTGGGCCAATATTGGTTTCTGACTTCCAGGTTGCTAAGAACTTTTTCTCGGCAATTCGATTTTGTGCCAAAGATACGCAACTACTGCGCGGCGCTACAAAAACACCTAGCGATTCCAACTCATCTAAAGCTTGCGCAGGAACATTTTCAAATTCGGTGCTTACTGATGAGCACAATGCTGCCATCTCTTTTAAAGCTGCAGAATCGGTGTAATCAGCTTGAATAAATTTCTCAGCTATGGATCCAGCTGGACTATCTGTTCCCGGATCTAATACACAGACTTTATAACCCATCGCCTGAGCAGCTTGGGTAAACATTCGGCCTAGTTGACCACCACCTAAAATTCCTAAATACGAACCCGGCAATATGGGCTCCACACGATCTGCCATGTAATTAATATCCTGGCAAATTCATAGCCCGCGCAGTATCCGATTGCTTGGAGCGGAACTCTGCAAGGCGCTTAGCTAGATCTGCATCATGCAAAGCTAAACCAGCAATGACATGCAATGCAGCATTGGCAGCACCAGCTTCGCCAATTGCAAATGTAGCTACTGGGATACCTTTGGGCATTTGCACAATGGAATATAAAGAGTCTTCACCGCGCAAGTATTTACTTGCTACAGGAACTCCGTATACGGGAACTATTGTTTTAGAAGCGAGCATGCCCGGTAAATGGGCTGCACCGCCTGCGCCAGCAATAATGGCTTGCAAGCCATTTGCTTGAGCATTCTCTGCATACTGGAACATATCGTCAGGCATGCGGTGTGCTGAAAGCACTTTAGCCTCGTGAGCAATGCCAAATTGCTCCAACATTTGAGCGGCATGTTGCATGGTGTCCCAATCTGAATTGGAACCCATCACTATTCCGACTATTGGCTTCTTACTCATTAACCTCTCCAAATGCCCTAAATACTGTCTAAGGACTCTATTATCCCCGAGTTGGCCTTACTTAGTTAAACGACTCAAGGCTTCACGATACTTTTGAGCCGTCTTTTCTATCACATCAGCGGGTAATTGAGGCGCTGGTGCGGTTTTTGGCCAAAGCTCACCATTGACCTGAGCGGTTTCTAGCCAGTCGCGCACAAATTGCTTGTCATAAGACGGCGGGTTTGAGCCCACGTAATATGTTTCAGCGGGCCAGAATCTTGAGGAATCTGCTGTAAGAATCTCATCCATTAAAACCAATTGGCCAGCATCATCCAAACCAAACTCAAACTTGGTATCAGCAATGATAATTCCGCGTGTAGCTGCATATTCTGAGGCTTCTTTGTAGAGATGAATACTCACTTCACGAATTTGATTTGCCAATGCTTCGCCGATGAGTTCAATCACTTTTTCAAAAGAGATATTTTCATCATGCTCACCTACTTCCGCCTTAGCAGCAGGCGTAAAAATTGGCTCAGGTAATTTTTGTGCGTTCTCCAAACCTTCTGGTAATTCAATGCCGCAGACCTTGCCAGTTTCTTTATAGTCTTTCCAACCGCTTCCAGCCAAGTAACCGCGCACTACTGCCTCTACCAAAATAGGCTTTAAGCGTTTAGCTACGACAGCACGACCTTGCACTTGATCAACTTCATTAGCAGGAACTACTGTAGCAGGATCAATGCCAGTAAGGTGATTTGGAATAACTGAGGCTAACTTATTGAACCAAAAATTAGCCATCTGGTTTAGCACAATACCTTTCTCTGGAATAGGCTCCCCCATTACCACATCAAATGCTGAGAGACGATCGGTAGTGATCATCAGTAGTTTGTCATCGCCTAGGGCGTACACATCACGCACCTTGCCTTTGGATAACAAAGGCAATGACTTAATTGAGGTTGCGTACAGAGCTGGCATTGTTAATTCACTTCACAATCTGGGTTAGTTTGCCGCTCTTATAGAGTTCAGCCATTTTTTCTAAAGAAATAGGTTTAATTTTTGAGGCCTGTCCAGCCGAACCAAAAGCTTGGAAACGTGCAATACAAACCTTCTTAGCTGCTTCACGAGCTGGCTTTAAGTAATCACGCGGATCGAACTTACTTGGGTTCTCAATAAAGTAACGGCGAATTGCGCCCGTCATTGCCAAGCGGATATCAGTATCAATATTGATCTTACGAACACCATTCTTAATGCCTTCTTGAATCTCTTCAACAGGCACGCCATAGGTTTCCTTCATATCACCACCAAACTCACGAATCTCTGCAAGCAACTCTTGAGGAACACTAGAGGAGCCGTGCATTACTAGATGAGTATTGGGAATACGTGCATGAATCTCTTTAATACGATCGATTGCCAAAATATCGCCTGTTGGCTTCTTGCTAAACTTATATGCACCATGACTGGTACCAATTGCAATTGCCAAAGCATCGCACTGAGTTGCCTTTACAAAGTCAGCGGCTTGTTCTACGTCAGTCAGCAACTGTTCACGAGTCATCGTGCCATCAGCACCGTGACCGTCTTCTTTATCTCCCTTCATGGTTTCTAACGAACCCAAAACACCTAACTCAGCTTCAACAGTGACCCCAATGGAATGAGAAAACTTGACCACTTCTTTGGATACATCTACGTTGTACTCATAGCTAGCTACGGTCTTTCCGTCCGCCTCTAAAGAGCCATCCATCATTACGCTAGTAAAACCACTCTTGATCGCAGCCATACAAACTGCCGGGCTTTGACCATGATCTTGGTGCATCACGACAGGAATATGGGGATAGGCTTCAACTGCCGCAGAAATTAAATGACGCAAGAAAGCCTCCCCCGCATACTTGCGAGCACCTGCAGATGCTTGCATGATGACTGGAGAGTCAGCCTCATTAGCCGCCTCCATAATCGCCGTAACTTGTTCTAAGTTATTGACGTTAAATGCAGGCAGGCCATAACCATTTTCAGCCGCATGATCTAGGAGTTGTCGTAAAGATACTAAAGCCATGATGTTCTCTTAATAAATAATTGATGAATAAACAAAGAATTCAATTACTTCACATGAATAATTTTGAGGGTATTCGTACCGCCGGGTTCACCCATCGGTTCACCTGAAGTTAAGACCACGGTATCGCCTTTTTTAACTGCTCCAGACTTCTTCAGACAAGCTTCTACCTCCCGGAGCGCAGTATCACGATCCTTGGTGTAGTCCAATCCAATCGGAGTAACGTTACGATAGGTACTTAAAGCACGTTGTGTTGTAATCTTCGAGGTTAAAGCAAAGATCGGCACATGAATATTATGGCGACTCATCCAAATAGGAGTTGAGCCAGAATCTGTTAGCGCTGCGATTGCATTGGCATTTAAATGATGCGCAGTAAACAATGCGCCCAAAGCAATCGTTTGATCAATCCGGGTAAAGGTTTGGTCCAAGAAATCCGTATCCAATTTCACGAGATTAGATTTCTCAGCCTCGATACAAATCTCCGCCATCGCTTTAATTGCTTGCACTGGATAGGATCCAGCGGCTGACTCAGCCGAAAGCATCACAGCATCAGTACCATCGAGCACTGCATTAGCTACGTCACTCACTTCAGCACGTGTAGGTACTGGAGCATTGATCATCGACTCCATCATCTGCGTAGCAGTAATCGTAAATTTATCTGCTTTGAGTGCCCAGTCAATCATGCGTTTTTGTAATGCTGGTACAGCGGCATTTCCAACCTCAATAGCAAGGTCTCC
>Ga0208496_1001024_pt1 | contig 10045 bp, 11 predicted proteins | sample CryBogmetaGMA2M_FD_184552 | JGI IMG/M metagenome (GOLD analysis project Ga0208496, IMG submission 184552) | Freshwater microbial communities from Crystal Bog, Wisconsin, USA - MA2M (SPAdes) | ecosystem: Environmental > Aquatic > Freshwater > Lake | place: Crystal Bog, Wisconsin, USA | collected... | reverse complement strand
GATCAGGGAGAGCCCTGGACCGAGGCCCAGCTGATGGCGATGCCTCCCGTCCACCCGGCCGCAGGAGCCGCCCCCACCAAATAACCGATCGTCCCGATGAAATACCTTTCCTTCCGCCGCATCGTCAGCCGGATCCTTTGGACGGGGATTCTGCTGGTGCCCGTTCTTCTTGCCTCCCCAGCGATGGCCGAACAGCGCTCCGGCAACATCTACGGGCTCCCGCCCTGCGTGACGACGGTCGGCGAGCAGATCGACGGCCTGATCAAGATCATCTTCTGGCTCTGCGCCGTCATTTTCGTGTTGACCCAGTCCACCTACGTCTACTACCTCATCCGCTACCGCCGCCGTCCCGGAGTCCCGGCCCACTACAGCCACGGCAACAACACCCTCGAGGTGATCTGGACCACGGCTCCGACACTCGTCTTCCTCGCGCTCGCGATCTACGGCAACCGCATCTGGGAGAACATCCATCGTCCCGCCCCGGAGAATTCCCTCGTCGTCGACGTCTCCAGCTACCAGTTCGGCTGGGATATGCGTTATCCCGGAGTCAGCGGCAAGCTCGCGCCGATCGACATCCGCAAGATCGGCCCCGAGAACCGCTTCGGCACCGATCCCGAGAACCCTCTTACCGCGCAGGATGTGGTCTCGAACGAACTCGTGATCCCGGTCGGCCGCCCTGTGCATCTCCTGCTCCACGCCCGCGACGTGATCCACTCCTTCTACGTCCCCGAGTTCCGCCTCTATCAGGACTGCGTCCCCGGGCGCACGATCGGATGGGTCTGGTTCCAAGCAACCCGCACGGGTGAGTTCCAGCTCGCCTGCAACCAACTCTGCGGCACCGGTCACTACAACATGAAGGCCCCGATCCGGGTCGTCACCGAGGAGGAGTTCCAGAAATGGCTGGTTCCCCGCCAGCAGAAGAATGCCGGGACTGCACAACCTGTTGCTCCTGCTGCCCCCGCCGCTTCAGCCGCTCCGAAGGCCGCCACCTTGACTACTCCCGTCACCAAAACTACCCTCTAGCTCATGAGCGCTTCCGTCACCGCCGACAGTCACGCAGCCCACGCCCACCACGACGATCACGGCCACGGGAAGCCGGGGATCATGCATTATCTCTGGAACACCGATCACAAGATGATCGCGATGCAGTTCCTCGTCTCGGCGGTCTTTTTCCTACTCATCGGCGGCGCCATGGCCGTGGCGATGCGCTGGCAACTCGCCTTCCCCGGTCACTCGATTCCGGTGTTCGGCCATCTCCTTCCCTCCAGCATCGTCAACGACGAGGGAGCGATCATGCCGAGCGGCTACAACGTGCTCGTCACCATGCACGGGACGATTCTCGTCTTCTTTGTGGCGATGCCGCTTCTCATCGGCGTCTTCGGCAACTTCCTCATCCCTCTGAAGATCGGCGCCGGCGACATGGCCTTCCCGGCCCTCAACGAGTTGAGCTACTGGCTCTTCGCCCTCTCGGGGGTCGTCATGATGGCCTCCTTCTGGGTTCCCGGAGGCGCCCCCGGCACCGGGTGGACCGCCTACGCCCCGCTTAGCAGTGTCGCCGCCTACAACCAGACGCCGCTCGGCCAGACCCTCTGGTGCACGGCGCTCTTCATCAACGGACTCTCCTCGCTCACGGGCGCGGTGAACTACATCACCACCGTCATCACGATGAGGGCTCCCGGAATGACGATGTTCCGGATGCCGCTCCCCGTCTGGGCGATCTTCCTGACGGCGATCCTCCTCATCCTCGCGATCCCCGTTCTCTCCGCGGCCGCCGCACTGATCATTTTCGATCTCAACCTCGGCACCAGCTTCTACCGCCCCTCGGGCGCCGGACAGCCCCTGCTCTGGCAGCACCTCTTCTGGTTCTTCGGTCACCCCGAGGTCTACATCCTCATCCTTCCCGCCATGGGACTCACCTCGGAGATCCTCTCAGTGAACTCCCGCAAGCCGGTCTTCGGCTACAAGGCGATGGTCTGGGCGATGATCGCGATCGGATTCCTCGGCTTCATTGTCTGGGGCCACCACATGTACGTCAGCGGCATGAACCTGACCCTCAGCGCCGCCTTCTCCGTCTCGACGATGGTCATCGCCGTGCCGAGTGCCATCAAGACCTTCAACTGGATGGGGACCCTCTGGCGCGGATCGATCCACTACACCGTCCCGATGGCCTTTGCGGTTGCCTTCGTCTCGATGTTCGTCATCGGCGGCCTCTCCGGCATCTTCATGGCCTCCACGCCGGTTGATCTCTTCGTCCATCACACCTACTTCATCGTCGCCCACTTCCACTACGTCCTCTTCGGCGGCTCGATGTTCGCGATCTTTGCGGCGGTCTATTTCTGGTTCCCCAAGATGACGGGCCGGATGTTCAACAACACCCTCGGCTGGATCCATTTCTGGATGACCTTCGTCTTCTTCAACCTCACCTTCTTCCCGATGCACAATCTCGGCCTCGGCGGCATGATGCGTCGTATCGCCGACCCGACCGTCTACGACTGCCTCCGCCAGCTTCAGCCGCTCAACGTGGTCTGCACGATCGGCGCGATCGGCCTCGGCCTTGCCACGATTCCCTTCGTGGTGAATCTCCTGATCAGTCTCCGCAAGGCTCCCGATGCTCCGGCGAATCCCTGGAACTCCACCACGCTCGAGTGGACCCTCTCCCATCCGATTCAGCACGGCAACTTCCCAGTCACCCCGACCGTCTACCACGGCCCCTACGAGTACAGCGTGCCCGGTCTTGCCAAGGACTTCCTGCCGCAGAACGAGAAGGCGCCCGCCCACGTCACTCTGGAGGCCCACTAGCCGCTCTCCATGGGCACGGGCACCATGGACGCCAAGGGTTCCGTAGCGGTTCACCGCATCGCTCTCTTCGGGGCGCTCTGCACCTTCCTGTTGATCGTTGTCGGCGGCCTCGTCACCTCGAAGGGGGTCGGCATGTCGGTGCCCGACTGGCCGACCACCTACGGCTACAACATGTTCCTCTTCCCCTACTCGAAGTGGGTGGGAGGGATCTTCTGGGAACACTCCCACCGCCTGATCGCCTCGGGCGTCGGCCTCATCACGCTGGTGCTCGCCGCCGCCGCGCTCTTCACCGAAAAACGCAGTTGGGTGAAGGGACTGGCGGTGGCCGCCGTGACCCTGGTCTGCGTGCAGGGTCTGCTCGGAGGACTCCGCGTCACCCTCTACAAGGATGAGATCGGCATCTTCCACGCGGCGCTTGCCCAGAGCTTCTTCGGCCTGCTCCTGATCATCGCCGCCGTCACGGGTCGCGGATTCCTTGCCGGCACATGGACGGGTGACGCCGCGGCCGGATCGCTCCGCTGGCTGGCCGTGCTCGCCCTGATCCTCACCTACTTCCAACTCGGCATGGCGGCCACCATCCGGCACCAGCACGCGCCGCTGGCGATCCGCGACTTCCCCGCCGCCTACGGCACGCTCCTTCCCGCCACGGATGCCGCCTCCCTTGCGAAGATCAACGAGGCGCGCGCGCGCGACCGGATCGCTCCCGTCTCCGCGGGGCAGATCCATCTTCAGCTCACCCACCGGGCCGGCGCTGTGGCGCTGTTCATCGTTGTTCTGATCTTCACGGTCAAGGCGATCGGCATCACGCCTCTCGGCCACTGGTTGCGCGGCTGGAGCCTGCTCTGGGTCGGCGCCATCCTGCTTCAGATTCTGCTCGGAGGAATGACGATCTGGTTCAACAAGGCGGCCGATGTCGCCACCGCCCACATGGCGCTGGGTGCCGCCCTCACGGCCTTTGTGATCCTGCTCACCTTCCGGTTATTTTGTGCACATCGTTGCGCCGCGTCCGTGCCCAACCCAATGCCGGAGGCCGCATGAGCACTTCCGATTCCGTTGTCGAGAAACAGGCCACCATCCTCTCCGATCTCGGGGAGCTCTCGAAGGCGCGCCTCTCCTTCCTAGTCCTGCTCACCACGCTGGTCGGCTTCCTTGTCGCGTGGAGCGGCCCGATGGATTATCTTCTGCTCGGCGCGACGCTTCTCGGCACGGCCCTCAGCGCGGCCGGCGCCTCCGCGCTGAACCAGTGGCTCGAGCGGGACGTCGATTCCCTGATGCCCCGCACCGCCGACCGCCCCCTCCCGGCGCGCCGGATGCATCCCTCCGACGCCCTGATCTTCGGCCTGCTCTGCTCCGGGAGCGGCATCGCTCTGCTCTGGTTGATGGTGAATCCGCTCACAGCCCTTCTTTCCTTCCTGACGATCCTCATCTACGCCGCACTCTACACGCCGCTCAAGCGGGTGAGCGAGCTGAACACCCTGCTCGGTGCCGTTCCCGGCGCCCTGCCTCCGCTTCTCGGATGGACCGCCGCCACCGGGCACACGGGCCTCGGCGGATGGATCCTCTTCCTGATCCTCTGGTTCTGGCAGATGCCACACTTTCTGGCGATTGCATGGCTCTACCGCGACCAGTACGCCGCCGCCGGCTTCCGGATGCTGAGCACCCGTGATCCCGAGGGGTGGGCCACCGCATGGCAGGCGCTCATCTACGCCGCCGCCCAGTTGGCCGTCTCCCTGCTGCCCGGCCTGCTCGGTTTCGCCACGCCCTGGTACTTCTTCGCCGCGCTGGCCCTCGGGGCCGCGATGCTCTTCCTGGCGGGGGATTTCGTCCGGAAGCGCGATGCCGGATCGGCCCGGAGGCTCTTTTTCGCCTCGATCATCTACCTCCCCCTCCTGCTGGGAGCCCTTGTCGCCTTCCGCCGCTGACCCTTTTCCAATGACTAACCCGCGTCGCCGCAACCAACTCCTGCTCCTTGCCGGGCTGCTGTTTTTTGCGCTCGCCCTCTGTGCCCTGGTCGTGGTCATGATGTTGCGCCGCGGCCCCGCCGTGGCTTACTGAGTTTCGCACGATTTTTCCAAGATGAGCTCCGCTTCCTACAACGACGCCTCCCTGTTCCATGCGCCTCAGCTCGAGGTGCACGATGACCATGCCCACGCACATCCCCCGACCCCTCCCTCGATCTGCAAGCTCGGGACGATCATCTTCCTCTGCTCCGAGGCGATGCTCTTTGGCGGGCTGATCTCGGCCTATCTTGTGCTCCGGCAAGCCGCCGGGTGCTGGCCCCCCGATCTTGGCGACGGGATCGAGCTGCCCCCGATGCCGAAGCTCCTTACCGGTATCAACACCATCATCCTGATCGGCAGCTCCTTCGCCTACCACTTCGCGGAAGTCGCGGTTAAGAAAGGCAAGTCTGGCTCGGCTTGGATCCTCGCGGCGGCGCTCATGGGCGCGACCTTTGTCGGCATCCAGTGCGTCGAGTGGACCGAGCTCTACCACGAGGGGCTTTGGTTCAACAAGGGGGGCATCTACGGATCGACCTTCTTCACCCTTACCGGCTTCCACGGCGCCCACGTCTGCATCGGCGTCCTGCTGATCCTCTGGTGCTTCTTCCTGCAGGTGACCAAGAGGACCTTCACGCCGCAGCGCCATGTCGCGCTCGAGAATGTCGGCCTCTACTGGCACTTCGTCGACGTCGTCTGGGTCTTCCTCTACACGATCCTCTATCTGATCTGATCAGGGGAATCCCGTGAACGATCAACCGAAGCGCCTGCCCCTCACGGCATGGGTCGTGGCGTTTCTGGTGGCGGCGGTCCTGATCTCCGGAGCCTACCGCCTCTTCCGCGGCTCCGAGCGCCGCGAAACCGACACGATGGTTCCGATCGGGAATGTTCCCGAGTTCCGCTTCACCACCCAGGAAGGGAAGACCCTCACCCGCGACGACCTGAAGGGGAAGGTCTGGGTCGTCGACTTCTTCTTCACCCGATGCCCGGGGCCCTGCCCGGTCATGAGCTCCCGGATGGCCGAGATCTCCCGCGCCCTCCGCAAGACCAAGGATGTGCGCCTTGTCTCCGTTTCGATTGACCCGACCCACGACACCCCCGCGGTCCTCGCCGAGTACGCCGCCCGGATGAACGCCGACCCCTCCCGCTGGATCTTCCTGACCGGCCCCGAGAACGAGATCACGGAGTTCACCCAGAAGGGGATGCTTCAGGTGCTGGCCAAGGATCCCAAGAACATCCCGACCCACTCGACCCGCTTCCTGGTGATCGACCGGGAGGGGAGGATCCGCGGCAGCCGCAACCTTGATGAACCGGAGCTGGTTCAGAAGCTTTTCATGGACATCGGGAGCCTGCTTAGGGAACCTATCAAGGAACCTGTCTCGGGAGCCTCACCCCTGAAGTGACCCTGCAGACCACGGACGCCATGAACCTTACCAAGATTCTCACCGTCTCCCTGTCGGCCGCCGCCATCACCATGGTGGGTGCCTGCCCCGATTGCGCCCTCAAGAGTTCCGGCGGTCTGATCGAGCCCCAGACCATGACCTCCAAGATGGCTTTCTCCTCCAGCACGTTGCTGCTGCTCGGCCTCGTCTTTTCCGTGATCGGCCTGATGGTCGCCTACCTGATCCACTACTGCCGCCAGTACGACCGATTCCGTGAGTACGAGGCCCGTCATGCGGCGCGGGCCGACGCATGAACGTCAACGATCTCCCGGCGGTCAACGCCACACTCAACAGCCTCAGTACCCTGCTGATCGTCACCGGCTGGGTCATGATCAGGACGGAGCGCAAGCTCGCCCATGCCGCCTGCATGATCGGGGCGCTCCTGACCTCCTCCGCTTTCCTGGCCTGCTACTTGGTCTACCACTTCCTGAAGGCAGGGCATGTGACCTACTTCACCTACCCCGGTTGGCCCAAGGCACTCTATTTCTTCATTCTAGGGACCCACACCCCCTTGGCGATCGTCGCCCTCCCGCTGATCATCCTCACCATCATCCCCGTGATCCGCCGGCGCTTCGAGGCCCACAAGCGGATGGCCCGCTGGACCCTCCCCGTCTGGCTCTATGTCTCGGTCACCGGGGTGCTCGTCTACTTCATGCTCTACGTATGGTTTCCCTCCACGAAGATCTGACCGGCGAGAACCGGCCACCCGCCGGTTCCGGGATCGAGCGGACGGGGATGCTCGACGCCTTTGCCCACGACACCCGCGAGGATCTCCTCGTGCTCGCCATGTTCGAGACGCGCCCCTGGGAGCATGGGGAGCTCCAGCTCTTCCAGCTTCAGGAGAAGTTGAACGCCTACGTCTCCTTCATCCTCGACGGGGAGATGAAGGAAAACTTCCCCCACCTGCTCGGCAAGCCCGTCCGCATCGAGTTGCGCACCTCCCACGAGCCGCCGCAGAGAGCAATGGAGTTTCTGGGTCGCGCCCGTGACCAGCTTGGACTCCAGCAGATCGGCCTCGAAGTCGTGCTGATCGGAGAGCAGACGCCACTTGAAGGGGGATGCTGCGGTGGCGGAGGTTCCACCGGGGGATGTTGTGGAGGAGGGCATTCGCACGCCGAAGAGCATGGAGCCCACGATCCTCCCCATCACCATCACGAAGGTGGCTGTTGCGGAGGGTCATCCGGACAACCCCAAGCTTCCAGTCACGGAGAGTCGCACGGATCCTGCGGCTGCGCCCACTAAGCCCACTTTCTGACCACCATGGAATTCAGCACCACGACGACACGTCCCCGCAACGTCGACTGGAAGCGGGCATCGGCGATCCTTTACGGCGACTGGGGAACCAGCAAAGCGTATGTCATCGGTCTGGCCTTTGCCGTGGCTGGGTACAGCTCGCCGTGGCTCATCGGTGCGATGTGTCTGCTGACGGCGCTCGTCGGCTTCAACTACATGGCCATCTGCCGGAATTACCCAAACGGCGGCGGCGTCTATGCCAGTGTCAGGCATCGCTCCGAGATCATCTCGATCGTCGGCGCGTTCCTGCTGATCGCGGACTACATCGTGACAGCGGCCGTCAGTGCGCTTTCCGCCTTTCTTTACCTAGGCGTTCCTCACCCCGAATGGTTTGCCGCGGGTTCGATACTCCTTGTTGGTGCCCTGAATTACTTCGGCCCGAAGCACACCGGTGGAGCGGCTGTGATCGTCGCGGTGCCGACCGCCATCGTCGTCATTCTTCTTGGCATCCTTGCGATTCCGCACTTGGGAGACGCGGTGGCACACACGCAGTCGCTGCACGGCGGGTTTTTCCATAATTGGAACGGCTTCGTGGCGATTGTTCTCGCCCTTTCCGGCGTCGAGGCGATCGCCAACTCGACCGGTGTGATGCAACTCAACCCGGGAAGCACCCTTGCGAAGCCGAATGTCTCCAAGACGGCCAACAAGGCCCTGGTGGTCGTGATGATCGAGGTCTGCTTCTTCACCGCCCTGCTCGGCCTTGCGATGGCGGCGTTGCCGGGCATGGTGGTCTCCCACGGGGAGGTGAACGCCCCCGGCGCCGAGGGCGTGCGCGACTACATGCTCCGCTACATGGGTCAGGTCTTTGCGGGGAATGTCTTCGGCTCCGCAGTCGGTGACATTTTCGGCTGGGTGATCAGCATTGTTTTCGGCGTCCTACTCCTGAGCGCCGTCAACACGGCGATCGTGGCGCTCAGCGGCATCTCCTTCCTCATGGCGCGCGACCAGGAGTTGCCACCGCTCTTTTCGAAGCTCAACCCCTTTGGCGTTCCAAACGCCGGTCTTTTCTTCGCCGTGCTTGTTCCGGCGGGCCTAGTCATCGCCGTGAGCGACATGTCCGGACTTGCCGATCTCTACGCCGTTGGCGTGGTGGGCGCGATCGCGGTGAACCTGGGGGCCTCGAGCACGGACTGGAAACTGAATCTCACGCGGCTTGAGCGGGGAATCATGGGCATCACCGCCCTGATCATGATTGCGATCGAGATTTCCCTTTTTGTCGATAAGCCGAACGCCCGGATCTTTGCCTTCACCATTCTTGCCATCGGATTGGTCCTGCGCGGTCTGGCGAAGGAGAGCGCGGAGCGGAAGCGCAAGGTGGCCGATGATGCCGCCATGGAGGCGGCGATTCTTGCCGTGGAAAAAGCGGCGCAGGAGCGTCCCGCTCCCTCCTCGGTGGCGCCTGCCGCCGTTCTGTCGCAACCTACTCCCCTCCACGCCCCTCCACAGCCCGTTGTCCGCACCTATTCGGGCCCCATTCTGACCGCCGTCCGTGGCTTGGGACGCACCCTCGACTTCGCGCTGAAGGAAGCGCAGGAGAACGGCCAACCACTCTACGTCCTCTTTGTGCGCGAGCAGACGGTAGTGGCGCCTGCCGACCGCCGCAGGAAATGGACCGACGACAAGCAGGCCCGTGCGATCTTCGAGTCGCTTCGTGAGAAGGGTCTCGGGGAAACCATCATCCCCTGCTACGCGGTCAGCGACGCCCCGGCTCACACCATCGCCGATCTGGCCTCCACTATCGGAGCCGAGCGTGTCCTGCTGGGAGCTCCCCAACGCAGCACCCTCGTTCACATGCTCCGAGGAAATATCATCCGCGAGGTGGCGGCACTTCTACCCGACGATATTCATCTCTTAGTTTGCGTCTAGTTTAAGGGATTTGGGATTATACTCGGGCATACCCATGTCGCTCGCCCCTAAAGGGGCTGCCTAAGGCAGGCCTACATGCTCCCGCCATTCGCTGGTTTTTTGCGCCCCGCAGCGTTCTGCTGCGCTCGCAGTATAAATTATCCTGCTTCGCTTGTAGGCTTTGTGGTGCATCAAACTTTCAAATCCCTGAAAGGATATTACGGATGGCGCTCGAGCGCCTTACTCTCCATCCAATCTTTCAAGTTCTGAGACAGGTATGATTATTTCCTCCTCAACGAGGATAGAAAGCATATCAATGCAAGGATGAGGACGATTAGTGCCCAATTCACCATGATGCCGGTGATCATATGAAACGGATCGGTAGGATTTGACACAGAGATCGGGAAGAATGAGTTGACCAGTAAAAGGCCGGTAAAATTGGGGAGGATGAACAGAAAAGATAAAAGATAGGGAATCGGGCCAGTCGGGAGGGTCTTTGCACCCCAGTAAGCCAGGAGGGAGGCGATCGGAAGCAGCAGCGTAAGCAGAAAAATGCGGCGAAAGGTTTTCATTCCCTGGTGAGTTCGCAGGAGTGGGCGGCGAAGCCAGCTCCAAAGGCGGTGAGCCATAGGTTGCGGGCTGGAGTTTTCAAGGCCTCCTGTAGGGCGA
>Ga0208496_1001021_pt1 | contig 10053 bp, 8 predicted proteins | sample CryBogmetaGMA2M_FD_184552 | JGI IMG/M metagenome (GOLD analysis project Ga0208496, IMG submission 184552) | Freshwater microbial communities from Crystal Bog, Wisconsin, USA - MA2M (SPAdes) | ecosystem: Environmental > Aquatic > Freshwater > Lake | place: Crystal Bog, Wisconsin, USA | collected... | reverse complement strand
CCACTAAACCAAACACCACTACACTTGCAGTATGGCGATACATACAGAAGACCTTAGTTCGATTCCTGAAGATTTACCGGAAGGTAATGATCGTATTGTCAGTGGCGCAGCAGGCAATGCTGAGGCCGTTTTTGAAAGAGCCTTGCGCCCCAAGCAGCTTGATGAGTATGTTGGCCAAACTAAAGCTCGCGCCCAATTAGAAATTTTTATTAGCGCTACCAGAGCGCGTCAAGAAGCACTAGATCACGTATTGTTATTCGGGCCTCCAGGGCTTGGCAAAACCACCTTGGCTCACATCATCGCTCGTGAACTCGGTGTCAATCTACGCCAAACGAGTGGCCCTGTATTGGATAGGCCGGGCGATCTTGCCGCCCTACTAACTAATCTTGAGACTAACGACGTTCTGTTCATTGATGAGATTCATCGCCTGTCTCCAGTGGTTGAAGAGATTCTCTACCCAGCGCTTGAGGATTACAGCCTGGACATCATGATTGGCGAAGGTCCTGCTGCGCGTAGCGTCAAGATTGATCTCAAACCATTTACCTTGATTGGTGCCACCACCCGTGCTGGCATGCTCACCAATCCATTGCGTGATCGCTTTGGTATTGTGGCAAGACTCGAGTTCTACACTACTGAAGAGCTTACCAAGATCATTAATCGCTCCGCCAATCTTCTGAAGGCGGATATTGATCCCGAAGGTTCGGTCGAAATAGCTAAACGCGCACGTGGCACTCCGCGTATCGCCAATCGATTATTGCGTCGCGTGCGTGACTATGCAGAAGTCAAAGGCAATGGCACCATTACCAAGGCTATGGCTGACGCGGCATTAAAAATGCTCGATGTTGATCCAAGCGGTTTTGATGTGATGGATCGAAAACTACTCGAAGCAATCTTGCATAAGTTTGATGGCGGCCCAGTCGGCATTGATAACTTGGCGGCTGCGATTGGTGAAGAACGTGACACCATTGAAGATGTCTTAGAACCTTATCTGATTCAGCAAGGCTACCTGCAGCGCACCTCGCGCGGGCGAGTGGCAACACGTCAGGCTTATGAACACTTTGGCTTAACGCCACCCAGCGGATCAAACAACCCAGATCTACTGAGTTAATACGTCTAAGTGATCAGTGCCTCTGGCAATGCTAGCTTATGGTCAACGCTGTACTGATAATCTTTAAAGATGTGTTCCGCACTTAAGATTTGATAATTACCATCATCCAACCGATGACTTGTGTCCTTAAGTCGGTATGTATAGTGACCGCAAGTCCAGCAATTGAAATTACTCATGTGGGTACATAAGCAGGTTTTATCTTTAACGGAAATATTTTTACCGTCAGGGTGGATTGCAAGCTCTCGGTTGAAGGCGGTAATGTAGGCACAGTTACCAGCCCCATCCAACAAATATCCATAGGATTCACAGCCTGGTCGTATACCCGAACCAATTGCTGGTGAACTTTTCAACATACGCATTGGGTAGCCGGTTGGCGAAACATTATTCACTTCAATGTCTTGTTCACTTGCTTTGAAGTATTCCTGCTTCACTTTGTATGGCAAGCCGCATTCCTCGGACACTGTGAAACGTGTGGCGACTTGAACTGCTGCAGAACCATTCTCCAAGAAGGAAACTGCATCACTTCCAGTAAAAATGCCGCCGGCAGCAATAATCGGAATATCCAATTGCTCGGCTTTGAGGTAGGCAACTACTTCAGCAACAATCGTTGCTAAGTCGTATTGCGCCCAATCATCTCCAAAGCCGAGGTGGCCTCCAGCTAAGGGGCCTTCGATCACAATGTAATCCGGGAAGCGGTTGAGTCTGGCGTTTTTGCGTAAGAAAATTTGCAAAGCGCGCACCGACGATACGATGATGCCTAACTTAGCATCCCGAAATCTTGGGTGATCTTCTATTAGGGCAAAAGAACCTAAATGCAAACCTGCGCTTAATGTAATGCCGTCGACACCAGCATCGAGTGCTGAAGTCATGCGCACACGCAAAGTTTCACGAGGGCCATTCATCGTCAACTTTTCCATGCAGTTAACGAAGATCAATCCTTCGCCACGCTTTGCTTCCATGGTTGCGCCAACGTGGTTTTTTGTTGCTTCTGCTAGTAATCCAAGGTCAAACTGAACAACGGATTTATCAGAATTTAAAATATTGTATTTATAAAACTTGGTTTTATCTTTGACGTATGTGGTGTCAAAGCGCTTATCGGATACATCAGGAACCATGGCATCAGAAATATGTCCTACGCCTCCTAATCTTGCCGCCTCTAAAGCCAACTCCGCAGTCGATATATCAACGCCCATGCCACCCACCATGATGGGTACCAGCTCTTTTTTGCCAAACTTCAAGCGAAAATCATCAACGCGTTTCATTAATACCTTTTGCAATTAATCCCAATAATAATGACTGTACTCCTAGTCGCCTTGGGAAAGCCTTATGTGCCTTCTACCTGACGTTTAATGAACTGAATAATCATATTGGGCTTAATGATGATGTCTTCTAAAGTATGTTTATCTAAAACACTAAACATACCTGCCAATGCTGAGCTCAGAACAGTCTGTAACGCGCAATCTGACTGAATTCGGCATGCTGAGTGATCGTTAAAACATTCTGCCAAAGCAAAGTCTGTTTCTGTATCACGTATCACGTTGCCCAAAATGATTGTTTTAGGGTCACGAGCCAATCGCATGCCACCACCTTTGCCCCGGATTGTTTCAATGTAGCCAAGGGTTCCAAGCTGATTCACCACTTTCATGAGGTGATTTTCTGAAATTCCATAAAACTGGGCAATTTCAGAGATTGTGGCCAGCCGCTCATGTTGACTGCCGAGGTACATCAGTACGCGTAGGCTGTAATCCGAAAAAATGCTTAATCTCATGCTATTAAAGCCCTTATTAGGTAAATACTTGCTAAAACTGAGAGCCCTCTCAATTGAGCCCAATCTTCCTAAAGCCCAAGAATATTGCTAGAAGCCCTATAAAACCATTAATTTGCTAATACCCCTACCTTAAAGAGGTATATAGTTTACTTCTTCTATAAGATGTATATAGAATACATCTATTGGCAGTGTTAACGGATTTAATTTTCATAAGTTAGGGGTTTTCAAATGTATTCATCACGCAAACTATGGACCTGGCTGGCAGTCATCTGCCTGCTCTCCTTTGGGGTTTTGGGTTGGGTTGGCACTGAAATTTATTTAACAGCTCCTCCCATTCCTAATCAAGTCATCAGCACAAGCGGTGAGGCGGTCTTTACTGAAGGTCAGGTTCAGCAAGGGCAGCAAGCTTGGCAATCGGCTGGTGGACAACAGTTAGGCTCCGTATGGGGACATGGTAGTTATGTTGCCCCAGACTGGTCTGCAGATTGGCTACATCGTGAAGCTCTAGCACTTCGTAACATTTGGGCAGAGCGTGACTACAAAAAATCATTTGAAAATCTAAGCCTAGGTCAACAAGGCGAAATCAACGGATTATTAAAAAATGAAATGCGTAGCAACACCTATGATGCGCGCACAGGCAATATCACCCTATCAGATGATCGTGTAGCAGCAATCAAAGAAGTAAAACAACATTACATCAATTTGTTTGGTGATGATGCTTCGCTCAATCATCTCCGTGAGCAATACGCAATGGGCTCAGGCTTATTGCCAGATCAAGCTGACTTGGAAGCTTTACCGGCATTCATCTTTTGGTCATCTTGGTCAGCAGCAACCAATCGTCCAGGAGAAACTGATCTGAGCTATACAAGCAACTGGCCACATGAGCCCCTAGTCGATAACACCCCAACTGCAGGCACTGGTATATGGTCCATCGCCAGCGTCATTTTTATGATCGCCGCCATTGTTGGCATGATTTTTCTTCGCTCTACTAGCAAGGAAGAATCTGATCCAAAGCCATTGGAGTCCGATCCACTATTTGACCTCAAGCCAACACCATCAATGAAGGCAACTAGAAAATATTTCTATGTTGTTATTGGATTAATTCTGGCTCAAGTCGGAATGGGAGTCATTACAGCCCACTACTCAGTAGAAGGACAAAGCTTCTTTGGTTTTCCTTTGGCGCAAATTCTGCCGTTTTCAATTAGCCGAACAATACATACTCAGTTTGCAGTTCTATGGATTGCCACTGCTTGGCTTGCTACTGGCTTATATATAGCCCCAGCCATTTCAGGGCACGAGCCAAAATATCAAAAGCTAGGTGTTGATCTATTGTTCTATGCACTTCTCTTCATTGTGGTTGGCTCTACAGCAACCGGCTGGATCGGCTCACTTCAACATTTAGGAAACGGCTTTAGCTTCTGGGTAGGCAATCAAGGCCTCGAATACACCAGCATGGGTCGCGTATGGCAAATCTTGCTCTTCGTTGGCTTGCTATTTTGGGTTCTCTTATTGGGTCGCGGTCTGATGCCTGCACTCAAGAAACCATCCGAGAGTCGCGGACTCATCATGATGGTATTTTTATCAGCCATTTGTATTGGCGGCTTCTATGCAACCTCCTTAACTTGGGGCCCACATACCCACTACTCTTTAATTGAATACTGGCGCTGGTGGTTAGTGCACTTATGGGTTGAAGGCTTCTTTGAGGTATTTGCAACCGCGGTCATTGCATTACTTTTCACACGCCTTGGATTAATCCGTGCATCTACAGCAAATCTCGCAATTGTTTTTGAAACCATCGTCTTTTTATTCGGCGGAATTTTAGGAACATTACATCACCTGTATTTCACAGGCACACCAACTTACGTCATTGCGATTGGCGCCATGTTCTCCGCACTTGAAGTGGTTCCGCTGGCAATGGTTGGTTTTGAGGCTTATCACAACTATCAACGCTCAAAAATTGCTCCATGGGTTCAGTCCTATAAATGGTCAATTATGTGCTTCATCGCAGTAGGCTTTTGGAACATTGTGGGAGCAGGTTTATTAGGCTTTTCTATCAACACACCAATTGCCCTCTACTACATGCAAGGACTCAATATGACGGCAGCTCATGGTCATGCAGCCTTATTTGGTGTTTATGGAATGTTAGGTATCGGACTCTTGCTGTTTTGCTTGCGCGGTTTATCCAACCGCCTGGCATGGTCCGATTCACTTCTCAAGCTGATGTTCTGGTCTTTGAATATTGGTCTTGGAATGATGGTGTTTATGTCACTGGTACCCGCAGGCATTTACCAAGCAGCTGCCAGCATTAGCAAGGGCATGTGGTATGCACGCTCACCAGAAATTATCCACTCTCCATTCATGGAAACATTGGTATGGCTCAGAGTTCCTGGTGACATTGTGTTTGCAATCGGCACTTTATTTTTAGCATGGTTTGCAGTTCGCTTACTTTTACCCAAAAAGACTCACCTCAAGACAGTAGAAACAATTACCCATACCAGCACTCTTTAACTAGTCCCTAAATAAGCCAGAAGCTTGGCTTTAGCAGAAAGGAATCATCATGAAAACGAATAAATTGATTTTGCTTTTATCGCTGACTGCCGGCCTACTCATGGCCTGCGGAAAGTCTGATCCTTATGACACCAGCAAGATGGATCTAAAGCCGACTCCGGCTAAGGTAACATCAGAACGACACACTGGGGCGTTTGCCGAAGGAGCGTCCCTAAACTTTGGAAACGAACTCAAACCAGTTGATTCAGCACCAGTAAAAATCGTCAAGCTCGATACAACCCACAAGATTATCGAGATAGCACCGGGCGTTAAATTTGGCGCTTGGACATTTGGAGATCAAGTTCCTGGCCCTACAGTGCGCGCTCGAGTTGGCGACAAAATTCGCTTTAGTATGACAAACCGTAGTGATGAAGTATTGCCTGGGGTGCAGCTCACCGCTGCGCCAATGATGCATTCAATGGACTTTCATGCCGCAATGGTTTCACCACAAGACAAGTATCGTTCTGTAGCTCCTGGGCAGACCATCGAGTTTGAATTTACGGTTAATTATCCAGGTGTATTTATGTACCACTGTGGGACACCGATGATCTTGGAGCACATTGCTTCAGGAATGTACGGCGCGGTCATTGTTGAGCCAAAAGAAGGTTATCCCGGCAAAGTGGACCGTGAATACATGGTTATCCAAAGCGAGTTTTATCTCAAACCTGATCCATCTGGAAAAAAAGTGGATGACCAACCTTTATATGTTCTCGATAACGATAATCTGAAAAAAGCAATGCCTAGCTACACCGTATTCAATGGCAAGCACAATGGCATGGTTAAGAATCCATTACAAGCAAAGCCAGGTGAACGGGTACGTTTATTTGTACTGAATGTTGGCCCAAGTAAGACTTCAAGCTTTCACGTGGTGGGCACCATATTTGACAAGGTTTGGATGGAAGGAAATCCTGATAATCAATTCCGCGGGATGCAAACCGTTCTGCTGGGCTCATCTAATTCAGCCATTATTGAAATGATGATTCCTGAATCTGGCAAATACATCATGGTGGATCACCACTTTGCCAATGCATCACAAGGCGCAATTGGCTTAATTAGCACCGAAGAAAACAAAGTCAAACCTAGTGAAGATCTTGAGCATCACAATATGGGCGCCACCTCCACTCCAACAGACCCTGTTGCCGTAAAAGGAAAGCTTGATTTTGAAAGCAAATGCTTAGCTTGCCACTCTATTGGTCAAGGTAAAAAGCTTGGACCAGACTTAGCTGGCGTAACTAAGCGTCGTACTGATGCGTGGTTAACAAGCTGGTTAACATCTCCAGAAAAAATGTTGGCATCCGACGCTGATGCAAAGGCTATGCTGAAAGAATCCAACAATATTCCAATGCCTAACCAAAACTTGACTAGTGCTGAGATCCAGCAGTATCTGAAGTACTTCCATTGGGCAGATACACAAGCAGCCGGTAGCATTAAATCAGGCGGCGGTCACTAATCATGCGCATCACTAGCATTATCGCAAGCATCTTGCTGATTCAAGCTTCATCAGCATTTGCTTGCGGGCACTGTATCGAAGATAAGATCGCGTCAGTCTATGACTACGCGATCGTTTCTAAGGCTGTTAGTGAAAAACATACTGTTGCATTTTTTGGGATTGAAGGTCCCTTGGTCGCTAATGAAGATTCAAAACAGAAAATAAAGTCCATGGTGGAAAAAACCAATGGGATTGATCCCAAAAGTATCAAGCTTTCAATGGATACGGCTTCACTTTCGGTGGCATTTGATCCAACTCGTATTTCTTATGCAGCGTTGTTGGATTCACTTGAGAAAAAAATAGCAAGTAAAAAATTGTCGCTTTACCCACTCGATACCGTCACCCAAATGCCGAAGTTGAAAGTGGCCAGCAAGTAGCCCTTATATGAATAAGAACATCACCATCTATGTCGGATAAAAAATTTGCATTATTTGCTTTAGGTTTTAGGCCTTTTTATATACTCGCCGCATTTTGGAGCATCTTCACCATTGCTGAATGGCTACTGGAGCTCCAAGGCATTGGAATACGACGAACGAACTTCATCATGGGAATGCAATGGCATGCCCATGAAATGATTTTTGGTTTTGCTGCCACAGTAGTAACGGGTTTTGCATTAACAGCAGTCCGAGCCTGGACTGGGCTAGATACCCCCAAAGGCACCCCTCTGCTTCTGCTAACACTGCTATGGTTAGCGGGGCGCATCGGCGTACTGACAGGCTCTAGCTTAATAGTGCTGGATATTATTTTTCTCCCTGTAGTGGCAGTCATCACAGGGCGCCTCCTATTGAAAAGAAAAATGTATCGCAATCTGTTTCTACCGATCATTCTGACGACTCTTGGTATTTTGAATGCAAGCTTCTATTTATCTGCATTAGGATTCCTCAATGTAGATGCCAATACCCTGCTATTTGCATCGCTCTATCTGATCGTCATGATTGAAATCATGATTGGCAATCGCATCATTCCAAGCTTCACAGCCAATGCCGTGATTGGGCTCTCTCAATTTCGTAATGCGACCCTAACAAAATTAGCCATCATGAGTAGTGCATTGACATTCTTGTGCATACTCACTGGTGTTCATTGGATTATTTCTAGTATTGCTTGTTTTGTTACTGCAATCCTCCACGGCGTATTACTCTGGGGATGGCGTCCATTAGCCACACGAGGTAAACCCATCCTATGGATACTTCACGTATCGTATGGATGGATGCCGGTAGGGTTTCTATTATTGGGTCTATCCCGCTTAGGAATGATGACCATCTATCCTGCTCTGCATGTTTTTGGAATTGGTGTAACAGGTGGATTAATTATCAGCATGATCACCCGAACCGCATTGGGACATACTGGCAGACCATTGAAGGCTGGATCCATTGAATTAGCGTCCTATCTCTGTATTCAGGGGGCACTCATCATTTGGCTACTCTCTGGAATGGGCAATAATTCATGGTTCTATCCACTGCTAGTCATTGCTGGCACATTATGGTGTGCTACCTTTGGGCTTTATCTTTACAAGTACATCCCCTTGTTGATTCGTCCACGCCCTGATGGCAAACCTGGCTAGTTCATATGAATGCTTTAACTATTGCACGTGCAATTCACATCCTGAGCATAGTCATCTGGATTGGGGGCGTAGCCTTTGTCACTGCCGTCCTCATACCCACAATTCGGCGTTTTGCTCATGAAAAGCAGCAACTATCGATATTTCATGTGATTGAAAACCGCTTTGCTTTCATTGCTAGATTTTCTGTTGTATTGGCTGGTCTCAGCGGCCTTTATATGGTCTACGCATTAAATGCCTGGGATCGATTTACGCAAATTCAGTATTTCTGGATGCACGCCATGGTTTTACTCTGGCTGATGTTTGCCTTTGCACTTTTTATCATTGAGCCGTTTTTGTTTAAAAATCATGGGCGCATTGTTAAAGACCATGGATCCATCATGAATCTTCGAAAAACTGCAATCGTTCATTGGATTATCTTTATCCTCAGTCTTGCCACCATCTTTGTTTCAGTCTTAGGAGCCCATGGCTTCCTGTACTAAAAGTGTGACTAAGTCAGATTTACCTTAGCAAAGCGGCGCTTACCCACTTGCACTACGTAAGTGCCAGCTTCAACCTTGACTTGTTTGTCCGCAATCGTGACGCCATCAATCTTCACACCATTTTGTTCAATGTTGCGATTGGCTTCTGATGTTGATGGTGTAAGACCGGCAGCCTTAAGGAAGTTTGCAATGCCCATTGGAGCACCAGATAAATTCACTTCAGGAATATCGTCAGGAATACCGCCTTTGGCACGGTGATTAAAGTCTTCTAAGGCTTTCTCCGCAGCAGCTTGAGAATGGAAACGAGTAATGATTTCTTGGGCGAGCAATACTTTGCAGTCACGCGGATTACGGCCGGCAGCGACTTCTTGCTTCATGAGATCAATCTCTGCCATTGGGCGGAATGACAGCAATGTGAAGTAATCCCACATTAAGTCATCAGAGATACTCATGAGCTTGCCAAACATCTCACTAGCAGGCTCGCTGATGCCAATGTAATTGCCTTTGGACTTACTCATCTTCTCAACGCCATCCAAGCCAACCAAAAGTGGCATCGTCAGAATACATTGAGGCTCTTGGCCATATTCACGTTGAAGCTCACGCCCAACTAAGAGATTAAATTTTTGATCGGTACCGCCAAGCTCTAAATCACTCTTCAGAGCAACTGAGTCATAGCCCTGCATCAAGGGATATAAAAACTCATGAATCGAAATCGGTACACCGCTGCGATAACGCTTCGTAAAATCATCGCGCTCTAACATTCGAGCAACCGTATGTTTTGCAGCCAACTGAATCATGCCGCGCGCACCTAGCGGATCACACCACTCGCTGTTGTAACGCACTTCGGTTTTTGCAGGATCCAGCACCATGCTCGCTTGACGATAGTAAGTTTCTGCATTGACGGCAATCTCTTCTGCAGTCAATGGAGGACGAGTGGCATTGCGACCGGATGGATCACCAATCATGCTGGTGAAATCACCGATCAAGAAAATAACGGTATGCCCTAAATCTTGTAACTGACGCAATTTATTGAGAACAACGGTATGGCCCAGATGAATATCTGGCGCCGTAGGATCTAAACCCAACTTAATCCGCAAAGGC
>Ga0208496_1001018_pt1 | contig 10062 bp, 8 predicted proteins | sample CryBogmetaGMA2M_FD_184552 | JGI IMG/M metagenome (GOLD analysis project Ga0208496, IMG submission 184552) | Freshwater microbial communities from Crystal Bog, Wisconsin, USA - MA2M (SPAdes) | ecosystem: Environmental > Aquatic > Freshwater > Lake | place: Crystal Bog, Wisconsin, USA | collected... | reverse complement strand
ATAGCCAGCATTGCCTTAGGCGTCTATTTGGTTGCATTCAATTGGTTGACAGTCAAAAATTATGGCGCCTTTGGAGTTTCGATGGTTACCATTGGCTATGCTATTCCTCAGACAGCACTTGTTTTATTTGGTGGGGTCACTAGCGACTTTATCAACAAACAAACTCTGTACAGAATTTGTCAAATCCTATACATATTAGTAGGGCTTGCACTTTATATAGCCTGTAGATATGATCTGCCGCCTTTATGGTTTCTCACACTGATTAGTTTTCTAGGTGGACTTACAGTTGCGTTTAGTTCGCCCAATAAAACATCTTTAATTAGTAATCTCGTTCCAACATCACAGGTGACATCTACACAAGAATTTTTTTATTTTGCATCGGGATTGGGTTGGGTCTTAGGATCCCTAGTCGCCTCACAACTGATCTCAATTGAGTTCCTATCGATCTCCAATCCTCATGGATCTCTAGCCTTTTTATTTTATATAGTCGGAATGATTCCATCTATTTTCTTGGTGCCAAAAACTATAAAAATAGAGACGGCCGCTATTTCTGCCAATACTTTCGAAAGAAAGATTACACATGCAATTACTGATATCAGAAAGTCTTTTCAGTACCTTCGAGAGAATGTTGACCTTAACATCCTCGCAAGAACATTAGGCATGATTTTGATCTTGGGGATGCCATTTACTTACTTGCTGTCAATTTATGCACATAGCCATCCAACACTGTATCCATCTAGCCAGTTTTTTTCCCATGTCTATGCCGCTTTGGGTGCTGGAAACTTAGTTGGCGCGATCTTAGGGATCGTTTTAGCTAAATCACTTATGAAGCGAGCAACGCTCTTCGTCTATTTTATTTTTGGCCTTTGTATCTTTGCGATATCAGCACTTTTACTTTATCAATACTGGGAAATATTGTTAACCGTTTTGCTTGTCGGCTTATTCACCAGCTTAAGTACCAACCTACTAAAGGGGCTGATTCAATCTCAGGCAGCGGAGGATATGAGGGGCCGAATCGCTGGATTTACACAGCTATTAGGCGGCTTTAGTAGCATGAGTGCCGCGTTGGCCGGTTTTGTAATCCACCATTTATCGAACCATGAAAACAAACTATATTTTGCTTACGAGTCTGTGCAGCTAGTTTTACTAGGTCTACTTGCAGTCCTGACGCTACTATCACTGCCATCGATCATGAAATTGCGGATCAATCCTCAATAAAGACCTGTTTCAGTGATAGTCAGCCTCTAGCTCATTACAAAGTAATATCGCGCTCTTGTCTTACGCAATCAACATAGTATTCACTATGTCCATCGAGATCTGCCTTAACTAAACCATGGATATCGGTTTCGAAGCCGGGGAACTTCTCATTGAAGTCACGAGCAAAGTAGAGATAGTCCACGATACGCTTATTAAAGCGCTCGCCCGGAATTAATAGCGGAATACCTGGAGGGTATGGTGTTACTAACATAGCCGTTACACGACCATCTAATTTATCCAGCGGCACACGATCAACTTCTTTATGCGCCATCTTCGCCCATGCCTCTGAAGGCATCATGGCTGGCTCCATATCGGAGGTATACATCTCGGTCGTCATTCTGGCTACATCACGACCCTTGTAGAACTCATGAATCTGTTGGCAGATATCTTTGAGTCCAACGCGCTCATAACGTGGGTGTTTAGTCACAAACTCAGGCAAGACCTTCCACAGGGGAGCATTTTTATCAAAGTGATCTTTGAACTGTTGTAGTTCTGTTACTAAAGTGTTCCAGCGACCTTTGGTAATGCCGATAGTGAACATAATGAAGAAGGAATATAGGCCACACTTCTCAACGATCACCCCATGCTCTGCAAGATACTTAGTCACAATACTCGCCGGAATACCCATGGATCCAAAGTTACCCTCGATATCCAATCCTGGCGTCACTACTGTGGCTTTAATTGGATCAAGCATATTGAAGTCTGCGGCTAACTTGCCAAAGTCATGCCAATTTGCATTAGGCTCCAAAATCCAATCTGAGCGCTCGCCAATACCCTCTTCTGCCAAATGATCTGGGCCCCAAACCTTGAACCACCAATCAGCACCAAACTTGTCGTCAACTTCACGCATAGCACGACGGAAATCCATCGCCTCAGCGATCGACTCTTCTACCAGGGTAGTGCCGCCTGGTGATTCCATCATGGCTGCAGAGACGTCACACGAAGCGATGATGGCATATTGCGGACTAGTCGAGGTATGCATTAAATAAGCTTCATTGAAGCAGTCACGATCGAGCTTGGTCTCTTCAGCATCCTGAACCAATACTTGAGAAGCTTGTGATAAACCTGCCAACAGCTTGTGTGTAGACTGAGTTGCAAACATCAAGCTCTTCTTAGTGCGCTTGCGATCAGAGCTAATTGCATGCATATCTTTATAGAAAGGATGGAAAGCAGCATGCGGCAACCAAGCTTCATCAAAATGCAAAGAGTCGACCTTGCCATCAAGCATCTCTTTAATCATCTCAACGTTATAAACAATACCGTCATACGTGCTCTGGGTTAGCGTCATTACCCGTGGCACCACATTTTTATTCTTAATGAATGGATTGGCATCAATTTTCTTCTTGATGTTGGCCCACTCAAATTCCTCTTTCGGAATTGGGCCAATAATGCCAAGGTGATTACGGGTTGGCATTAAGAAAATAGGAATCGCGCCCATCATAGTGATGGAATGAATCACTGATTTATGGCAATTGCGATCCACCAAGACGACATCACCGGGAGCAACAGTAGAGTGCCAAACAATTTTGTTCGAAGTAGAAGTGCCATTGGTCACAAAGAACAAATGGTCAGCATTAAAGATACGAGCAGCATTGCGCTCACTCTGTAACACCGGTCCAGTATGGTCTAAAAGCTGGCCTAGCTCCTCTACCGCATTACAAACGTCAGCACGCAGCATATTCTCACCAAAAAATTGATGGAACATTCGGCCTACTGGACTCTTTAAAAAAGCAACGCCACCTGAGTGACCTGGGCAATGCCAAGAGTACGAACCTTCAGAGGCGTAATTGGTTAATGCACGAAAGAATGGTGGTGCCAAGGAATCGAGATACACCTTAGCTTCACGAATAATATGTCGCGCCACAAACTCAGGCGTGTCTTCATTCATATGAATGAAACCATGCAATTCACGCAAGATGTCATTTGGCATATGGCGTGAGGTACGCGTCTCACCATACAAGAAGATGGGAATATCTTCATTACGCTTACGCACTTCAGTAATGAACGCACGTAAATTATTTAAGGCAGGAAGATCATGGTCTTCCGAATCAGAGTCAAACTCTTCATCATCAATTGAAACAATGAAAGTGGATGCACGGGAGGCTTGTTGCGCAAAAGAAGTCAGGTCGCCATAACTGGTTAAACCAATAACTTCCATGCCCTCATGCTCGATGGCTTCAGCCAGATCACGAATACCCGAACCCGAAATATTTTCGGAACGAAAGTCCTCATCAATAATGATGATTGGAAAACGAAATTTCATGGCTGCCCTTGGGTTCGCGAACTACGATTGGAGTAAAGGAAAAATTAAGTCTTAGGCAGGGTAACGCCCCGCTGACCCTGATACTTACCGCCACGATCTTTATATGATGTGCCGCACACTTCATCGCTCTCAAAAAAGAGCACTTGGGCACAGCCCTCTCCCGCATAAATCTTTGCAGGCAGTGGCGTGGTATTAGAAAACTCTAAAGTGACGTAACCTTCCCACTCAGGCTCAAATGGGGTGACGTTCACGATAATGCCGCAACGAGCATAAGTACTCTTACCAACGCAAACCGTTAATACGCTGCGTGGAATCTTGAAGTACTCAACCGTTCTAGCTAAAGCAAATGAATTTGGCGGAATGATGCAAACATCGCCCCTGAAATCAACGAAAGATTGTTCATCGAAATTCTTGGGATCGACAATCGTACTGTTGATGTTAGTGAAAATCTTGAATTCGTCTGCGCAACGAATATCGTAGCCATAGCTTGATGTGCCATAACTCACAATTTTGTTGCCAGCAGCGTCTTGGCGAATTTGTCCAGGCTCGAACGGGCTGATCATGCCTTGTTCACCCATGCGGCGGATCCAGTGGTCAGATTTAATAGTCATGGGCGAATTGTAAAACCTTCGTCGCCTCTGCCCCTCATTTATCGAGGTCAGGGCACTAAAAATCAGCTGTTTTGGCTAAAAATCACCCGCTCAGGGGCGTTGTAGATCTCGAAGTGTTTCCCTGAGCAACGAGAAAGGATAGTGAGATTGGTTTTGCGAGCCAGCTCCAGACCCATGAGGGTGACCCCAGATCGGGTCAAGAGGAAAGGCACGCCCATCTGAGCACCCTTAATGACCATCTCCGAAGTCAGGCGCCCAGTAGTAAAGAACACCAAATCTTTGCCAGACTTGTTCGTTAACCACATCAAACCAGAAATAGAGTCCACTGCATTATGGCGGCCCACATCCTCAATAAAATGAAGGAGTCGCACACTCTCAGTACCCTCTCTCTCGAAGACAGCGCAGGAATGGACTGAACCAGACTTCTTATAGATTGAATCGTGAGTTCGCATTGTGTCAATCAAGGCAACAATTGCCTCTTGGGATAATGTTGGCCCATCTGGCAAGCGAATCTCAGACATCTCTTCCATGAGACCGCCAAACATGGTGCCTTGGCCACAACCAGTAGTGACAACCCGCTTACTGGTAAGCGCATCAATATCCACAGTGCTACGCCGGGTCTTGACGGCAGCCGAGTCGGTCTCCCAATCCACCTGAATACTCTCAATATCGTCTGGAGACTCTACTAAACGTTGATTCCGCAAATATCCCAATACCAAGGCTTCAGGAGCGCTTCCCAAAGTCATCAGAGTAACGACCTCACGCTTATCCAAATAAATGGTTAATGGGCGTTCTCCAGGGATATGTGTGAGCTTTTTTCTACCGGCCTCATCCAATATCTCGACCTCGTGCACCAGGGGCACGGAAGCGTGAGACATCTGAATATTGGGTTTAACGGCCATGAAACACTTTCTAAAACGAGTTCAAGTGAAGTTTAGCGGGATTTATGAGGAGCCCTTTGGTGCTTTACTTTAACCGCAGACTAAAATCAATGCAGATGCTCGGCATAATTGAGCATTAGCCCTAATTTAACCTTTTTATTTAAGTCCGCATTACATGAGCAGCTCTCAGCGCCGTCTACTTGTCACCTCCGCCTTACCTTATGCCAATGGTCAGATCCATATCGGCCATTTGGTGGAATATGTGCAGACTGATATTTGGGTACGCTTTCAGAGAATGCGCGGTCATGAGGTTCATTACGTTGGCGCTGACGATACGCATGGCACCCCCATTATGTTGCGCGCTGAAAAAGAAGGCATCACTCCCAAGGAGTTGATCGCCAATGTTTGGAAAGAGCATAAGCGCGACTTTGATAACTTCCTCATTTCTTTTGATAACTACTACACCACTGATAGTCCTGAGAATGAAAAACTAGCGCAAAGTATTTACCTCAAGCTGCGTGATGCTGGCTTGATTGAAAAACGCGCAATTGAACAAGCTTACGATCCTGTAAAAGAGATGTTTTTACCAGATCGTTTTATCAAAGGCGAATGTCCTAAATGCGGCGCTAAAGATCAATATGGTGATAACTGTGAAAAATGTGGTGCCACCTATTCTCCTACAGATCTAAAAAATCCTTTCTCAGTAGTTAGCGGTGCAACACCCATCAAAAAGATTTCTGATCACTATTTCTTTAAGTTATCCGATCCACGCTGCGAAGAATTCTTACGCGAATGGACCCAAGTAAAAACGCCATTGCAACCTGAAGCTCGCAATAAGATGAAAGAGTGGGTTGGCCAGCCCGGCGAGAGCAAACTAGGCGACTGGGATATCTCCCGTGATGCCCCCTACTTCGGCTTTGAGATTCCTGATGCACCAGGTAAGTATTTCTATGTCTGGCTTGATGCCCCTATTGGTTACTACGCCAGCTTCCTCAATTACTGCCAGGCTAAAGGTCTGAACTTTGATGAGTGGGTCAAGCCGGATACGACTACTGAGCAATACCATTTCATCGGTAAAGATATTTTGTATTTCCATACCTTGTTCTGGCCGGCGACCCTGAAGTTTTCCGGCTACCGTACTCCAACTAATGTATTTGCCCACGGCTTCTTAACTGTTGATGGCGAGAAGATGAGTAAATCTCGCGGTACTTTAATTTCTGCTAACAGCGTCATTGAGTGTGGCTTTAATCCTGAGTGGTTCCGCTATTACTTTGCAACCAAGCTCAATGACAGCATGGAAGATTTAGATTTAAATCTGCAAGACTTCGTTGCACGGGTGAATAGTGATTTATTAGGCAAGTACATCAACATCGCAAGCCGAAGTGCAGGCTTCTTAGTAAAACGTTTTGGTGGTGTTGTATCTGACGATGCAATAAATACGCCATTACTAAAAGAGATTGCTGCTTCCAGTGAAAAAATTGCTGAGCTGTATGAAGGACGTGAATATGCCAAAGCTTTACGTACCATCATGGAGCTAGCTGACAAGGTCAATGGCTTCGTAGATGAAAATAAGCCCTGGGAAATCGCCAAAGATCCAGAGCGCGAAGCAGATTTGCAACGCATTTGCAGTGTGACTCTAGAAGCTTTTCGCATGCTTAGCCTTTATCTCAAGCCAGTGATCCCACAAGTTGCTAAGGGTGTTGAAGAATTCCTCTCCCTACCCCCGCAAGCCTGGCGTGATATCAACACTCCACTTTCTAGCAAGAACCCAATCAAGCCATATCAGCACCTGATGACGCGGGTAGATGCCCCCCAAATTGAGGCTTTGCTCGCCGCAAACTTGTAAAAATCACCCTAAAAAGCACCTATAATGGTGGTCGTAGTCCCCAGATGACTTTTGGTATTAAATAGCATAAGTCATTGAATTTATTGAGTATTTTAGGAAATACCATGGCAAGATATCAATCTGAATTCACCCAGTTCTTAAGCGAACTTAAATCCGAAAAGCCGCATTTGGAGGCTGACCAACAGGCTGGTCGTGCCCTACTCTGGGACAAGGAGCCATTAAGTGTTGAAGATCAGCGCCGTGCCAAAGCAGCTAAGTTAAAACAACGCGCTTACGTTTATTCGAATGACTGAGTCGGGAACTGAGCCAAGCACTCAGCCAATATCCGATTTACTAGATAGCACCCCATCCGTAACTGATGGGATGTCGGAGGCATTCGCCAAACTCTATGGCGAGCCCCTCTTTAAGCTTCCTACCGATCTTTATATTCCACCAGATGCACTAGAAGTTTTTCTAGAAGCGTTTGAAGGCCCATTAGATCTTTTGTTGTACCTCATTCGTAAACAGAATTTCAATGTGCTTGATATTCCAATGGCGCAGGTTACCCAACAGTATCTGAGCTATATCGATCAAATTCGTCATACTAATCTTGAGCTTGCTGCTGAGTACTTATTGATGGCAGCAATGTTGATTGAAATCAAATCTCGCATGCTACTGCCAATGAAGAAGGCAGATAGTGAAGAGGACGTGGATGATCCCCGCGCAGAATTAGTGCGCCGTCTCCTTGAATATGAGCGCATGAAGCTGGCCGCTCAAGAGCTCGATCAAATCCCACAGCATGGTCGCGACTTCCAAGTGGCGCATGGCTATGTGGACACCACCATTGCGATTGCTTGGCCTGATGTCAATGTAGAAGACTTACAAATGGCTTGGCGTGATGTTCTCCACCGCGCCAAACTGACTCAACATCACACCATTACCCGCGAAGAATTATCTGTGCGCGACTTCATGACACGAATTCTGCGTCGCTTACAAGGCGCTCGCTTCATCGAATTTGGCGAATTGTTTGAAGACGCAATTAAGTCTGGCAACGGTATTCCCGTGGTGATCGTGAACTTCATTGCAATGCTCGAACTATCACGCGAAGCCTTAGTAGAGATTACTCAAGCTGAGCCGTATGCCCCGATATACGTTCGTCTTGCCTATACCCCCGTTGCATGAAAATCATTAGTGACATTCAAGAGCTGCGTGATCACTTACGCGGTCAAAATCGTGCTTCCTTCGTGCCAACAATGGGCAACTTACATGAAGGTCACCTATCCCTCATGCGGCTTGCAAGACAACATGGCGACCCAGTAGTTGCTAGCATCTTTGTGAACCGCTTACAGTTTGGCCCTAATGAAGATTTCGATAGCTACCCCCGCACCATGCAAGCGGACATTGAGAAACTTGAAAAAGAAGGTGTTTATATTCTCTTTGCACCTACTGAGCGCGATCTTTATCCTCAACCACAGGAATACCGCGTAGACCCGCCGCAGCAGCTAGGCGATATTCTTGAAGGTGAATTCCGTCCCGGATTCTTTAAAGGCGTTTGTACCGTTGTTCTCAAGCTCTTTTCTTGTGTTCAGCCTAAGGTTGCTGTGTTTGGTAAAAAAGATTATCAACAGTTGATGATTATTCGTCAGATGGCAAAACAATTTGCATTACCAGTCGAGATCATTCCTGGCGAAACCATTCGTGCTGATGATGGCTTGGCCCTCTCCTCGCGTAATGGCTACCTCTCAGTAAGCGAACGTGCAGAAGCCCCTGAACTTCAAAAAACCCTTAAAGAGGTTCGGGAGCAAGTATTGCAATTGAAAGAGCGCAATACCCAGTCTCTCTCCGAGATTGAAAAGAAAGCGGTAGCAACATTGGTAGGGCGTGGCTGGAATCCTGATTACATTGCCATTCGTCAGCAAAGTGATTTAGCACCAGCTAGCAATGAAAGCCTACATGCTGGCGAGCCGCTCGTGATTCTCACAGCAGCCAAGATTGGCAAAACCCGTTTGATTGATAACCTAGAGATCTAATCTAGGTTATTAGATTTACAGCGCGAAGAACTGTCCTACCTGGAGGTTCAACTCTTTAGCTAACTCAGCACCAGCTACTTTCCCTCCAGCACCCTTCGCTTTGAGCACTTCAATCTGCCCACCATGGCAGGCGATAAAGAATGAATCTAAAGTGATTTGAGTGACTTCTCCAGGCTTGCCTTTAACGGCGCCGAAGGTAGCAGCGACATGCTTGTGGCAATCGTAGATCTGAACCTTTTGCTCACCAAACTTAGTCCACGCACCAGGTGCAGGATTGCAAGCGCGAATGAGATTATAGATTTGGCTAATATGTGTCGCCCAATGAATCTGTGCGGCATTGGCATCAAACCAACCTTCGTAGTTTGCTTGTGATTCATCTTGCACTAGCTCTTGATGCTTACCAGCTACCACCAAATCTGCAGCTTCCATGAGGGCTTTAACGCCTATTGGAAAAAGATGATCAAAGTAAATTTTGCCCAATGTGTCGTTAGGGCCAATCGTCACTTCTTTTTGCAGAATGACTTCGCCCTCATCCAAGCCATCAGATGGGCGGAAGATCGTTAAGCCAGTTTTTTCTTCGCCCAATGCAATCGCCCAGTTAATCGCACTTGGGCCACGATATTTTGGCAGCAGTGATGGGTGGTACTGAATCGTGCCGTGTTTTGGAATCTTGCAAAGCTCTTGAGGCACAAACTGCAACACATAGGCCATGACACAAATGTCAGCATTGCTATCAATCATGGCTTGAGCAGCTTCGGGCCCTTTCAGGGAAGCAAACTGCAAGGGGGTCAAACCCCTTGCTAGCGCGGCCTCTTTAAGGACTTCTGGTTTAGTAGATTTGGGATTATCTGGTGGGCAGAAAACGGCAACGACTTCGTCGCCACGATCTAAAAAAGCCTCTAAAGCAGCCTTACCAAAATCAGCACTACCAATCAATGCAACCCGCATCTTAAATAACCTTATCGTGACGGAGAGAAATCAATTCATCAGTTGAGTAACCTAATTCATGAAGAATATCGTCGGTATGCTCTCCCAATAATGGTGAACGTGTCACCTCAGTTGGACTATCGGACATCTTGATGGGGTTACCCACTGTGAGGTACTTGCCACGAATTGGGTGATCCACCTCTACCACTGTGCCCGTAGCACGCAATGAAGGCTCTTCAGCGATTTCTTTCATCGAAAGAATTGGGCC
>Ga0208496_1001016_pt1 | contig 10078 bp, 10 predicted proteins | sample CryBogmetaGMA2M_FD_184552 | JGI IMG/M metagenome (GOLD analysis project Ga0208496, IMG submission 184552) | Freshwater microbial communities from Crystal Bog, Wisconsin, USA - MA2M (SPAdes) | ecosystem: Environmental > Aquatic > Freshwater > Lake | place: Crystal Bog, Wisconsin, USA | collected... | reverse complement strand
CACCGGAGGCGAGATCAACCCGGATGCTGACGCGATGCGTCGGCGGGGTGGCGGTGGCGGCGCGGGAGGGGGTGATGGTCATGCGAGCTACAGCCAAACACGCGCGCGGTTGCGGATCAAGGAGCGGTGTATCAATCTCTGCCGTAAAGCCGCTGGGGAAGCCTGTTGTGATCGAGACCCGCCATTCCGTTTGTCCGCATGATTGCCCTTCGACCTGCGCGCTGGAGGTGGAGGTGCATGACGGCGCGCGTATTGGCGCGGTGCGCGGGGCGAAGGGAAATGATTACACCGCCGGGGTGATTTGCGGCAAAGTGTCGCGCTATGCCGAGCGCATCCATCATGGTGCGCGGCTGACGCATCCGTTGCTGCGGACCGGGCCGAAGGGCAGCGGGCAGTTTCAGCGGATTGGCTGGGATGAGGCGCTGGACCGGGTGGCGGCGGCGTTTCGGCAGACGACCGGGGCGCATGGGGCGGAGAGCGTTTGGCCCTATTACTATGCCGGCACGATGGGGTTGGTGCAGCGGGACGGGATTAATCGGCTGCGGCATGCGATGGGGTATTCGCGGCAGTTGAAGACGATCTGCACGGCGGTGTGTGAGTCTGGCTGGATGGCCGGGGTGGGGGCGTTCGCCGGGCCGGATGCGCGGGAGATGGCGCAGTCCGACCTGATTGTGGTCTGGGGCGGCAATCCCGTGGCGACGCAGGTGAATGTGATGACCCATGTGAGCCGGGCGCGGAAGGCGCGGGGGGCGAAGCTGGTGGTGATCGACACGTATCGCACCGGCACGGCAGAGGTGGCGGATATGCATCTGGCGGTGCGGCCAGGGACGGACGCGGCGTTGGCCTGTGCGGTGATGCACATGGCGTTTCGCGACGGACAGGTGGATCGGGATTATATGGCGCGCTACGCCGATGACCCGGCGGCGCTGGAGGCGCATCTGGCAAGCCGGGGGCCGGATTGGGCGGCGGCGATTACCGGGCTTTCGGTGGCGGAGATCGAGGCATTCGGGGCGCTGTATAATGGCACACAGCGGAGCTTCATTCGCGTCGGCTACGGGTTTTCCCGCATGCGAAATGGAGCGACGGCGATGCATGCGGTATCGTGCCTGCCGACGGTGACCGGGGCGTGGCAATATCCGGGTGGCGGGGCGTTGTGGAGCCAGCGGGCGATCTATCACTGGGACAAGACGCTGATCGAAGGGTTGGATGTGCTGGACCCGACGACGCGGGCGCTGGACATGAGCCGCATCGGCGCGGTGCTGACCGGGGAGGCGAAGGCGCTGGCGGGCGGCAAGCCGGTGCATGCGATGCTGATCCAGAGCAGCAACCCGGCGGTGGTGGCGCCGGATAGCAACAAAGTGCGGCGCGGGTTGCTGCGCGAGGATTTATTTGTGGCGGTGCATGAGCAGTTCATGACCGAAACGGCGCAGCTGGCCGATATCGTGCTGCCGGCGACGATGTTTATGGAGCATGACGACCTGTATCAGTCCGGCGGGCATAGCTACATCCAGATTGGCGCCAAGCTGATCGACCCTCCGGGGGAATGCCGGTCCAACCATGCGGTTATCCAAGGGTTGGCGCGGCGGCTCGGGGCCCGGCATGCCGGCTTCGAGATGGACGCGATGACGATGGTGGATGCGACGTTGCGGGCCTCGGGCTGGCCGGGGGCAGCGGAGGTGCAGGCCGGGCATTGGGTGGATGCGATGCCATCGTTCGCGGAGGCGCATTTCCTCGGCGGCTTCGGGCATGCGGATGGCAAATTCCATTTCGTGGCCGACTGGGCGAAGATCGGCGCCGACCATGCCGGGATGCCGGCGTTGCCAGACCAGTTCGATGCGCATGACGCGGCGGATGCCACGCATCCGTTCCGGCTGGTGGCGGCGCCGGCGCGGCAGTTTCTGAACTCGACCTTCACGGAAACGCCAACCTCGCGGAAGCGGGAAGGTCGGCCGGGGCTGTTGATCCATCCCGCCGATGCCGCGCGGCTGGGGGTTGGCGAGGGCGGATTGGTGCGGCTGGGCAATGCGCGGGGCGAGGTGGCGTTGCACGCGCGGATGTTCGACGGGCTGCAACCGGGCGTGGTGGTGGCGGAAAGCATCTGGCCGCATGGCGATCATGTGGGCGGGCTGGGGATTAATGCGCTGACCTCGGACGATCCGGCGTTTCCTGCCGGGGGGGCGGTGTTTCATGACACCGCCGTTTGGGTGCGCGCGGCAGCCGCCGAGCTGCCAATTGCCGCAGAATAACAGGGAGACAGGCCGATGGATGATCTGACCGCTGCACGGGCCGCGATGGATGGCTTTATGGCCGCCTTTAACGCCGAAGACGCTGAGGCTTTGCGCACCACCTGGTTCCACTTCCCGCATGTGCGCTTTCACAGCGGCAAGGTAACGGTGATGGAAACCCCGGCGGATTTCCATAACCTGGTCTGGGGCCGGCAAGGCCAGTCCGCGGGTTGGGCCCGCACGGCGTGGGATTACGTCGAGCCGATTGATGTTGGGCTGAATAAAGTGCATTTCCGGGTGCAGTTCACCCGCTACCGCGCCGATGGTTCGGCGATCGGGTCCTACAAGTCGCTCTATATCGTCACTTTCAAGGACGGGCGCTGGGCTATCCAGGGCCGGTCAAGCTGGGCAGCCTGAACCATGACCGAAGAGACTCCGCGTGCGATGCATGACCTTGGCGGCGTGGCCAAATTTATGTGCGAGGCGGTTGATGTGGAACCGCACGAGCTGACCGATTTCGACCGGGAGGTGGACGCCATTCGCGGCATCCTTGGCGGCAAGCAGGTGATGAGCGTGGATGAGCTGCGCCGCTGTATCGAGGCCATTCCGGAAGCGGACTACCATCGGCTGAGCTACTATCAGCGCTGGATCCGCTCGATCACCGATAATCTGCTGCGCAAAGGCATCATTACCGAAGCCGAATTGCGCGCGGCGATGGAGGCGTGAGCATGCTGAGCCCAGGCACGAAGGTGCATGTGAAGCTGGACTGGCCGGAGACGCGAGGCCCCTGCCATATTCGCACCCCGCATTATTTGCGTGGGCATCACGGGGTGGTGGTGCGCCATCTCGGCGACTATCCGAACCCGGAAGACCTTGCCTTCGGGCGGCCGGCACCGGTGCTGCCGCTCTACCATGTGCGCTTTCCGCTGACCGGGCTGTGGCCGGATGCGAAAGGCGACGACACGATTTTGGTGGAACTGTACGGTTCCTGGCTGGAGGCCGCATGAACATCCTCGAAGCGCCGTCCGACAAACTGCTCGCCGGAATCCGCACCCTGCTGGCCGTGAAGGGCATAGCCACCGCCGATGAGGTGGCGGAGCGCATCCGCATTACCGACAGTGCCTCCCCGGCGCGGGGGGCGGCGATGGTGGCGCGGGCCTGGACGGAGCCGGCGTTCCGCGACCTGATGCTGCGCGACGGCACGGCGGCGGCGGAATCGATGGGTGTGCCGATGCGCGGATTGCCGCCGTTGGGGGTGCTGGAAAATACCGCCGAGACGCATCACCTGGTGGTGTGCACGTTGTGCAGTTGCTATCCGCGGGCGGTGTTGGGCTATCCGCCGTTCTGGTTCAAATCCGCCGCCTATCGCGCCCGTGCGGTGCGCGATCCGCGCGGGCTGCTGGTGGATTTCGGCACCACCATCCCGGCGGAGATGAAGTTGGAAGTGGTGGATAGCACGGCGGATTATCGCTGGATGGTGCTCCCGGTGCGCCCGGCCGGCACGGAAGGGTGGAGCGCGGAGCAACTGGCCGGGCTGATCCGGGAAGGCGACATGATTGGGGTGACCATCCCGAAAGGACCATGATGCAACGCCTCGCGCTGCTGGCGCTGCTGATCGCGGCGCCGGTGCAGGCAGCCTCCCTGCCGGCGGTTGAGGCACAGCATTTTATGGTGGTTTCGGCCCAGCATCTGGCAGCCGATGTGGGAGCGGATATTTTGCGGGCCGGGGGCAACGCGGTCGACGCGGCGGTGGCGATGGGCTACGCCGAGGCGGTGGTCAATCCGTGCTGTGGCAATATTGGCGGCGGCGGGTTTATGACCATCCACCTCGCCGATGGGAGCGACCATTTCATCAATTTCCGCGAAATGGCGCCGGCAGCAGCACGGGCGGATATGTATCTGGACGCGGATGGCAAGCCGCGCCCAGGTGCGAGCTTGAACGGTTATCTTGCCGCCGGGGTGCCGGGGACGGTGGCCGGGCTGGATCTGGCGTTGCAGCGCTATGGCCGGCTGCCACGGGCGCAGGTGATGGCGCCCGCGATCCGGCTGGCGGGCGAAGGGTTCGTGCTGCTGCGCGGGGATACCGATATTCTGCAGCACGGCACGGCGAAATTTCGTAGCCAGCCGAATGTAGCGCGGATTTTTCTGCACGCCGATGGCCGCCCGTTGCAGCCCGGCGAGCGGTTGGTGCAGCCGGAGCTTGCTGCCACCTTGGCGGCCATTGCCAAGGATGGGCCGGTGGCGTTCTACCAGGGCCATGTCGCCGCCGCCGTGGCATCGGCCGCTGCCGCCAATGGGGGGATTTTGACCGAGGCGGACTTTGCCGCCTATCGCGCCACCGAGCTTGACCCAGTGCGGTGCGACTATCGCGGCTACCACGTTATCTCCGCCCCGCCGCCATCGTCTGGTGGAACGGCGTTGTGCGAGATCCTCACCATTTTGGCACCGACGGACCTGCGCGGCCTCGGTTTCCGGTCCGCCGCCAGCGTGCAGGTTTTGGTGGAGGCGATGCGGCACGCCTTCCTCGATCGGAATTCCTATCTTGGGGACCCCGCCTTCGTCGCCAATCCGCTCGACAAGCTGCTATCCGAGGACTACGCCGCGCAAATCCGTGCCAGTATTGCCCCGGAGCGCGCGGGAAAATCGTCCGATCTGCATCCCGGCGTGGTGCCGCATGAGCGGACGGAAACGACGCATTATTCCGTGCTGGATGGCGCCGGCAATGCGGTGGCCACCACCTACACCATCAATGGCTACTTCGGCGCTGGCGTGATCGCGGGCGATACCGGCTTTTTCCTCAACGACGAAATGGACGACTTCACCCTGCGCCCTGGGACGCCGAACCTGTTTGGCCTGGTGCAGGGGGCGGCCAATGCGATCGCCCCCGGCAAGCGGCCGCTGTCGTCCATGGCGCCAACCATCGTTACCCGCGCGGGCAAGCCGGTGTTCGTCCTCGGCTCTCCCGGGGGATCGCGCATCATCACCATTACGCTGGAGACGCTACTCAACCTGATCGATTACGGCATGGAGTTGCAGGAAGCGGTTGATGCCCCACGGCTGCATCACCAGTGGCTGCCGGACGAAGTCGCCTTCGAAACGCGGGGCCTGTCGCCCGATACCAAGGCGAGCCTCGCCGCGATGGGCTATAAGCTCAGCGAACAAACGCCATGGGGGGCGGCGGCAGCCATCGCCGTTGGTCAGGCGAGTGGCCCAACTGCCGCATCGTCCGGCAACGACGGCGCGCTTTCGGGCCGCATGCGCGCCGGCTTTATCTATGGTGCCAATGATTCTCGTCGCCCTGCCGGCAAGGCGGAGGGCGACTGAGCCAGGCGCCCGGCTCAGGCCGGATCGGCATCCCATTTCGGCCCGGTTGCCGGGTTCACGAAGCGTTGGTTTTTCGGCAATGCCGCGATGGCGGCGCGGTCGGCGTCATCGAGCACCAGTTTCAACGCGTCGAGGTTGGATTGCTGGCTTTCGGCCCGGCCGGCTTTCGGGATAGCGGCGACGTTGGGCTGGTCGAGCAGCCATTTCAGCGCCACTTGCGCCGGGGAGGCCGCGTGCTTGCGGGCGATTTCATCCAGCACCGGATGCTCGGCCAAACGACCTTGGGCGAGCGGGCAGTAGGCGGTGAGCGCCATCCCGTGCTGGCGCAATGCCGCCAGCACCGCGCTCTGGTCGCGCAGCACGTGGTATTCGACCTGGTTGCACACCAGCGGCGCCTGGATCACTTCGACCGCTTCGCGCAGCAATGCACTCGGGAAGTTGGACACGCCGATATGCCGCGCCAGCCCTTGTTCCTGAAACTTCACCAGTTGCCCCAGCGAGGCGGCCAGATCCATCGCCGCTGATGGCCAGTGGATCAGATAAAGGTCCACATAGTCCGTCTTGAGTTGCTTGAGGCTGTTGTCCATCGCGGCCCGCATCCGGTCCGGGGCGAGGTTTTCGTGCCATACTTTGGTGGTCAGGTGGATCTCGCCGCGCGCGACCGAGGTGCTGGCCAGCGCCTCGCCCACCGCATCTTCGTTGCCATACATCTGCGCCGTGTCGATATGACGATAGCCACGATCAAGCGCGCCGAGCACGGCGGTGGTGCAGGCTTCTCCCGCCAGCCGCCAGGTGCCAAGCCCAAGTTTCGGCATGCGCATCCCGCGCGATTCCACATAGTGCATGAGGCGTTCCTATTTCTTGGAGAAATCGACGATGGCGGCGAAGCCGGTTTCAGTGCCGAAGGCGAGCAGGGTGCCATCGGCGTTCCAGCCCAGCGCGGAAATCGGCCCTTCGCCGCCCACCGTCACCGGCAGAATGCGGGTGGAGTTGATATCGGCAACAATCACCATGCCATCGGCGAAGCCAGCGGCCACCGCGTCGTGACTGGGGTGGCAGGCGATCAAATTACAGGTGATGTCGTCCCCACCGGCCAGTTCGGTCGGCGGCTTGCCCATCGGGCCGCCGCCGAAGAAGGGCCACAGCACGATGGAATCCGCCCCCGATGTTGCCAGCCACTTGCCGTTGCGGGTGAAGCCGAGGGCGCGGGTTTTGCTTGGATAGCCGGTCATCCGCATGTGTTGGGTATCGGCCAGCCGCCAGCCATGCAGCGAATTTTCCTGCATCGCCGTCACCACTGACTCGCCGTCCGGGTGCATCGCCACCCCGGTATGGCTGCCTTTCCACTCCAACCGGCGCGGATTGTCGCTTTTGGAGGCGACAAACCACACGCTGGCACCGTTGTAGTGCGAGGCCGCGATCCGCTTACCCTTGGCATCGAAGGCAATACCGGTCACCGATGACGGGTGTTCCAGCGATTTGATCTTCTGCCCCTTGGCATCGAACACATGGATGAATTTGCCCACCGAACAGGCCAGCACGCCGCCTTTGCCATCCGGACCGGCGGCAACATTTTCCACCCATTTCATGCCGTAATTGGCCAACTCGGTGACGCCGCCATCCAGCCCGATGCGCAGGAAACGGCCATCGTCGCCGCCGCTGAGCCAGCCGCCGCTCAGGTCTGCCGCGAGCGACATCACCGCGCCGTCATGCGCCTCGACCCGGGTCCATGCCTCCGGGCCGGAGATATGGATGCTGCCATCGCCCATCGCGAACGCGCAGGCGCGGTTGCCGCGCGCGAACACGGCGGCAACGACATAGGCATCAAGGCTGCGGCTGATGCCGCGGGTTTTCAGGACTTCATCCGGGCTGATGGTTGCGCTCATGATCTCAGGCAACCTGGCAGGATTCGAAGCCACGGCGCAGTTGCGGGCGGTTCAGGTTGCGGCCGATGAACACAATCCGCGAGACCCGCGGGTCCCCATCCTTCCATGCGCCGATGAAATCACCATCCGCGATCATGTGCACGGCCTGGAACGCAAAACGACGGTCGTCGCCTTCATAGGCCAGAATGCCTTTGGTGCGCAGCAGATCCGCCCCTTTTTCGGCCAGCAGGGCGCCGATCCAGGCGTTGAAACGTTCCGGGTCGAGCGGCTTTTCGGCCTCGAAGCTCATCGAGGTAATATCGTCGTTATGCTCATGTTCGTCAGAGGTCAGGAAATCCGGCACCTCGGCCAGGACGCGGTTGAGGTCGAAGGCGCCCTGGTTGAGCAATTCGCTGATCGGCACATTGGCGCGCTGGGCGTGCAGGATGCGGGCGAATTTGTTGATCTTCCGCACCTGCGCTTCGACCGCGACCAATGCCTCGGCGGAGACGAGGTCGGTCTTGTTCAGCACGATCACATCCGCGAAGGCAATCTGGTCCGCTGCCTCGTGGCTGTCTTCCAGCCGCTTGGGCAGGTTCAGCGCATCAACGACGGTGACAATCGCATCCAGCCGGGTTTTGGCGCGCACCGTATCGTCCACGAAGAAGGTCTGCGCCACCGGCGCCGGGTTCGCCAGCCCGGTCGTCTCGATGATGATGCCGTCGAACTTGTCCCGCCGCTTCATCAGGCCGCCGACGATGCGGATCAGGTCGCCGCGCACGGTGCAACAGATGCAGCCGTTGTTCATCTCGAACACTTCCTCGTCGGTATCCACGACGAGGTCGTTATCCACCCCTAGCTCGCCGAACTCGTTGATCACCACGGCGTATTTCTTGCCGTGCTGCTCGGAGAGAATGCGGTTCAGCAAAGTGGTCTTGCCGGCGCCGAGATAGCCGGTGAGCACAGTGACGGGAACGAGATCGGTATCGGCCATAGGACGAGGCTCCAGAGTATCAGTTGGGCTCTATATAGGGATGGATCGGCGCTGCGCCTATGCGCCCCGCGCAGCCTGGGGGTTCATCGTGTTTGGGCATCCAGCGTTTGCCGCCGCAGCACGTCCAGCATGGCGACGATATTGGCGGTCTCAAACCCCGCCGCCCGGGCCCGCGCCCCGCGGCCGAGCGCCGCGCGGCGCACCGGGTCTGTCGCCAGGGCGATCAGCGTTGCCGCAATTCCGGCCGGGTCCTCCGGGTCCACCGGCACCCCGGCATCGCCTACCACCTCCGGCAGGCCGCCATGGGGCGCGTAGACCAACGCCGCCCCCGCCGCCAGCGCTTCCAGCGCCGTCAGGCCAAACGGTTCCGGCCAGCGGCTCGGCACCACCACAATCGCCGCCCGCGCCATGGCCGCCAAAACATCCGCATGGGGGCGGTAGCCCAGCAGATGCACGCCGGCGGCGTTTGCCTCCGGCCGCATTGCGGCCAGAAATGGGGTTTCCGGACTGTCGTCGAGAAAGCGGTCGGCCCCGATCATCTCCGCCCGCCAGCCCGGCAGGCGCGGCAGGGCGATCGCGCAGGCCCGCACAAAGCTATCCGCCCCTTTGTCCGCCACCACCCGCCCGGCGAACAGGATCAGCGCCTCCCGCTCAACTGGGGATGGCGGAATGGCCGTCAGGTCCAGGCAATTCGGCAACACGGTTACCACAGCCGTCGGCGGCATCCGCCCGGCGATATAGGCCGAGACCGCAATCACCCGCGCCAGCCGATGGCCGAGCACCATTCGCTCTGCCACCGTGCGGGCGGCGCGCATGGTTTGCGGGTCGTTATGCAGAAACAACGTGACCGGGATGCCCTTGCACCGGGCGGCCAGATACAGCGCCACATCCGGGCGATTATGGACCTCGATCAAATCCGGCCGCAGCGCCCGCAGGTGCCGCAACACCCCGCGCGCGTAGCGGCGGGTCGCGCTGCCGGGTAGCCAACTCGGCCGCACCGCCCGGAAATCCAGGCCCGGAAACGGCAGCGGTTGCGGCAAGCCGAACACCACCGAGCGGAAATACCGCGAGGCCGCCGCATGTCGCCGCACCAGCAAACCCACCGCACCCACGGCGTGGGCGGTAAAGCCCTCCTTCGGGGGCAGCACGATGGCAACGATGGGGCGCACGCTATGAGGCATACCGGCAAATTACCCCGCCATCGCCCAACCGGCCAGAGGCATGGCATGCTACCGGCATGACCAGACCGATCCGCCTGCTGTTTTTTCTCATCCTGACCGCGACCGCCCTCGGCCTGCTGGCGCTGATGGCCAACGTGCTTGCGCACGGTGGCTGGACGCTCATCAAGGGGCTCATCCTGCTCGCCTTCGTTGGTGTGGTGCCCTGGCTGGGCATTTGCGTTGGCAATGGGCTGTTTGGCTTCGCGGTGCTGATGCTGGCGCGCGACCCGCCGCGCGCCGTGCTCCCGGTCTCCGGCGATATCGCCACCGCGCCCATCACCACCCCGGTTGCCATCGCCGTCACCATCCGCAACGAACCGATGGACCTGGTGCTGCCGCCGCTGCTGGCGTTGCTCGCATCGCTCCGTGACGTCGGGCCGTTCACCGGGTTCATTTTATCCGACACGCAGGACCCGACCCTCGCCGCCGCTGAGGCCGCCGCCATTCCGC
>Ga0208496_1001014_pt1 | contig 10113 bp, 9 predicted proteins | sample CryBogmetaGMA2M_FD_184552 | JGI IMG/M metagenome (GOLD analysis project Ga0208496, IMG submission 184552) | Freshwater microbial communities from Crystal Bog, Wisconsin, USA - MA2M (SPAdes) | ecosystem: Environmental > Aquatic > Freshwater > Lake | place: Crystal Bog, Wisconsin, USA | collected... | reverse complement strand
CACTTGAAGAACTCTTGCTAAAAACTAAAAATAGTCATCCTGATATCCAAATTTATTTACTCGATGGTATGGCAGATGAGGTATTGGAAGCAGCTGATGTGGTGTTAATTGCAAGTGGTACGGCGACACTACAGGCTGCGCTCTGGAAAAAGCCAATGGTGATTTCTTATAAGGTGCCTTGGCTTACTGCGCAAATTATGAAGCGCCAAGGGTATTTACCTTACGTAGGCTTACCGAATATTTTGTGTGGTGAGTTTGTGGTTCCAGAGTTACTGCAAGATGACGCTACAGCAGAAAAGTTATCTAAAGCACTCATTGATTGGTTGAATCACCCCAATAAAGTCGCAGAACTCAAGGCGCGGTTCTCGCAAATGCATGAGACCCTCCGTCGCCCAACGGGTCTCTTAGTTGCGCAAGCAGTTGCTCAAACGATTGCCAATAGTCGCCAGAAAAGAGTTCATTCGTGAATCTGATTTGGGTCTGTGGTGTTGACGAGGCAGGTCGAGGTCCCTTGGTTGGAGCGGTCGTTGCAGGGGCAGTAGTACTTAACCCGAACAATCCTATCGCAGGTTTAAAGGATTCGAAGAAGCTGACTCCTGCCAAGCGCGATTTTCTATATGAGGAAATCATGGAGAAGGCTAAGGCCTGGGGAATCGGCCAAGCAAGTCCTGCAGAGATTGATGAGATCAATATTTTGCAGGCTACGATGCTAGCGATGCAACGTGCCATTGAGAATTTAACAACTAGATTGGGTGCCTGGCCAGATAAAGTACTCATTGATGGCAATCGTTGTCCTGAGTTGCCAGTGCCCTCTGAAGCAATTATCAAAGGCGACGCTAAAGAGCCAGCGATTTCGGCGGCATCTATCATTGCTAAGGTCACACGTGATCGTCAGATGCAAGAATTGGACAAACTTCATCCACAGTATGGCTTTGCTAAGCATATGGGCTACCCAACTGAGGCCCACTTTGCTGCTCTAAAAGAGTTTGGCGCATGTAATGAGCATCGTAGAAGTTTTTCTCCTGTACGAAAAGTTCTTGAGGATATGGCAGGCTAGCGATGAACTTTGACCTGATTACTTCTAAAGAGAATCCTCTGTTTAAGGAGATTCGCAACCTTCAGGCTACGGGCTCTAAAGGTCAAAAGGCAAGACTAGCGAGTGGCCAGGCCTTACTAGAGGGCATTCATCTAGTGCAAACCTGGGTGGGTGATCCAGCCTTAAGGATCTTGCTTACGTCAGAGATGGGGTTAAAAAATATAGAAATTTCGCAAGCAGTCTATGAACATATAGAAATATGTCCTGATACCAAGGTATACCAACTTGATAGCACTCTGTGGGATTTGCTCAGCGAGTTAGTGAATGCACCGCAGATTGCTGGTCTGCTGGATCTTCCAGCATCTTGCTTAACTACGCCACAATCGATCGCTACTCTTGCTGGTGATGTGCTTATCCTAGATCGTATTCAGGATGCAGGGAACGTTGGCTCCATCTTGCGCACTGCTGCTGCTGCAGGATTTACCCAAGTGATTGCTATCACAGGCTGTGCGCATCTATGGTCCACCAAAGTATTGCGGGCTGGTATGGGCGCACATCGTCTGTTAGATCTTTATGAGGGCTGGTCAAATCAGCAGGTTCTCAGCGCGGTCACAGCTTCAATGCTAGCTGCTACCGCTGATGCTGAGCAAGACCTTTTCTCTTTAAACCAAGAGCTTCAACATCCGGTTGCTTGGATTATGGGTAGCGAAGGACAAGGGGTCTCTGAGGATCTTTTGGCTCAAGCCGTAGGAGTATCAATTCCGATTGATGCCAGAGTAGAGTCATTAAATGTCTCAACTGCAGCGGCAGTTTGCCTCTTTGAGACCATGCGCGTAAGGCGCAATTAAAGCATTAGCCCAGAATCGTTTTATCCGATTTCATTGCCTGCAAGACAGTGGTTGCAATTTCTTCGATTGATTTGCTGGTAGTTAGAACCCAAGGAATGGATTGTTTTTTCATCATCGCGGTCGCTTCATTAATTTCATAACGACAGTTTTCGAGTTTGGCGTAATTACTGCCCGGACGCCTCTCATTTCGAATCTCTGAAAGTCGCTCAGCATCAATCATGAGTCCAAAAATCTTTTGGCGATAGGGTACTAAGTCTTTAGGAAGTTGCCCCCGCTCAAAGTCCTCTGGAATGAGTGGGTAATTTGCCGCCTTCAAGCCATACTGCATTGCTAAGTAAAGGCTAGTCGGGGTTTTGCCAACCCGCGAGATACCAATCAAGATGACATCTGCTTCAATCAGATTCTGATTCGATTGCCCATCATCGTGAGCCAAGGAGTAATTGATAGCTTCGATACGGTTCTTGTAGGCTTCAGTATCTGCATTGTGATGCAGGCGGTTCATGGCATGAGTCGATTTCATACCTAGCGCAGCCTCTAGGGGCGCCACAAAGGTTTGGAACATATCCAAAATAAGCCCATTGGCCTTGGCAACAATATTATTGAGTTCCGTGTTCACCAAAGTGGTGAACACGATGGGCTGTACCCTGTACTTATTGAATGCTTGGTTAATACTGCTAACCGCGTCATGAGCCTTATCAGCGCTGTCTACAAAGGGTATCCGAATGTGCTTAAAAGTGGCCTCAAATTGGGCCAGAATCGATTGGCTGAAGTTCTCGGCGGTAATGCCGGTTCCATCAGAAACAATAAAAACTATACGAGTTTCGGTAGACATGGATTTGGCCTAAAAGTCATGGTCAGCACTACAATAGAATTTATAGAAGTATGCCCCATTTTGATGGGCCGCTTGACCAGTTTTTTTATCCCTTAGAGAGTATTTATGTCCAACCAACAGCAACACAATAGCAGTATGGCAGATGCCTATGTTTTGCCCTTTGAGCAACTTCGCATGACTGATGTTGAATCAGTCGGCGGTAAGAATGCGTCATTGGGCGAGATGATTTCTCAGTTAGCCTCCACTGGAGTTCGTGTACCAACGGGTTTTGCGACCACTGCACTGGCATTTCGTGATTTTCTAAAACACAATAATTTGACTGAACGGATTCAAAAGCGTTTAGAGGGCTTAAATATTGATGATGTTCGGGCATTAGCCCAAGCTGGTACTGAAATCCGTAACTGGATTGAAACTGCACCATTTCAGGCTAAGCTCGAAGCAGAAATTCGTAAAGCATTTACTGTATTAGATGATTCTGGAAAGGGTTCTTTTGCAGTGCGTTCCTCTGCGACTGCAGAAGACTTGCCAGATGCTTCTTTTGCTGGTCAGCAAGAAACATTTTTGAACGTTGAGGGCATTGACGATGTTCTGAAGAAAATTCGCGAAGTGTTTGCCTCCCTTTATAACGACCGCGCAATCTCTTACCGTGTTCACAAGGGCTTCGCCCATGCCGAAGTTGCGTTATCTGCTGGTATTCAGCGTATGGTTCGCTCAGACCTTGGTGCTGCCGGTGTAATGTTTACCTTAGATACTGAATCTGGATTTGAAGATGTGGTCTTTATTACCTCAAGCTATGGCTTAGGTGAGACAGTAGTGCAGGGTGCGGTCAATCCTGATGAGTTTTATGTTTTCAAAACCACTTTAGCTCAGGATAAGAAAGCAATCATTCGCCGTTCTTTGGGTTCCAAGTTAATTCAGATGCAATTTGCACCTCACGGTTCTACTGAAAAAGTTCAGACAGTGGACGTTACTCCAGAGAGGCGCAATCGCTTTTCTTTGGAGGATGCAGATATCACTGAATTGGCTAAATATGCTGTCATTATTGAAAATCACTACGGTCGCCCAATGGATATCGAGTGGGGTAAGGATGGTCAAGACGGCCGTATTTATATTCTTCAGGCCCGCCCTGAAACTGTGAAAAGTCAAGCCGCCGGTCAAGTCGAGATGCGCTATAAGCTGAAGGGTAGCTCTAAAGTCTTGGCTAAAGGCCGTGCGATAGGCCAGAAGATTGGTGCAGGTCCAGTTCGAATCATTCGTGATCCAAGTGAAATGGATCGTGTCCAGCCAGGCGATGTATTGGTTGCGGATATGACTGATCCGAACTGGGAGCCAGTGATGAAACGTGCTTCAGCGATTGTTACGAATCGTGGTGGGCGTACTTGTCACGCAGCCATTATTGCGCGTGAGTTGGGCGTGCCTGCGGTAGTGGGTTGTGGCGATGCTACAGAGCATCTGCAAGACGGCATGATGGTTACCGTATCTTGTGCTGAAGGTGATGAGGGTCATATTTATGATGGCCTGATCGAAACCGAAGTAACAGAGATATCTCGAGGTGTATTGCCAGAGATTCCAGTGAAGATCACCATGAATATTGGCAATCCTCAACTGGCATTTGATTTCTGTCAAATCCCAAATGCTGGTGTAGGTCTTGCCCGTCTCGAATTCATTATCAATAACTACATTGGCGTCCATCCACGTGCGGTATTAGAGTATCCAAATATAGATCCAGACCTCAAACGCGCAGTAGAGAGCGTAGCTCGTGGTTATGCCAGCCCACGCCAGTTCTATGAGGATAAATTGGTTGAGGGTGTAGCAACGATTGCAGCTGCTTTCTATCCTAAGCCGGTGATTGTGCGCTTATCTGACTTCAAATCAAATGAGTATAAGAAGTTAATTGGTGGTTCACGCTATGAGCCAGATGAAGAAAATCCAATGCTAGGTTTCCGTGGTGCATCACGCTATGTATCTGCCGATTTTGGTGAAGCATTTGCGCTTGAGTGCGCAGCGATGAAGCGTGTGCGTGAAGAAATGGGGCTTGATAACGTCGAGATCATGGTTCCATTCGTGCGCACTATTAATCAAGCTAAGCGCGTGATTGAAATGATGGAAAAGCTGGGTCTAAAGCGGGGCGTAAACGGCTTGCGCCTCATTATGATGTGCGAGATTCCGTCGAATGCCATTTTGGCTGATCAGTTCTTAGAGTATTTTGATGGTTTCTCGATTGGCTCTAACGATATGACCCAGTTAACCCTAGGTCTTGATCGAGACTCAGGAATGGAATTGCTTGCCATCGACTTTGATGAACGTGACCCAGCGGTAGAGTTCATGATTGAGCGCTCGATTGATGCTTGCCGCAAACAAAATAAGTATGTTGGTATTTGCGGCCAAGGCCCATCAGATCATCCAGACTTCGCACGCTGGTTGGTAGAGAAGGGTATTACTTCGATCTCATTGAACCCGGATAGCGTAATTGAGACCTGGGAAATGTTAGGTAAGAATTTAAAAACCTAAATACTTAGGTAGCACACTAAAAAGCCTAGATTGAATCTAGGCTTTTTTATTTCTTTGACTTTACTTTTTTACTCGCAACTTTCTTTGTAAGCTTACTTATTTTGGCCTCTGGTTGTGATTTAGCTATCTGCGCTTTTGAGGTAGGGTGGTTGATCGGTACAGCACCCATTTTTCTCGCAGGAATTGAAATGGCACTAGATTTATTGGCGCCACTCCAGCTAGGTTCAGCGATGGAGTTAAAGGCTTCTCTCAACTTCTCACCCCATAATCGATGAATCATTGCGAAATAAGGATTTGCATCATCTAGAGTGACTAACTTAGTAGCTTTTAAGGAATTCTTTTCATAAACTAGCATATCTAAAGGTAGGCCAACTGAAATATTACTTTTCAGAGTTGAGTCCATTGAGATAAGCGCACACTTGGTTGCCAGGTTTAGTGGCGTAGCAAAGTTAAGCACCCGATCTAAGATCGGTTTGCCATATTTAGATTCCCCAATTTGGAAGTAGCAAGTCTCTGGGGTAGATTCAATAAAGTTTCCGGCTGAGTAAATATTAAATAGACGTGGCTTTTCGCCTTTGACTTGACCACCAAAAATAAGATTGCAGTTAAATTCAAGTCCAGCTTTTTCAAGTGAGACATGATCTCGTTCATAAACTTGTTTAATGGCATCGCCTACGACAACAGCTGCTTCGTAGGTATTCTGAGCTGTCCAAAGATTTTTACCCTGAAGCAAAATTTCTTTGACAGATTGAGTAATGGCTAGATTGCCAGCGCTCATCATTGCAAAGAAACGATCATTGTCCTTTTGGAAAATACTCATTTTTCGAAAAGTGCCAATTTGATCTACTCCAGCATTCGTGCGTGTGTCTGAAAGAAAAACCAAACCGTCCTTTAGACAAAGTCCAATACAGTACGTCATAACCTAGCCTTTATTAACCATTTCTTGAAATTATCTCTTAATTATTCAGAAAGATCCGCTAAGGCAGCTGTTGAATCGAGATGCTGGCGCTGAGCTCTTCTCCGCCGCCGCCAGAGCGCACGCCTTTGACAGGTGCCGCAGAGTAGTAGTCCCGGCCAATAGCCAGTCGTATATGACGTGAGTCAACCAAGCATGCATGGGTGATATCTATACTTATCCAAACCCCTTTATCGATATCGCTACAAAAGTCTATCCAGGCATGGCTTGCGAGATTAGGGGATTCTTCGGCAAAGAAGTACCCGCTGACGTAGCGCGCTGGAATATTCGAGGCTCTGCATAGGCCTAGCATGACATGGGCATGATCTTGGCAAACACCGTATTTCATGGCAAATGATTGCGCTGCGGTACTAGCAAAGTTAGTTTGACCAGGTGAATACTCAATCGTCTTTTGTACAGCCTTCGCAAGCTTTAAAACCTCATCAACAGTATTCTTTTGAGGAAGGCTTCCTGAAAAATATTGCAGCATATCTTCAGTAGGCTCGGTGAGATTCGTTTGTTGCAAAAGATAGAATGGTGAAACTGCCTGATTGTCATCTATGAACTCAAAGGCATCTTGAGTCTGGATTTCACCCTCTGCCTCAATCATCATTGAGGTATATGGGTTCTCTTGAACGAAAATACTGCAAACATTGCCAAAGGTATCGATTGATGTAGATGCCTTTATAGGAGTGGCTACTTTCCACTTATCAACTTGCTGTCCGGCAGAGTTCATTGGAGTAAGGCGCAACTCTTGAATTGAATAATGCACTGGAGTTTCATAGCGGTATTCGGTGCGATGACGAATTTTTAAGTGCATATATTTTGTGTAGTATCTTAAGCAACAGCCAAAGGAATAAGATAAGCACTGCTGAACTCATCAGCGATATGGTTGATACGCTCTAAAAAGATTTCAATGAATTCTTCTAAGCCTTGCGCAAATACCTCATCAATATCAGAGTAATCTAAGCTAGCCTTCAGTTTTCCAAGTAAGCGTTCAATTTCCTTAGATTGTTGATTCTTTACTTCCGAGATTAAGGGGATAAGTTCATTTACACAACATACTAATGAGCGCGGCATCTGTTTATTGAAGATGAGTAATTGAGCTACTTGCTTTGGAGTTACTTGATCTGAATAGATTTGGCGGTAGATCTCAAATGCAGATACCGACCGAAGTAATGCTGCCCAGTGATAAAAGTCAAAGAACTCACCATCCGTGCCTTCATCATTACCTTTTTTAGGATTTAAAACTTTAAGGGCTGCTTGATCCTCATACTTTGTTTCTAAAATACGGGCAGTATTATCTGCGCGCTCTAAAAGAGTCCCCACGTTGATAAAGTAGAAGGCTTCATTCTTAAGCATCGTGCCATGCATTACACCTCTAAAGAGATGGCACTGGTGTTTTACCCACTCTAGTAATCTGCTGGGATCTGCCTGATGCCTAGCTTCCAGAATGCGTTGTAACTCTAGCCAGGTAGTATTTTGTGTTTCCCATACCTCAGAGGTAATCTTGCCGCGAATAACACGAGCATTTTCACGAGCGGAGTACAGACAAGAAACAATGCTCGATGGGTTGCCGGCTTCATAGATCATGAAATCTAAGACATTCTCGCGATTCACCTCATCATATTTTTTTAAGAAGGCATCTTCGAGTTTAGAAATAGTCAGCAGCTTCTTCCAGCTTTGCTCTAGGAACTCTTTGGGCTGTGGAAGAAGGGAGGTTTGGTGGTTAACATCAAGCATGCGAGCAGTATTTTCTGCGCGCTCGGTGTAGCGGGCCATCCAATAGAGGCAATCAGCGGTCCGGCTTAACATGTCTTTCTCATCTCGCTTACTCTTCCAGAACCCAGGTATCTTTGGTGCCGCCGCCTTGGGAGGAGTTGACGACTAAAGAGCCCTCTTTGAGGGCTACCCTAGTTAACCCGCCAGGTACCATCTTGATGGTTTTCCCAGAAAGCACAAAAGGTCGCAAATCAATATGTCTTGGAGCAACACCAGACTCAACAAAGGTTGGACAAGTTGAGAGTGCTAAAGTAGGTTGGGCAATATATTTATCAGGATTGGCAATCAGATACTTTCTAAATTCTTCGATCTCAGCTTTAGTAGATGCTGGTCCAACTAGCATGCCGTAGCCACCGGCGCCATGAGTAAGTTTGACAACTAACTTTTCAAGATTAGCTAAGGTATAAGCCAAATCATCAGTCTTGCGACATTGGAACGTTGGTACATTATTCAGAATGGGTTTTTCACCAAGATAAAAATCAATCATCTCCGGAACATATGGGTAGATAGACTTATCATCGGCGATTCCAGTACCAATGGCATTAGCTAGGGTTACATTCCCCGCGCGATATGCTGACAGAAGGCCGGCAACCCCCAGGGTGGAATCAGAGCGGAAAGTCAATGGATCTAGGAAGTCATCATCTACACGGCGATAAATGACATCGACTCGCTCAGGGCCTTGGGTGGTGCGCATAAAGACCTGTTCGTTCTTTACAAACAAGTCTTTACCCTCTACGAGCTCGACACCCATTTGTTGCGCAAGATAACTGTGTTCAAAGTATGCAGAGTTGTACATCCCTGGCGTTAGAACCACAACGTTTGGTTTCTTAACATCATCAGGCTTAACAGACTTAAGACACTCTAATAGAAGGTCTGGATAGTGCTGAACTGGGGCAATGCGATATTTTTGGAAGAGGTCAGGGAAAAGACGCATCATCATTTTACGATCTTCAACCATGTATGACACACCAGACGGAACACGTAAGTTGTCTTCTAGTACATAAAACTCACCTTCACCTGCTCGGACAATATCAATACCAGCAATTTGTGCGTAGATATCTCGTGGCACGCTGATGTTCCGCATCTCTGGGCGATATTGTGCGTTGTTATAAATTTGCTCTGCAGGAACAATGCCTGCTTTGATGATTTCTTCATCGTGATAAATGTCGTAGATAAACCGATTGAGTGCTTTAACGCGTTGACGTAAGCCCGTTTCTAATTGCTCCCATTCTTTTGCCGTGAAGATACGAGGTACTTGATCAAATGGAATAGTTCTCTCTGAACCGAGATCATCTCCATAGACTGCGAACGTGATACCTACTCTTCTAAATATGAGATCAGCTTCAGCCCGCTTCAAACCCATAAGGGAATCGCTTTGCTGCTTTAACCAATTATGAAAAATTTGGTAGTGAGGCCGCGCTTTTCCAGCTGCATCGAGCATTTCATCAAAAGGCAATTTCATAGTTATCAAACTAATGCCTTCAAGGGTTTGAGTATGGGAGGTTTGAAGCAGCTTGGTGCTGTATTGCACTATATAAGTGCAAAAATGCTCAGATACTTACTCTCAATGCAGTCTAACTCAGTTCGGAGCTGATTAAGCGTTTAAATCGCCTCTGGCAATGCGGCCTTTTTGAACTTCCCATTCACGCTCTTTGGTAGCAGCGCGTTTGTCATGCTGCTTTTTACCTCTGGCTAGTCCAATTTCGCATTTCACATTGCCTTTGGAAAAATGGAGGTTTAGCGGAACTAAGGTGTAACCCTTTTGTTCTACCTTGCCAATGAGCTTGCGGATTTCAATGGCGTTAAGCAGGAGTTTTCTGGTACGGGTGCTATCAGGAACAATATGGGTAGAAGCAGAAAGTAGGGGGGTAATATGGCAGCCGATTAGGAAAAGCTCCGCCTGGCGAATGACGACATACGCTTCTTTGATGTGCGCGCGACCAGCGCGGATGGCTTTGACTTCCCAGCCCTCCAGCACAAGCCCGGCCTCAAAGCGTTCCTCGATAAAATAATCGAAGAAAGCTTTTTTGTTATCGACGATACTCATAGTTATTTAGCTTCCAAGATCGATTATGGCAGACGTCTACAAGACCGTTTTAATTGGGCAATCAGCCGACCGAATGTATGGTTTGGTAACCGATGTGGCGAA
>Ga0208496_1001013_pt1 | contig 10127 bp, 12 predicted proteins | sample CryBogmetaGMA2M_FD_184552 | JGI IMG/M metagenome (GOLD analysis project Ga0208496, IMG submission 184552) | Freshwater microbial communities from Crystal Bog, Wisconsin, USA - MA2M (SPAdes) | ecosystem: Environmental > Aquatic > Freshwater > Lake | place: Crystal Bog, Wisconsin, USA | collected... | reverse complement strand
ACACCTGTCGCGGCCCACAGTTTGCCATCCCTGGACGCTGGATTCCGGCATCCCTGACCGGAATGACGGCCCCCAACACTTGTGTATAACGATGAGAGCCGGAGCTTGGGAACCAGCCAGACTTCTTTCGGGAAGTTGTTTTTGATCAAATCCTTAGTCTGCTAACGATTGCTGTGCACAAAACGCAAGCGACGGGGTTACAAACCCCATCGCGCTGGGTACGATTAAAAGTGATGCCGGAGTGCAAGGCTTGCCTTGCGATGATATGTGCAGGCAAGGCAAGCCTTGCACTCCAAGCGAGATTTCATTGCCGCTCGGTTGTGTGCTTCATTTTTAATCGCTCCCCATCGCGCCGCGTTTCTGAAAAAAATCCACCCAACCGTTACAATAGCCCCATCCCAATCAATGGAGAGTACCCATGTCCATACCCGCCGAACGCTTCGCCACTTACGAAGACTTGTGCCAAGTGCCCGACCACATGGTCGCGCAGATCATCCACGGTCAATTGATTGTCCTGCCCCGCCCCGCGCCGAAACATGCGCTGGCATCATCATCCTTAGGCGGGGAGTTAGTCGGCCCGTACCACAAAGGTCGTGACAACGGCCCTGGAGGTTGGTGGATTTTGGACGAGCCAGAATTGCACCTAGGATTGGATATTTTAGTTCCAGACTTGGCCGGTTGGCGGCGGGAGAGGATGCCTGAACTGCCAAAAACAGCCTTTTTTACGCTGCCACCCGATTGGGTGTGCGAGGTGTTGTCCCCCTCGACGGGGCAGATGGACCGGGTGGACAAACTACCGATTTATGCGGAACACGGGGTAGGCCATGCTTGGCTGGTCGATCCTGAGTTGCAGACCTTGGAAGTGTTTGCATTAGACAAAGGGCAATGGCGGCTGGAATGCGCGTTCAAAGCGGCTGAAGAGGTTTGCGCCCCGCCTTTCCGAGCCATCAGCTTCAGTTTAGGGGCGCTTTGGCGTTAAACTTTTGGCTGATATCGGTATACGGCGAAACACATTAGCCTAAATCCCGCAGTTGGATTGATTTGCCAGCAACGCCTCCAGCAACTCCATAAACGCCCGAGTTTTGGCTGGCATTAGCCGTCGGCAGGGGAAAACCGCCCAAGCGTTGACTGAGGGTGGTCTCCACTGCGGCAAAACCTGGATTAGTCCACCCGCTTCCACCGTTGTTTTGACGAAATCCACAGCCGGTCGGGATTTGTAATCCCTTCCGTAACGTTTTGTAGTTTGGCAGGCAAGCTTGCACACACAAAACGTAAGCCGCGGGGTTGCAAACCCCGTGGCGCGCTTGATTTCTTCAATTGTTGTACAGCGTTTTCATTTTCAACGTTAAACTAAAAATGACGGACATTCAATCAAGATTAAATTGAATGCCCTGTGGAATCCCACACTCCATAAAGTAACTAGTTGATGCTGAAAACGCTGTATTGGGTGTTGAAAACGCTGTAGCTGTCTATCAATCGCACATAGTGGGACCGCCGCATCTCGCCCGCACACCGGCTTTGCACTTTTCATAGTAAGCTTGGCAAGCCGCTGCGCCATCCTTGCTTGCACAAAGCTTGTTTTCACTATCGCACAAAGCAGCCAATTTCTTCAAACAAATGTCACATTTGGCATCGTCCTTGGCTACGACCAAAGGGGTGTTTAAGTTAGAATACAAGGCGGAGTCGCCGGAAAAAGCGATTGCCGGCATGGCTAAAGCTAGGAATAGCCCGAGTATCAATGCTGCGTTTCTGATGTTCATTAGTATTGCCCTTTCATTTTTTGTGAGGTGGACGTCAATGCCGGTTTGCCGGGTTGAACCCAAGCATCCTCATCGGTCGTCAATGGCTGGTAAAAAGCCTTGTTGGGCTCGGTTTTCTCCTATAGTTTGGAGATCAAATGTAGTTCGCCATTCCGCATGGATCGCCGCAAGGCTCCAGCGACACTTATTCGACCAATGGCGGACGTTCAGCCTCATCAAAAATCCAAGGCAATTCGACGGCTTGCATGCGCTGGATCAGACTATTGGCATCTCTATCTTTCTTATAGTGGAGTTCGACATCTGAAATTGGAACATGCCAGAGAAAGCGAACCGGCATTCCCTCAATATCGACACGGAAACACTGGTGTGGTTTCAACAAGGGCGGCAGGAAGAAAGCATTTTTTAACGGGCTGTTCGGAACCACCGCATCTGGCATTTCAATAGTTTGATATTCGGCGAGCGAAAACCTATCAAACAACGGAATCCAGGCCAAGTCATAAAGCCGTTCGGCATGATCATAATCGCAATCGTGAAAATACTGGATCAACTCACAGCGACTTTGTTCGCCTGTTTTTGAGTCATTCATTACATAATCCGACATGCCGTTGGTCACTGCCGCCACCACTCGACCAGGGAATTCGTCAAGATTAAGTGGATAGATGAAAACATCAATTAGATAAGCATCGTTTTCTTCGTTGAACGCATGGAACGGAAATAACTTGTCAGGCTTTCCGCCAAATAATGTTTTATAAGCCGTGCCGCGCAATTTGGTCAGGCTGATATGCTTAAGTTTTAGATCAGACATCTTGCCGAGTGTACCTTAGTGGAGGTGGTTTATTGGCTCTAGCCGTTTAATTTCACAAATTATCAAGCAGCATTTTATCGTATTCCGCGTTAGTCATAGGTAGCTTTTTCATATTTGTCAGAACTTCCCCAGACAAGCCGTCATTTTCGTATGCCTGAATATCTTTTTTTGCGGCTGTTTCCAGATCACTGGCATCATTGCTGCTTTGCTTGGCTGTGTTCTTTCCTCCATAAGTTCGACCCCGCTTGTGTTGTGACTTTGGCAGGACAATCGCTTTTCCCGCCTTTTTAATTCGATATTTTTGCGCTGAGGTTAATGGTTTATCCTTATTAAGACTCAATGCACGCTTTTCCAACGCTTTGTAAGAGGGGATATGGTCTCGATCAGAGGTTCCGTCCCCTTTGGTTTTTAGTAATTCACCATAGCTAGAAATGGTCCCTGATTTTAACGGTGGATTCTTGCATTTTGTAATGGCACCGGGCGATTTTTTACTAACTTTTGTTAAAGAGGGTTTCTTCGTGGATTTTCTATTTCGGCTTGGCATAGACCTACTCTTCGCCAAATAGCTGATTTTCAGCAAATGCGCTATCCAGAAGTTGGATGGCTTTTTCCATTGAACTTAAATAAGGACTGTTCAATATTTCTGGTGCCCACCAATAATCTGGGTCTAAATCGAAGCGTTCATCGTCCAGTAGATAGGTCACATCAACGAACGCCATGATTTCTGCCCAGTTTGTGAGCCCATAGTTTGCGGCAATGGGAATACAGGCGCGCACCGAGTCAAGCAACGCTCCATCAGAAAGCCCCACCGTCAGTTCAGGCAATTCAGTACGAAGATGTTTGATCGCCTGTTTTGAGAATGAATCAAAAGCTCGCTCTTCGAAAATGGCTTTTTGATCGGGTCGGATTACCAACATGCTTAACCACCTGCCTAATAATATGCAGATATTGTCGAGGTTATGCCGGAACGCCCGCGAACGGGCTTATTCCGGCCTTCAACTGTATAAGGAAGTTATTTTCGACTATATTCTAAGGCTCGACCGTCGCCCCCTTTGCCCCGCATTTCTCCGATGAATTGGTGAACTTTTCGCCCGTCTGCATAGCCTTTAAGGTACATTGCCATTGCTCCAGGGTCCGCTTGTTCTGGGCAATGTGACAGCTTCCTATCGTGCGTTTGCGGTCGCGCTCGTAGACATTGGCTTGAATGATGTAAAGCTTCATGATTTCCTGGCAGACGGCTATGCGTTTCTCGGTTTCGGCGTTTTCCGGTGTCTGAGTTTCACAGCCGCTGATTGCGAAGAGCAGGGCTGAGATAAAGAGGATTGTTTTCATAGTTATTTCCCCAAGTTTGATTGAGTTTGTGATTGAAGCAATTCGGTTTCAAAGGAATGACCGCTTGAGTAAGAAAGGAAGATCACAGCTGATAGATCATCGTTCAAGCTTTACCCCTCTGCCTCACCGCCTCAAATAGTAATATCCCTGTCGCCACGGATACGTTCAGGCTTTCCACTTGCCCAAGCATCGGAATTTTGACCAGAAAATCGCAATTTTCGCGTGTCAATCGCCTCATGCCCTTTTCTTCCGCGCCCATCACCAACGCTAGAGGCAAGTTGAGATCAGTTTGGTAGACTGTTTTTTCCGCCTCGCCCGCCGCGCCGACGATCCAGATGCCGGCATCTTTCAGCCAGCCCAAGGCGCGGGCGAGGTTGGTGACTTTGTAAAGGGGTACGGTTTCCGCCGCGCCGGAGGCGACTTTGGCGACGGTGGGGGTGATGCCGACAGATTGGTCTTTGGTGATGATGACACCATCGACGCCTGCTGCATCGGCAGAACGCAGGCATGCGCCCAGATTATGCGGGTCTTGCACATGATCCAGCACTAGGAAGAAGGCTGGTGCTGCCAATGCATCCAGAGCGTCACGCAAATCGGTTTCACCCAATTCATGGGCCATTTCCAATTCGACAATCACGCCTTGATGGTTGCGGCCCTCGGAAAGACGCTCCAATTCCTTGCGGTTGACAATGTGAATGTTGACCCCGGCGGCTTCCAATTCTTGTTTGACGCGGGCAAGGCGGGCATCCATGCGTCCGGCATCCACCCAAGCGGCAGTCAGTTTGTCGGGTGTGTGTTCCAACGCGGATTGGGCTGCGTGGAGTCCGACGATGCGTCGCTTGCCGCTCATTTCTTTTGACTTCTCCTGCGACGCTTGCTGGGTTCGCCTTCTTTGCTTGGGGTTTTGACCGGTTCCTTAATTTGGCCTTTCGGCTGGTCCGGTACTTTGGCCTGGGTTTTGGTGGCGGTTTTTTTACTTGGTGTCCCTTTTTTCTTTTTCTCCGAGGACATCAATTCAAAATCTATTTTCCTTTCGTCCAGATCGACGCGGGCCACTTTGATCCGCACCGTGTCGCCAAGCCGGTAGACTACACCGCTGCGCTCGCCTTGCAAACGATGGCCGATGGGATCGTAATGGAAATAGTCGCGGTCCAGGTTGGAAATATGCACCAAGCCCTCGACGAAAATATCCTTGAGTTCCACGAAGAAACCGAACGAGGTGACACCAGAAATGATGCCATCGAATTCTTCGCCCAGCCGGGATTGCATGTATTCGCACTTGAGCCAAGCGACTACGTCACGGGTAGCGTCATCGGCGCGGCGTTCGGCGGCGGAACAGTGTTCGCCGAATTGCACCATCTGGTTTTGGGAATAGCCGAAGGTCTCGGGTGGACGGCCTTCAAGGATATATTTAATGCCGCGATGGACCAACAGATCGGGGTAACGGCGAATCGGCGAAGTAAAATGGGTGTAGGATTCCAATGCGAGCCCGAAATGGCCTTTCTTTTCCGGGCTATAAACTGCCTGTGACAATGAGCGCAATAATACGGTTTGGACTAGGTGCTTGTCCGGGCGGTCGGCAATTTTTTCCAGCAACACGAAATAGTCTTTTGGCGATGGCTTGTCGCCGCCGCCAAGGCGTAGGCCAACACCGCCAAGGAAAGTATGCAGGTCGGCAAGTTTTTCGGTGGAAGGACCATCATGTATCCGCAATAAATGGGGGATCTTCGCCTTCCCTAAGAACTTGGCCGCCGCTGTATTGGCCGCCAACATGCATTCTTCAATCAGCTTGTGGGCATCGTTGCGATTGACTGGCACAATGTTTTCGATTTTGCGGTCCGCGCCGAAAACAATCTTGGACTCTTGGCTGTCAAAATCCATCGCGCCGCGTTCTTCCCTAGCCTTGTGCAGCAGTTGGTAAACCTCGTAAAGGTTCTCCAAGGGTTTTAGCAAGGCTTTGCGCTCCATTCGCGATTTCTTGTCGCGGTCAACTAGAATCTTCGCCACTTCGTCATAGGTGAGCCGGGCATGGGAACGCATCACAGCAGGGTAGAATTTAGTACGGATGGTCTTGCCTTCGCCGTTTAGCAGCATTTCGCAGACCATGCACAGCCGGTCTTCTTCCGGGTTGATGGAACACAGCCCGTTGGAGAGAATTTTCGGCAGCATCGGGATGACCCGTTCGGGAAAATAGACTGATGTGCCGCGCTTTTGTGCCTCCCGGTCTAAGGCGGTGCCGGGACGGACGTAATGGGATACATCGGCGATGGCAACATAAAGCCGCCAGCCCTTCGGCGTGGCTTCGCAATACACCGCGTCGTCGAAATCACGGGCATCATCGCCGTCAATGGTGACTAATGGCAGTTTGCGAATATCGGCGCGTCCTGCTTTGGCCTCTTCCGGCACTTCCCTTGTTAAGCTTGAGATTTCCTGTTCTACTTCCTCCGGCCATGTGTTCGGCAGGTCGTGGGCGCGGATTGCCACCTCGATTTCCATTCCGGGGGCCAGATGGTCGCCCAGAACCTCGACGACACGGCCTATCGGTTCACGGCGGCGGGTGGGGTATTCTACAATTTCCACCACCACAATCTGCCCGTGTTGGGCATCGCCCAGCCCCTCTTCGGAAATCAATATGTCATGAGTAATATGCTTGTTGTCGGCGCTGACGCTGGCAATGCCTCGCTCCCGAAAAAGCCGCCCCACCAAGTGTTTGGTGTTGCGCTCCAACACTTCGATAATCGTGGCTTCGCGCCGTCCGCGGCGGTCCACCCCGCGCACACTGGCCACTGCCCGATCTTCGTGCATCAACAAACGCATTTCGGCGGGAGATATGAACAAATCATCGCCGCCCTCGTCGGGCCTGAGAAACCCGAAACCATCGGGATGACCTAGAACCCGACCGGCGATCAAGTCCTTTTGGTTGACGTGGCAATAACGGTCCCTCCGATTGCGCAGGATTTGTCCGTCGCGTTCCATGGCCTTGAGCCGTCGATGCAAGGACTCGATATCCTCTTCCTCGAACACACCCAGCAAGGGCGACAATTCTTCCAAGCGGAGCGGAACGCCCTGCTCTTTCAAAACCTGGAGGATCAATTCCCGACTGGGAATGGGGCGTTCATATTTTTGCGCCTCACGCTCGGCGAAGGGGTCGGTGTACTTGAAGTCTTGGGCCTTCGTTTTAGAAGGTTTTGTCATTGATAGCTTGTCCTGTTGATTGATCTCATTGCCGGTCGCTGCTTTGGCACCAAGACCGGTCTAGTTTACACGAGCCAGTCTTAAATTTTGCAATGGGTACCAGATCGCAACCATCTAAACTGTAGCCCGAATGGAGTCATTTACGGCCTAATCCGGGGTTGTGCCAAGTTCTCCCGGATTGCGCAGTAAACGGCTCCATCCGGGCTACGACACTGGCATCCAGACCGACTCGTTTTGTCAAAACCGAGTCGGTCTGGATTTTCCGATTAGGAAACTAACGCCAACTAGCCCATGATAAATCAGTTCGGACCGTTTGGCGCAAAAAGGCGTGGTTTAAATGAAGAATTTTTTTTGCGCATATTTCTATTGACGTTCATGAGAACAAATTAAGTGGAAATTGCTTAAGTTTAGTCGCACCAGTCAGACTAGGGATAAAATCGCAAATGTAGGGATTTAGGCTAGGGGATATGAGAGAAGCCACGGGTGGGCTGATCCTTGGAAAGCTAACCGGTCTTGCCAACCCGCCCGATGCCGCCTCAAATTCAGAGGCTAAACAGTCGCAATGTCGGGATGATTGTGCTGAAATCCGATGGGTGTTTCGGGTATCATTGCCGCAATAGCGCAAACATTCACCGATTTTTGATTATCTATTAGCCCTATCAAGCTTCCAGAGCCGTAACAAAATGCTTTGGATAGTCCCATTCCAACCCAAACGGACGGCAGACGATGGCAAGCCTTGACGACTACCTTGACAGAGCCTTACGCGAAGGCCATTTGCAACCCCCACGAAAGGAAGTATAAATTTATACACTTCTGATGGAATAAAATTTCTCCGCATTCTTAATGTAAAGTCAAACGATTTCGATCTATCCGACCTTAATAGTTCTGTCGGTTTAACTTTGAGCAACCGAGGTGTCACGGGCGGGACTCGTGTCGCTTTGGATTATAATGCAATCCGAGCGATTGAAATTCCCGTACCCTCAATTGCCATACAAGAACAAATTGTTGCCGAAGCCCACCGCCGCCGCGACGAGGCCCGCAAACTCCGCGCCGAGGCGGAACAGGGCTGGCGTGAGGCCAAGGCGCAATTTGAGGCGGCTTTGTTGGGCGAACCGCAACCGCTTTAAATTGGTCAAATTATCAAAGTGTATGATACTTTTTGAATGGGACGAGGCCAAAAATCAAGCGAACATCCAAACCGCAAAGCAAACCCGGCGGAACAGGCCACTTAGGTGATATCCAATTAAGAACATCCCATCCAAATGCCAAGCTGGGGCTTGGCGCTCCCAGAAGGAACGCCAAGCCCCAGCTTGGCAAGGTGATTTGTGGAGGAGTGGTTCGTGATTTTCGTGGACAATTCATTTCGGTTTTGGTGGATTCATTATTGGACTGCTTAATTTGGGAAATAATGGGTGGTGTAGCCATAACCGGGTACTGCGTAATATCAGTAAGTAAGAAATGCATAGGCGGGAGTGTCAATCTGCAAGAATTGGTGAATGATTTGTTGAGGAAAGATATAGAGATTGCTCGGCGGGTAGTTTGATACCGGCTAATAGCTCCAAAAAATTGATAAAGGTGAACAACCCATGCAAACCGAAAGCCTAAAAACCGCGCATAGCCTGTATGCCCTGTACGAAACCCTGCCTAGTGAAATCCAACAGGCATTCTTGCAAGAGTTATTGCAAAAGCAGCAGGAAACACTGGAAGACTTAGGCTTCTATCTAGCTTGCCAGCAAGCCAAGGATGACAATAGTTTTTTGAGCGAAGAGGAAAGCCAAGCATTCATTGCCAGTTTGCCGCAATGAAAATATTGATAAGCAAGCGTTTTGAGAAGGATGTTCTCAAAATTGCCGACACAAGAATCTTGGCGAAAATTAGGCAAATATTGGAGCAGGCCAAGACCGCCAACGCGATTTCGGATATTACCGGAATTGAAGGAATGGCCGGACATCCGAACTTTTACCGCATTAAATTCGATTACCGTTACCGCATAGGCATTTATTTGGAACATGATACCTTGCAATTTCTCCGTGTCGGAGGTCGTGGGGACTTTTATAAGATATTCCCATGAACAAAACAGAAGTTAAAAATGCGGGCAAAAGAAAACCCCTAAGCAGTCTTTCCTAAAAAAATCAGGAAAAAAATCCGTCAAAAGTGACCAACATTTTAGAAAAACGTAGCACCCGCGTAGCACCAATAAAAAAAGGCTTACCGCCTATAATGACGGTAAGCCTTTTATTTACTTGGCGGGCCATGTAGGGGTCGAACCTACGACAAACGGATTAAGAGTCACTTGCATAAACCTAACTAAATCAATTATATATTGTTTTATAATTTTAGGAAACTGGAATTATAAGTAGTTGATTTGTCAGATTTTAAAAATCCTTCGATTTTCCATTCTCCGGTAATTTATTGATGCTTCTACTCTTGGGTGATCGGTAAATTTTCCCTACGAATATCCCCCAAGCCAAAACTTGTGTCACTACAATGCAAATGATTTTCCTCGTAGGATTACAAGTTTTCTCGTGTGTTGAAGCCAGTCAGCATAACAATGCCCCCAGTGTCGCCAGACTTGCCGAATATCGGCAAGTCCGGGTCCACTCAGTCAGCTTGGCTGTTGCGGTCAGGCAGCCTGTCGGGTTTCCCCAGGCTCCGCCTCGACCACCGACAGCACACGGCCTTCCCCGTCCAGTGCAAGCGTGAAGCACCTGCCGAACACCTTGGGGCAGCCCGCAAACGACGGCAGCAGGCGTTGAATCGCCTTGGCCGGGTCGGGCGAGGTGTTGGCAATGACGAACTTTTGGAACGCCCACTCGTCTTCGTCCTTAACCGACTCGTTGAAGTTGTCATACTCGTCAAAGTAGGAACTGGCCTGCCTGACCACGCAGCCGGACGCATCGCCCTTGGGTACGATGAACAATCCCATGTCCTCCCAGTACAGTGAATCGCCCTCAATGTCCACGCTGTCATCGGCAAAGGTCAGGCGGTATTTTTCGCAGAAGGCCGTGTTTCCACTAACCCACTGGCCGTTAAAG
>Ga0208496_1001012_pt1 | contig 10131 bp, 10 predicted proteins | sample CryBogmetaGMA2M_FD_184552 | JGI IMG/M metagenome (GOLD analysis project Ga0208496, IMG submission 184552) | Freshwater microbial communities from Crystal Bog, Wisconsin, USA - MA2M (SPAdes) | ecosystem: Environmental > Aquatic > Freshwater > Lake | place: Crystal Bog, Wisconsin, USA | collected... | reverse complement strand
GTTGACCGCTTCTTACCATTTCTTCCATCAATCCTAAAAAAATCAATTGTCAATATTCACAATAGAAAACTTGCGGGCGGCTTTGACCACGTCGTTGCAACGACGGAATTCGCTGCAAAGGAATTTAAAGCGATTGGAATTGGAAACTTGGTCAAGATTTCCCTTGGTGTGGATTTAACAACTTTTCATCCGTCACTTCGCTCAGAAGAACTTCGAGAGGAGATGCTGAAAGGCGATCAAGTCCTCCTTGTCCACTGCGGACGTATGTCACGCGAAAAGGAACCTCAAAGAAGTATCGATGCTCTTGAAATTTTGATACAAAAAGGAATTAGAGCTCGACTTGTTTATGTGGGGACTGGACCTCTGTGGCACAAACTCAGAAAGAAAGCGGATGGATTGCCTGTTGATTTTCTTGGGTACGTTGCCGATCGCCATCGAGTAGCGAGCATTTTGGCGAGCGCCGATATTTCTATGGCACCTGGTCCCCTTGAAACCTTTTGCCTTGCGGCTCTTGAATCCTTGGCCAGCGGAACACCAGTTGTCGCATCGCAAAGTAGCGCTGTCGGAGAATTCTTACGTTTTGAACATCAGCATCCGGCAGGCGCCGTATCTTCCGACAACAGATTTTCTTTTGCTCACTCAATCCAACACTTGCTGAAGCGACCAAAACTTCGCGACGTTGCCAGAGAAGTTGCCGAAACGATGCCATGGGACGCCACGGTGAGAAATATGTTGATGTTGCATGGGGCCCTTGAAGTACAACCGGATCTACCACCGCTTACTCTGCTTAAGAAGTTACGGGTCGCATAATGTTTATGCCGCCGAAGTTAACTTTTGCGGTAATTGGAGATAGCGCCGCTTACGGCACAGGCGACTTTGATGCCGCAGGAATTCCACGTGGTTGGGCACACTACTTAAAAGAAAACTTCCGGGAGGACGTTAGCTATTTCAATTTTTCAAGGCCAGGAGCAAAATCGACGGAGGTTAAGGATGTACAGCTACCTAAAGCGCTGGGCGTTGAGCCAGATATTTGTGCGGTTATTGTGGGAGGAAACGATCTGCTTCGAAATGGATTTGACCCAGATGTACTCCACAAAAATCTAAAAAGCACATGCATGGACTTGCTTTCGCGTGGAAGTGAAATTCTTATGGTTCAACTCCATGATCCCGGCGAGCTTCTTCGAATTCCATGGCTATTGAAGCGCGTGCTTCGAAGGCGCGTTGATTCTGTAAACTCGGTCTACGAGAAGGTGGCTGCCGAATTAGATGTCATCTTAATTCGCACGCGAGAAATCCCCGACGTTCATAATCTACGAAATTGGCATATCGATCGTATGCATCCAGGCCCTTTTGGGCATCAGTTGCTTGCCCGTGAAATGGCCACGCAACTTCGTACTCGCGGATGGAACCTCTCACTTCCATTAGTAAAAGAGCAATCCTGCTCAGCAAAGTCGGCTCGAGTGATGTGGCTTATTCGAAATGGTCTTCCGTGGTTTCTTAAGCGTTCAGTTGACTTACTACCTGTTGCAATCATCCTTATGTTTCTAGAGTTATTACTCATATGTAGAGAGTTTGTAACACAAAACCGCTAAGGTGCTGGCGTGAAACCAGCAGACCCGCGTTATTTAGGTGCAACTCTGACGGAAGAAGGAGCTAACTTCGCTATCTGGGCGGCCGCAGCCGACGCCGTGGAGATCTGCTTATTCAATGAAGTAAATGGCAAGATGCTTGAAACTCGCTTTGCACTCTCCCACCGTGATGGCCCAATTTTCCACGGATACCTTGCGGGAGTTCGATCAGGTCAAAGATATGGATTTCGAGTCTACGGACCTTGGCGCCCGGAAGATGGATGGCGTTTTAATCCTAATAAGTTATTAATCGATCCGTACGCCCATCTATTGGAAGGTGAAGTTCAGTATGTTCCTGAAATTTATGGACATACAGCAATTGATGGCGAAGGAAACGGCGATATCAACGTGATGGATACGCGCGACTCTGCCGGTTTCATTCCTTATTCGGTTGTCGTCAATATGGACCAACGCCATATAAAGCACATGAACAAGCCGTGGACCAAGATGGTTATTTATGAGGCACACGTCCGTGGTCTAACAATATTTAATGAGGCAATTCCAGAAGAGGAACGCGGAACTTATAAGGCACTTGGGCACCAAAGCACAATTGATTACCTGCAGAGGCTCGGAGTTACAGCAATTGAACTTCTGCCGATTCATCACTTCATGACAGAACCATCCATTGAAGCTCGCGGTCGCCAAAATCTTTGGGGCTACAACGCCATTGCATTTTCTGCGCCGCATCGCGCATACGCCGCAACGAAAGACCCAATTAAGGAGCTACAGGCAGCAGTAGCGGCCCTTCACGATGCTGGTATCGAAGTTCTACTGGATGTCGTTTACAACCATACTGCAGAGGGCGGACCAAGTGGTCCAACGCTGCATTTTCGTGGAATCGATAACAAGGGTTTTTACAGACGCTCACATGGTGATAACTACATCGATGTTACGGGATGTGGAAATACAGTTGATACCCGTCGCACATGGGTAGTGCGCATGATTATTGATTCACTTCTCTTTTGGACAGAAGTAATAGGTGTGGATGGATTCCGATTTGATTTAGCAACAGCGCTAGCTCGAAATGAATACGGTATCGAAACACATAGCGCGCTCATGACGGCCATCGTTGCTGAACCACTTTTAAGATCTCGCAAATTGATTGTGGAGCCGTGGGATATTGCTGGTTACGCTCTCGGGGATTTCGCACACCCATGGCGCGAATGGAATGACCATTATCGCGATACTCAACGTCAATTCTGGTTGGCCAATCCCGCAAGTGGGCACTCTGAAGGCGTAGGTGATTTTGCTTCGCGCTTAAGTGGCTCTCACGATATTTTCTATTACCGCGGTCCTACATCATCCATTAATTTCATTACTGCTCACGATGGATTCACGCTAGCAGATTTGGTTCGTTACAACGTCAAACATAATGAAGTGAATCGTGAAGAGAACCGCGATGGAAATGATAATAATCGCTCGTGGAATGTGGGTGTCGAGGGCGAGAGCGATGATCCAACGATTGCAGCAACGAGACGTAAACTTCAAAAATCTATGCTCGCCTCTCTGATTCTTTCAACTGGCGTTCCGATGATCACAATGGGCGATGAAGTGGGGCGTTCACAATATGGTTCAAATAACGCCTATTCACTTCCCCTCGATGGTGATTTAACTTCAGAAGAAGCATTTCGAGGCGGATGGGCTCTTAACTGGAAACCAACTAGCGAACAGCTCGACTTATTTGAAAGTGTTGCAAGCCTCAACTCGCTTCGAAACACATATCTTTCAGATGTAATTAAGGAGTTCTTTACTGGAGAACTAGATCTTGGAACAAGCCGAAAAGATCTTGCATGGTTTCGAAGGAATGGCGAAGAGATGGAGGGCGATTCCTGGCAACAAGTAAATCGTAATTACTTAGCAATGTATGTCGATGCAACGGCAAATAGAGCACTCCTTATGCTTTTTAATGGAAGTACCGAGGAACAAGAATTCACACTGCCGGCTGAAAAATGGGGCACAGCTTTTAGAACAGTTTTCGATTCTGCCTTCGATATGCAAAATTTTGAGCCCTCTATTTCCCAGCCAGGCGGGGTGACAAAAGTCGCCGCTCACGCTGCGCAGGTGTGGCTCGTTAATAGGAATTAAGGCTTATACCGAGCAGTATCAATTCGCCGTAATAAACTCTCCCCCATGCTTGCAATAGTTGCACCCGGACAAGGCTCACAAACTCCAGGATTCTTAACTCCCTGGATTGAACATTTTGCCCAATTCGGTCCCCAAATTCCTGAGATGGTTGCGCATTGGTCAGAAATTTGCGGCGTTGATCTCAACCGCCTTGGAACTACAGCAGATGCCGATGAAATTCGCGATACTGCAAATGCACAGCCGCTTCTTATGCTTGGAGCTCTTACTGGCGCCGGTGCTCTATTTGCAGGAAACGATTCGGCAATCTCGGTCGTGGCAGGTCACTCCGTTGGAGAAATCGCTGCAGCAACCTTTGCAAAAATTCTCAATGCAGATGACGCATTCAAACTCGTTTCAACTCGTGGACGTGAAATGGCTAAAGCCGCAAGTATTTCTCAAACTGGGATGTCAGCTGTTCTGGGTGGAGATCGCGCCGTAGTCGTCAATCACTTAATTTCACTTGGCCTTACTCCTGCAAATGAAAACGGAGCTGGGCAAATTGTTGCGGCAGGTTCGTTAAGTGCTCTCGCAGCTCTCTCTGAAAATCCACCTGAAGGTGCACGCGTTCGTCCTCTTCAAGTTGCTGGCGCATTTCATACATCTGCGATGGCGCCGGCGCTGGAAGCAATGACAGCACTTGCAGCTTCTACGGAAGTGAACGATCCTGCTATTCGCATCATTTCTAACAAGGAAGGTAGCGAAGTCACAAGCGGCAGAGAATTTCTCGATCGCATCGTGGGGCAAATTGCTGGACCCGTTCGCTGGGACCTCTGCATGGATACACTCGCATCTATGGGCGTTACCGGAGTTATTGAGATGCCACCTGCCGGGACACTTGTTGGATTGATAAAGCGCGCTCATCCTGAAATTGAAACTTTTGCATTGAAGTCGCCTGAAGACTTAGAAGCAGCTCGTGAATTTGTAGCAAAGCATGGAGCCTCCAAATAATGAAAATCCAAAATACAAAGCCGTCGCAGAACACTCGAATTCTCTCGGTGGGTGCATATCGGCCAAACAGAGTCGTTCCTAACTCCCAAATCGTTGACGCAATCGAATCAAGTGATGAGTGGATTCAGCAGCGCACAGGAATCAAGACTCGCCATTTTGCCGATGCGGATGAATCTCTCATTGATATGGCTTATGAAGCTGCAAAGATTGCTATTGAACGCGCGGGAGTTAATGCGGCGGATATCGATACGGTGATATTTTCCACCATTACTTATCCTTTTCAAGCACCAAGTGCTGCAACCGAACTCATCACTCGCATTGGCAACACAAAGGCTGCCGCATTTGATATCGGCGCTGCCTGCGCCGGATTTAGTTATGGCGTTGGAATTGCATCAGATTTAGTTCGTAATCACACATCCAAGTATGTGTTGGTAATCGGAGCAGAAAAACTTTCTGACTTTACAAGTCCAACGGATCGCGCAACTGCTTTTATTTTTGCCGATGGTGCTGGCGCTGTTGTCATTGGCCCTTCCGAGGAAGTTGGAATTAGTGCAACTACGTGGGGCGCAGATGCAGATAACCGAGATGCCATCTTGATGACGCCGTCTTGGTTAGATTATAAAAAAGGTGGAACAGTCGACAAGATTGGTTGGCCAGATATTTCCCAAGAAGGTCAGCGAGTGTTTCGTTGGGCTGTTTATGAAATTGCTCAAGTTGGTAAGAAAGCAATTGCTGCCGCAGGGATTCAGCCTTCTGATTTAGCGGCGTTTATCCCCCACCAAGCAAATGAGCGCATTATTGATTCACTAGTGAAATCCATGGAGTTACCGGACGGTATTGTGATTGCGCGAGATATTCAGACCACAGGAAATACGAGCGCGGCATCAATTCCTCTCGCAATGGACCGTGTACTCGCAGAAAATCCGCAACTTAGCGGTAAATTGGCACTTCTCATAGGATTTGGGGCAGGGTTGGTCTTCTCCAGCCAGGTCGTTGTTCTACCGTAATATCCATCAAGGAAAGCAAAGAAAACGTAAAGAAAAGGAATATAAAGCAATGGCACTTACACAAGATGAAGTACTTGCAGGAATTCGCGACATCGTCGTTGAAGTTGCAGGAATTGACGGCGGACTCGTTTCTTTGGAAAAGAAGTTCGCAGACGATCTCGATGTTGATTCACTCAGCATGGTCGAAGTGATTGTTGCTGCCGAAGAAAAGTTCAGCGTAAAGATTCCAGATGACGAAGTCACAAAGATGGCAACAGTTGCTGATGCCGTTAACTTCATTGTTGCTCATTCATAATTCTGCGAGCAATCTCTAAAAAATGTCTAAGACCCGCGTCGTAGTAACTGGACTTGGTGCAACCACCCCCTTGGGTGGAGACGTACCAAGCACATGGGAAGCACTGCTTGCTGGAAAGAGTGGCGTTCGCCTTCTTCCAGAAGGAATGTTGACTTCCGTCAATGTGAAGTTTGCTGCGACGATAGCGGTTGAGCCTTCAGAAGTAATGAAGCCGGTTGAGATTCGACGCCTGGATCGCTCTGAACAATTTGCCGTCATAGCTGCGCGTGAAGCTTGGGCTGATGCTGGTTCACCTGAAGTTGATCATGAGCGCCTCGGCGTTGTGGTGGCTTCTGGAATCGGTGGCGTCACAACGATGCTCGAGCAGTACGACATCCTTCGCACTAAGGGCGCCCGATTAGTTTCACCTCACACTGTTCCGATGTTGATGCCAAATGGCCCTGCAGCAAACGTTGGATTGGAATTTAAAGCACAAGCCGGAGTTCACACACCAGTTTCTGCCTGCGCATCTGGCGCCGAAGCAATTGGGTATGCGATGGAAATGATTCGCTTAGGCCGGGCTGACATTGTTATTGCTGGTGGCGTTGAAGCTGCGGTACACGAATTGCCAATGGCTGGATTTGCTGCGATGAAGGCGCTCTCCACTCGAAACGATGACCCAACCCGCGCATCTCGTCCTTACGACAAAGACCGTGATGGTTTTGTTCTCGGTGAAGGCGGCGGAATTGTTATTCTCGAATCACTTGAGCATGCACAAGCTCGTGGCGCGAAAATTTATTGCGAACTTGCGGGCCAAGGTCTGACTTCTGACGGATATCACATTGCCGCTCCAGACCCATCTGGATCAGGCGTTACTCGCGCTGTGAAATTTGCTCTCCGCGATTCTGGTGTTGATCTTTCTGAGGTTGTTCACCTCAATGCGCATGCAACCTCGACTCCTGCTGGTGACGTTGCAGAGGCAAACGCGCTTACTGCTGCGCTCGGTGAACATATGAGCCACGTTGCAGTTTCCGCAACAAAATCAATGACAGGTCACCTTCTTGGTGGCGCTGGCGCAATCGAATCAGTATTCGTAGTTTTGGCGCTCAAGCATCGCTTGGCTCCCCCAACAATTAACATTGAAAATCTGGACGATGCAGTCAAGGTTGACGTTGTACGCGACGTTCCCCGCCCGCTGCCATCAGGTCCAATTGCAGCAATAAACGATTCATTTGGCTTTGGTGGCCACAACGTCGTGCTGATCTTTAAGTCTTACGAATAATTTCTACTTCGAGGTCTTAAAGCTTACTGAAACAGTTACTGTGACTGTCTTTGCAATTGAGGATGTGTCATACATTCCACCGGCACTTGTATCAACTGAATCTGGCGCAGTTACTTGCACAGGTCCACTTGTCACAGAAAGTACTGCGCCGAGTTTTGAACTGACTGCGCCTGTGATCGCTTCACCGCGAGACTTTGCATCCTTCATCGCATCAGCGAGAAGTTGCGGGCGAAGAGTTGCAAGATTTGAGACATAATATTGAGGACCGTTGTTGTAAACATTCACCCCAGTTGAAAGAAGGGCGCCAATTCCGTCGCTGAGCTTCTTTATTAAGGTGACATCTTTTGAGCGGACGATGACGTTTTGAGTCGCCTGGTATGCCAAGACTTTTCCAGTTTGGTTTCCATTTATGTATTGCTGAATCGCATAAGTGCTAATCGCGCCGGTTTCAATTGATTCAGGAGCAACGCCACCTTTTATTAAATAATCAGAAGCAGCAGTAACGCTCTGCTCAACTTTCTTTACTGCAGTTGCAACGGCTGGAGAACTCTCTTGCGCCATCAAACTCCAGACAACATTGTCGGCTGTTGCCGATGCCTTCGCTGATCCCGTAACAGTAATTGCGTTACCGGTTCGCGCCGCAAAACCACTTCCCATTAAAGATCCGGCGAAGCCAATTCCCAATGAAAGGATGAGCGCGGATGAAACTAGGACAACTTGCCGGGATTTAATAGCCATGGTCAAATACTAATCCTCAGAGGTGGATTTTCGAATTCAATTCCCTGCCGGTACCTCTCAAGCTCGCGATCCCATTGAATTCCCAGAGCAGATTGAAGATTTTCTCGTAAGGTTTCATATCCGTGAGACTGACCAAGAATCGTAAGAATTCGATTTTCGTGAATCATGATGTCCCCCGTGCTGCAAGTGACCGCTTGATGCATTCCAAGGTCGGGGGTGGCGCGATAGAGAACTCCTTCCCCGCCTTCTGTAGGAAATTCACGAACTTCAAAGCGAATGAAGTGCCAACTTTTTAAGGTTGATGCAATTTTTGATGCGCGTTCCTTATTGCTAGAACTTCGCCATTGCACCTCACATGAATACGTGCCCGCTGCAAGAGGTTGAGTGATCCAATCAAGTGGAATCGTCTCTTCGAAAATTGAATTGAGAGACCATTGAATATGGCGAAGTAACGCCCTTGGGGCGGAGTGAATCTGAAGATCTCCAGACAGGCTCATGACTGTTCGTACCCATGCTTTCTAAGAACGCACTTGATGCGACCTTCCCCAGTCCATCACGCGTTTAAAAAGCCCTTTGAGGCGATTCAGGGAGCTGATTATGCGCTTTCCGGGCGTGTTGCGCCAGCCCCAGTTTTTATACGCCTCAGTACTTTCCCAAACCATCGACTTTGCAGTTAGACTCTCCACTAGTCCGACGCTTGGCAGTACCCGTAGTTCAGCTCGACGCAAGTCTGGTTTCTCGGTAAAAATGCAGAAGAGGAAGACCGGCGCTTAATGTTTTGTTAAGTGCCAACATTTATCGAAGGAATACAGTTACATGGCAACAGGTACAGTTAAGTGGTTCAACTCTGAAAAGGGTTTCGGTTTCATTGCGGTTGATGGCGGCGGACAAGATGTTTTCGTTCACTACTCAGCTATTCAAGGAAACGGTTACAAGAGCCTCGAAGAGGGTCAGGCAGTTACTTTTGAAGTCGTCCAAGGTCCAAAGGGCCCACAGGCTGACGCAGTAAACCCTGCATAAGTAAAACACTTACTTTGAAAAAGCCGTCTCGAAAGAGGCGGCTTTTTTCATGGGACAAATTAATAACCAACCAATTTTGGAACGTTGCCTAATTTCTTTTCTAGAGTTGCAACTGCTTTTGCTGGTGAAAGATCTTTACCAGCCTTCCATGCATCCAAATATTTCCATGGATATAACTCACCTCGCCTGACCCACCAAATGCCACTCGGGGTTGGCCACGAAATTCCAAAATGCAGATGCGTCGCAAGACCTTTTGCATCCCCGCTATTTCCTACATATCCAATGATGTCTCCAACGTTTACACGAAACCCTGGCACCATTTCCGCTGGAATCTTTGAAAGATGACTTCCGTAATAGCGAACTCCATCATCTCCGACTATTGAGATCGACAATCCCCCACGGTCAGCGCCTTTATTTGTTTTCCATGAAAATTTATCGACATGGTTTACCTCATCCACGATTCCAGATGTTGGGGCCACAAATTTGCAGCCTTTTTTCGTCAAAATATCGGTAGCGGGATAATTGTGATGAGCTCGGGCATAAGTCACTGCGCAGCCAGATATCGGAAATGAGTAATTTGGAGATGCATGAGCGGGTTCCATCGCGGCAATAAGAAGGGCTCCGGCAACAATCAATCGGATCTTCACCTCCGAATCATAGTTGAATCATAGTTAATAGATTAGATTGTGCAGGTGTTCAATCGCGCAATGCTCCTCGATGGCGGATTATCGACAGCCCTCGAGCAATTGGGAAATAATCTCAATACATCCTTGTGGAGCGGTGAATTACTGCGAACTGCGCCTGATCAAATTGAAGCGGCACATAAAGCCTTTGTTGATGCTGGCGCACAAATCATTATTACCAGCTCCTATCAAATCTCTATGGATGGATGCTCACTTCGAGGTTGGAATGAGTCAGAAGTTCGCGATGCACTCCTTCTATCTACCGAATTAGCTCGAAATGCGACACGAGGCAGCGATGTGAAGGTCGCAGCATCCGTGGGCCCATACGGCGCCTCACTTGCAGATGGCTCTGAATATCGCGGCAATTACGGCCGAACAAAGTCTCAACTCAAAGATTTCCACCGCATGCGCCTACAAGTTCTTGTAG
>Ga0208496_1001011_pt1 | contig 10139 bp, 5 predicted proteins | sample CryBogmetaGMA2M_FD_184552 | JGI IMG/M metagenome (GOLD analysis project Ga0208496, IMG submission 184552) | Freshwater microbial communities from Crystal Bog, Wisconsin, USA - MA2M (SPAdes) | ecosystem: Environmental > Aquatic > Freshwater > Lake | place: Crystal Bog, Wisconsin, USA | collected... | reverse complement strand
TGGCAGGCAGTGCATGAACAGGGCGTTAGGGCTGTGGCGCATCAGTTTTTCATTCACCTGATAGGGCACGAGCGCCGCATGACGCTCGGCCCGCTCTTGTTCCTGCCCCATGCTCGTCCAGACATCGGTGTAGACGCAGGCCGCCCCCTTCACCGCCGCCACCGGATCGGTCGTTTCCTCAATATCTGCCGTCGGCAGGAGCCGCCGCAGATGGGCCCGGAAGGCATCGTCAAATTGATAGGCCTGCGGTGCCGCCAGCACAAACCGCATCCCGAGCAGGCCGCAGCAGACTGCCAGCGAGCGGGCCATGTTGTTGCCATCCCCGATAAATGCCAGCGTGTGCCCCGCCAACCGCCCCACATGGCTCTTGAGCGTGTAGAGATCGGCCAAGGCCTGGCAGGGGTGGCAATAGTCGGAAAGGCCGTTGATCACCGGCACGCTCGAGGCCGCGGCCAGCGCCACGATCGTTTCGTGGGCCTTGGAACGGAAGACGATCGCATCGACATATTCGCTTAAGATCCGGCCAAAATCGGCAATGCTCTCCCGCGAACTCGACACGCCGGTGTCTTCGCCGAGAAAAAGGCTTGAGCCGCCGAGATGCACCATTGCCGCCTCAAAGCTCACCCGCGTGCGCAGGCTCGGCTTCTCAAACACCAGGGCCAGCACCCGCCCCGGCAGGAGCGGCTCGCGGAGGCCGGCGTCGTATTTCGTTTCCAGGTCCTGCGCAACGGCGAAGATCGCCTCGATGTCGTGCGCGGAAAGGTCTTCGGGAACAATGAGATGGCGCATGGGAAATCAGGTGCGGGAGGCGACGTGCTCGATCGCATCGCCGAGCTTGTCGCAGCCCTCGTGGATCTCTGCGGGGGTGATGTTCATGGCTGGCAGCAGACGCATCACGCGCCCCTGTGTGCAGTTGACCAGCAGGTTCTTTCGCAGGCACTCCTCCACCACGGCGGCGCCATCGATGGAAAGCTCAACGCCGATCATCATGCCGAAGACCCGCACATCGCGCACCGCATCGCAGCGGGCCTGAAGGCCCTCGAGCCGCTCGCGGAAGATTTCCGCTGCCCGGTCGACGTGGCCAAGCAACCCCTGCGCTTCGATCATCTCGATCGCAGCGATGCCGGCCCGGGCCGAGATCGGATTGCCACCAAACGTGGCGGCATGCATGCCGGGACGGAGAAACTTGGCCAGTTCCGGCGTTGTTAGCATCGCGCCACCAGCGATGCCGGCACAGAGGCTCTTGGCCAGCGTGATCACATCGGGCGTGACGCCAAAGTGCTGATAGCCAAACCACTTGCCTGTCCGGCCGCAGCCGCATTGCACCTCGTCGAACACCAGCAGGAGGTCCCGTTCGTCGGCCAGCCGGCGCAGGCCCTCGAGGAACCCTGGCGGTGCCGGCACCACACCCCCCTCGCCCAGAATCGGCTCGACGAGAATGCCGCCGGTCTGCTCGTCGATCAGTTTTTCCACCGCTTCGAGATCGCCGTGCGGGGCATACTGAAATCCGGCCACCATTGGCCCCAAGCCTTCGTGGTATTTCGGCTGGGCGGTGGCCGACACGCTGCCCATCGTGCGGCCGTGGAAGCCCCCCTGAAACGTGATGATCTTGTAGCGCTTTCCCTCGGTGCGGAGGCGCACCAGTTTGATCGCCGCTTCGTTGGCCTCGGTGCCCGAGTTACAGAAGAAGGCCTGGCCGCCAAACGACCGCTCGGAAAGCAGCTTCGCCCACTCCCCCTGGGGCTGCGTATACCACGAGTTGGGAACGTGGATCAGCTGCTCCAGCTGCGCCTGCACTGCCTGCACAACAGGCGCCGGGCAGTGGCCGAGCAGATTGCATCCCCAGCCGGGAAACAGATCGAGGTATTCCGCCCCCTCCGCATCCCACACCCGCGAGCCCTGCCCCCGCACAAGACAGACCGGAAACCGCTTGTAGTTGGGGACCACATAGCGGTTGAAGGTGTCTATCACCGCCTGGGTGCGCGGGGGCACGAGATGCGCGGAACCTGCCTGCGGAAGCGGCTTGTCGAGCGTGGCCATGGGGTGGGGTCTCGTAAAACGGCAGTGTCAGGAAAGGATCGGGTGCTGGCGAATGAACAAGCAGCGAAGCGGGGAAACCAAAGATGTGAGGCAAGAAAAGGGGGAGCCGGTTGGGCCTAGACGGGGGCCGCAGCCTGCGCTTGAGTGGAGGAGCCGACCGCATCATCGCGGACCAGTTCGGTGCCCACGCCGCTGGTGGTATAGATCTCCAGCAGTAAGGAGTGCCGCAGGCGACCATCGATGATATGGATCTTCTTCACGCCCTGATCGAGCGTTTCCAGGCAGCCCTCGATCTTGGGGATCATGCCAGCGGCGATCGTGCCATCGGCTATCATCCGCCGCGCCTCGGTGGAGGTGAGGGAGTGGACGAGGCTTTCTGGATCGTTGACATCCTGGAGCACGCCGGGGATATCGCTGAGAATCACCAGTTTTTCCGCACCGATCGCCGCAGCGACTGCCGTGGCGGCCGTGTCGGCATTGACGTTGAGTTTTTGCCCATCCGGCCCCATGGCCATCGACGGGATCACCGGCACCTGACCGGCATAGGTGAGGTTGTCGATCGTCAGGCGGTCGACCCTGGTAACGGTGCCGACATACCCGAGGTCGATCGGCGCTCCAGCGGGCCCCGGCAGCGTCAATGGCTCGCCGAAGAGCACGTTGGTGGAGAGGAAGTTGAGCGACATCGCCCGGCCGCCGTACTCCTCGATTTTCGCGGCCAGATCGTGGTTGAGTTCCGTGGCCAGCACCTTCTCCACGATCGCCAGCGTGGCGTCGTCGGTGTAGCGCCGCCCCTGCACCCACGTGGGCTCGATCCCGGCCTGGTCCATCGCCCGGCTGATCGCCTTGCCGCCGCCGTGGACCACCACGATCCGCATCCCCAGCGTGGACAAAAACACGATGTCGAGCAGCAGGTGGCGGAGCGAGTCGGGGTGTTCCACCACGCTGCCACCGAGCTTGATCACGGTGGTGGTGTCGCGGAACTTCCGGATCCAGCCCAGCGCTTCGATGAGCGTGTCGGCCTTCTGGATCGCCTTCTGCTGGGCCTGGCTGACGGTCGGGGTGGCGGGCACGAGATCGGGCGGTCCTGCGGGGGGCGAAAATCGAAGCCCGACAGTTTAGCAGCGGCTCTGCCCGCCCCCAAAGTGGCCCAGGTTTCCGTCCGCCGGGTTGTCTCGTTGCCCCCCGAATAACGAAGCCCAATCGCGTAAGCGATGGGGACTCCTGCCCGAACGTGGCCGCAGGTTTTCAACCTGCGGGGATTCCCGTTTGAGCCGGCCCAACCGCGAGGGGCTGCCCGTGCCCCGTCGCCGGACGCTCGCTCCAGGCATCCTGCCTTCCGCTCGCTCGATGCTGCCCTCGCTTCGCCATCCTGGCTGCGCTCGGTCAGCAACGCCGGCTCCCGGGGCACGGGCAGCCCCTCGCTCGCCCTGTCCGATACGTGGCCGCAGGTTTTCAACCGGCGGGGCCTGCCGCTTGGGTGCTTCCTGCCGGAACGTCGAGACACTCATCTCGCGCATCCGCCGCCACGACGGCGGCGGTGCCCGTCCGAGGCACACCTCGCGCTGTGCCCGCGACGGGCGTAAGCCCGCGGGGCCAGGGATGGCCCGCGGGCGCGACATTCAAAACGCGACCATCAGCTGCGTCTGGATCGCGGTGCCGGTGTAGCCGGCGCGGTAGGGATAGAGGAAGTTCTGCGCGGGATTGCGGTTCATATACAAAGCTTCGAGCGTCAGCCGGGCCTGCCGCGACCCCTTGAGATACCAGTTGAGGCCGCCGCCGTATTCCTGGCCGGTGCCGTAGGGGCCCGTGACGGCGCTCGAGCGGGCGTAGGCCTCGTAGGTCCGCGGCACGAAACACCACGAGAGGTAGGCCATGCCGCCGTGGTCGAAGATGCTCGACCGCTCGAACGTGCCCTCGCCGGAGAAGTTGTCGAGCAGGCGAAAGTAATACTCGAACGAGAGCCCCACGCCGCGATATTTCCAGGCCGCGTCCACGGTCGCCAGCTTGTAGAGATACTGCTCGAGAAGCGTGTTCGGCCCGAGCGCGCCGCGTTCGGCGATCGGCGTGCCGTCGGAGAGCCGCACGATCGTGTCTTCGGGATTGGCACCCTGGATCGGCAGCGCCGCCGTCAGGGCATACACGCCGCTCGTGCCCAGCCGAATGACCGGCTCGTCGTGAATCTCCATGTCGGAGAGACCAAGTCCGAAGGGACCCAGCGGCTCCCACCAGGTGTTGCCCGCCCAGGCCATCGAGGTGCCGCGGCGGAGCACGCCGGTGGTGCCGCCGTCGATCGCGTTCCACGCGCCCGCCTGGTAGTGCAGCGTGCCGTCGGCGAGGGAGCCCATCGCCGCGGCTCCGGGGCTGAAGCCGGGGCGGAAGAAGGTGTTGGCCATGCTGCGGTCGATGCCGACCGTCCACGGGGTGCCCTCGATCCACTCGCGGGTGCCCGGCACCGGGGTCACGCCCGCGCCAAGCGTGGCCGCGTCGCTGAACTTCCAGCCGGCCAGGCCGATCGGCACGATGCCCGATCGCACGCCCACGTTGGTGGTGCCGAAGAGGGCGAAGTTGTAGACCAGCCGCTCGTCGACGACGTAGCCGTGGAACGAGAGCAGGAAGCGGTTGATGTTGAAGGTGTTGATGTTGTTGATGGGCCGCGTGACCGAGGCGTTGTCGGTCCACGAGGTGGCGTCGCGGGCGAACTCGAACCAGCGGAGCTGCATGTAGCCGCCGAGGGCCATGCCGAAGGGAAACTCGCCCCGCCGCGGGTCGGTCTTGAGGAACAAGAGGCCCTTCGGGGGCACGAGGTCGGTGGCCGGGATGTAGCGCGGCCGCGGGATGCCGGCGAGCCGCGCGGCCACGGCTTCATCGACGAGCGCCTGGATGAGCGCCTCCTGCTCCGGGTCGTGGAGCGGGAGCGATTCCTCGACGACCGGCGGCTCGGGGGCGACCGACCCTTCGGCTGGCCAGCCGCCCGGATGTTCTCGCTCGCCCTGCGGGCTTTCCGGGACCGGGAACGCGAGGTGTTCGGCGGGGGCATCATCCGGATGCGGTGAGGCCGGAATCGCGACATCCGCTGCGGAGGCGCACGGCGAGCCGCCCCCCGCCAGAAACAGGGAGATCGCCACGAAAAGCCCGGCGGATCGGTACACGGCGCGCAGCATGACCCGCCATCAAAATCGGGTCTGGATATGCCGGTCGTGCAGACAATTCCGCCTAGGCAGTCTGCGGGGTTTGCGCGGCCGGTTTCGGCCGGGAAGTGTCGAGTGCGGAACCCCCGGGTCTGCGGCACTCGGGAGGCCTTCCGGTGTCGGGGGACCTACGATTGCAAAGCAGGGGGCAATGCGGGGTCGGCGCGACCGAGGTCGGCCCGGAGGTGGAGCATGCGTGCCCTGCGAAAGAGGCCGAGGCCGCCCGGCGTGGAGCGGCTCGAATCGCGGCTGGTGATGGCAGCCGACCCCACGCTTCCGATGCTCGACGTGGGGACGCCCGACGTCGTGGATCTCTGGGTGGATCCCGTGGGGGGCCGTGATGCGGCGACCGGCGCGACCCGGGATCAGGCCCTCCGCTCGATCAGCGAGGCGTGGCGACGGGTGCCGATCGGCGTGCCCCTCACGACGGGATTCCGCGTCAACCTCGTGGCCGGCACCTACGACGAAGCGAGCGTACCCGCCTACTGGGAAAGCCGCCGTGGCACGGTGACGGCGCCGGTGATCGTGCGGGCCGCCGACGGCCCCGGCACGGCGCGGCTCCCGGCCATCAATGTCTTCAACTGCCGGCGGCTCTATCTCGAGGGCCTCGACATCTCCGCCCGTGGCGGCGACGTGGCACACTTCGAGGCCTGCACCCACGTCCTGCTCCGCGACTGCACGCTCCGCGGCCTCGGCACCATCGCCACCTACGACGTGCCGCAGGAGACGCTCAAGGCCAACCAGTGCCGGTTCATGAACGTGGAGCGGTGTGACATCTCCGGCGCGTGGGACAACGCGATCGACTTCGTCGCCGTGCAGGGGGGGCACGTGGTGGCCAGCCGGGTCCACCGCTCGGGTGACTGGGCGATGTATGCGAAGGGCGGATCGGCGAACCTCGTGGTGGCGGGCAACGAGTTCTTCGATGCCGGCACCGGAGGATTCACGGCGGGACAGGGGACCGGATTCGAGTTCATGGTGGCCCCGTGGCTCACCTACGAGGCGGAGTCGATCACCTTCCGCAACAACCTCGTGCACGACGTCGAGGGGGCCGCGGTGGGCGTCAATGGCGGCGCGGAGATTCTCATCCAGAACAACGTGTTCTACCGCGTGGGTGCCCGCAGCCACGTGATCGAGGTCGCGTTCGGCTCGCGAACGTGCGACGGCAACGTGGCGGCCTGCCAGGCCCGCCTGGCCCTCGGCGGCTGGGGTACGACGACCGTCGGCGGCGACGAGCCGATCCCCGACCGCAACGTCTCGATCGTAGACAACGTGCTGCTCAACCCCGACGGCTTCATGAGCCAGTGGCAGCAGTTCTTCGTGCCGCTGCCGCGAACGCCCACGCCAGGGTCCAACATTCCGTCCCCGGCCCGCGCCGACGACGGCCTGCTCGTCGCACGAAACGTGATCTGGAATGGCCCGGCCGACCATCCCCTGGGCATCGAGCAGCCGGCGCTCGCCGCCGCCGTGCGCGCCGGAAACGCGATCAACACGCTGCGTCCTGTGCTCGTCGATCCCGCCCGCGGCGACTACCGGGTGGTGGCCGCGCCGGGAATCCCCGCCAGCGCCGGGCCGGAGGGCGACATCGGGCCGCGGACTTCGGCGCTGACCGCCGCCTTCGGGGGCGTGCCGGCCGACACCGCCGCTCCGCTGACGACCGTGACGATCACGTTCGCCCGGCCCGTGACGGGCGTGACGCTCGACGACTTCGTGCTCAAGCGGGGCACGGCATTTCTGCCGCTGGGCGGGATGACGCTCACGACGAGCGACAACCGCACGTTCGTGCTGGCGGGCATCCCCGGCACCACCGTGACCGGCACCTACCTGATTCGCCTCAAGGGCCAGGGGACCGGGATCGTCGACGCCTTCGGCCTGTCGCCCGTCCCGCCGATCCTGGCCACATGGCGGATGACGCAGACCGTGGGGTGACCGATCCCGCCCACGACCTTGACGGTCGGCGGCAGGGGGCTATTCTCTATTCGTTATCCAAATGATGCACGGCGGCATCATTTGATTTCGTAATCAGGGATGAGGCGGATCGGCGTTTTCGGGCCGCTTGGTGGCGGATTCCGGTGAACCTGAAGTCTCTGAAAATCTTCTGCGACATCGTCTCGCGGCGCAGTTTCTCCAAAGCTGCCGCCGATAACGGCGTTTCGCAGTCGTCGGCCAGCCAGGTGGTCGGGCAGCTCGAGGCCCACCTCGGCGTGCGGCTCATCGACCGCTCCACCCGGCCGCTCTCGACCACGCCCGAAGGGCAGTCGTTTTACGACGGCTGCCGGAAGATCATCGCCGCCTACGATGCCCTTGAAGATCAGGTGCGTACCCTCCACGACGAGGTCGCAGGCCGCGTGCGGGTGGCTGCGATCTACTCGGTCGGCCTCCATCACATGAGCCGCTACGTGCAGGAGTTCATGAGCCGCCATCCGAAGGCCCACGTCCGGCTGGAATACCTCCACCCCGATCGCGTGCTCGAGTCGGTCGAGCAGGGCCAGGCCGACATCGGGATCGTGAGCTATCCGCGGAGCACCCGGTCGGTCGAGGCCGAGCCCTGGCGGGATGAGCCGATCGTGCTGGTCTGCGCTCCCGGCAATCCCTTCGCCGGCCGCGTGCAGGTGGCGCTCGGCGAACTCCACGGCCAGCGGGTCGTCGCCTTCGACAGCGACCTCGTGATCCGCCACGAACTCGACCGCTCCCTCGCCGCCGCCGGCGCCGAACCCGCCGTCGTGATGGAGTTCGACAACATCGAGACGATCAAGCGAGCCGTCGAGATCGACGCGGGCGTGGCCCTGCTCCCCGAGCAGACCGTGGGCCGCGAACTCGCCGCCGGCACGCTGTCGATGGTCCGCCTCTCGGGCGACGACCTCGTGCGGCCGCTGGGCATCATTCACGCTCGCGGCAAGCCGCTGGCCCCGACCGTACAGCGGTTCGTGGAGCTCCTCCGCGGCCACGCCCACGACCTCGACGCCGCAGCCGTCCTCCCGGCGACGGCCGCCCCCTGAATCAAGTCACCGCGGCAGCCCGCTGCGGCATCAACCACTCCCACCGTTCCTCCGCTAGCACGCCACGAGCACCGCCATGACGCGACAGCCCGCCACGCCCGGCCTGCCCCCCAAGCAGGGCCTCTACGATCCCGCCAACGAGCACGACGCCTGCGGCGTGGGGTTCGTGGTCAACATGCACGGCGTGAAGAGCCACGACATCGTCCGCAAGGGCCTTGAGCTGCTCGAAAACCTCACGCACCGCGGGGCCTGCGGCTGCGACCCGCTCACCGGCGACGGCGCCGGCATCCTCATGCAGACGCCGGTCGAGTTCTTCGCCGCCGTGGCGCCGCAGGCGGGCATCAGGCTGCCGGCGAGCGGCGACTGGGCCGTCGGCAACGTGTTCCTGCCGCCGTCCGAGGGTGATCGCGAGACCGCCGAGCAGTTCTTCGAGAAGGTGGTCCGCCAGGAGGGGATGGAGTTCCTCGGCTGGCGGAGCGTCCCCACCGACAACCGCTCGATCGGCGGCACCGCCCGCGAGGTGGAGCCCGTCGTGCGGCAGGCGTTCATCGGCCGCGGCACGAAGGTGGCCCGCGACCACTTCGAGTGGAAGCTGTTCGTGGCCCGCAAGCGGTTCGGGATCGAGATCGGCAAGCAGGGGCTCGTCGAGCAGGCCTTCTGCTACGTCTGCTCGCTCTCGTCCAAGACGCTGATCTACAAGGGCCTGCTGCTCGCCGACCAGGTGAGCAAGTACTACCCCGACCTTTCCGACGCGCGGATGGTCTCGGCGCTGGCGCTCGTGCACCAGCGCTACAGCACCAACACCTTCCCCACCTGGGACCTCGCCCATCCCTTCCGCTACATCGCCCACAACGGCGAGATCAACACCGTCCGCGGCAACACCAACTGGATGCACGCCCGCGAGAGCATGCTCGCGCATCCCGTGTTCGGCCCCGACCTCGACAAGATCAAGCCGGTGATCCGCGAGGGGGGCAGCGACTCCGCCACCTTCGACAACGTGCTGGAACTGCTCGTGCTCGCCGGCCGGCCGGTCGAGGAGGCGGTGAGCATGCTGATCCCCGAGCCGTGGAGCGGCCACGAGAGCATGGCCGACGACCTCAAGGCCTACTACGAGTTTCAGGCCTGCCTGATGGAGCCGTGGGACGGCCCGGCGGCCCTGGCCTTCACCGACGGCGTGCGGATCGGCGCCACGCTCGACCGCAACGGCCTGCGGCCCGGTCGCTGGTGGCAGATGAAGGACGGCCTGGTGGTGATGGCCAGCGAGGCCGGCGTGCTTCAGCTCTCGGCGGGAGAGGTGGTCCGCAAGGGTCGGCTCCGGCCGGGCCGGATGTTCCTCGTGGACACCAAGGAAGGCCGGATCGTCGAGGACGACGAGATCAAGCGGAAGCTCGCCACCGCCAAGCCGTGGCGGGAGTGGGTGGCGGCCAATCAGGTGAGGCTCGACGCGCTCCCCGACCCCGCCCACGTGGAGGAGGTGACCAAGAGCCGCGCCGTCGAGCCTTCCGAACTGCTCGCGAAGGGGAGCGTCGACGTGCACGCGCACGCCCTCGACCCCTGGCGGGCCGCCGGTGTCGCGGGGGAGCATTCGAGCCTCGTGGAACTCCAGCGGGCCTTCGGGTTCACGCTCGAAGATCTGAAGGTGATCCTCGCGCCCATGGCCACCGATGGCGCCGAGCCGATCGGCTCGATGGGCAACGACACCCCTCTGGCGGTGCTCTCCGACCGGCCCCAGCTGCTCTCCAACTACTTCAAGCAGCTCTTCGCCCAGGTCACCAATCCGCCGCTCGACGCGATCCGCGAGGAGATCATCACCTCGATGATCACCACGATCGGCTGCGAGGGGAATCTGCTCGACTCCACGCCCGATCAGGCCCGGCTCTTGCGGCTCGAGACGCCGGTGATCACCAACGCCGAG
>Ga0208496_1001010_pt1 | contig 10145 bp, 5 predicted proteins | sample CryBogmetaGMA2M_FD_184552 | JGI IMG/M metagenome (GOLD analysis project Ga0208496, IMG submission 184552) | Freshwater microbial communities from Crystal Bog, Wisconsin, USA - MA2M (SPAdes) | ecosystem: Environmental > Aquatic > Freshwater > Lake | place: Crystal Bog, Wisconsin, USA | collected... | reverse complement strand
CCTCAGCTAATAAAGAAGGAGAGCGGGCGTTTTCCCTGGCTCCCTACTCAATTGAGTAGCTATACGCGCGGCAGCGAAGCGGGTAGTTTTTCAGAAACGCCTTCAATTGAAGGTAAGCCTGGCTGGCGACCCAAAGGAAAAAGGCGGAAGTCATAAATGACGTCAAACAACAACCGCCGAATCTGGCGCGCGGGCGTGGCGGTTGCCTTCGCCATGCTGACGGTCTCACTATCGGCGCAGTCGTCCGCGCACCCGGTGGAGGCGGCGGTCAAACCGGGGCAACCGTGGCGGGCATACACCCCGCTGCTCGATAGCACGAAGCGGATCAACCTGCGCGCCTATGCGCTTTTGAATTATTTCGACGGCAAATCAACCTCACAGACCGGGCTCCGTCCGGCTGAAGAAAAAAATCACTGAACCATCATGCGCCCTATTCCTTGCAACTTCATTTCCCTGTTCCTCGGTTGCCTCGCGGCCCTGGTCTGCACCGGGGCGGAAATCTCGCCGCGGCTGACGATCCCGCTGGAAACCGGCTGGCGTTTTACCTTTGCCGACGGCGATGATTCCTGGGCCGGCATGGTCCACGACGACTCGGGGTGGGAGCAGGTGCGCCTGCCGCACACGTGGAACAACTTTGACGGTCAGGATGGCGGCAGCGATTACCGGCGAGGCACCGGCTGGTATCGCACCCGTTTCCAACTCCCGGCGAACCTGAATGACCGGCGCGTGCTGGTCGAGTTCGACGGCGCCTGCAAAGTGGCCGACGTCTACGTGAACGGAAAACCTGTCGGCACGCACACCGGCGCCTTTGCCCGTTTTCGCTGCGACATCACCCGGGAAGTAAATCCGAGCGGCGACAATGTGCTTGCGGTGAGCGTGAACAATGCGCCGAGTCAGATTGTGCCCATCAGCGGTGACTTCACGCAATTCGGCGGTCTTTATCGCCCCGCGCGCCTGCTGCTGACCGCGCCGGTTCACCTTGCAACTTTGGATCATGGTTCGCCTGGCGTTTATCTCACCCAGCAACACGTCACTGCCGATGTAGGCCAGGTGGATGCCAAGGTGAAGCTCGCCAATGATTCCGCGAAGGACTTCACCGGCGTGGTGAGGATACGTGTTCAGGATGCGGACGGCAAAACGGTCGTCGCGGCGGAACAGTCAACCACACTTGCCGCCGGCCAAAACGGCGAGCTTTCAATCCCGTTGACAATTGCCAATCCGCATCGCTGGAACGGAGTTGCCGATCCTTACCAATATAAGGCCATCATAGAACTTGTCGCCGGCGGCGCCGTGCTGGATGCAATCGTGCAGCCGCTCGGCTTGCGTTCGTTTGAGGTGAAGGCTGACACGGGGTTCTTTCTCAATGGCGAACATGTTTTCCTGCATGGTGTCTGCCGCCATCAAGACCGGCCTGACAAAGGCTGGGCCATTTCCAACGCCGACCAGGCAGAGGATTTTCGTTTGATTCAGGAGATGGGCGTCAATGCCATCCGCCTGTCCCATTACCAGCACGACCAGTTCTTCTACAACCTCTGCGATGCGGGCGGGATGGTGGTTTGGGCGGAAGACGGTTTTGTCAATGACCCGCCGACAACGCTGGACGCGCGCGAAAATGCGAAGGAGCAGCTCCGCGAACTCATCCGCCAAAATTATAATCATCCGTCCATCTTCTTTTGGAGCATCGGCAATGAAACCAAGGGCAAAACCAATGACGCCGACGCGCATGCTGCTGAAGCGTTGCTGACGGAAATGGCGGCCGTGGCCCGTGACGAGGATACCACCCGCCTGTGCGTTTACGCGTCGCATCATTCCGGCGACGACCCGCGGAATCTGCTGACCGATGTCATCGCGTTCAACAAATATTACGGCTGGTATGGCGGCAATTATTCCGGCCTCGGTGAGTTTCTGGATAAATTTCACGCGGGCCATCCGGCTGTTCCGGCCGGCATCAGCGAATACGGCGCCGGCGCGAGCATTTACCAGCACGAGGCGAATCCGCCCGTGCGCAACCATCAGGCCAAGGGCGCGTGGCATCCTGAGGAATGGCAGACGGCCTTCCACGAGGCCAGTTGGTTGCAGATCAAGGCTCGTCCGTGGCTCTGGGGCACGTTCATCTGGAACATGTTCGATTTCGTGGAAGACGGACGCGCGCAAGGCGACCAGTTCGGACTCAATGACAAGGGACTCGTCACCTACGACCGTCACACGCGCAAAGACGCTTTCTACTGGTATCAAGCCAACTGGACGACGAACGCCATGGCCCACATTGTTTCCAAGCGATTCTGGGAACGCAGCCAGCCAACCATCGAAGTGAAGGTTTATTCGAACTGTGAGGAGGTTGAACTCAAACTCAACGGCGTTTCGCTCGGCAAAGTCCGCGCGACCGATTGCCGGTTCCTCTGGACGGAGGTTCGGTTGCAGCCCGGGCCGAATCGGGTTGAAGCCTACGGGTATCGCCATGGCCGCGAGGTCGCCGCCGATTGGGGCGGCTGGACTTATCGCGCGGACGGCGATCCGCTCCCAAATAAAGCTGTCAGCGCTCAGGACGCCGCTGCTGGCCGGAAAAAAGCGGCCAAACCCTAGCTATGCGCCCGATTTCTGGTCGCGATCCAAGGCCATCGTTCACAAGGCAGGTTTGCCAAACACGACGATGATCGTGACGACCGACGTGAATTTGTTCAACCAAGCTGGCCAGCCGGCCACGCCGTTCCACAACCTTGATTTGACCATGAAAGTCGAATAAAACCACCTCTCTGGATGGCCGATGAGGGTGCGGTGAGTTGGCGCAATGGGCCTACTCGGCGCGCTTGAAGGTTTATTCAGTGAACAGATGACTTCGGCTGGTATTTGGTTCAGGGACTGTTTGGCTCATTGGCCACCCAATTCGCCGGTCGTCAATTCGCAGCCAACGTATCATGAAGCGCCGCCGCTCAAGCTAGGGGGCGTTCGCCGGGTTTCCCTACTCAATTGAGTAGCTATACGCACGCCAGCGAATCGGGTAGATATTGTGGAGAAACCTTTATCTGGAGGGAAGCTTGGCTGGCGACCAAAAGTAGCAGGGCGAAAGTTATACGTGATTCAGGAAGCGACAACGATGAGTGTTCTGCCAGAAGGCCGCCCGCCGGGCAGCCCAATCCGCGTAGCTATTGTTGAGGACAATGATGAGAACCGCGGCATGTTGGAGCGGGTCGTCGGGCGCGCCAGCGGAATACGGTTTGTATGCACCTTCTGGCGCGCCCTCGGCTCCCGTAATTTTATGAGGCGGCGTTCGCTTACTTGCGCCAGTCTCCTGGCAGCCTTGCTCGGGCTGGGAACGGCGCTGGCCCCAGGCCAGAGCCTGTTGATGAGCGACGATTTTGAAGCCACGGGAACCAATGTCAGCTCGACGCTGTGGCCTTATTCTTACGGGACAAGGGTGGAGTCCGACCAGGCTTACTTCGGCAGCGCTAATCGTTATTTCCATGTCGCCGGGGCTAATGTCAAGGCGATGTCGGCGAACTGGGGGCCGAATCTGAAGGGTAAAACCAGCACCTTCGCTTTCGATTTCTACGAGCCATCCAGCGCCGGCGACAGCACGGTGGTGGGCTATACGGCTGGCACCAGCGACATTAACACTGCCGGGGCGTATGTGCGCATCAGCATCGGGTCAGGCGCGATTGTGTTCGACGCCACGGACGGAACGGCGCAGACGAACTCCGGCGTGCTTACCTATCCACGCAATACCCGGTTGACATTCAGCCTGGCATTGAATGACAGCACCGCAGCCCAACCGTTCAACGGCGCCAGCCTGCCCCCGAAAACGCTCGACGTCTGGTATTACGACTGGAGCAGGCAGCAGGCGGTTTACGCGCTTTCCATCGATGTCTCGGCCTCGACGCGCTCGCCGGTATGCGTCGGATTTCGGACCTTTTCGGCTTCGACCAGCGTCCAGGCTTACGTGGATAACGCAAAGCTGTTTGACGCCCTGACGGTGGTGACGCCCGCGTTCGTTCCGCCCGAGCCGCCGCCGGTTGTGATTGTCCCGGTGCGGCCCTTCGAGCATCCCTCCCTGTTCAACTCGCAACAGGAACTGGACCGGCTGAAATACCGGGTCAGCCACGAGACCGGCACCCCGGTCGTCTCGGGCTGGAATCAACTGAGGGCTTCGAGCTACGCGTCACTCAGCTACACGCCCGTGCCGTATTCCAACGTCGTGGTGATGTCCTACGGCAGCACTGCCAGCGAGTCGCAATTCCGGCAGGATGCGCATGCGGCGCGCGCCGCCGCTCTGCAATGGGCCATGACTGGCGACACCCAGTATCGCGACCAGGCCATCTCCATTCTCAATGCCTGGTCGGCGGTGTTCACGCTGATGAGTCCAGGCACGAACACGTCGAGTGGGCAAATCGAATTGGAGGCGGCCTGGGCGGCGCCAATCTGGGTGAGCGCAGCGGACATCATCCGCTATTACAACCATGGGACGGCGGGCTGGAGCGCGGCGGACATCACGCGGTTCGACCGCATCCTCAACTACCTCTACAACCAATCGGCCCTGGCGGCCGGAGTGGATAGCAACTGGGGCGCATCGGCGGCGCTGGCGATGATCGTGGTCGGGGCCTACCAGGAGAACCGGGCGCGGTTTGATGCCGGGGTGCAGACCTGGCGCGACCGGTTTGCCGGGATCAACTCGGTGGTGGGAAACAACGGCTACATCAATGAAGTGTGCCACGATACGTGGCACCCGCAATATACCCTGCAGGTCTGGATGCAGGCGGCCGAAGTGGCCTGGAAACAAGGAATCGATTTCTACTCGACGCCGCTCAGCGGCAGCACCACGCCCCAATACCCAGTGATCCTCGAGAATTTTGCGGATCTTTTCCTCGGCTATACTCAGCCACCGTGCGACGCTTCGTTCCTCACGAACTACAATTACCGGGGCGATCAGATAGCGGCGGGGGCTTACGATATCGGCTACAATCATTACGTTATCCGGGCCGGGATGACCAACCTCCCGCACTTCGCCAATATGATCGTCAACCACTGGCGGCCCGGCGGGTGGGACGAGCACTTTTGCTGCTGGTCGACCTTCACGCACGGTAACTTGTCTGCGGGGATCCCGGCCGTCAGTGGGCTAGGAGTGTGGAACATACAGACCAACGGGTGGATGCAGCTATTGTCGGATGGGGACACACTGAACGTGAGAGACCTGGGGACTGCCGCATCAGTGGCTGTGCAAACGACGGGGGTTGTTTCCTGGGTGCAGTATTACACCAACGGCACAACGTTCGGTTTGGCGTCAAGCAACGCGCCGTTCCGGTTGGCCGCGCTCCTGCGGCCCGGCAACTGGTTCCTGAGCGCCGTGGGTTCACGCGCCCTCACCGGCGGGAACATCCCGGGCGATCCGTGGACCCGGTTTGTGCGGGTGGTCGACCTGCCGGCCCCGTGGGTAGTGCATGATCTGGGCGCCGCGACGGTGCCGGCTTGGGCCGCCGAAAATGCGGGAACAATGACAGCGGTTTCCGCCGGGACGAACGTGGCCGGAACCGATGATCAAGCCGGCTTACTATCCGCCACCATCGCTGGCGACGCGCAAATCACGGCCCGGCTCAGTTTGTTGTCATCGGCGGGAGCCGCTACCCGCGCCGGGCTGATGTTTCGCGAAGGCACGGGGGCAGGATCGCGCGGAGTGTTCCTAGGCGCCGCGCCGTTTGGGTCGAATTTCGTCAGCTTCGTCAGCCGCGCGCAAGAGCCGGGCACGGCGGCGGTCACCAATGTTGACGTGGCGGCGGGATCGGCGTGGCTGCGGTTGGTGCGCCTCGGCAATGCGGTGTGCGGCTATTCCTCGACTGACGGCAAGAGCTGGAGTTTGCTGGCCTCTAATTCGCTACCCATGAATCCAACGCTGGAAGCGGGGCTGTGCGTGGCGAGCGGTGCGGCCGACCAACCAGCCACGGCGGTGTTTACCAATGTGCTAGTCGAGCCGCTCGGCGCGAGCTACGCCGAATGGCAGAATTGGGTGTTCACCGCGCGCGGCATAACCAACGCCGCGCTGACCGGGCCAAACGCGGATCCCGATGGGGACGGGCGCTCGAACCTGGCGGAATACTGGCTGGGATCCGACCCGCTGACCGCCGACACCGTGCCGGCGGTGAAGGTAATCGGGATGACCAGCGGCCCGGCACTCCGGGTGCAATACCGCGAGCGCAAGAACGCCGCGGACCTGGGACGCGTATTCCAAAGCGCGACGGACCTGACCGGGTGGAACACGGTCGCGGCAACCTCAATCACCGATCTGCAGGACCTGGGCAGCGTGGTAGTGCGCGAGGTTCTGTTCCCGGTTTCATCCACGAACACCTTCTATCGCGCCCGCTACGGGCCGTGAACCACAATATTCGTAGCGGCGGTGTTCCAGGCCGAGGGCCTGTTTCATACCAGCCCAGGCTGCATCCGTAAGGAGATCGCCAACAAAATGGCGACCAGTTTCGACACCGTGCGGTTTCATCTCAAGCACATCTACGCCAAGCTCCATGTCCGTTCCCGGGCGGAGGCCATCGTGAAGGGCCTCCGCTAAAGAGAATGGGTGTTTGCTCGGGCTCCCTACTCAATTGAGTAGCTACCCGCGCCCCAGCGAATCGGGTAGATATTGCGGAGACGCCTTCATCCGGAGGGAAGCCTGGTTGGCGACCCAAAGGAGCAGGGCGGAAGTTATACGTGAATCAGGAAGCGACAACGATGTGTCCTCCGATGAAAGGCCGCCCGGCGGGCAGCCCGATCCGCGTGGCCATTGTCGAGGACAATGATGAGATCCGCGGCACGTTGGAGCGGATCGTCGGGCACGCCAGCGGAATGCGGTTTGTCTGCAGTTTTCCGAATGGCAAGACCGCGTTGGAGATGCTCCCGCAGCACCGCCCGGAGGTGGTGATTATGGATATCCGTTTGCCGGACGTGTCGGGTATCGAATGCACCGCGTGGCTCAAGCGGGCGCTGCCCGCGACGCAGGTGCTGATCTTCACCGTTTACGGCGATAACGAGCAGGTGTTCCGGGCGCTGGAAGCGGGGGCCAGCGGCTACTTGCTCAAGCGCAGCACGCCAGCGGAGATTCGCCAGGCCATTCTCGAAGTGCATCAGGGAGGAGCGCCCATGACTGGAGAGATTGCCCGCAAAGTTGTGCAGTCATTTCGGAAAGAGAGTTCCGAGACCGCGACGGCACAACGCCTGACCGGGCGCGAGGAGGAGGTGCTCGATTTATTGGCGCAGGGCTTCGTTACCAAAGAGATCGCCGATAAGTTGGCCGTGAGCTTCGACACTGTGCGGTTTCATCTCAAGCACATCTACAGCAAGCTCCATGTCCGCTCCCGGGGGGAGGCCATCGTGCAATATTTCCGGTAGTGAGGTCCGCTGGGTGGCCCGCCTGGCGCCGGGGCTGCCGACCGGCAAGACCTACTCAATTGAGTAGCTAGTCGTCAGCCGGGGAGATGGTAGACTTTTCCGTGAACCAACAAAAAACAAACCATAAACGAACATCCAACTCATGAGAACCAAACTCCCGTTCCCCCGGTTGCCAGCCCTGCTTTTGACCGGTCTTTTCCTCACCCAATTCGCCCCCGCCGCAACAGTCACTTGGAGCGGGGTGGACGCCCTGGCCACCGTAAACACCAATTGGTCGGATGCGAACAACTGGTCCGGGGGCTTGCCCGCACCGACCAACAACGTCGTGTTCAATGATCAGGGCGCGGCCCTGGCCGTGTCGAACATCAATAACATCGTGGATGTCAGCACCAACATCCTCACGCTCAAGTATGGCAATACCAATGGATTTCACACCACGCTGATCAACCCGGGGGTGACGCTTACCGTTTCCAACAACGCCAATGCCAATCTGTTTTGGGTGGGGACCGCTGCGAACAATGGCCCCAGTCAAGTCGTGGATGCCACGGTGACCGGGATTGGTGGGCATTTGGCGGTGATCGGCACCAACGTTGGTTCCACCATGATTGTGCAGCAGGGGGGTGCTAGCGGTTCCCACATCGCCATTCTGGATCTCTCCGGATTGGACACGTTTGATCTGACTGCCGGCCGGCTGCTGCTAGGTGCCGTGCCGTCGTCATCAGGCAATGCCAGCAATTATCTGAGCAGCAATTTGATTTTGGCCAGGACCAACGTGATCGCACTCAACGGCACCACGGCCCCGACCTTAATTTTGGGCGATGCAAGTGGCAATGGCGGTCAGACCAACACCCTGGAATTGGGACAGACCAACTCGCTGTTCATCGGCTCCATGACCGTCGCGCGCTCGAAGCAAACCGGCACCTTGCAATTCAACCCGATGCTCGCCGGTAATAACCCAGCGCTTTATCTGCGCGGCACCAATGCGGCCACCCGCGTCGCCACGCTGGCCATCGGCGACAACTCGGCGCAAACCACCACCGGTTCGGGGTGTAACGGCACCATGGATTTAAGTCTGGGCACCGTGGATGCGCAAGTGAACACTGGCTATGTCGGCCGGGGAGAGACCGGCAACGGCAACGGCACCGCCACGGGAACCTTGACCATCGGCGCAGGCGTTTTCAATGTGAACACGCTGTATGTGGGATATGTGTCCAGCGCCACCGCCGTTGCCCAAGTGACCGGCACGGTGAATGTGACCAACGGAACGCTCGTGGTGAACACCAATCTCATTCTGGGCTACAATCCCGGCGCCACCGCCACCGCCGCCGCCACCTTGAACCTTTCCAACAGCGTGGTCTATGCCAATGCCATCACCTCCAGCAACGGAGCCGTCACCAGCGCCATCAATATGACCGGCGGCACACTCGTCGTCAGCAACACGGCGGGCACGCCCGGCTTCCCAATCGGCGCGCTAAATCTGGGCAGCGCCACGCTGCAAATCGCGGCGGGGAACACCGCCGCCAAGGTGGTGGTCGGCTCGCTCGACCTGGTGGACAGCGCCAGTGTGGTCAATGTTTCCTCCCTGCCCGCTTTGTTCAGTTATCCCACCACACTACCGCTCATCAGCTACGCCTCCTCAACTGGCGGCAGCACCATCAATCTGGGCACCCTGCCCGGAACTTACCAAGGTTACGTTTCCAACGACCTCGCCAGCACGATCTGGCTGGTGGTCACCAACGGACCCTCCTTAGCCAAGGCGGATGAGTGGGGCGGCGGGGTGAATAATCTCTGGGACACCACCACCTATAATTGGACGAATGCCGGCGTGGCCGTGCCTTATAGCGAAAATGATTCCGTGACCTTTGACGATTTGGGGAAGACCAACCTCGTCAACTTGGTCACTAATCACACGCCGGCGGCCTTCTTCGTCACGAATAATGTGTTGAACTACACGTTCACCGGCGTCGGGAGCATCGGCGGAGTGGCGGGGTTGAACAAACAAGGCAGCGCCTCACTGACGCTGGCGGAAACCGGCGGCGATGCTTTTGCGGGCGGCATCGTGGTCGGCGGCGGCACGGTGATTCTCGACGACGCCAGCTGCGCCATTTCCGGCGACGTGACCATCGCCAACGGCGCGACGCTGCAGATCGGCAACCAAGACGGCAATGGCAATCTGCCGGCCGGCACCGTCACCAACAACGGCAGCTTGATCTTCATGAGGACGAACAATGTTACGGTAGCGTCAGCCATTAGCGGGACCGGTGGGCTGACCCAGAATGGCGGCGGCAAACTCATGTTGAACGCCGCCAACACCTATCAAGGCAACACGACGGTGCTCCAGGGCACTCTGGCCTTGGGCGTGGCGAATGCCGTGGCCGGCAGTGCGCAGGTCAATGTCAGCAACGGAACGCTGGATTTATCAGCGGTGACAGGCTCAACGACGCTCTCCACGATCTCAATTCTCACTCTTACCAACGCCAGCATGACGCTCGGAGTGTCTTATCTGAACCCGGCGGTTAGTTTAAACAGTCTAAGCGCGGGCGGGGCCGCCACCACGATCAATGTGTCCGCACTGCCACCGATGACGACCTATCCGGTCACCCTGACCCTCCTGCGATCTGCCAGTCCGATCAGCGGAAACAATTTTGTTTTGGGCAGCCTGCCGGCCGCCAGTCCGGCTTACGGCGGAAGCCTGTCGGAAAGCGGGGATCAAACCACCCTCTATCTCACGGTCACCAACGGCCCGGTGGCAGTGCGTCCGCAGGTGTTTTGGAGCG
>Ga0208496_1001007_pt1 | contig 10169 bp, 9 predicted proteins | sample CryBogmetaGMA2M_FD_184552 | JGI IMG/M metagenome (GOLD analysis project Ga0208496, IMG submission 184552) | Freshwater microbial communities from Crystal Bog, Wisconsin, USA - MA2M (SPAdes) | ecosystem: Environmental > Aquatic > Freshwater > Lake | place: Crystal Bog, Wisconsin, USA | collected... | reverse complement strand
CTAATATTTTTTTCTAATATTTTTCCAAATAAGAGCCCAATTAATGCACCAATTGCAAAAGGTCCTGCAATAGACATATTGAGTGTGCCACTGGCAAGAGAAATGGTTGCGCCACCAGCTGAGACAATGGCAAGCACGCCTAAAGAGGTGGCAACAATTGCCTTCATTGGTAAGTCGGTAAAATTTTTCAAAGAAGGCACGATGATGAACCCGCCCCCAACACCCAATAGCCCTGATAGAAAGCCGGCAGTTGCGCCAGCAAATATCAAGGCTCTTGCGCAGGGAACTGTCCATATCAATTTTCCAATTGACATATCGAGTTGGCAGGGCGGTGGCTTCATCATTGGCGGAGTTGTTCCTGCCAACGTTTGAGATGCTTGAATATACATACGAGTTGCCACATAGATTAAAACCGCACTAAATAAAATTAGTAACGGTGTATTGGGGGCATGTTGTCCAACCCAGAGTCCAAGTGGCGACAATATCAATCCAAAGCTAGCCATAAATATCGCCGCTTTATAGCGCAATACTTTTTCCTTCAAGCCGATTAAGGCCCCTACGCTAGCCGCTAGGGCGATTGCAGATAAAGCAATCGGTCCAGCTTCAGCGATAGGCATATGGAAGGCGAATATGAGGAGAGGAACAGATAAAATGCCGCCGCCTGCTCCCGTTAAACCCATCAGCACTCCGACAAAAATGCCTAGTGCTGGTGCCGTCAAAAAACTTTCCATTATTTAGTTTTCAAAAGGACGGGCTAGCCATTCCCTGCCTTTAAGCATGGCATTCCAATACAACCAAGGTAGGACATCCTTTTTGAGGATCCAAGCAAGTTTAGTAGCCTTCAACGGATTAATAAGCCAAGGGAATGTTGGCAATAGTTTTCCGCCATATCCAAATTCTGCTAAAACAATTTTTCCTCGCTCAACTGTTAGCGGGCATGAACCGTAGCCATCATATTTCAATGGCATTGGCTGATTCGACCTAAAGGCTAATAAATTCTCGGCCACTACAACCACTTGTTTTCTAGCGGCAGCCGCAGTTTTAGAGTTCGGGGAGGAACAGCAATCGCCTAGACCAAATATATTTGGGTAGCGAGTGTGTTGCAAAGTATGTTGATCAACCTCAACCCAACCAGCAGCATCCGCTATCGGGCTTCCTTTAACGCAGTCTTGTGGGCCTTGCGGTGGGACTACGTGCAACATATCAAATGATTTTTCAACTTGTGTAATGTTGCCTTCCGCATCCTTAACGGCAAAGGTTGCTTTTTGTTCTGGCCCATTAACTGATATGAGGTTGCAGCTAAAATTTAATGTGGCATTGTATTTTTTTACATACTCCATCAATGATGGCACGAAGTCTGCAACACCGAATAATGCCCCGCCTGCATTATTTAACTCGACTTCAATGTTCTTGAGATTCCCTTGCTTTTCCCATTCGTGGCAAGACAGATACATGGCCTTCTGTGGTGCTCCAGGACATTTGAATGGCAGTGGTGGCTGGGTAAAGATCGCTTTACCTGATTTCATTTTTTTGACTAACTCCCATGTATATGGAGAGTGCATATAGCTGTAGTTAGAAGTCACACCATTCTTACCAATTGTGTCTGTTAGGCCTGGAATAGCATCCCAATTTATCTTCAGGCCGGTAGCAACAGCGAGGTACTTATATTTAACTGGATCTTCGTGACTAAGTATTACTTCATTCAATTCAGGATTGAAACTGCTGATCCTGTCTTTGATCCACGTAACACCTGAGGGCATTACATCTTTGGTATTCCGCCTGCTTTTTTTGATATCAAATGCTCCGCCACCGACGAGGGTCCATGATGGTTGATAGAAGTGGTGGTCTGATGGCTCAATAATGGCTATTTTTAGCGTTTTATCTCGACATTTCAGACTTGCTGCGAGGCCGATACCAGCGGCTCCCCCACCTGCAATGAGCACATCAAAGACGTTGTTTTGCTGTTTTTCACTCAACTTTATCTCCTCCTATAGCAACGGTTATATAGAAACCCCGCTTATATAACCAAAAGTAATATATATATAAGGGTTAGTTATTAGTGTGTTTTTACCAGCTTTATTAAATAATTGCACTTAGAAATTTTACTTAGGCGAGTTTGAGATGAATCCAGTTGTAAAGGGCTTTTTTGATCCAGAAACATGGACAGTGACTTACGTTGTTTATGAGAAGCCGGGCTCTAGCTGCATCATTATTGACTCAGTACTGGCTTATGACCCAAAATCAGGGCGTACACACACCAGACCGGCCGATGAAGTCATTGAGTTTGTAAGGCGCAATGAGCTTAAAACCGAGTGGATTTTAGAAACCCACGCGCATGCTGATCACGTTACCGCCGCTCCTTATTTGAAATCTCACCTCGGCGGAAAGATCGCCATTGGCGACCATATCTCTGTAGTGCAGGGTGTTTTTAAGGGCATATTCAACCTAGAGCCAGGTTTTCCAGTGAACGGCTCCCAGTTTGATCAGCTTCTTAAGGACAATCAAGAAATTCGTTTTGGCAACCTCAGTATGAAGGCGCTGTTTGTTCCAGGGCATACGCCTGCATGCATGGCATACCAGGTAGGTGATGCCATCTTCGTAGGCGACACCATGTTTATGCCAGATGTTGGTACAGCACGTTGCGACTTTCCAGGTGGTGATGCGCATACCTTGTATCAATCAATGAAAAAGATTTTGAGCTTTCCGCTGCAGACGCGTTTGTTTATGTGCCATGACTATCCACCCAATGGTCGGCCAGTTAATTTTGAAACGACTGTTGCAGAAGAAAGAAAATCCAATATTCATATGCATGACGGCATTTCTGAGGAGCAGTTTATCGAGATGCGCACCACCAGAGATGCCACGTTAGAGATGCCAGTACTCATTTTGCCGGCGATCCAAATCAATATCAGGGCAGGTGAACTCCCGCCCAAGGAAGCCAATGGGATTTCTTATCTGAAAATTCCCGTTAATGCGCTGTAACAAATTACAAAAATTATATTTAGAACATACATTCAGAGGAACTTTTATTCAATGACGCGAATAGATACAAAGCGAAGAGGCCAGATTCAGCAAGCCCCTGAGAATTTTTTAACCCAAGATGCCATTGCAGACTTAAACAAAAATGGTATGGATGACACCCGTCGCGGCTTTATGCGTAATGGATTTATGGCTGCCCTTGGTGGTGCCGTTGGTCTGGGCGCTTCTATGAATGCACTGGCATCCTCAGAAGGGGATCCTGCAATTCTTGAAAAACAAGTATGGCAAACGACCTTAGGCAAAAATGTAGCGACGATGCCATATGGCACTCCATCTATTTATGAAGCCAACCTCATTCGCCGTGAATCGCCAGGCTTGACACGTGTTTCAGCAGCATCTGTTGCATTCACACCATTGCAAGGGCTCTTTGGCATCATTACTCCAAACGGCTTGCATTTTGAAAGACAGCATCAAGGTTGGTACAACATTGATCCTGAGATGCATCGCTTGATGGTAAATGGCTTAGTTAAACATAATCGTGTTTTCACAATGAACGATTTAATGCGCCTACCGTCTGTATCGCGCATCCACTTCATTGAGTGTGGTGCAAATACTGGCTTGGAGTGGGGTAACGTCGCAGTTCCAACTGTGCAGTACACCCATGGCATGCTTTCTTGCTGTGAATTTACTGGTGTACCTTTATCTGTGCTTTTAGAAGAGTGCGGCGCAGATCTTAAAAAAGGCAAGTATCTCTTGGCTGAGGGCGGTGATGGTTCGGGCATGACTCGTACCGTCAATTTAGACGACGTACTAAATGATGCCATCGTTGCTTGGGGCATGAATGGTGAAATGTTGCGCCCAGAAAATGGTTTTCCGCTTCGCCTAGTCGTTCCTGGTGTTCAGGGTGTTAGTTGGGTTAAATGGTTGCGCCGTTTAGAGGTTGGCGATATGCCATATGCCACTAAAGATGAGGCAGTTCATTACAACGATCTAATGCCGGATGGCCTGGCTCGTCAATACACCTCCATTCAAGAATGCAAATCAGTGATTACAACGCCATCAGGCGGTCAACAGTTGTTGGATAAAGGCTTTTACAACGTGAGCGGTTTAGCTTGGTCTGGTCGAGGAAAGGTAAAGCGTGTCGACGTTTCGTTTGACGGCGGCAATAACTGGAAAACGGCTCGATTAGAGACCCCAGTTCTTACCAAAGCATTAACACGCTTCAATATTGATTGGGTATGGGATGGATCACCCGCAATACTTCAGTCCAGAGCCATTGATGAAACGGGTTATGTTCAACCACCTATTAAGTTGTTAAGAGATGCACGCGGCACAAGATCGATTTATCACAACAATGCAATTCAATCTTGGAAAGTAGATTCAAATGGGGAGGTTAGCAATGTTCAAGTTGGTTAAGTTTGCTACTTCCGCAATTCTTCTCTGCATAACGCTAGCAGCCGCTGGTTCCGCTATTGCACAAAAATCGAATACTAAATTTCCGGGAATTGGTAGGGACGCCACTCCTGCAGAAGTCGCAGCCTGGGATATTGATGTGCGACCTGATTTCAAAGGATTGCCAAAGGGATCTGGCTCAGTAGAAAAAGGGCAGCAGATTTGGGAATCCAAATGCGCTGTCTGTCATGGCACCTTCGGCGAATCCAATGAAATCTTCACTCCAATCATTGGCGGCACAACTCAAGACGACATTAAAACAGGTAGGGTAGCTTCGCTTTCGGATAGAAAGCAGCCACAAAGATCTACCATCATGAAGGTTGCCACTGTTTCTTCGCTGTGGGACTATATATACCGCGCAATGCCTTGGAATTCACCAAGATCATTATCGGCTGACGATACTTTTGCGGTAGTAGCCTACCTCTTAAGCATGGCTGAAGTTGTTCCGGATGACTTTGTGCTCTCGGATGCCAATATTGCTGAGGTGCAAAAACGGATGCCCAACCGTAACGGAATGACACTGAAGCATGGTTTATGGAATGCAAAAGGCAAGCCCGATGTTCAAGCCAGTGCTTGTATGCATAACTGCGTAGCGTTTGTGCAAATTGGCTCTGTTTTGCCTGACTATGCGAGAAGCGCACACGGCAATATTGCAGAGCAAAATCGTGAATATGGTCCTTTTAGGGGTTCTGACTCCACCAAACCACCGCTAGAGAAGTTGCCTGGCTCGGGTTCCACACAAACGGTAGCGCATTCGGCTATTGCTAAACCAAAGACGCCAGAAGACTTATTTAAGGAAAATAACTGCTCGGCATGTCATGCCAAGGCAACAAAGCTGGTGGGACCGTCTACCTCGGAAATAGCCAAAAAATACCAAGACCAATCTGGAGCAGAGGATAAGCTGGTTGCGAAGGTAAAAGCGGGCGGTTCTGGGGTATGGGGACCTATTCCTATGCCATCGCACCCTGACGTTTCTAATGAGACACTTCATACACTGGTTCACTGGGTGCTAACAGGTCAGTAATACAGACTAGACTCAAGTAAGATAATTTAAATTTAATTTATTAATAAGTTTCAAAAAAGGAGTTTTTATGAATCAGCAACGTAGAGCGTTAATAAAGTATTCAGCAGTATTTGGATTAATGGCTTCGGCTGGTTTGATCAGCGTCGCTCAGGCAGAGGAATGGAATAAAGCAGCATTTGAAGGCAAAAGCCTCGATGATGTTTTTAAATCCTTAGGCGCTTCTAGTCCCGATAAGTCATCCGCAGTGACATTGAATGCACCAGATATTGCAGAAAATGGTGCTGTCGTTCCCGTGGGAATTTCAACAACACTCAAGGCCGAGCAAATGGCCATTTTGGTTGAGAAAAATCCAAGCACTCTTGCTGCTCAGTTTTTCCTCCCAGCAGGTACCGAACCTTTTGTGACCACCCGCATCAAGATGGGTCAAACATCGAATGTTTATGCTTTAGTCAAAGCTGATGGTAAATGGTCAATGGCCGTTAAAGAGATCAAAGTGACTCTTGGTGGTTGTGGCGGTTAATTAAGCCAAATCAGAATATCTATTTATAAAATATTAAGGAATAAAAATGTCAGATCCAATGCGCGTTAGAGCAACCGAAAAAGACGGTATCGTCGATGTAAAAATTTTGATGAAGCATGATATGGAATCAGGGCAACGTAAAGACGCTTCTGGAAAAGTCATTCCAGCGTGGTTTATCAGTGCACTCAATGTAAAAGCCCAAGGCAAAGATGTATTCAATGCTCAGTTTGGCCCAGCAGTCTCAAAGGACCCATTTTTGAATTTCAAATACAAGGGTGCCAAAGGGGATAAGTTGGTTGTCAATTGGGTTGACACTAAAGGCGATAAGCGCACCGACGAAGCAACCGTTTCTTAATGATTAAAGAATAATAGGTATATCCATGGCTCCTGTATCCGCTTTATTAAAGAGATGTCTTATTTCATCGCTGTTGATTGCGTTTGGTCAAGGCGCATTTGCGCAAACTGCCGCTGATGACATCGCCAAATACCGAGAAATGATTGCGGACGGCAATCCATCTGAGTTATATGAGATGTCTGGCGAGGAGTTATGGAAAAAACCTGCTGGCCCGAAAAATGCCACATTAGAAAAATGTGACTTAGGTCTTGGCCCTGGAGTGGTCGATGGCGCAGCAGCAGTACTACCAAAGTACTTCAAGGACACCAACCGTGTGCAGGATCTTGAATCTCGCTTGATGACTTGCATGGATAAGCTGCAAGGCATACCTTCACAGGGCATTATTGATGCTAAGTTTGGGGCTGGCCCTAAAAAGGATATGGATGCGATTGTTGCTTACATCGTTACCCATTCAAAAGGCAAAAAAATTAACGTTAGTACTGCCCATCCAAAAGAAAAAGAAATGTATGCCATGGGTAAACGTGCCTTCTTCTTTCAAGGCGGTCCTTTTGACTTTTCTTGCGCCTCCTGCCATGGAGCAAGTGGTAAGCGGATTCGTTTGCAAGATCTACCAAACATAACGACTCAAGAAGGAGCCGCACTTGGCTGGGGATACTGGCCTGCTTATCGTGTTTCAAGCGGTCAATTTTGGACTATGCAGCAAAGGTTAAATGACTGCTTTAGACAACAACGCTTCCCATTCCCAATTTATGGCTCTGACGTAACCATTGCTCTATCAATGTATATGGCAAAGAACGCCAATGGTGGAATGATTCAAACTCCTGGATTGAAGCGCTAAGAATATGAAGACACTCATGATGACATCGACAAAACACCTTTTCTTGGTATTTCTTGGTTGTGGTGCATTGGCTATTTCCGCTAATGTTTCCGCGCAACAGAAAGCTGATCCCCAGTTTGAAAAGATGATGAAGAATAGTTTCCGAGCTGAAGGCATCGCCGGTCTTGATCGCATTGATCAAGATGCAACGCAAAAGTTTTGTTCGGATCCAATTTTTGCATCCAGTAAGGCTGGCGCTGCTAAAGCTATTGAGATCCAGAAAATCAATATGGCAACGATTAAACAACCGACGGATGGCAAATACGTAGGCGATTGGAAAAGCGGTGAGGCTATTGCCCAAAGCGGACGTGGGGCAACGTGGACAGATACGGCTACAACCCCTATCGGTGGTGGCTGCTATAACTGCCATGAGATCGATAAAAAAGAGATTTCATATGGAAATATTGGACCAAGTTTGTGGAATTACGGCAAGAACCGGGGCTACTCTCAGGAAGTGATGACCTATACGTGGAATCGCATTAATAATTCCAAGGCATACAACGCCTGTAGCAATATGCCCAGGTTTGCACACTTCAAACTTTTGAACGAAAAACAAATACAAGATCTTATGGCGCTGCTATTGGATCCACAATCACCAGTTAATCAATAGGCTTTACATCATGTCAATTAATCGTAGGGAGTTTTTACAAACTCTCGCTATCGCTTCGGCTGGTGGTTTGAGTCTCAACTCTGATTTTGCTTTTGCCCAGGAATCGGCTAAGAAGTTTTATGAGCTGCCTAAATTTGGCAATGTTCATTTACTGCACTTTACTGATTGTCATGCGCAGCTATTGCCGATTTACTTTCGCGAACCGAATGTTAATTTAGGAATTGGGATTCAACAAGGTCGTACACCCCATTTAGTTGGCGAATATTTCCTAAAAGCAAATGGCATCCCTGCGGGAACAAGAGATGCGCACGCATTTACGTACCTAAACTTCACAGAAGCAGCAAAGACTTATGGAAAAGTAGGTGGGTTTGCACATCTATCGACACTCGTTAAGCAGATGAAGGCTTCCCGACCAGGTTCATTGCTATTGGATGGTGGTGATACATGGCAGGGCTCAGGAACTGCCTTGTGGACCAATGGCCAGGATATGGCCGATGCTGCTTTAGCTCTTGGCGTCGATATCATGACGGCTCACTGGGAAATGACCCTCGGTGAAGAGCGCGTCATGGAGATTGTTAACAAAGACTTCAAGGGCAAGATTGAATTCTTAGCTCAGAATATTAAGACATCTGATTTTGGTGATCCCGTTTTTCCGGCTTATACGATTCGGAAAATGAATGGTATTCCTGTGGCGATTATTGGACAGGCCTTCCCATACACCCCAATTGCAAACCCTGGTTATATGGTTCCGAACTGGACTTTTGGCATTCAGGAAGAGAACCTGCAGAAGACGATTGATGAGGCTAAAGGGAAGGGCGCAAAAGTCGTCGTCCTCTTGTCCCACAACGGCATGGACGTGGATTTGAAGCTAGCTTCACGAGTGAGTGGGTTGCATGCCATTTTGGGTGGCCATACCCATGATGGTGTGCCGATTCCAGTCCAGGTTAAGAATCCTGGCGGCATGACCTTAGTGACCAATGCTGGCTCAAACGGCAAATACCTCGGTGTATTAGATTTTGATGTCAAAGGTGGTAAGCCCGTCGACTTTAGATACAAACTCATGCCAATCTTCTCGAACCTGATTCCAGAAGATAAATCCATGTCGACGTTGATTCAAAAAATTAGAAAGCCTTATGAATCGAAGTTGCAGGAGAAGTTGGCAGTTACAGATAGCCTCCTTTATCGTCGTGGCAACTTCAATGGCAGCTTTGACCAGGTAATATTAGATGGCTTGATGGCTCAGAAGAATGCAGAAATTGCTTTTTCACCTGGATTTAGATGGGGAACTACCTTATTACCAGGCCAAACTATCACGATGGAAAATTTGTTGGATCAAACAGCAATTACATATCCGTACACTACCGTCAACATGATGACGGGGGAAACGATTAAGACCATCTTAGAAGACGTTGCAGATAATCTCTTCAATCCAGATCCGTATTACCAGCAAGGTGGCGATATGGTTCGGGTTGGCGGCCTGCATTACACCATCGATCCAGCAGCTTCAATGGGTAATCGCATTTCTGAAATGCGTCTCAATGGAAATCTCATTGACGCCAATAAATCTTACAAAGTAGCAGGCTGGGCTCCTGTAAGTGAGGCAGCTAAAAATCTTGGTGGTGAGCCAATCTGGGATGTGATTGCCCGGCATTTGCGTGACATTAAAACTGTCAAGGCCGTCAAACTCAATGAACCAGTAATCAAAGGTGTTTCAGGAAATCCTGGCATCGCTCCCATCTAGACCTCAATCAATATGAAAGTCCACATGTCTAAGTTAGCTAAATTATTCCTCAACACTATGTTGGTGGGCTGCACTTTTTTGGGATTTGCTCTCAATGTCCATGCACAACAAGCGGCAAGCCCAACAAAAGTGGTTTATCACATTGATGATGCAGAATCACAGGGTTTAAAGGGCTTACGAAATATCCGAAACCATTTAGATATATCACCAACAACCCAGATTATTGTCGTCACACACGCCAATGGCATTGATATGCTGATGGAAGGCGCGAAAGACAAGAAAAATAATGTGGAATATGCGCCATTGATTGGCGCCCTGAAATCACGTGGCGTTCGCTTTGAGGTCTGTGAAATCACCCTTAAAAATAGAGGCATTAAGAAGGATGTCTTCATTCTTGACGCCGACTTTACACCCTCTGGTGTCGTGCGAATTGCTGATCTCCAAGCAAAAGATCACTACGCCTATATCAAGCCTTAGGTCGATTTAAGTCATCCATTATCTAGCCTTGGATCAATGAAGTATTTTATTGCTTCGATATTGAGCCTCATTCTGTCGAGCCTTTGCTTTGCCGAACCCGTTGACCTTGTTAATCTAAAGCCAATTCAGGTTGC
>Ga0208496_1001005_pt1 | contig 10186 bp, 12 predicted proteins | sample CryBogmetaGMA2M_FD_184552 | JGI IMG/M metagenome (GOLD analysis project Ga0208496, IMG submission 184552) | Freshwater microbial communities from Crystal Bog, Wisconsin, USA - MA2M (SPAdes) | ecosystem: Environmental > Aquatic > Freshwater > Lake | place: Crystal Bog, Wisconsin, USA | collected... | reverse complement strand
AAGTAAGAAAGTATTTCAGATAATCAAGATTAAGTTCTTCCCCTGCTTCCCTGGTTACTGACTCTGGAAAGCAGTCTGCCGCTGGGAAAGTTTTGATATCTCCAGGGATATCAAAGCCGATGAGACGGCAAAAACTCCCAAGGAAAGAAAACCCTATTAACTCACGGACCAAGCGACCCTCCATGAGGTTTTTGGAGACCCAGATACCAAAGAGAATCAACCCGATGCACCGAAGCTTCTTCAGATTCCAGATCTTTTCCGATCGGGTCTTCACTATTGTTTTTGAAGCGGCTACCTCTGGCTTTTCATCTGTTTTCTTGTTATCAGTCTGCTGCACAACAGGCTTCTGAGAGCCTGTTGACTCAGATGGCATCTGAGTCAGTTCCGGTGTAAGGACTTTCGGCTTCAGGAACTCAGTTAGCAACGGGGTGGCTTCTGATTTTGGGATCATTCCTGCCCCGACGACAATAGCCAGTTCGAATTCGTTTAGTGGATTGAATAGTGGGACTGCTTTCATGGTAGTCTTAAAATATCAGGTTTCCAGAAATCTCCCAACAGGCCCCGCCACTTTTCGAGGGTTAAATTTATGCTAACTAACTATCAGTGTTGTTGTTGCAAAAATTATTATTTTACTTTGACCCCTGAATTTACACCTATTTCTTCGGCTTGATAGTTCCCTAATTGCTCTTCAACCATGTACTCAATAGAGACATGAGCGATTCTCTCAGTATTCTAAATACCCTACGATTTTTACCGTTGGTATGGATCCCTTTTCCAATCTGGAAGCATCGGAGATGATCTCCCCCCCATCTCTAAGTCACCCCGAGGTTCTTCCCTTAGCAGCTCAATCTTGCCATTGGACATCAGGTTCGCTGTAAATCCACAATGTGTTCTCAAGAGCAGTAAAATAATATAAAAGTGGGTCATTCTGAAAAAATATACCATCCTACACACCCAAAATGTCCGAGGTAAAAATATGATGCTCTACAGAGTAAAAAGTCATTTGTCGCCCTCTTTCCGGACAAATCAACTTTTCCGTCCAACTCTTCATAAATGCTCATATCATATTCTATAACAATAAGTTACAACATTTATTGCCGGAAACACGCAGAATTTTTCGTTGAAACGAAGGGTTTTGCAAGAATCAGGTGTCGGGTCCGAAAGGGGCCGGCGCCTTTTCTTCGTATTCAGGGAGGGTAGTTTCTCTGTGCAGGAAAAGAAATACTCTATCTGTATGTATCGATAAGTGTTATGACAGAAATTATAATGCAACAACCCCCTCTAACGACAGAAGCCTTTCGAGTTCTCTCTATAGATGGTGGTGGGATTAAGGGCGTGTACACGGCGCATCTGTTAGCGGCAATTGAGGAGCAGCGAGGACAAGGAAAAGGGATTGGCGAGTATTTCGATATGATTTGTGGAACCTCCACGGGGGCCATAATTGCAGCGGGAATTGCCGCAGGAAAAACTGCACGCCAAATTGCTGATGAATATGACCGCTTTGGCCCCATCATTTTTCCCCCAGAAAATTTGTGGGGATTAATGGTGCGAAATATTCGCGCGCTCTTTTGTTCATCCAAGTATGACAACAAGCCACTTATTGAAACCCTGGAATCTATTACTGACGGGAAGAGGTTTAGTGAATCAAACAACTACCTTTGTATTCCAGTCACTGTCGCAAATAGTTCACACCCTCGCATCTATCGAACTCGGCACTCCGCCAAACACAGCTGGGATGACTGTAAAATTGCAGACATAGCGGTAGCTTCGGCAGCCGCGCCAACCTTTTTTCCAATGGTCGAGTCACCTGTTTCGTCAACAACCCATTATGCTGATGGTGGACTATTTGCGAATGACCCTGCTCTTATCGGATTGACAGAAGCATTGAAAATATTTGTCGGGGAAGAAAGCGAACGCAATTTGTTCTCCTGTGTAGATATCCTTTCAGTTGGTTCATTCCCTGCTCCGAGCGTATTTCGTCCTCAAAAAGGACTCAATAAATTAACCGATAAAGAAGCCTCTCGAATTAGGAATCAATGGCGCAATAAATCAGTATTTGGATGGATGAACATTTTTCCATCTGGCCCCCCTCTCGTTTCGCTTGTTCTCGACGTCCAATCAGCTCACACCCGTTGGATCGTTGGTGACCTTAAAAAATTTATCCCACATTTTCGAACATATTGCCGCAGAGACGCGGCGAATGCAAAGGTAGGATCAACCCCTATTGATGAGATGACAAAAATGTCCATCGACGATGCATGCCCGATTGCAATGAAAACTATGGCCGATCGGGGAAAAGTCGATGGGCTTGTAGCTGCAAGCGAGCCGGAAATCATGTCGTTTTTTAAAAATCCAATCCAACCAATCCAACTAATTCAAAATCAAACATCGAAATAAATACCTATATGGCCGATACACACATTGAATTTCAGGACTTCATCAAAGAACTCGATTTGAGGAACGGACAGGAGGCTAAACTCCAATCCTCTCGCGACGCTCTGATAGGACGCATCACTTCCCATTTTGGATCAAAGGGGCTTAAATCTCCACGTTTTGAATCACAGGGCTCATACGCATTAGCTACTCAAAATCGCCCAATTGATGACGACTTCGATTTGGATCAAGGAGTGTACTTACAGCATTATGAAGACAGCGCAAGTGTATCAGTTCATGATGCAATGACATTAATTGAAGATGCAACAAATGGGCATACCTCTCAGCCTAATCCTCCCAAGCCAACCTGTGTGCGTGTTCTATATAAAGCAGCAAGTGATGGAACGCCTGCACACCATGTTGACCTAGCCGTCTATCGAGAGAAAGCAAATGGCGAAAAACTCTACGCTAATAGAGATAATGGATGGATGGCATCCGATCAAAAAGGATTCATCGAGCACTTCAAAAATAATAAAAGTGACCAGATGCATCGCCTTGTTCGTTTGCTAAAAGGGTGGGCTGACTTCAATGGCGGCGATGACGATTCCAAAATGCCAAGTGGTTTTCATCTAACTGTGTGTGTTCTTGAATGTTTCGTGGAATCCAAAGATCGAGATGACAAGGCCCTAGTAGAAACCGCAGAACAGATCCTTAAACGGATACAAGGGGCATATATCCAAAAAAGTGGAAGTCCTATTATTCGACCGGTTATACCAAATGAGGATATTTTTGAATCGTTCTCTTTCGGTAGAATAACCAACTTTGAAGCTAAACTGAAAACACTGCTAGTTGAGGGTAATCAGGCATTGATATCTGAGAAGGCAAAGGCGCTATCTATATGGAATACTGTTTTTGGAGATCGCTTCGTCGCGCCTCAGTCGGGTGGAGATTCAAAATCCCGTGAGCTGTATACCCGACCGTTTACAATAGGACGGCACGGTGAAGCCGGAAAATGAGTCCATTAGAAAAAGTCGAAGCATTTCTCTCTAAAAAGGGTGGGGCGCTAGTTGCAGGGAGCGCAATTCCAGAGCGTATTGCTGCACACATCGGCGATAAGTGCGCCGCAGTATTTAGGATTCCCCAAAAAACTCAGCATGGGAATCTTTTGTTCATAGTAATTCCAGAAACATTTCCACATGCAATTCCAGAATTTTTTTTGGGGGAAGGTTATGAAGGATCACCAATTCCTCATGTTTCAGCATCTGGTCATATCTGCCTATTTCAAGATCAGATGATGATAAATCCTGACTACCCAGATGGAGTCGTGGAAGATTGTATCGTGCGAGCAGTCGAAGTTCTGAATATCCCAAATGGAAGTCAGGAGTTTAAGGACCAACTTGTTGCAGAAATTACACCCTATTGGATATTAAAGCCGTGGGTAGTTACAAAGAACTCAGAAGTTCTGCATTTTAATCCTGAGCATTTCATTCCTAGTACGGCTGTTCCTCTTCAAAGTGAAAATCGTGGTATACACAAAATCTGGAACTCAATAAATCCTACAAATAGCTCCACTAAAGGTGAGGGGATATTGTTAGTTTTAGATCTATCCGAAGAACAATGTTTGGCCCTGATAAAAAATCCAAAAGGGGTGCTTTGCGATCCTAAGATAATGGCTAACGCAGAACGTCAACTAAATGAGTTTCTTTACCAACACACCGACAATGCGAAGGAAAGAGCAAAAGTTTTAGTAATGTTTAGATTATTGGATCAAGACCCAAAGAAATCCATTTATCTCTCAGCATTATTCTCCCATCCTCTTCATCCGCCAACTCGCTATAAGATGACCCATGAAGTGAGGGTTAAAAAGGCGATGAAGCGTCTCATTGAGAAGGCAAATTTAGAGCCCATTCCATGCGAGAATCTCAGTTTTGAACGACTTTTTCACCGCGCTGCCGGGTTAGATAAAAGCGAAGATTTTCGAAAGTTACAAAATATACGACTGGCGCTACTTGGGTGTGGTGCAATTGGAGGATATTTGGCAGATATGCTGGTCAGAGCAGGAATTCAGAAAATGTTGCTTGCTGATAAAGACTTCCTCCTCCCAGAAAACAGGGCGCGTCATATTCTGGCGCCGACCACTTCGGAATATTTTCCAAAATCGATCGCGATGGGAGGCGATATTGTTTCTAGATTTCCAGATATTGAGTGCTTTCCTGTTATCTGTGATCTACTCACGGATAATGGATTGGAGAGGGTTATCAACTGGCGACCAACAATTATTGTCAGTGCAGTTGCACTTCCTAATGTTAATTTTCGAATTTCAGAACTGCTGCGAAACGGAAAATGTTCCCCAGCAATATTTGTATGGGTTGAGCCTGAGTTGAAAGCAGGGCATGTTGTCTACCAGCCGCGAAGGGAACAAAATGGGTATCGTGAACTTTACGAGGATCCAGACCCTAACAAAAACTGGGCTTACCGCCATCGGGTGGTCGAAAATCCGGAGGATTTTATTCTCAGCGAACGGGGCTGTCAGGCCACTTTTACCCCATTTTCTCCAATCGACCTTTCACTTTTTGTTGCCCAAGCAGCGCGAAAGATTATCAGTTTGATGATTAATATGCCGCAGCAGACAGAATGCTACCGCGGGCTGCCTGAAACAGGCTATACTATGGAGAAGGTGTAATGAACTTCCTAGAAGCAGAAGTTCCAAATTTCGGGAAAGTGATTATCACCCATACCTGTTTCGAGACCATATCTCGCTATCGACAACTCGAGAATATGCCCGAAACAGGGGGCAGCTTGGTTGGATATTTAAGATCTGATGATGTTTGGGTTATTGCAAAAGCAATGGAGCCCTCACCAAAAAATAAGGCCGGTAGATACTGGCTACAATCGTGTCTTGGTGCTGCCCAGCGGTTTGTAGATATGTTTTTTAAACAAACGGATGGAGCCCTAAATTATATTGGCGAATGGCATACACACCCAGAAGAAGATCCCAACCCTTCACCCAAAGATTTTAAAATGATGGATGACATTTTGATAAATGGGAAAATCGCTACTGGATTCGTTTTTGGGCTCATTCTTGGGGATACCGGAAAGCTCTGTTTATGGCATCAAGACCGATCATCTCATTGGGTTACACCAATTAAAGTTCCGCCATTATTTTTGCCCGCCTCATTTTAAGGGTTTCTGGTAGGCTATCTACGCTAATTCTACCCATATGCCCGCTCATCTATGTCCATCCGCGAATGCCTTGGCCATGGCTCGTGCTAGCCTTGCGGCAGTAGCGACGGCGGCCTTTTCCTCTTCATCCGTAAGCTCGCCTAACGTCTTTCCCTCAACTTTTGGTAGCAGCTCTATCGCGGCGCTGAAAAGTGTTGGTTTTGAAACCAAGTCCATTTGTATCACATTTTACATTTTTTCTCAGCATGACCGCATTCTTGGCAACAGCTTTCTGTTTTTGGTTGCATTGCTTTTATGGCCCATAATGGCAGTTCAACTGGTGCATTAACAAAAATGAAAACCTCCAATTTACCAACAAGTTTTTTATTCAAAGCCATAAGACGCTGAATATTACCAACCATATTTACCAATCTACTCTGTTGCTTGCTACACTGACACTGTAGGGGTCACAGGTTCGAACCCTGTATCGCGCACCAGTCTTCCCAGTTCATTTCCCATGGCCACTTATCTTTATGAGACAATCCCCGGCACACCGGGTGAGGAGATTGCAACTTTCGAGGTGCAGCAGAGTATGAATGATGCCCCGTTGACCCACCATCCTGAGTCGGGAAAGGCAGTGAGACGCGTGATCACGGGCGGATTCGGCTTTGTGACCAAGGGCGCAAAAACCGCTCCTAGAAACACTTCTCTATCGGGCGATGGCTGTGGATCAGGCTGCGGTTGTCATTAGAGCGTTTTTGATTCTTAGACAAAGGATTTGCGGATGCCATGGGGTGGTGGGCAACGAGCAAGCGAAGCGGCTGTAGTCTCCGTGCTACTGTCCGAGCGATGAAACTCAGCACAATACCTCATGCCACTGCAAAGAATGTCTCAAGATGGAGCAAAACCGCTCTAGCCCCCCGTGCGCGAATTTCTGATGCGAACGAAAGAGGATAATAGGAATTACCGGGCGTTACCGAACTTCCCATGGAGCCAGCTATAAGGGAAGCGGTCGCCCGGGCAGTCGGTCGGTCGCGGATTGATCTCCTTGTGCGCGTAGATGATGGCCTTGCGTCCCTGGGTCTTGCCGACGCGGTTGCGCAGATACTCGATGAGTTCCTCAAGGGCCCCTATCTGGGCCTTGGTCGGAATGTCGCGGTTGAAATCCCCGACAAGGCAGATGCCAAGTGCAATGTCGTTGAGATAGTCGCTGGCGACATGGCCGCCGTTTAATTGCGCCGTCCAGCGGTGGCCAATCTCGATCTGGCCATCGCCGGAGCCATGGCCGTCGCCGATCACAAAATGGTAGGCGAGCCCGTTCTTCATGTGACGGACGCGAAGGTGGTAAATGTCGAAGACCCGGGCATTCCCTTCTCGGGTGCCACTGTTGTGGACGATGATGTATTTCCAACGTCCCCGGCGCACCGGTGCATGGTCGATGGCGGATCGGGTGGAGGAGCTCAGGTAATTGTACGATCGGTGGGAGCTGCCGAAGAGCCATCCAAAGAGACCGGAAGAGGCAGGTGCGGCGGAAGTCTGAGTCAAAGCAGGCTCCATTCCCTGCTCGGTCTCGACACCCGATTTTTCAATGGTGATCGGGGCGGACGGTGTCGCCCCGTGGGGTAAGGAAAGCGCCTCTGTAGCTCCGGGTGGAACTGGGGGCGTGGATTGGATACGTGTCACCTCTTCCGAATGAGTCGTGCCGGATCTGGCAGGATGGGAGGCCGAGGCTGCCTCCCCTGACGTGGGTGCGTGATGCCCGGTTACCGGCTTCTCGTTCGCTGTGGATGAAGTAGGGGAAGAGGCATGGGCGTGGTGGTTGTTTTTTCCAGAGCCATGATGAGCGGATTCCGTTGAGTGTTTCTTGGTATGGCTGCTTGGCGTAATATGGGAAGATCCTCCGCCGGAATTGGATCCGCTCTTCGTGTTTTTTTGGGAGGAGGACTTTGACGAGGATTGCCCGCTGCCGGATGAAGGCTGATGGCTCTTGCGAAAAACCGCTTTTTTCTGCTCCTCGGTAAGTTCGGCCCGAAGAGCCGTCACCAGCGTCCCGCCAGTAACAAGCAAAAGAACAAACCTGATCAATGGTCGGATCGAGAACACAGGGAAGAGGGTACCAGTACCCCTCGATTGATCAAGCAACCGCGCCCTGCCTCGCGGCATTTTTAGTATAGAGTGCCTTGACGAGATAGAGCCCATGGGCCGGAGCCATCGCCGGTGTCGGCCATGCCTTTCCTGCATCGAGACGCTCTTGAAACAAGGCTGAGGACTCCTTGCCCTGAGCCACGCGAACCATCCCACCAACCAGCATCCGTACCATACGGTAGAGGAACCCATTTCCCTCCAGCGAAATGCTGAGTTCGGTCCCCCGTTCACGCAGTGTCACGCGACGGAGCGTCCGTACGGTCTCATCAGGCAGAGAGCGGGAATTGGCGCAGAAACCACGAAAGTCATGGGCGCCTTCGATCAATGCTGCCAAGTGCCGGATGACTCCGCGGTCGAGCTCCCCATAGAGATGCCACGCCCGTTTGTAATAATAAGGGGGCAGGACGGGGCCATGCCAGATGTGGTAACGGTAGATTTTTCCCTTGGCTGAAAATCTCGCATGGAAATCAGCGGTCGCCCGTGTGGCCCGCAGCACACGCAATTCAGGAGGAAGCGCATCATTGAGCGCAGCCACCCAGCGCTGCGGATCCTGCATACGACCCAGGCGCGCAAAACATTCTTGCGGGATTTCAACATGGGCCGTCTGGGCAAGGGCATGCACCCCGGCATCGGTGCGGCCAGATCCATGCACGGTGAGGCGTTCCCCGGCAATGAGTGAGACGGCATCCTCCAAGGCATCCTGTACCGTACCTCCGCAACGCTGGCTCTGCCAGCCACGGAAAGCTGTGCCATCATAGGACACGACTAGGCGAAGTTTCACGGGTAAACAACGTTTCTTAAACCGCATTGGCATCCAGCCAGTCCTGGAGAATCTGCACGGCGGCGGCCTGATCGATCACCATGCGTTGCTCGCGGCTGTTGCGTCCCGCTTCCTGAAGCCGCTTGCTTGCAGCAGCGGTCGTGAGGCGCTCATCCCAGAGAATGACGCGGGCCGGAGTCAGTGGAGTGAGCGCGGCAGCCAGGGCGCGGCTTTTCTCCGCGGCGGGCCCATAGGTTCCGTTCATGTTGCGAGGCAGACCGACGACAATGACTTGGGATCCCTTTTCATCGGCAATGTCCGCAATGTCCGCCGGACTGTTTTTGCCGGTTTTCAGCGTCTGTAGCGGATGGGCCATGAACCCGAGATCATCGCTGAGAGCGAGTCCGATGCGTACCGATCCAGGGTCGACACCCAAGGCGTTGATTTGGGTATTGTTTGGAAAATCGACAGTCATGCTTCCTATACCATCGGAGCCCTTCACGTGAGGCAAGGGAAACGCAACAGGAAAAAATGACGTGTGATTCGGCGGTTCCAGATTGCATGAAGCGCTTGAGAGGGATAGAGGTGCGGTATATGGCACAGCTTTCCCTCAACAAATTTTCTGAAAATCTCCCCGTCAGCGGAACCATCGGACTCTCCCAGGCGGCAGCTGGAGTCGGCTTGGGGCTTCTCATTGCCGACAAACTCTCCGGTGATACGCGCCGCCGCACAGGTGGCATTCTGCTTGTTGCCGGTGCCCTGGCGCTCTCACCGGTAATTGCAAGCGTGATTACCCGTGTTCGGAACCGCCCCCACTCCTCCAGCCGTGCCCGACGACAACTTGAGTCGATCCGTGACGATATCGGATTTCATGACTCTGAAGATCTGATCTGATCTCCCTCCTGAAGATTCTGAAAAAAGGTTTCGCTCCACGCCGATTGGTACTGGCATCAGCCTCTCCTAGACGGCGGGATTTGCTGGCAGACTCCGGTTTTGATGTGCACGTCATACCTGCCGATGTTGAGGAGCTGGCCGGAGGTCTTCCTCCTCGTGATCTTGTTCTGGCCAATGCGGATCTCAAGGCCATGGCCGTTGCCGCCAAACTCCGGGGTGATCTTGTGCTGGGAGCCGATACCGTGGTGGTGCTTGATGGCGAGATTCTCGGAAAACCGCGCGATCTCGACCATGCGGCGGAGATGCTCGGCCGACTTGGCGGTCGCATCCATGAAGTTCTCACCGGGGTCTCGCTCCTGCGTGGCGGCTCGCTGGTACGGTGCCGCTTCGTGGAATCGACCCGCGTCGCCTTCCGCCCTCTGGATGCCTCCTCCATCAGCAGCTACCTCTCGGGGATCAATCCCCTCGACAAAGCCGGTGCATACGCCGCTCAGGAGGATCGGGGACGCCTCATCGAGCGGATCGAGGGATCGATAGAGAATGTCATCGGGCTTCCGGTGGCGCGTGTCATCACCGCCATCGAAGCCCATTTTATCGGGCGTTCGGGCGGATAACGCGTGGTTCTGTTTGGCTTATGTCTGATAAATGCCTAGGGTCATGGGAATGATCGTCCAGTGGTTTCCGCAGCGCTTCTCACGTGAATCCTGAGCACGAAAAGACCATTTTTGCCGATCCACGGGGCATTCGCCGACGCGCCCTTCAGGTGGTGGCTGTTTTGGGCACGCTCCTGTTTCTGGCGGCTGCAGGTTATTTCATCTGGGGACTGCTGATCGGGCCGGAGCTCCGTCTCCC
>Ga0208496_1001004_pt1 | contig 10188 bp, 4 predicted proteins | sample CryBogmetaGMA2M_FD_184552 | JGI IMG/M metagenome (GOLD analysis project Ga0208496, IMG submission 184552) | Freshwater microbial communities from Crystal Bog, Wisconsin, USA - MA2M (SPAdes) | ecosystem: Environmental > Aquatic > Freshwater > Lake | place: Crystal Bog, Wisconsin, USA | collected... | reverse complement strand
ATCCATTGCCTGCTCCGAACCATCACCATCAGCCATGACATCATCAAGACGCATATTCAAACTGGCTTTCACTTCCAACCAATATTCTTGAGGTCGCTCAATGAGCGTTTTCTCAGTCCGCGAATTTAGTAAATGATCCAGTAGGTGAGGATGTCGTGTCAGGTACTGAGCGCCCCACTGGGAGGCTTTTAATAATTCGAGCACATTTGCTAAAGCCTTTGGATACTCGGCCAAAATAGACAAGTAAGCACTTCTTCTGGCAATTGCCTCCAGCAAGTCAAAAAATCGCAACAAGGCCTGATCCGCACCCAACTGAGGAGTGCCATCCGCTTCCAATCTTTCTGCCGCCTGACGCATTAAGTTGTCAAAAATTAAGCGACTTTTTTCTGGAAGTTGTTTTTGCTTTGAGCCCCCAAGCCAAGCCTGCCATCGAACTAAGGATTCTGGAAAGTGAGTAGCATCGGGTTTCCAGTCGTGAGCCAGGGGCGTGAGATCAAGTCGGGATTCGCCATCCAATTGAAATGCTTGCCCAAAAAGTTGAGCGACCTTATTTTGATGTCGGTCCAACTCCTCTAAAAAAGTTTGTACCTCCGCATTCTCACCGAACATCGACTGAGCTAATCGCGCTCTTACTTCCTGATCATCAGGTAGATAATGTGTTTGCTGGTCGTCCCAAACTTGGATACGATGCTCTAGACGTCTCAAGAAAATGTAAGCGTCTTGTAAAGCAAGCACATCATCAAGGGGTAGTATTTTGCACTGATGTATGAGCTCTAAAACTTCTAGAGTTGGGCGCACCCTGAAGCGAGGGTCGGTACCGCCCCGCATTAACTGGAACATTTGAGCTAAGAATTCAATTTCTCGAATGCCCCCTCGACCAAGCTTAATATCACGCGAACGATTTTGATGGCCAGATGATCTTTTTTCTGCCTCTCTCTGAATCTGAGCATGCAAATCACGAATAGAGGCGATGACACCATAATCCAAATGCCGGCGATAAACAAACGGTCGAATCAGTTGCTCTAATTCTTTTTTACAGTGTTTATAGTCTGGCGATTTAGGTAAAGGGGCAATTAATCTTCCCTTAATCCAGGCATAGCGCTCCCACTCCCTCCCTTGAACCAGTAGATACTCCTCCAGCATGTCGAGACTACATACCAAAGGACCCGAATCACCATTCGGACGCAGACGCATATCCACCCGAAAAACAAAGCCGTTAGCGTCATGCTCGGCAAGCAAATGAATTAAGCGCTTTCCCATACGTGTAAACCACTCATGGTTCGACAAGCTCTTAGGACCTCCAACGGTGTCGCCCTCGTGCTCATAAAGAAAGATTAAATCGATATCTGATGAAAGATTAAGCTCCAGACCACCCAATTTACCCATGCCAACAACCATTAAAGGCATTTCTGATTGAGTTGCATTACTCCACGGAATCCCAAATCGCGCCTTTAAATCCTCACGGATATAAGCGATAGATACTGAAACGGCAAGCTCAGCAAAATGACTTAATGCATATGTGACTTCGGATAGGGGCGCCAATCCACTAAGATCTCGCAAAGCAACCCACAGCATGAGGCGCTGACGCGCCAAACGTAAATTGGCCATAAATTGCGCCTCATCCTGCTCCAACTCTGTAGACCCAAGATGACAGACCTCTAAAAGCGTTCGAATACCCTCTAAATCCACCGTTTTACGGCCTTGAGCGGCGAGCCAATCAACCCACTGGGGTTGCGCGGAAAGCCAGCGACGGGCATAGGTGGAGTGCTGTTTCAAACACTCAATTTGCCGTGAAAAATCATCCATCTCACCATCTTAATCCGACCCGCCAGAAGCTTGGCGACTAGCCCAAGGCTGACGGATAATAGTGGCTATGCTGCAAAACATGATTCCGCCTCGCCTGAAGAGCGTGCTTGCAAAACGTCCTCACGGCTTGAGTGGGGCCTGGCGTAAGCGCATCCTCATACTGACCGGGATTATCTTGATATTTTCCGTGCTAGTCCACCTTGGTGTGCGTTTCATCCTTTGGCCGCAAATCGAAACATCCAAAGATTCCGTTGAGCGATTACTGAGCGCTCGTATTGGAGCTGAGGTTTCCATGGATAAGCTTCGTGTTTCATGGATAGGCATAAGGCCAGAATTTGAAATTGAAGGTTTGCGTTTCAACGGGCCAGACAAGAATCAACCACTGCTAAGCATTCAAAGAATTGATGGGGAACTTAGCTGGAATTCTTTTTATCACTTAACCCCTTATTTTCATGAGCTTCATTTTGAAGGGGCTCAGATTTATTCTCAACGCAGCAGCAAAGGCGTAATCACCATCGCAGGAATTCCAATCCACGGAAACCCCGATGATCACTCCGCTGAAAATTGGCTATTCGCACAAAATAATATTCAGCTTCGTAACGTTAAATTATCTTGGGATGACCAACTTAATAAAAAAACATTAACCTCCATAGAGATTCAAAATTTATCTCTCAGTAACGGCATCCGAAATCACAAAGGATCGCTGAGCGCCACAACACCTTGGACTACCGGACCCATTGCAATTAATGTTGATTTTTCGCACCGCCTTGGCGGCCAACCTGGAAATTGGCGCGATTGGATTGGATCGATCTCCTGGGATCTAAATAGCCTTAACCTCAATCAAATTACTAAAGAGTTTGCTATACCTCTTAGCAGTTTAGAAGGGGTACTTAGCACAAATGGAAAGCTGAAGATTGATAATGGCAAACCAGATGGTGGTGATGTATATCTTGCTGCAGACAATCTCACGCTACAGCTATTAAAAGGTGAAGATGCAATTGCCTTCGGAAGACTTGAAACTAATCTCACTCAAGAAACAGTTGATGGCCTCATTGCGGTCACAACAAAATCCTTTGCTTGGCGTGATGAAGAAAGCCCCAAAACGGCGCCATTGGAAAATCTCAGCCCAATGACGTTCCGCTGGAAGCCCCCTGCACCCGATGGGGAGATTAAGGAATTTGGTTTTTCATCGCCTAAGATATTGGTAGAGGATGTAGCACTTTTTGCACTCAACCTACCGCTTTCCAAGAAAGTACATACTTGGATCAAGTCATCTAAAGCAGATGGGGAACTTCAAGACCTTGATATTAAATGGTCCGAAAGCAAATCACCCCTATCTGCCTTAAATATCCCAGGTGGCTGGTTTAAGTCTAACAAGCTAGACTTCACCGTGAGCGGGAAGCTAATTGATGTCAGCTTTGTTGGTATCAATAAATCCATGCCAACAGTTTCTAAACTATCGGGCTTTCTATCTGCTGATCAGAATCAAGGTAGTTTTTCAGTCAATTCTGAAAACCTCGATTTAGAAGTCAATGATTTCTTGGTCGACCCCAAAATTCATCTGGATAAAGCAAAGGGTCAAATTAGTTGGAATAAAAACAAAGGGGGTTGGGCTATTAATACTAGCGATCTTGCCCTGAGTAATCGCGAAATCAGCACCTCCCTAAAAATCAACTACCTCATTGGAGGGCCTAAGCAACCCGACAACATGACTCTGGACATGAGTTTTCCGAAAGCCAACCTAAATACTGCTTATCGCTACTTGCCAGTAGGAATGAGCAAGGATGCAATCAATTATTTAAGTAAAGCATTTGCTGGTGGCGTTTTAGAGAAAGGAAGTTTGCATATCAAAGGTGATCCTAATAACATCCCCTTCCCTCAAGACGGAAGCGGAGAATTTGCTCTCAACCTACCAATTAGTGGCGCCACTTTTAGTCCAGTCCCAAGCTCCAATACAAATCAAGGTATCTGGCCCTCATTAACGAATGTGAGCGCTCTCATTACTATGAAGAATGCCAACTTCACAGCAACTATCCCTCAGGCAAACTACAAGCAAGTTGTTTTAAGCGAATTCCGCGGTGAAATCCCAAGTGTTAGTGCGAAGCATTTGGTTCTTAATGTAAGCGGTGGAGCAAAAGGGGATGCCCCTGAAATGCTTGAGTATTTTCTTGCATCCCCAATTGGAAAAAAACAAACGAAGCTTGAGCAAAATTTAATTGTTACGGGCCCTAGCACCCTTAATCTTGATCTCAAGATCCCCCTATCAGGCCCCGCAGATCCTAGCGTTGATGTCAAACTTGATTTTCCGGGAAATAAAGTGCAGTGGTCTAAGTTGCCACCATTTGAAAATCTCAAAGGAAAACTACGGTTTACAGAAACTAATCCGGAATTTGAAGACATCACTGCAAACTTTATGGGCGGAGATATCAAAATATCCAGCGCAACTCAAACCTCGGGCAACAAAAACTTTAACATCCAAGGTAATGTGGCGGCGAGCTTCGTAAAAGACTATTTTGCACAGAATGCTACCTCAGAGACACAAGCAATACTCTTTGCAATGAGTGGATCGGCAAAGTACGGCGGAATCTTAAACTTCAATCAAGGTAGTAGCGAGTTAAATCTGAAGCTAGATTTCCGGGATTGGGCCAACAACGCACCTTTGCCCATCAAGAAAACAGTGGGGAGTGCTTTGGCTGGGCAGTTAACTCTGAAGAACACATCTAACAAATCAGGTGACAGCATCTTTAGTTGGAATGGAAAAATTGGTGACCAGTATTTCATCCAAGGCGAGATGAATGGGGATGATAATGCGCGAAATGCCATTGGGATTGGCGCTCCTGCGACAACACCACAGCAAGGTCTAGTTCTTAATCTCGCTAGCAATGAAATTGATCTGGATGCGTGGCAAAACTTCCTAGAAACACAAAGCAAAAAAAATGCTCCCTCCAAAACAGTTAAATCAAGTAATGATTCACTACAGATTAATGCGCAATTCAAAAAAATGACCTTGTTCAATCGCATCTGGCAGGATCTTAATCTCACTGCAAACACAAAAGGGGGTGCATGGGAAGCACGCTTACGGGGCTCACCACAGATAGCAGGAAACATTCAATTTCAGCCAGCCACTTCCTTAGAGCCTAGTGGCGTTGTCAGCGGCCACCTTTTAAGACTGAAAATTCCTGTCGAGATTCCCGCTCCAGACGATGCTCCAAAGGCGGCGCAAAAAAATGAACTCAACCCCAATACTGTGCCGAGCCTTGATCTCATTATTGATGATTTTTCTTGGTCTAAAGCCCAGCTTGGTCAAATTAAACTAAAAACCAAGACTAGCAATAACCTTCTCAAGATCGACTCGGCACAAGTAATTAATCCACAGGGCATAAGCAATATCTCTGGGCAATGGATTGGCGCGACCCAAAGTAATCCAGAGCATACCGACTTCAATATCAATATGGATGTAAAAGATGCGGGGCACATTATTGCCCACTGGACCAATCAAAAATCGATCGAAGGCGGACAAGGGGAAGTTGGCGCCAAAGTAGAGTGGGACGGATCGCCTTTTAAACCAAAATATGAAACCTTATCAGGCAAGGCTAACCTCAACCTAACTAAGGGACGCCTATTAGAGGTTGACACCAGCGGAGCAAAATTACTAGATGTTTTGAGTCTACAAAGTTTATTGAGATTTGCTACGCTTGACCTCAAGGGTGGCGTAGCTTCGCGCGGCACACCTTTTAATTCAATCGATAGCGACTTTGAAATTGCTTCCGGCATAGCTCAAACCAAACAATTTAATATGGTCTTAGACCAAGCGCGTGTAGCAATGAGTGGACAAATCAATATTCCGAAACAAACTCAAGATTTAAGAGTGACTATTTTTCCAACGATTGATGCCACTGCGGGATCTCTGGCTGCTTTTGTAATTAACCCCATTGTGGGGCTAGGTGCCCTAGTCGGCCAATTTTTGGTAACCAACCAAATTAATCGAAATTTTCAGTCAGATTATTTGGTACAGGGCTCATGGGAAGACCCAGAGATTATTCCCCTGGATCAAAAAGGCCAACCTATTGATCCCAAAATCTTTGACAGAATTCGCAGCAAGGAGTTACTTAGAGAGCAAGGTAGACCAGATTACACCAGCACCCCGAATTCAGGTGCTCCAGCTAAAGTCAATAGCACAGTCAACCCCACAAATTAAAGAACTATGAATACAACAGTGTCAGGAGCAGTACTAAAAGTAGCCTCGATTCAAATGGTATCGAGCGCAGATATCAAAGAAAATCTTGCAACTGCTAGCCGCCTAATTAAAGCTGCTACAGATACGGGTGCAAAACTCATCGCCTTACCAGAATACTTTTGTCTCATGGGCCTTAAAGACACTGACAAAGTATTGGCGCGAGAAAGCGTTGGGAGTGGGCCCATTCAAGAACAACTTGCAGCTACAGCAAAAGAACATGGAATTTTTCTAATAGCCGGCACTATTCCCCTAGTGGCAAAAGATCTCAATAAAGTATTAAATACCACCCTCGTTTTTGACCCCAATGGCAATAATATTGGTCGTTACGACAAGATTCATTTATTTGGCTTTCAAACTAAAGCGGAACGCTATCAAGAATCCGAAACAATCGAGGCAGGTGACACTCCCGGCATCATCACAATTTCAGCCGACCAAGAAACCTGGACGTTTGGCCTTAGTATTTGCTATGACCTACGCTTCCCAGAACTCTATCGGGCGCTTGGACGGGTAGATTGCCATATTATTCCCGCCGCTTTTACCCATACAACTGGCAAAGATCACTGGGAAATTCTCCTGCGCGCAAGGGCAATTGAAAATCAATGCTACGTTTTGGCATCCGCTCAGGGTGGAATCCATCAAAACCAACGCCGCACATGGGGTCACAGCATGTTGATCGACCCTTGGGGTCAAGTTTTAGCAGATCTCCCTGAGGATGAAGGTTTTATTTCTGGGATCTTGAGCAAAGAAAAATTAAACAAGGTACGCTCTGAGTTACCCGCTCTTACACATCGCAAGCTATAACGAAAGATCCACTGAATCACATGAATGCACCAGAAGCACTATTTCCAGCTAACTGGACGAAATCCAAGAAACAAGCAGACCTCATTAAACTGGCCAAGTCCATCCTGCTTGAGCCAACAGGATTATCTGAGCAAGACCTACACCACACGTTTGGCAATCTATTCACCCATCGTCTTGACGATGCTGATCTTTACTTTCAACACACACGCAGTGAAAGCTGGAGTCTTGAAGAAGGGATTGTGAAGTCAGGTAGCTTTAATATTGATCAAGGCGTAGGTGTTCGTGCCATTTATGGCGACAAAACTGCCTTCGCTTATTCCGATGAAATTAATGTAGAGGCTTTAAACAGAGCAGCGAAAGCAACACGGGTGATTGGACCTGAAGGCGGAAAGCAAGCTGTTGCAAAAAAACTTTTTAATCCCATTTCCAATAAGCTGTATTCCGACCTGAATCCTCTTGAATCTCTGCAGCCCAAAGAAAAAATTGCCTTATTAGAAAGTATTGAGCGTCGCGCCAAAGCACGAGACCCCCGCATTATCCAGGTGATGGCAAGCCTTGCTGGAGAATTTGATGTTGTCTTGGTGGTTCGTGCAGATGGTTTATTAGCAGCCGATATTCGCCCGCTTGTGCGCGTTTCTGTACACGTTATCGCTGAGCAAAATGGTCGCCGCGAATCCGGATCTTCTGGCGGTGGTGCGCGGCATGACTATCACTTTTTTGATACTGAGCTTATTCATCGCTATGTTGATGAAGCGGTAGATGGCGCTTTAGTTAACCTGGAGTCTCGCCCAGCACCTGCGGGGCCAATGACCGTAGTAATGGGCCCAGGTTGGCCAGGCGTCCTTTTACATGAAGCGGTAGGACACGGTCTTGAGGGCGACTTTAATCGCAAAGGGTCTTCTGCATTTGCTGGTCGCATTGGACAACGTGTTGCCGCTAAGGGAGTGACCGTTGTTGACGATGGCACCTTATCTGGTCGCAGAGGCTCATTAAACATTGATGACGAAGGTACTCCGACACAGTGCACAACCTTAATTGAAGATGGCATTTTGAAGGGTTATATTCAAGATAGTCTCAATGCGCGACTCATGAATATGCCCCTTACCGGTAACGGTCGTCGTGAGAGTTTTGCCTCACTCCCAATGCCTCGCATGACAAATACCTACATGTTGGCAGGTAAAGATGATCCGCAAGAAATCGTGGCGAGCATTAAACGCGGCTTATATGCAGTAAATTTTGGCGGCGGCCAAGTTGACATTACTAGCGGTAAATTTGTTTTCTCAGCATCCGAAGCTTATTGGGTAGAGAACGGCAAAATCCAATATCCCGTCAAAGGCGCCACCATTATTGGTAGTGGTCCAGAGTCCCTAAAACAGGTCTCCATGATTGGAAATGACCTCAAATTAGATGGTGGCGTAGGGGTTTGCGGCAAAGAAGGGCAAAGCGTTCCGGTCGGGGTTGGACAGCCAACCCTCAGGATCGATAGTCTGACTGTGGGTGGGACTGCCTGAGATTGCCTAATTACGGCTTAAAATAGCCGTATGAGCCAACAAAATACAAACCCCGCTAATTGGTATTCCGCTGTTGATAAGACCTCGGATACCGACGATCAACGCATTGATAATATTTCTGTTCTGCCTCCGCCAGAGCATTTGATTCGCTTTTTTCCGATTTCAGGAACACCAACTGAAGCGTTAATTAGCAAAACTCGCAAAAAAATCCGTGACATTATTCATGGCAAAGATGATCGTTTGCTCGTCATCATTGGACCATGTTCTATTCATGACCCAAAAGCTGCACTGGAATATTGCCAACGTCTCTTATCAGAGCGTGAGCGCTTTGCTGGTGAACTAGAAATTGTGATGCGCGTTTATTTTGAAAAACCGCGCACTACAGTAGGATGGAAAGGCTTAATTAACGACCCCTACTTAGATGAAAGTTATCGTATCGAAGAAGGTCTCCGCCTTGCTCGCCAAGTACTCATGGAAATTAATCGTCTTGGTATGCCTGCTGGTAGCGAATTCTTGGACGTCATTTCACCGCAATACATTGCCGACCTGATTTCTTGGGGGGCAATTGGTGCTCGTACCACTGAAAGCCAAGTACATCGTGAACTTGCCTCTGGCTTATCTGCGCCCATCGGATTTAAAAATGGCACCGATGGCAATATCAAAATTGCTACTGATGCCATTCAAGCAGCAGGTCGTCCACACCACTTCCTCTCTGTTCACAAAAATGGTCAAGTATCCGTTGTGGAAACTAAAGGTAATAAAGATTGCCATGTTATTTTGCGTGGTGGTAAAGAGCCAAATTACGAAGCTAAATTTGTGCAGGCAGCCTGCGCTGAGCTAGCAGCAGCAAAGCTTCCAGCTGGGTTGATGGTTGACTTATCACACGCCAATTCAAGCAAAAAACATGAGCGTCAAATTATTGTTGCCGATGATGTAGCGCAGCAAATTGAATCTGGTTCTCATCAGATTTTTGGTGTGATGATTGAAAGCCATTTAAATGATGGTGCTCAAAAATTCACTCCCGGTAAAGATGATCCAAGTAAATTGGAGTACGGTCGCAGTATTACTGATGCCTGCATTAACTGGGATCACTCAGTGCAAGTATTGGAGCGTCTTGCTATTGCCGTAAAGAATCGTCGAAGCAAGAAAAAATAATGCAGAAGTAACTTTGTAAAAAATCTAACTAAAAGAGGCTGATTTATTTAGTCTCTTTTTTTTCGTGCTTCCAAAGCACATCGGAACCACCAGCCGCACGATTCAAAATACGGGAAATCACAAATAGCAGATCTGATAAGCGATTAACATACTGGCGAGGAGAATCATATAGAGGCTCTTCCCAACCCAAACGAACAATAGAACGCTCTGCTCTTCTGCAAACTGTTCGGCACACATGGGCTTGTGCTGCTGCACGGGTACCGCCAGGCAAAATAAACTCCGTCAAGGGCGGTAAATGCTGGTTATATTTTTCCAACCAAATATCTAGTTGGGCTACATGCTCAGGATTGAGTAGCTTGTAATTGGGAATGCATAGCTCCCCACCTAAATCAAATAAATCATGCTGAACTTGCAAAAAGAGTTCTCGCATTTCTGCGGAAATGCCCTCTGGGATCTCCTCAGTCATTAAAACCCCGATTTCGGAGTTCAGTTCATCGACATCGCCCATGGCACAAATGCGCAGATGATCCTTCTCAACGCGACTTCCATCGCCGAGCCCAGTCATGCCAGCGTCACCAGTTCGAGTGGCGATTTTTGATAGTCGATTTCCCATAAGCTTAATTATAGGTAAATGGCTAAAATGATTCTTATGAATATGGTGACCCCACCCCCCGATTT
>Ga0208496_1001003_pt1 | contig 10197 bp, 13 predicted proteins | sample CryBogmetaGMA2M_FD_184552 | JGI IMG/M metagenome (GOLD analysis project Ga0208496, IMG submission 184552) | Freshwater microbial communities from Crystal Bog, Wisconsin, USA - MA2M (SPAdes) | ecosystem: Environmental > Aquatic > Freshwater > Lake | place: Crystal Bog, Wisconsin, USA | collected... | reverse complement strand
CAATTGACATAGAGCTAAGGCGCTAAATGGTGTTTGACTTGCGGGCTTTAAAACAATCGTGCAACCAGCTGCTAGAGCTGGGGCAATTTTCCGCGTAATCATTGCATTTGGAAAGTTCCATGGCGTGATGGCAACGCAGACCCCAATGGGTTGTTTGAGAACCATGAGGCGCTTGTCGGGCAAAGTGGTGGTCAAAATGGCTCCCGATACTCGCTTCGCCTCTTCAGCAAACCATTCAATAAATGAGGCGCCATAAACCACTTCGCCAGTAGATTCCGCTAATGGTTTGCCTTGCTCTAAAGTCATCAGGACTGCTAAATCTTGCTTGTTAGCAAGAATGAGGTCAAACCATTTACTCAGAATTTGCGCACGCTCCTTGCCAGTTTTAGCGCGCCACTCTGGAAGTGCTTTTTCAGCAGCGCTGATCGCTACTTCCGCTTCCTGAGTTCCAAGATTGGCTACTTCTGCAATGAGCTCATCTGTTGCGGGGTTAGTCACTATAAAAGTTTTGCCTGTGGGTTCTTTAATCCATTGGCCATCAATGTAGGCGGCTTCTTTAAAAAGGCTGGGATCTTGAAGTAATTTTTGGATGTCAATTTTTTGCATAGTTAGTTCGCCAATGAGTTGTCTCTGGGTAAGCTTGGAAGGCTATTAGTAATATCGTTATTCTATCCCTGAGCATAACAAAAAGCCTCTAAGCTTGTGGCCTAGAGGCTTAAATATTTGAGGAATCCTTTTACGGGGATCCCTTTTGTGTATCAGTTTGCTTGGGTTTCTGCGCTACGCAACTTTTGGGCGAGTAGGTCTAGAACGCCATTGACATACTTATGGCCATCAGTACCGCCAAAGGTTTTAGCTAGCTCAACCGCTTCATTGATAGCGACTTTATAGGGAACAGAAAGGTCCATAGCTAATTCGTAGCTGCCGATAAGTAGGGCGGCATGTTCAACAGGTGATAGTTCATTAATTGGGCGATCCAGTGCTGGAGTAATGATGGCTTCTAATTCATCAGTGCGGTTGAGGACGCCTTCAAATATTCCTTGGAATAACTCTAATTGGCAACGACGGAATGCGGGATCTTCGGCGAGTTGCTTGGCGATAGCAGTGCTATTGGGAATGCTGCCTGCACGACGTATGACTAAGCTTTGATAAACACCCTGGAGGGCATATTCACGGGCACGACGACGTGGTGTCAACGAACGCTTTGGTGCTACCGGCTGATCACTTTTACTAGCTTGAGTATTTGGAGGCGTAAGAGGAGTTTTTGACATATCTAGATTTACTCTTCGCTTGGATTAATATCAATATCAATGTCTGGTGTGAGTGCTAGTGCAAGATTTGCCATCTCAACTACTGCTCTAGCGCAGTCAGCACCTTTAACATCAGCACGAACCTGAGCTTGCTCATCGGTTTCACAGGTTAAAACGCCATTCGCAATCGGTAAGCCGGAATCGATTGAAATGCGAGTAATGCCAGAAGCAGATTCGTTGGAGACGAGTTCAAAGTGATATGTTTCGCCGCGAATGACAGCGCCCAAAGCGATCAATCCATCAAACTCACCGGTCTCAGCCAACTTCTGCAATGCAAATGGAATTTCAAGAGCGCCCGGGACGGTAACTAGTTTGATATCAGCTTGCGAAACACCCAGGTTAATCAATTCATTGATGCACGCAGTTGTCAGTGCCACACAAGGATCTTCATTGAAGCGGGCCTGCACAATACCAATGCGAAGATCTTGACCATTCAGGTCTGCTTCTAAAACACCTACAAAGTCATTGTTTGAATTAGTCATGATTTTTCAGTAATAAGTATCAAGCATTAAGGTTGATAAGGGGTATAGCCAGTCACTTCAAGCTTATAGCCAGATAAACTTGGAACAGGGTTTGGATTGGCTAGTAAGCGCATTTTCCCAACGCCGATATCTTTCAAAATTTGTGCGCCAATGCCGTAACTTCTAAAGTCAGTTTTGCGTGCCAGAGGTTTTTGTACGGCATCTGTTGATTGATTCAGTTTTTGAAACTGTGCCAACCAATCTTCATTATTGGGCGCTGCAATTCCAGCGGCATTGAGTAATACGGCTACTCCGGCCGGTGCTTTAGCAATGGCTTGCAATGCTTGAGCCAGGGGCCAAGAATGAGTACTGATATTGGAGTCCAAGAAATCCAAGACCGTGACTGGCTCGTGAACGCGTACCAGGGTATCTTGTGCTTCAGATGGTTTGCCATGCACTAAGGCGATATGTATACAAGAGCTTGGTGTGTCGCGATAAATAATGCCCTCAAATTTACCCCATGGTGTATTGAACTCACGAGTCCCTTCGCGCACCACAATACTTTCATGTTGACTGCGGTACTGAATGAGATCAGCAATACTGCCAATTTTGAGTTGATGCTCTTTGGCGAATACTAGCAAGTCAGGCAAACGTGCCATGCTGCCATCATCTTTCATGATTTCGCAAATCACGGATGTAGGCGAGCAACCTGCCATTGCAGCAAGGTCACAACCTGCTTCCGTATGGCCAGAGCGAATCAAAACGCCACCAGGTTGTGCCATTAAAGGAAAAATATGTCCTGGCTGCACCAGGTCGGTAGGCTTCGCATTGGGTGCCACAGCAGTTTTGATGGTGAGGGCGCGGTCTGCCGCTGAAATACCAGTGGTCACTCCGCTGGCAGCCTCTATCGAAACTGTGAAATTCGTACCCATGGAGGTGCCGTTGTCTCGAACCATTAATGGTAGGTTGAGTTGTTGGCAACGCTCACGGGTTAGTGTTAAGCAAATCAGGCCGCGACCATGCTTTGCCATAAAGTTCACTGCATCTGCGGTGACGTGGTCAGCAGCCAATACGAGATCGCCTTCGTTTTCACGATCTTCTTCATCAACCAGAATGACCATCTTGCCAGCGCGTAGGTCGGCAATGATTTCTTCTGTGGAGGCAAGGGTATTTGGCATAGCCTCCTATTTTAAGCTGAGGAGCCCTTCTTAGTTGGGTCTTACAGCAATATCCCTGCTTTCTGACTTCAAGTGCCTCTGTGAGGCCTGTTGCAGATGGCTTTGTCCTTGGAAAATAAAGGAGTGTCATCACTAAGTCAGCCTCACCAGAGACCTCTAGGCAGCAGCAGAAACGGCTTTATTTTGCTGGAGGCATTGGTCGCCATGAGTTTGATGGTGGGGGCTTGGATGGCCTTATTGCAAAGCTATCAAAGATTGCAGTGGAAATTGATGGAACAAGAGCAAACAAGGACGAGATTGGCAAAGGAGTGGAATACCAGTGAATTCAGTTTTGTCGGTAAGGTAGTAGCTAGTGAGTCTTCTAGAATGCCTAGTGAGTCTCGCACTGTGCATGCTCCTGCTCAACCCGCTTCTAAAGTCGAGCGCTGAAATATTCACCAAACAAATACAGCATGAAAAAAGACAGGAGTTAATCTCTGAAGCAGATCGTGCCTTCGAGTTGATTGGAAGAGCTATCCGGATGGCATCTTACAAAAATATTAAATCCCTGCAAATATCAACCAATGCAAAGAGTCTGAAGACTCCTAAAAATCAGTATTTAGAATTGCAAAAAGGTAATGGCTACCAAAGATCAGATGCTTTATTTATTCGTCATGAATTAGCTGATGGAGTCGACTTTGATTGTATCGGTAATACCCTCACGCAAGAGCGCACCAAGAACCAGTTGGCATTTCAGGGCTTTATCGTAGATCGACAAGTTGCACTCCCTAAAGGCACTAAAGGTAACGGAGGCTCCCTCATTTGTCAGTCCCTCGACCGACAGGGGCGAATACAGAGTACGACCTTAATGAATGGCGTTAATGGGTTATTTATCGACGAGCTGCAAACACACCAAGACCATACTAGAAGCGGTCAGAGGCTATTTGAGGTAACTTTACTGATGACCGACGGAGTCCATGTCAACATTGCCTTAAAGCGTTCTTTCACCACTAGGAATTTATTATGATTCTGGCGTGGGTGATCTCTTTATTAGTGATGTGTTCTGTATTGCTGGTGCATTTAGAGCAACTAACTGCTTTGCGAATTATTCAAATTAACACTATGAAATCTGCCCAAAGCCAATTTATTGCCGCTGAACAATCGATTGCACAATGCGAAGCACATTTTCAAAATTTATCCACTCTTACAGAGATTGGCTGTCATATTCAGCCAGCAGGAAAAAATATTTGGCGCATTACCAGCAAAGAAAAACCAGTAATTGAAATTCATATTCATGTGAATGAAAAAACGGGAGATGTGAGGCGTTTGAATTGGCGTCAAATATTTGAATAAATCAAATTTAAGAAGAGGTAATTGCCAGTTGGGGTTTAGTTTGCTGGAGCTTATGACGGTGGTATTCATTATTTCGGTAATGGCTGTGGTAACTATGCCGCTTTTGCATCGTCAAATTGCCGCTCGAGAGATTGAATCTATTGCTAGGCGATTTATTGCGCATGCCCACTTTGCACGTCAGCAAGCGCTACATCTTGGAGAGGCTGTAATCATGACTCCACATACTGAAAGCGCATGGGATGAAGGTTGGATTGTCAAAAGTGGATGTATTACTCGGCAATTAAAAGTCCATTGCCTTGAAAAGATGTGGTTTTCACAGGGGGCTATCAACCCTGTTTACTTTAAGGGCGGGGGCAAGCAATTTATTGATCCTCATTCTAGAAAAAGGGGCATTCTTTTTAATGCTGCAGGCGCTGCTAAAACAGGCCAAGGCGGGTTTGTGGCTAATCGCTTGATTCTTGGTCACTTACGAGATGAGAGCCTAGAGAGGCAACTGATTTTAGGTAGCGGTGGTCGCTGGCGCATCTGTGATCCTAGTAGGGATGCAAAACAGTGCCATTGAATGGTTTAATAGATGGATGTACAGCGCAGTTGACCATCAATTTATGAGTGAGGCTTTAGCCGAGGCCCAAAAAGCACTCTATCTATCAAACCCTAATCCAAGGGTGGGTTGTGTCATTGTCAAAGATGACAAAGTTATTGGTCGCGGCTTTACTCAACAGGTCGGCGGTCCACATGCAGAAGTGCAGGCATTGGCAGATGTTGGAACTCAAGGCTACTACCCAGATGGCTCTACCATTTACGTTACATTGGAACCCTGTAATCACACTGGCCGTACTCCGCCATGTGTCGATGCTTTGATTGCTGCGAAACCTAAAAAAGTAGTGATCGCCATGATGGATCCCAATCCCTTGGTTTCAGGAAAAGGTTTGGAGCGATTAAAGGCTGCAGGTATTGAGGTGAGATGTGGATTATTGGAGGCTGAAGCTAAGGCGCTCAATCGTGGTTTTATTTCTAGGATGACACGTGGCTTACCTTGGGTACGCATGAAGATTGCAGCAAGCCTGGATGGCAAGACTGCTTTGCCAGATGGACGCAGTCAATGGATTACTGGTGAGCTTGCTAGAGCAGATGGTCATCACTGGCGTGCACAAGCATGTGCAATTGTTACTGGTGTGGGGACCGTTAAAGAGGATGATCCCAGTCTCAATGTGAGAGATATTGAGACGCAGAGACAGCCTTGGCGCATTATCGTTGACTCTAAATTAGAAACGCCGGTGACTGCAAAGATATTGAATAATTCAAGCGCTCAATCGGGTGTACTGATTGTGTGTGCGAACTTAAATAATCAAGCGATGCAAGAAAAAGCCAAAGTATTTCAGGAGCTTGGAGTTGAAGTCATCGCAATAGCTAATCCTTTTGGAAAAGTGGATCTACCAACATTATTTTCCTATCTTGCTAAAGAGCGCCAGATGAATGAAATTCATATTGAGGCTGGTTTTAAGCTGAACGGTTCCATGCTAAGAGAGGGTTGTGTAGATGAGCTCTTGCTTTATTACGCGCCTTTTTTTATGGGTGACGGCATTGGGATGGCAAATGTGTCCCCATTGGCATCATTAGATGCGCGTGAAAATTGGCAGATTTTTGACCAAAGCCTATTTGGATCAGACCTACGCCTAAGATTGATTAAGAACTAAAATTACCTCATGTTTACTGGAATCATTACCGCAGTTGGTCAGATTAAGAGCGCGCAAGCGAAGGGCGATGGTTTGCATCTCGTAGTAGAGGTGCCAGATACCTATCTCGATGATGTTGCTTTGGGAGACAGCATTGCTATTCAGGGCGCCTGCATGACGGCTACTAGTTTGAATGGCAATCAATTTTCCTTAGATATTTCTCGTGAATCTTTAAATAAGACGGTTGGTCTAGATCAAGTAGGACCAGTCAATTTAGAGAAGGCCATGCGTCTAAACGATCGCCTTGGCGGTCATTTAGTGAGTGGGCATGTGGATGGTATCGGTGAAGTCATGCACTTTTCTCAGGTAGCTGACGATGCTTATGGATCTTGGTTGTTACGTATTGCGGCGCCAAGAGAATTGGCTCCATTCCTGGCTTACAAGGGCTCCATCGTAGTCAATGGCGTATCGCTTACTGTCAATAAAATCGAAGACAGTGCCAGTAACTGTATCGTCGACATCAATATCATTCCACATACTCTAGAGAACACCACACTAGGTAGGCTTCAACAAGGTGATGCTGTCAATCTGGAGATTGATTTAATTGCGCGCTATATAGCGCGCATGCTTGATGCTCAAGCTAAGTAATTCAATGCTTCAAAAACTTTATTTTTTTTGATAGCGAGTAGGATCACTCAAGTTGGCTTGTTTAAAGCCCGCCTGCCTTAGCCGACAAGATTCGCATTCACCACAGGCTTCACCCAAATCATTTGCTTGATAGCAAGACACTGTTTGGGAATAGTCCACACCCATGGTGCTACCCAATTGAATGATTTCTGCTTTAGTAAGGTGGATGATTGGCGCATGCACTCTAAATCGATTTTCATTGTTAGTAGCTTCTACGCCTGCTTTTGTTGCCAAGTTAGCCATGTGCTCAAAAGAAGCAACATACTCAGGTCTGCAGTCTGGATAGCCTGAGTAGTCAACGGAGTTGGCGCCGTAGAAAACATCAAGACCACCAAGTGACTCAGCCCAGCCCAAGGCGAGCGATAACAAAATCGTATTGCGCGCAGGCACATAAGTTACTGGAATCTCTTGGTCTCCCCCTGGTGTAGTGGGAACCGCAATAGAGGAATCGGTTAGTGCCGAACCACCAAAACGAGTGAGGTCTAAATTAACCACCTCGTGACGAATGACACCAATTTGTTTGGCAATATGTTTTGCGGCCGCCAATTCTGAAGAGTGGCGCTGACCATAGCCCACTGAAAGCGCATAGGGTGCATAACCCAAGTCTTTAGCAAGAGCCAATACCGTAGTGGAGTCCAAGCCACCAGAAAACAAAATGACCGCTGGTGCACCTGCTTTACGTGGCGCTAGATCCAGAAAGGCAGCCGACAGCTTAGACATAAATTACTTGGTTGCAGCAAGTAGTTGCTGTGCGTCTTTAGCTGCTTCAGTATCGGGATACTTGGCAATGATTTCGCTAAAAGTTTTCTTTGCTGCCGCTTTATTACCGCTCTCTAATTGTGAGTTTCCAAGAGTCACCATCGCAGCAGGAATGCGTGGGTGATTGGGGTACCTCTTAATCAGACTTTGTAGTTGATTAATGGCTCCTGAGTAATCTTTATTGGCGTATTTACTATTGCCACCCCAATAAAGTGCTAAAGGTAAATAAGGACTCTTGGTATATCGGTTGGCAAACGCAGAAAATCCTTCGTCCGCTTTTTTAAGATTGCCACCCTGAAATGCTTTTAATGCATCGTCGTAGGCTTTTTTCTCGCCTGGTTGGACCGTGCCAGAAACACCTTCGATAGTGATGGTGCGAGGCTCAAAATTGCCGAGACGTGTATCAAGATCTTGATAGTAGGTTTTTTGACTGGAGGTGATGTCTTCGCCCTGTTTCTCAAGCTCTTCAATCTTGCCGCGGAGCTCAGCAGTTTCAGTTTTGAGTTTATCAATCTGACCTTGCAGCTCAAGCTGAGTAGTGGCTAATGTCTTACGGAGCTCGAGGATGGCCTTACGCGCCTCATCATCAGAGAAGAGGGCCCAGGCGCTATTGGAAATGCCAAGACAAATGATAGCGGCACTTAAACAAAACGCTCGTGAGAGCGTTTGTTTTACTGAATAAGAAAGCTGTTTCATTTAGTTCGTAATGTAAACAATATCGGCGCGGCGATTTTCTGTCCAGGCAGCTTCGTTGTCGCCTTCAGCTTTTGGTTTTTCTTTGCCAAAACTGACTGCTTCCATTTGATCGTCAGAAACGCCCATCAGATTGAGTGACTTGCGAACAGCATCTGAACGACGTTGACCTAATGCTAAATTGTATTCAGCAGTACCGCGATCATCAGTATTGCCTTGAATAATGATTTTTTGTTTTGCATTTGCTTTTAAATAGCTTGCATGAGCAGACAACATTTTTTGATATTTAGTTTGAACGGTGTATTCGTCAAACCCGAAGTAAACACTCTTCTCAAAGAGTGGGCTCTTTGGATCATTCCAAGGCTGTGAGCCAAAGCTACCGCTACCGCCACTTCCACTAGCGCCATCGGTATCGTCTAATTTCACGCTGGAGCAGGCTGATAGCAACAGCGCTGCCGCTCCAAGAATGGTCAAAGTGGCGAAACGGCGGGCGATAGACATCTTCATAAACTTTCCTTATTCCTACTAAATGAGTAATTCATCAAACAGCTCAAGACACTCTCGCGTGCCTTTAATTCTTAATATTATGCCCCCAAGAGTATAAAAAGTGAGTATTTCACCCCTAAAAAGGGGTGTTATGGGGAGCTTGTGACCAACTGACGCTAGTCTCTTAATCCATAAATGGACCCCAGGATGGCTGACGAACGTCGGATCCCGGAATACTAAGTATCTGTTTAGAGTTGCCATCCACTGACACTGCAGCCAAGACGCGTTTTCCGCCTACCTTAGTTGAGTAAAGAACATAGCGACCATTTGCTGCAAAAGATGGGGATTCGTCACTGGTTCCGTCGGTTAGTGCTTGCGCATCACCCGTTGCAAGATTGAGAATGTAGAGGCGATATGCTCCGCCAATATTGGCGATGTATGCCAAGTATTTTCCATCAGGAGAAATTCTGGGTGAAGTGACAAACCCTTGTTTGAAGGTTACCCGTTTTGCACCTTCAACCTGTTCACCATCTGCGCTCATACGATAGATTTGTGGATTGCCACCACGATCGCTCGTGAAATAAATATAGCGACCGTCAGCAGAATATTGCGGTTCAGTATCAATCGTGTTGCCACGAGTTAAACGATGTAATCCAGTGCCATCGGCATTGATGCCATAGATCTGAGTGTTGCCATCTTTAGAAAGCGAGATCGCGAGTTTTTGACCATTAGGCGACCAAGCAGGGGCACTATTATTTCCTTTTTGATTGGAAAGAGAAATGCGGCGACCAGTCGCAAGTTCATGAACGTAGATTACTGGCTTGCGATCCTCAAAAGAAACATAAGCCACTTTTTTGCCGTCGGGTGACCAGGATGGAGAAATAATTGGCTCGCCACTATTCATGGCATTGCGAATGTTTTGACCATCGGCATCGGAGATAACTAGCCGATAACGCTTGCCATCCTTGATCACGTAAGATAGGCGAGTAGAGAACACACCCCGCTCACCAAGTAATTTAAAGATGATGTCATCTGCAATCTTATGGGCTGCTGCACGCAAGTTGTCAGGACTGGAATTTAGATTTAATCCACCTAGACTCTGTGACTTACGAATATCAAACAGCTTGTAATGAATTTCAAATTGAGACCCGCCAGTTTGAATAATTGACCCTACTACCAAGGCATCTGCGCCCCGAGCAGACCAAGATTTATAGTTAGGCGTACCTTCATCGCTTTCAACCGCATTACCGTTTTCAGTATTCTTAAAGTAGCCACTGCGGGCTAAATCTTGGCGAATAATTTCAGTAACACTGATTGGCAGTTTATTTTCATCTTTGAAGCGCATCACCGCGATGGGGTACAGCGATTGACCAACACCAGTGATTTCGATATTCATCTGCGCTAGCGCAGGGGTTGTCATGCTCATCAACAGTGCAAAGACTAGTAGGCCAAAGGAATTGAGTTTTGATGCCAATCTTTGTTTCTGTCTTATTGCGAATTGCAACATGCATTAATCCTTGGGTTTGAAAGTCAGTTTTACTTCGCGTTGTGGAATTTTGCCATTGTCGTCTTTGGGCAAGCTTTCTGCTCGCGATAGTGCCAATAAAACGGCGCG
>Ga0208496_1001001_pt1 | contig 10197 bp, 9 predicted proteins | sample CryBogmetaGMA2M_FD_184552 | JGI IMG/M metagenome (GOLD analysis project Ga0208496, IMG submission 184552) | Freshwater microbial communities from Crystal Bog, Wisconsin, USA - MA2M (SPAdes) | ecosystem: Environmental > Aquatic > Freshwater > Lake | place: Crystal Bog, Wisconsin, USA | collected... | reverse complement strand
TAATAATAAAGGACGTTCAATCAGACCATCTTGCGTGTATGTGCCTTGCAAAATAATATAATCTAAAAGTAACTCTCTGATATTAAAAATGCTGTAAGTCTTGGATACCGATGTCATCCTTGCCGCCATGCATAGACTCTCCGGGGCTTCGGCGGCATTGTGTTGGCTGCGTTAGGATCGGCGTTTTAGCCTTGTGCTGGGCATATCGCGTGAATGGGTGGAAAATGGAGCAATCAATCAAGGCGCTGCAACCCTATCCAAAATCTGCCCTATCAACTCCCCGGCTATCGCCTCCCGCCGCATTTCATAAACCGGCGTGAAGAACACCCGGTGGGCGACGGTTTCACGGAACACCGCATGGATGTCTTCGGGTGTCAAATAACTGCGCCCGGAAAACCAGGCGTTGGCGCGGGCGGTGCGCATCATCAGGCTCATGCCACGGGCGCTGGCACCGGCCAAGATCAGCCGGTCCATGTCCACGCCGTCTAGCTTGACACCGAAATCCTTCGGCTTGCGGGTCGCCTGCCACAGTGCCAAGGCATAGCTTTGCAGCGTGGGGCTAGCTTGAATCTCATGCTGGATGGCCCGAGCTATGTCGCTAATTTGGGCATAAGGCAAGATACCGGGACGGATGGAATCAATCAACCGGTCCACGTCGTGGAATTTCGGGTCAAACATTAGTTGGCGTTGCAAGGCCGGGTCGTTTGGAGTCTCTATGTGCAATTCCATCGTGAAGCGGTCGCGGGCCGCAGACGGAATCTCAAAGGTTTCCTCTTTTTCCACCCGGTTGCGGTCGGCGAACACCAGCAAATGCGGGAAAAAATACTCCCGGTTGAAAGCAGTGACGCTACGCTCGGCCATGACCCGCAGCAAGAGGGAATGGACTTGTGGGCGGGCGCGGTTGACCTCGTTGAAAAAAAACACCGACAAGGCTTCGCCGTGCTTTAGGATGGGTCCGGGATCGACTTGTGGTTTGCCGGATTCGTTAATGTAGGTATGATAGACCAGATCAGCCGGCATCAAGTCGATGGTCCCCTCGATGCGCTCATACGCACCGCCCAGTCCGCAGGCCACGGCGCGCAATAAGGTCGTCTTGCCTACGCCGACATCGCCTTCCAGCATCACATGTCCACGGGCGAAAATCGCCAAGGTGACGTGGCGAACCGCGCAGTCCAAACCGAGTACGATTTGGTTGATTTCCTGCTCGAAATCGATTGCGCGCTGTCGCCAGTCGGCTAATAGGGTGTCCTTGTGATGGTCGGGCATCTTTATGGTTAGGATTTGGTCAAAAACAACTTACCGAAAAAAGTCAGGCTGGTTCCCAAGCTCCGGCTCTCATCCTTATACACAAGTATTGGAGGCCCGTCCTTTCGGCATCCCTCCCGAAACGACGACTTTTCCGTCAAGGGCTGATTTCAAGCTTAATGCATCTTATTAACTTATTGGCAGGGGAGTAGGAGCTTGGGAACGAGCAAAAATTAGATATTGAAAACGCTTTTATTAGACCATAATTTCAACATCCACTGCGCAAATTCCCTTGTCGTTATTGCCGATTTTGTAAGTCACTTCGTCGCCTACGCGCAGTTCGTTGAAGTCCGCATTTAATACTGAAGCATGGAAAAAGAAAAGGTTTCCACTTCCGTCGTTAGGGGTAATAAATCCAAATCCTTCACGCAAAGCCTGAATTTTCCCCACTAAAACACCATTTAATAGTGTGCCAGTCAGAGGAGGCGTAATACTGAGGGTTGGTGTTGGGCCATTGGCCGTGGATAAATCACCGAGGATGGCTTGTGAATCGGACGAGGGCGGTCCATCGTCTGTAGCCAAAGTATCGGCTGTAGCTGTAATATCGGCTGCGGCAGGGGCTTCAGCCACAGTTTGGGCATCTACCGTTGTCCTGACATTGATTGATGCCATGCCATTAGACGGTCCGGCAGACAAAGCTGGCGCGACTAAGGCCTGGGATTTTTTCATTTCCATCGGCTTTTGGTAAGAGCCAGTTTCCTTGTGCGGCACAAATAATTGATCGATCCTTTGATCCCCCTTGCGTGAGCGGTCATCAATGATATGGTGCATTAATACCGGGTAAGTGACCTCCTCCAGAAGCACTTGGGCAGTCCGCGTCTCCCTATCCTTCCCGCTTTGGTCGATATACGAAAACCCCCATCCCAGCAACATTACCCTTGCACCGAGTGCGTTTAGTTTTCGTACCAGCGGCAGGAAGTCCCCGTCACAGGCAATTAATACGATAACGTCGAAACGCTTGTAAATAGCCAGTTCATATGTTTCCAAGGCAAGCCACACATCAATGCCTTTCTCGCCATCCGGTCCCAAAGGTAAATAATGGGTGATAACACCTTCCCGCATCAGTATGTCATCGAATTGGCGCTCGCGAAGTAACAAGCCCCGAGCTTCTGCCTCTTGTGCGCGAGGTCGCCCTCGGAAATAATGCGCATCGACGATTTGGCAGTATTTTACATCTTCCCCCTCGGCCTCGGCTACTTGATGCCTGATGAATTCATGCAACCCATCAATACTAATTCTGGCCTTCCGCTCATGTTGGTATTGGTAGTAATTGCTGACATGAAAGAAATAATTACCATCATAAAATACGCCTATGCGTGTCAATTTTGATTTACTAAATGTCATTGATATCTCTATGTATATTAAATATTTTTTCAAATACAGCGTTTTTAATGTCGATTGATTACTTTGTTTATCGTTGGCGGAAAAGGGTTGCCGCCCTACGGCCCTTTACGCAGTAGGTCGGCAACTCTTTGCCGACATGGATGTACATTAAGCAACTAATATATATATAACGCTGTAACTGATGTAACGTTACGTGCCGTTGAATCCCGCTGAAGCCGCTTGGCGAGCGTAATCCAAAAACGTGGTCACATAAAGTCTAATCCCTGAAATTATTGAACTGCAACGGCTGTTCAAATTCTCCTTTGCGCAACATGGACATGCATTCCTGCAAATCGTCCCGTTTCTTGCCGCTCACCCTTATTTTGTCGCCATTTATTGCAGCCTGCACTTTCATTTTGTTGTCTTTGATGAGTTTAACAACTTTTCTAGCCAAAGTGGTGTCAATACCTTGAAGTAGCGTGACCGTCTGTTTAGCCTGTCTGCCGCTAATCTGCGGATCGTCGGTTTTGAGGCTAGCGATATCAACATCGCGTTTGGCAAGTTTCAGATGGAGGATGTCCATCATTTGCTGTAGCTGGAAGTCGTTTTCAGCGGTTAACGTGATCACGGATTCAGTCAGTTCGTACTTGGCCCCCGAACCCTTAAAATCAAAACGTGTATTCACCTCGCGACTGGCTTGATCCACTGCGTTGGCGGCTTCATGCAAGTTGACTTCTGAAACAATGTCGAATGAAGGCATTCAGCTTTTCCTTAAAAAATTCATAGATTGCGGGCTTTGCGTATGATATCCCAGGCTTGTCGAATCTCGTGGGTCTTCTCGTTGGCAAGCCGGATTTTTTCCTCATTCGCCCCTAGCGCTGCCAACTTGTCGGGATGGTGACGGCTCAGAAGCCGACGGTAAGCGCGGCGGATTTCCTGGTCGCTTGCCGAAGGGCCCAATCCCAAAACAATGTAGGAATCTGCCAAGGAGGGTTCCCTGCGCCCGGACTGCACTCTCCCATAATTTTGCTGCTGCTGCCAACCCCCTAGTTTAAATTGGGCCTCGAACATGGTTTTCAAGGCATGAAGCTCAAAGCGGGAAAAATGTAGCCGTTCGCAGATATGAGACAAAAGCCTTTCTTCGGCTGCATGGAGTACACTATCCGACAAAGCAAGTTCAAGCTGAAGCTCGACAAAATAACGCAGCAAGTGGAACCGGTTTTGACACTCGGAGCGAAACTGCCGTAACACGTCATCTAATGGAAAATCGACACGCTTGCCCTCGTTGAACAACCGCATGGCTGTTTTTCGCATATCTTCGTTTAATTGCATTCGTGTCATGGCTTTGCGGGTAAACTCTATCTCCGCTTCGTTCACCCGCCCGTCAGCCTTGGCGATGTGTCCCATGACCGAGAAGACAGCAGTGAAGAAAGCCATCTGGGCTTTGTAGTGTTCTACTGAACCGACCTCCGCTTGAAACGGACCTTGACCCTCGCCTTGGTCAAATTGATGCCCGACAGCCGCTCCAAATAGTGCGCCCATAGGGCCACCCATGAGGAATCCAAACGTTCCGCCGATAAACTTCCCGAGCCAACTCATGGAAACAGTCGCTGATCTAATTCTCTCTTGCCAACATGCATGACAAACTACATGATAACCCGAATTTCATTTAAACAGCCCGCGAAACAAAACATGAAACCTCCAATTACTTTGTACGAAACCGCCTTGACCAGCCTTTCTTTGCAAGCGCGTGGCAAGGTGCGCGATATTTACAACATTGACGACGAACACATGCTCATCGTCACTACTGACCGGCTTTCCGCCTTTGATGTCATCCTGCCCGACCCCATTCCCGGCAAAGGCCGTGTACTCACTGCCGTCTCCAATTTCTGGTTCGGCAGAATGCAGCATATCATTCCCAATCATTTATCCGGCCTTGAACTGGAGGACGTTGTCAATAATTCCGAGGAATGCGCACTGCTGGATGGCAGGGCCATGGTAGTGAGAAAACTGCGCCCACTGCCGGTGGAAGCAGTGGTACGCGGTTATCTGACCGGTTCAGGTTGGAAAGATTACCAAAAGATTGGGGCAGTGTGCGGAATTTCGCTGCCCGAAGGTCTGCAAATGGCGCAAAAATTGCCGGAACCGGTATTCACTCCTTCCACCAAGGCGGAACAGGGCACCCACGACGAGAACATAGACTTTGCCACGGCGGTCGGGTTGCTCGGACAGCCGTTGGCCGAACAAGTCCGTGATGCCAGCCTGCGCATTTACCGTGAAGCGGCGGATTTCGCCTTGGAGCGGGGCATCATCATCGCCGACACCAAGTTTGAGTTTGGCCTTGATGGCAAAGACCAATTATACCTGATTGACGAGGTCTTGACTCCTGATTCCTCACGTTTCTGGCCGGTGGACGAATACCGGGTAGGCATAAGCCCACCAAGCTTCGACAAGCAAATCGTCCGCGACTATCTGGAAACACTGGATTGGGACAAAACCCCTCCGGGTCCAAGGCTTCCCCCGGAGGTACTGGCGAAGACCGCCGCCAAGTACCGGGAAGCTGAATTCCGGCTAACTGGATCATAAGGGAAATTAGCGCAACAACCTCCGCTTAAACCGCCAAATCGCAAACAAGGTCGAAACCAGTGCGTAGGCCAGCGGGACTAGGAGGTGAGGCAACAAAGGCCAATCGAAGCGACCGGCAACCAATGGACGCACCAACTCCACCACATGGTATAAGGGCAGGCAGCCGCTGCTTTGGCGGACAATATCGGGCAGGGCGGTGGGCGGGAAGAAAACGCCGCCGAGCATAATCATCGGCGTCACCCCTAAGGAAATGTAATATACGAAAAAATCGTAACCTTGCGCGTAGGAGGTTACCACCAAGGCCATGCTGCCGAAGCATAAACCGGATAGGAAGGCGACCGGCAACACCCATAATACCTGCCAACTGGCGATCAGTCCGAAGCTTGAAGCCACCAGCAAAATCAGGCTTGAGCTAATCAGGCTTTTGGTCGCCATCCACAGCAGTTCGCCTATCACCACATCGGAGACGTTCAAGGGGCTGGCCATCATGCCGTCCCAGGTATTTGCCACGGCCATTCGGGTGTAGGCCAGATACAGCCCTTCGAAGGTTGCGGCGTTCATTGCGCTGACTGAAATCATACCGGCAGTCAGGAAGGCGACATAAGAAATGCCATCCACCCTGCCGATGAAGCTGCCTAGGCCATAGCCCAATGCGAACAAATTGAACAAGGGTTCGGCAAGGCCACCCAACAACGCCGTCTTGATAGACTTGCGCCAAGCCAATGCATTACGGCTCCATACGGCCAGCCAACGAAGCGGAAACTTAGGCATCCCGAAGCTCCCGGCCTGTCAATTTGAGGAACACATCCTCCAGATTGGCTGGCCGGTAACCGTAGCGAAGGCCCGGCCAACCGTCCAAGGTTTGGACCAACTCGGATAAATCCGCGCCGTAATAAAAACAGGTTTCCCCAACTTGTTCGCAGCGGATAGGCCCGGTTAACGGGTTGGCATTCTTCCAGGCAGAAACGCCAGTGCCGAACACTTCGAGCACATGGGGTTCTATTCGTTCGCGCACCAGTTCTTCCGGGGTGCTGTCGGCAAGTATGCGTCCACGATCCATCAGAATAATACGTCCACACAGCCGTTCCGCTTCATCCATGTAATGGGTGGTGAGAATAATGGTGAGGCCGTCTTTCAGTAACTGGCGGAGCAATTGCCAAATGTTCTGGCGTATTTGCGGGTCCAGCCCGGTAGTGGGTTCGTCAAGAATCAACAATTCTGGCCGGTTAATCAATGCACGGGCGATGGAAAGCCTGCGCTTCATGCCCCCAGACAACTGCTTGATGCACGAGTCGGTTTTTTCCTCCAGCGCGACGAATGCTAAGAGTTCTGCAATGCGTCGTTCGGCTTCGGCGCGTTTAAGGCCAAAATAACGGCCATAAACATGCAGGTTTTCCTTTACGGTAAAGTCTAGATCCAAGTTATCCGATTGCGGCACTACACCGATGCGGCTACGCATGGCGCGGGCCTGTTGTGGAATGGGAAAACCCAGTACGCTAAGCATGCCGGCGCTGGCGGGAGTGTTGCCTACCAACATTTTCAATGTCGTGGTTTTGCCGGCACCGTTAGGCCCGAGAATGCCGCAAAATTCCCCCTTGATGATCTGGAAGGAAATATTATCGACGACACATTGCTTGCCGTAATGTTTCGTTAGGTTTTCTGCCTGAACGATGACGGGGGTGGGGCTAGACACAAGGAAAGCTTGGCCGCGCCAATCCTAGCATACCGTCTTATTGTGGCTTTCCTGTATGCTTGATCTGAGTAAACCGTAATGGCTTATCGAGTTCCTTCGAGTAGATCAATAGAAATGGGCCATCAATGACAACCCTTTCAGCCTTCTGGAGTGCTAGCAAATAATTGGATTCCTGATTTGAGATTGCTTCGCTAGGGCAGGCCATGAGGGTCGTAGCCAATTGGTTGAATTTGATTGTATCGCCTTTAATTTCCACCCCTCCAAAGAACCGGTTACAGGAACCATTTCCGGCGACTTTATTAGGCGCAGGAAAGGCCAATGTCGCCTGGATTCGGTCCAACACACCCTTGCCACCCAAATCTTCCAGAAGCCACTCAGTGTCCAGCAGGCTAGGTGTAGATTGCTGTTGCTGTAAACTCGCGCAAGAGGCCAAGAAAATAAATAACAGCAAGGCACTAAACTTTGATATAAAAATCATGACGAGTCCTAATGGGAATGATAAATTAATAATATTGCAATCATAGCGTGATATTAATAGGGTTTAAACTATTACATATTTTTATTGTTTGATCCACTGGAGAACCCCTCATGGCGACAGTCCTGGAAAAAAATCTTGATGAAAACGAATTGAGCGCATTTGGCGAAGCTCGCTCTACAGTCAAAGGCACCCCTCTCAGTGCGGAGGAGGTGCGCAAGACTGATGCCTTTTGGAATGCTTGCAATTACTTAGCCTTGGGCATGATCTACCTGCGCGACAATGCGCTGTTGAAGGAACCGTTAAAACCCGAGCATATCAAGAACCGCCTGTTGGGCCACTGGGGTGCCAGCCCTGCATTGTCGTTTGCCTACACCCATTTGAACCGGGTCATTAAGTCGCAAGATATCGACATGATTTTCATGGCTGGCCCTGGGCATGGCGCACCGGGCGTATTGGCCCCCGTGTATTTGGAAGGGTCCTATTCGGAAGTCTACCCCGAAAAAAGCCTGGACGAGGAAGGCTTGCTGGCGTTTTTCAAGCAATTCTCATTTCCCGGCGGCATCGGTAGCCATTGCACACCGGAAACGCCGGGTTCCATCCATGAAGGAGGCGAATTGGGTTATGTATTGTCCCATGCCTGCGGGGCCGCGTTCGACAATCCTGATCTGATTGTCGCAGCAGTGGTCGGCGACGGCGAGGCAGAAACCGGACCGTTGGCGACCTCTTGGCACATCAGCAAGTTCCTCAACCCCATTCGCGACGGCGCGGTGCTGCCGATCCTAAACCTGAACGGCTACAAGATCAACAACCCGACCCTTCTGGCGAGAATATCCCACGAAGAGTTGGGGCAGTTGTTCCAAGGTTACGGGTGGACCCCTTACTTTGTCGAAGGCTCGGATCATGAGACCATGCACCAAGCGATGGCCGCAACGTTGGACCGCGCCATTGCCGATATCAGAGAGGCTCAACGGGAAGCTAGGGAAACTGGCGTCGCAAAGCGCCCACGCTGGCCGATGATCGTCTTGCGCACTCCCAAAGGTTGGGGTGCCCCTGCTGAAATCGATGGGCACAAGGTCGAGGGCTTCTGGAGGTCGCACCAGGTGCCAGTGTCGGACGTGCAGAAGAACCCCGCTCATTTGCAACTTCTGGAAGATTGGATGCGTAGCTACAAGCCAGGGGAATTGTTTGACGATGCAGGTGCGCCTGTGGACGAAATCCGCTCGCTTGCCCCTGTCGGCAGCTACCGCATGGGCCGCAACCCCCACGCCAACGGGGGGAGCCTGAAAAAAGCACTGCGCATGCCGGATTTCCGCGACTATGGCATTGCCATCGAAAAGCCTGGACAAATTGATGCCGAAAATACCCCGCCACTGGGGCGTTTTTTGCGCGACATCATGAAGGGCAATATGCGCAATTTCCGCGTATTCGGGCCCGACGAGAACACTTCCAACAAACTCGGGGCGATTTACGAGGTAAGCAAGAAATTCTGGATTGCCGAGTACTTTCCTGAAGACAGCGACGGCACCGAACTGGCAACCGACGGGCGTGTCATCGAAATGCTCAGCGAACACACCATGGAAGGGATGCTAGAAGGCTATTTGTTGAGCGGTCGGCACGGCTTTTTCTCGACTTACGAGTCGTTCGTGCATGTCATCGACTCAATGTTTAACCAACATGCAAAATGGCTGTCAATCTGCAATAATCTAAGCTGGCGCGAGGAGATCGCATCGCTCAACCTGCTCATCACCTCCACGGTTTGGCGGCAGGACCACAACGGCTTCACCCATCAGGACCCCGGCTTCCTCGACGTGGTGGTCAACAAAAGCGCGGAGGTTACGCGGATTTACCTCCCGCCTGATGTCAATAGCTTGCTGTCGGTGGCCGACCACTGCCTACGCAGCGAGAACTATGTCAACGTCATCGTATCCGACAAGCAAATGCACACCCAATATATGGATATGGAGTCCGCCGTTATCCATTGCACTAAGGGTTTGGGAATCTGGGATTGGGCCAGCAATGACCAAGGCACCGAACCTGACGCTGTCATGGTCGGCTGCGGCGACATCCCCACTAAGGAGGCCTTGGCGGCAACAGCCATGTTGCGGGAGGAATTCCCGGAACTGAAGCTACGCTTCATCAATGTGGTTGACCTTTTCAAGCTGCAACCCGAGCATGAACATCCGCATGGGCTTAGCAATCGGGATTTTGATAGCTTGTTTACCGTGGACAAGCCAATCATCTTCAACTTCCATGGCTACCCTTGGCTGATCCACCGCCTAGCTTACCGCCGAACCAACCACGCCAACTTGCATGTGCGAGGCTACAAGGAAAAGGGCAACATCAACACTCCGCTGGAGTTGGCCATCCAAAACCAGATAGACCGTTTCAGCCTAGCAATCGATGTGATCGACCGGGTGCCTAGTTTGCATGTCGCCGGTGCCCATGCCAAGGAGAAGTTCAGGAATAAGCAAATAGCATGCCGTCATTATGCCTACGAGCACGGCATTGATATGCCGGAGATTGTCAATTGGCGCTGGCCTTATTAAGACAGCTATTCTCATTTTGAAGAATGCCGGGCGGGTTTGGAACCCGCCCCTACGAATCGACATTCCACATCCTGTTCAGAATAATTCAAAATTAGTGCCTGCCTAGGGGTGGGTTCCAAACCCGCCCTTAAAGCCTTTGCCAAAAAATAAGAATTGCTGCTGGCAAAGACAGCAATTCTCATTTTAGCGATTATGCGTTGTGGAGCCATCCCACCCGGCTATCAAAACGGGGGAGAGGCGATCATGGGAGGATGGCAGGCGATTGC
>Ga0208496_1000996_pt1 | contig 10214 bp, 7 predicted proteins | sample CryBogmetaGMA2M_FD_184552 | JGI IMG/M metagenome (GOLD analysis project Ga0208496, IMG submission 184552) | Freshwater microbial communities from Crystal Bog, Wisconsin, USA - MA2M (SPAdes) | ecosystem: Environmental > Aquatic > Freshwater > Lake | place: Crystal Bog, Wisconsin, USA | collected... | reverse complement strand
TTCCTTTTGGCGGGATTTCTGCAACTGATGATTGCGAATCAGGATTCTCTGACGGGATGTTGAGCGCTTCTCTCTGCGGTGAGAGGAGTTGTTCAAAGCCGCATGAGGGACAGATAACGCTAAAACTCTCATGCTCCGAATCGAGCGGCACCTCGTTTTGACAATTTGTGCAAAAGAGTTCAGGGGGCATGTGAGGCAGGGTGTATTGAAATCCTTCGCTGCATGCTTTTGATAGTGAGCCTCAATCAAAAGCTCAAGTGTGTATATGCCAACCGCATACGATGAAGTTTCTGTCGCCACGCCCCTTGGATGCATATGGGAAGTTCTTCTACGCGCCGACAGCCCGATCATGAGTTTTTACAAGAGCATGACGAGGTTCAGTGAATCCCTCTGAATCCCTGTGCAATCGCTCTCTGCAAGGGATTGTACAAGTATTGTACAAGTATGAGCACCCAGAAACCGTCAAAAGAGAATGGGCAGGAGTGGATTCGAACCACTGAAGGCGTAAGCCAGCGGATTTACAGTCCGCCCCGTTTGGCCACTTCGGTACCTACCCGTTCCTCCAAAAGAAGGAGTGGAAGGATGCAATCTCCCCTTCGGATCGTCCACCAGAAAGTGCACTGAAAGTGCTTTCTGAATGAAGGGGAGGCCTGTTTTGGGTTTCACGGGCCATGCCGGTGACTTACGCTTGGCATCATGAGCGTGGAAAAAACCACCGAATTGCCGGAGACTCTTCCGGTGATGGTGCTGCCCGGCGTCACCCTCTTCCCCAACGCCCTGCTTCCACTCCATATTTTCGAACCACGTTACCGCTCCATGCTCGAAGAGGCGCTTGGTGACTGCCGCATGCTTGCCATGGCGATGCCTCTCGACGAGGAGGAACGCGAGGTGGAGCCAATCGCCGGTGCCGGGCTTGTCCGGGCCTGCATCAGGAACGAGGATGGCACTTCCAACCTGATTCTTCAGGGGGTCAGCCGCGTCCGCTTCGTCGGGTGGGAGCAGACCAAGCCGTTCCGGATCGCCCGGATCGAGCCGATCGAAAGTCGCGAGGGAAATCAGGAACACATCGAGGCGCGGGTCACCCAGCTTCATGCTCTCTGCGCCCGCTTCAAGGAACAGGGAATCGAGTTGCCCGCCCAGTTTGAGGCCTATCTGAACCAGATCACCAACATCGGCGTCATCACCGATCTGGTCGCCTCCACACTGGTTGCCGATCCGGGTGTCCGTCAAATGCTACTCGAAGAGACCGAGATTCCCCGCCGTCTGGAAAAGCTTCTGGCCGGACTCCGTGCGCAACTCTCCTGACCATGGCGCGGCGTTCCAAGGAAGGGGAGTTGCAGTTGGGATTCGACATGGCGCCCGTGCGCCCTCGGGCCAGAGAACTCCCTGTGGTGGCTTCCCCTCCCCAGACTCCATCCCCGGTTGCCGATCCCCTGACTTCAGGATCCAAGGAACCTGAAGTCCTCTCTGTCGCCCAACTGACCCGCCGGATCAGCGGCCTGCTGGAGAGCGGCATCGGATCAGTCTGGGTGGAGGGGGAGATCTCGAATCTCCGTCGACAAGCCTCGGGTCACTCATACTTCACGCTCAAGGATGAGGAGTCACAACTCTCCTGCGTCCTCTTCGCCCGAACCGCCTCCGGACAGAAAACTGCGCTGCGCGATGGGTTGCAGGTCCAGTTGCACGGTGAAGTCAGCGTCTACCAACCGCGAGGCCAGTACCAACTGGTGGTCCGTCTCGTTCAGGCCAAGGGGGAAGGGCAGCTGCAGGCCCGTTTTGAGGAACTGAAGCGCCGTCTAGCATCGGAGGGGCTCTTCGATCAGGAGAGGAAGAGACCCCTTCCACGCTTCCCGCAGAGAATCGGCGTGGTCACTTCACCGACCGGTGCCGCCATCCATGATTTTCTCCAAGTGCTTCACCGCCGTCATCCCGGACTTCGTGTTGTCATCAACCCCGTGCGCGTCCAAGGGAAGGGAGCGGCCACAGAGATCGCCACTGCCATTGCGGAACTTTCCGCCGGAGGCGAGGGGGTGGGGGCCGTTGACGTGATCGTGGTGACGCGCGGGGGAGGCAGTCTTGAAGACCTCTGGGAGTTCAACGAGGAGAGCGTGGCCCGCGCGATCATTGCCTCCGCGGTTCCCGTCGTGAGTGCCGTCGGGCACGAGATCGATTTCTCGATCGCCGACTTCGTTGCTGATCTGCGGGCCCCCACGCCCAGCGCGGCCGCCGAACTGCTTGCCGCTGACGGGACCGAACTCCTTGATCGCTGTCGTTCGCTAGTTGGCAGAATCGCTCGTGAAGCAGTCGTGCTCCTCGACAGGTATGTTTCAAGGGAGGGACTCCTCCAATCTTCAAGCCTCTTTCGCGAACCGATGCGCCGACTTGAGGAGGCAAGGCAGACGCTCGACAGGATGGATGAAGATCTCGCTGGAATGCTGGAGCGTCGCGTGGAGCAACTCCGCGCCGGTCTCTCGACGATGGCAGCTCTCCTGACCTCTGCCCACCCCGGCCACCGCCTGACGGCCACCCGTCAGGGAATGGATTCTCTAGCTGACCGATTGCAGATTCCGGTCAACCGTCACTTGGATCGTGATCGCAATCGCTTGGAGCGAGTGAGCGCGGCACTCTCGGCGCTCAGTCCGCAGGCGACTCTGGCGCGTGGATTCAGCATCACGCGCGACGCCGAAGGAAAGGTGATCACCTCCGCAACCCACGTAAAGCCCGGCGACCGCATCCTGACCCAACTCGCCGAGGGCGAGATCGAATCAAAAGCCGAGGTCTGACTCGTTTAAATAGACTGAGAGCCTCCCTGTTTTGGAGGCAGAGAACTTTTCGATGCTGGGCTAGGCGCCCAAGCGTCAGCCGTAGCAAAACCTACGGCAAGCGCAGAGCAACAACGACCCGCGCGAAAAGAACCAGTCTACAGGATTTTCCCGAGCAGGAAGGGAAGGAGTTCGACGATCGGGATGCGTCGCTGCTCCATGGAGTCACGCTCGCGGAGGGTGACCGTATCCTTGAATTCCGGCTTTTCCTCGCCAAGCGTCTCGAAGTCGATGGTGACGCCGAAGGGGGTTCCAACCTCGTCCTGGCGGCGGTAGCGACGACCGATCGCGGCGGTCTCGTCGTAAAAGACGCTCATGTGGGGGCGCAGCATTGCGACGATCTCCTTTGCCTTGGCGACAAGCTCCGGCTTGTTTTTGAGCAGGGGAAAGACGCCGACCTTGATCGGGGCCACGCGGGGATGGAAGTGAAGCACCGTCCGGGTCTCGGTCTTTCCCTTTTCGTCGGTGACCTCTTCTTCGTCGAAGGCGTTTGCCAGGATGGCGAGGGCGAGGCGGTCGAGGCCGGCCGAGGGCTCGATGACATGGGGAACGTAGAGTCCCTTGAAAAGTTTCTCGCAGAAAGCGGTGATCTCCTCGCAGGTGATGTAGGAGTTCGTGCGCTGGGCGAAAGTTTCCTCGATGAAGGTGGTTTTCTGCTCGGGCGTGAGAGCATCGCAGGCGGCCTTGAGTTCCTCGTCGAAATATTCGAGCTGCTTTCCCGAGTGGGTCTGATGCTGGGTGAGGTCGAAGGAGCCGCGCGCGGCGATTCCCTCGAGTTCGTCGGTTCCGAAGGGGAACTTGAAGAGGATGTCGACGCAGGCCCGGGCGTAGTGTGCTAGGTCGGCCTTCGACTGCCAGTAGTAGTCGAGATCGTTCGCACCGAGTCCGATCGAGGCGTAGTAGGCGGTGCGCTGGGCGACCCAGTAGCGGTGCCACATCTCCCAGCCCCAGTCGGGCTTCGGCTCGCTCAGGTCGGCGCCTTCGCCCCATGCCGCGACCTTGCCGTGGATCAGTTTCACGGCCTCGTCCGGTTTGATGAAGAACTCGAGCTCCATCTGCTCGAACTCGCGGGAGCGGAAGGTGAAATTCTTCGGCGTCACCTCGTTGCGGAAGGCTTTTCCGATCTGGCCGATGCCGAAGGGAACCTTCACCCGGGAGGAGTCGCAGACATTCTTGAACTGGGCGAAGATCGCCTGTGCCGTCTCGGGTCGGAGGTAGGCGATGTCGTTTTCCGTGGCGGTCGGGCCGACATAAGTGCGGAGCATCAGGTTGAAGGGGCGCGCCTCGTTGAGCAGGCCCCCTGTCTCGGGATGAAAATCCACGGATCCTTCCGCGACATCGGTCCGCTCCTCGCCGAGCAACTCGATCTCCTCCGGTTTGCCGGCAGCGGCTCCCGCGTTCTGGGCAACAAGAAGGCGAGCACGCTTGCGGAAGCTCTCGATATGCTCCCCTTGCTTCATCAGTACGGTGAGCGTGCGGTCGAGGGCCCATCCGTTCGGAGCCTTGGCTCCCGTGAAGCGCATCACCGATCCCGATTGCGGCTCCACATGGTCGGCGCGGACGCGTTTGTTGGTGATCGTGCACTCGCGCATCATGTCGGCGAAGGTGTCGACGTGGCCGCTGGCCTTCCAGATGGCCGGATGCATGATGATCGTGGCATCGAGGCCGACGACATCGTCGCGGTCGCGGGTCATCGCGCGCCACCAGGTGTCGCGGAGGTTGCGCTTCAGTTCCGCGCCGAGCGGGCCGTAATCCCAGAAGCCACCGATGCCGCCGTAGATCTCGGAGGACTGGAAGATGAAGCCGCGCCGCTTGCAGAGGCTGACGATCTTCTCCATGCGGGAATCGGTGACGGGTTGCTTGGACATACGAAACAGGTATTTAGGCTGAAGGCTGTTAGACTATTAGGTGAAAAACGAATGGGGGCCGGAAGCTGACGCTAACAGCCTAACAGCCTTCAGTCTATCCACCTTGCCCGGCTTTTCCCGGCATCAGAACGTCTCTCCACTCAGGGTGACGCCGCCGGTCTTGGTCCAGATGACACTGCCGGGGATCTCGACGGCTGTTTCTGTTTCCGAATTGATCTTCGTTTCGGGCTTTGAGAGATCCGCTCCGACGACAACCGAGGCGGCCTCCTTTGCCTCTGCTTTACGAGCGGCCGCCACATCATACGCCGCCAGAAGCGTACCATCCTTGAGGGCCTGACGGATTGCCTTCCGCAGATCATAAGGCTTGAGGGTCTGGCACGAATCGTCCAGTTGGAGTTCGCTCACGCGGATCCGTGTCGCACCGATGCCTCCGGGAGGGGGTGCGCCGGGCGAGAGAAGCTCATAGTGGTAGAGAACGTACTTTCCGAAGGAGGGCCCTTCATTCAGCGACTTCAGGGTCAGGATGGAGAACCCATCCACGCGGCCGATCCAGCCGTCGAATTCCTGCGGGGCCGATCCCTTCCTGGAGAGGGAGAGGCGGTAGTGCGACGAGGAAGCCGGGGCCATCACCGCGGTGAATTCATGGCCCGCCTTGTCGGTTGCGGTCCATTGGCCGATGAGCCAGGTATCGATGCTCTGCGAGGGGCCGCTCGGCGGGTTGTCGTAGAGGCAGCCGCTCAGAAGCAGGGCGCATCCCAGAAGGGGGAAAAAGCAGAATTTTTTGATCATGAGAATCGATGATGGTGGAACAGACGGGCGTGGAGAGCCACACCAATAGCCCAACGGCCCGGAAGCCTACAGCCTTTCTTCGTCAGATCCTAGTCCCGGCCGGGATCGTTGCGTTCTTCGGGATGACCACGATGCCGTCGCGGATGTAATAGCCGGGACCCTCCGAGTTGGCATCCTTGTCATGCGGGGTGATGACGACGCCGTCGCCGATGCGGGCGTTCTTGTCGATGATGGCATCCTCGATCACGCAGTCGCGGCCGATGCCGATCGGGATCTCCCCCGCGGGGGTGCCTCCTCGGTCGCTCTCGAAGTAGTCGGCCCCCATGATGATGGTGTTACGGAGGCGTGCGCCGGGATTGATGAAGCTCCTGATGCCGACGACGCAGCGCTCCAGCTTGGCCGAGTGGATCTGGCAACCATCCGAGATCATCGCGCGGTCGACGACCGTTCCCTCGATGACGCTGGCCGGGAGGAAGCGGGACTGTGTGTAGATCGGCGCTCCCGGGGCGTAGAAGTTGTACTGCGGCTTGGGATCGCAGAGGTTGAGGTTGGCGTCAAAGAAGGAGCGGATCGTCCCGATGTCCTCCCAGTAGCCGCGGAAGATGTAGGCCTGCACATTGCGCGAATCGATCGTGCCCGGGATGATGTGCTTGCCGAAATCGTCCAGAGTGTTGTCAAGGCAGTCGGCGAGCACCTGGCGGTTGAAGACATAGATGCCCATGTTCGCCAGATAGAGTTCTTGGTCCGGGGACTCGTTCATGTCGGCGAGCACCTGCGGCTTGAGCCGGAGTTCGGCTAGGATCGCGGGATCTTTCGGCTTCTCGACGAAGCGGGTGATCCGCTGCTTCGCATCCGTCTCCATGATGCCGAAACCCATGGCCGCCTCGCGGTTGACGGGAATGCAGGCAATGGTCAGGTCGGCGCCGCCCTCGATATGCTGTTGGAGCACGTCCCGGTAATCCATGCGGTAGAGCTGGTCGCCCGAGAGGATGATGAAGTAGTCGTAATTCCCCTCGAGGAAGGTACGGAGATTCTGCCTGACCGCGTCGGCGGTGCCCTGGTACCAGGTCGAGCCCTCGGGTGTCTGCTGGGCGGCCAGGATCTCGACAAAGCTCCGTGTGAAACTGTCGAACTTGTAGCTCGCATTGATGTGGCGGTGCAGCGAGGTGCTGTTGAACTGGGTCAGCACATAGATGCCCCGGATGCCGGAGTTCAGGCAGTTGCTGATCGGCACGTCGACGAGGCGGTATTTCCCCCCGATCGGAACCGCGGGCTTGGCGCGATCCTTGGTCAGAGGGAAGAGGCGCGTCCCGGCGCCGCCGCCCATGATAATGGCGAGGGTGCGGGAAGCCGGCGCTATGACATGTTTGGGTTGCATCGGTGTGTGTTCTGGAGGGGCTGCAGGGGTTTGGAGTTGCATCTTGCGAAGGCTCCGGCCGTTTGTCATTCTCATAAATCGGTTGGGAACGCCCTCATGGAGAGACTTTCCACCACGCCACCAACACCTTACCCACCCCTTTTCATCCCATGTGCGGAATCGTCGGATATGTCGGTCGTGCCGAGGCCGTCCCCATCCTTCTGGAGGGACTCCGCCGCCTGGAATACCGTGGCTATGACTCGGCTGGGGTCGCCACCCTCGAGGAGGGGGTCATTTCCGTCCGCAAGGAAGTCGGCCGCATCGACGAACTCCGCCGCGCCATCGAGCAGCACCCGATCGGCGGCACCACCGGCATCAGCCACACCCGTTGGGCCACCCACGGGAAGGTTACCCGGGAGAACGCCCACCCCCACTTCGACCGCTCCGGCAAGCTGGCCCTCGTCCACAACGGTGTCATCGAGAACTACGCCTCCCTCCGCTCCCAGATGGAGTCGGAAGGCCACCAGTTCCAGTCCCAGACCGATACCGAGGTGCTTGCCCATCTTGTCGGCCGTGCCTTTGACCGCGCTTCCGAGCGCACCCAGGGGGCGCTTGTCGCCGCCGTCCGCGAGGCTCTCCGGCAGGTTACCGGCACCTACGGCATCGCGGTCGTGCATTCCGAGTTTCCGGGCCTGATCATCGGCGCCCGCCGCGGCAGTCCGCTCGTGCTCGGTATCGGCAAGGATGAGCACTTCCTTGCCAGCGATGTCAGCGCCATCGTCGGCCGCACCCGCGACGTGGTCTACCTGAACGACTACGAGGTCGCCGTGATCACCGGGGAGGGATTCACCCTCTCCACCGTCGAGGGGAACGGAGCCGACTACAACGTCACCACGGTCGAGATGACCGACGAGGATGTCGGCAAGGGGGAGTACCCCCACTACATGCTCAAGGAGATCCACGAGCAGGTGCGCACCGTCACCGACGCCATGCGCGGACGCCTCTCCCACGAGGAGGCCACGGCCAAGCTGGGCGGGCTCAACATGAGCAATGCGGAGCTCCGCACCATCGAGCGCATCGTTCTGAGCGGATGCGGCACCGCCATGCACGCCGCCATGGTCGGCGAGTACCTGATCGAGCATCTCGCCCAGATCCCCACCGAGTGCGAGTACGCCAGCGAGTTCCGCTACCGCAACCTCCCGATGACCAAGGACACCCTGGTCTTCGTCCTTAGCCAGAGCGGAGAGACGGCCGACACCCTCGCCGCGCTCCGCGAGAGCAAGCGCAAGGGGCACCGCACCCTCGGCATCTGCAACAATGTCGCGAGCACCATCGCCCGTGAGAGCGACGGCGGCGTCTACATGCACGCCGGACCCGAGATCGGTGTGGCCGCCACGAAGTCCTTCACCTCGCAGGTGACCGTCCTCACGCTCATTGCCTTGCTGCTAGGCCGCATCCGCAATCTCTCCAGCTCCGCCGGAAGCCGCATCATCGCGGAACTCGAGGCGCTTCCCGGCCAGATCGAGAAAGTTCTCAAGCTCGAGCCCGAGATCGCGAAGATCGCCAAGCGGTATGCCCAGTCCAAGGTGATGCTCTTCATGGGCCGCCAGTACAACTATCCCGTCGCTCTTGAGGGGGCGTTGAAGCTGAAGGAAATCAGCTACATCGCCGCCATGGGCTACCCCAGCGCCGAGCTCAAGCATGGCGTCATCGCCCTGGTGAATCCCGAGACCCCTTCGGTGGTGATCGCCCCCCATGACTCTGTCTTCCCCAAGAACCTGAGCAACATCGAGGAGGTCAAGGCGCGCGGAGGTCCCGTCATCGCCATCGGCACCGAAGGGAAGGGTGAGGAACTCTCCCTCGTCTGCGACGATGTCATCCTCATTCCCGATGCCCCGGAAATCCTCACGCCGATCCTGACGTCGATCGTTCTCCAGTTCTTCGCCTATCACATCGCCGTGGAGCTTGGGTGTGATGTGGATAAGCCGCGGAATCTCGCCAAATCCGTCACCGTCGAATAGGAGACGCAGGGATTTTGGCGCAGGGCGGTGTTGCTGCTCGGTCGGCGTAGGACTACTACGCCTTCCCTCGCGCGCCTAGCCCTCCATCCAAACTTCCTGCGTCTGGAAATATTTGGGCGCTATCTCCTCAAAGCCACCTCGACCGCTGGCTTGTTTTTTGCATTTGCACACATCTATTTTACTGCGCCTTGGTGGTGATTGGAGTGCAACTTGGGGTGGGGGAAAACAATTCAGAGATAAAGTTTCTTACTCTCTTGAAGAAGCTGGGAGTTGGAGTTGGAGTTGGAGTTGGAGTTGGAGTTGGAGTTGGAGTTGGAGTTGGAGTTGGAGTTGGAGTTGGAGTTGGTTTGGGTGCCAGCTCAGCTTGTGCCTGCATTAATTTATTTTCAGCAACAGCAAGTTCATTCCGCAGCCTAGTTAACTTTTCCATAGCAAGTGTCCGCGCGGTTTCACCTAATGAGGTGGCAAGTTCAGTTTGGGTGTTGCTAATAATTTTTTTGACAAGCTCACGATTCCATATTGCCGTTTCGATTCGTTGGTGGATTGCGGCTACTCGCGTGCTTTGTGGGATTACAATTGCAGGGGGGGTGGATTTGCCGTAACAGGCATCGCTGCCTGATAGGCAGCGACATCATTAGATTGTCGCTGGGCGACATACTTTACCTCCGATTCAGGATTGTAGCCGTATTTGGCGCAGACCTCTGGCGGGAGGCTTTGAAACTTCAATTTTCTGATGCCGTCGGGGTATGCAATCACGACGCCATCAGGTTCAACCCTTTTCAGAGTTGCCTCTGTGTACTTTTCCCCATCGAGGGTGGTGAAGACTTCGGCATGAAGTGTTGCGAAGATCACAAGCGATGTGCAAGCGAACGCAGACAAATAACGTTTCATATTCATGTCGTATAGATGGCTTTAATACTAGCTGGCAAGCTGAAGTCGTACGATCAGTGATAAGTTTTTATGAGCTCAGGTGACCGAGGCTTCCTAGCCTTATTCGGACAACTCAGTTCTGCCCTAACAGCCTACAATTTAAACCTCTAACAGCCTCGCTTCGCTAACCGCCGAGCTTCTTCGTGAGCGTGATGACATTCCTACCATCCCTGTATTCGTAGCTCTGGGAGTCGGTGAGTTTCTTGATGAAGTGGATGCCGAGGCCTCCAATGGGGCGATCCTCGATGGGGAGGTTGGTGTCGACCTCGGTTTGTTCGAGGGGATTGAAGGGATGGCCGTTGTCGCTGAAGCGGATTGTGAGATCGTTTGCTTTTCGGTCCAGTTCGATGAGGCAGCAGGCGTCGCCGGGCTTCACGCCCCCGTATTTCATGACGTTGGTGGCGAGTTCCTCGAGGATGATCTCAAG
>Ga0208496_1000992_pt1 | contig 10224 bp, 5 predicted proteins | sample CryBogmetaGMA2M_FD_184552 | JGI IMG/M metagenome (GOLD analysis project Ga0208496, IMG submission 184552) | Freshwater microbial communities from Crystal Bog, Wisconsin, USA - MA2M (SPAdes) | ecosystem: Environmental > Aquatic > Freshwater > Lake | place: Crystal Bog, Wisconsin, USA | collected... | reverse complement strand
GAGTGGCCGGGATGATTCTTCACCATGAAGAGCATGAAAAACTGCAGGATGAATATGGAACTCAGGAAGGAAATGAATGGGGAGGACATGGAAGATATCATGGCAAGACAAAGGGGCGCCGGGAGTAGGATGTTCTAGACGTACTATCCAACGCATTCAGTGGTGCTTGTTTCACCTCGGTTCTTGGAATCATCTATGGCTCAACAAATCGACGGGACATCACTCCGATCCACATCTGGAATTTCCACTTTTTGGATTATTTTTCCCTCTATCTCCCCATTTCCTGACTTCCTGAGTTCCATATTAAAAATCCTCTTACTCTGGATAAACCGTTCCACCCGACCCTTGCCGGTGGGAATCGGGAGCCGTAGATTAACCGGATGTCCAAGACGCCGTTCGTCCATCTCCATGTCCACAGCGAGTACTCGCTGCTGGACGGGGCGATCCGGATGGATCAACTCGTCGGCAAGGCGGCGGAGTTCGGGATGCCGGCCATCGCCCTGACCGACCATGGGAACCTCTTCGGGACAGTCGAGTTTTATCAGGCGGCGGAGAAGGCAAAGGTGAAGCCGATCATCGGGTGCGAGATCTATGTCGCCCCCGGCTCGATGCACGAGAAAAAGACGGCTAACGGCGGCAAGGATGTCGCCTTCCACATGACCCTGCTTGCCTCCGACGACGAGGGGTACCGGAATCTGGTGAAACTCAGTACGGCGGCCCATCTCGACGGCTTCTACTACAAGCCGCGCGTCGACCGGGAACTCCTCGCGCGCCACAGCAAGGGGCTGATCGCCTTGAGCGGCTGTCTCAAGGGGGAGGTCAACATGGCCCTCTCCGCGGGACAGCCCGAGAAGGCCCTTGAGAATGCCGCCGCCTACCGCGATCTCTTCGGCAAGGAGAACTTCTTCATCGAACTGGCCGACCACGGGATCGACCAGCAGAGGCGCAACCGCGGAGGCCTGATCCGGATCGCCGATGACCTCGGACTGGGACTGGTGGCGACCAACGATGTCCACTTCCTGGAACGCGCCCACCACGAGGCGCACGACGTGATGATCTGCATCGGGACGGGTGCCATGATCCATGACGAGAAGCGGATGCGCTATGTCCCGGAGCTTTACATGAAGAGCGGCGAGGAGATGGCCGCGCTCTTCGCCGACCGTCCCGAGGCAATCTCCAACACCCTCGCGATCGCCGAGCGCTGCAATGCGAAGCTGGAGTTCGGGCAATCGAAGTACCCCGACTACCTCCCTCCCGAGGGAAAGACCCGCGAGGGCTATCTCCGCGAGCTCTGCGAGGAGGGTCTCTACCGCCGCTACGGCGCTCGGGCGATGGAGGATCCCGTGATCAAGGAGCGCTTCGAGTTCGAGCTCTCGGTCCTCTACAAGACGGGCTTCACCAGCTACTTCCTGATCGTCTGGGACTTCATCCACTGGGCGAAGAGCCGCGGCATTCCCGTAGGCCCCGGCCGCGGTTCGGCGGCGGGCTCGCTCGTCGCCTATGTGCTCGGGATCACCGACCTCGACCCGCTCCGCTACGGACTGCTCTTCGAGCGCTTCCTCAACCCCGACCGTATCAGCCCTCCTGATATCGACGTCGACTTCTGCCAGAATCGGCGCGGCGAGGTGATCGAGTATGTCCGCGAGAAATACGGCAAGATGGCGGTCTCGCAGATCATCACTTTCGGCACACTCGGCGCGAAGAGCGTCGTGCGCGATGTCGGACGCGTCCTTGGCTGGAGCTATGGCGACGCCGACCGCATCGCCAAGATGATCCCGAACGAACTCGACATCACCCTCACCTCCCGCACCAAGAAGGGGGAGGTGAAGCAGGGTGCCATCGACAAGAATCCCGAGCTGAAGAAGGCCGTCGAGGAGGAGCAGTCGACGGCCCAACTCTGGGGCTACGCCACGATCCTCGAGGGCCTCTCCCGCAACAGCGGCGTCCATGCCGCGGGCGTGGTGATCGCCGACCGCGATCTCTCCGAGTACATCCCCCTCACCCGCGCGAACGACGGCAACATCGTCAGCCAGTACTCGATGGCGCCGCTGACCGACCTGGGACTCCTCAAGATGGACTTCCTGGGACTCAAGACCCTCACCGTCATCGACGACGCCGTGAAACTGATCAGGCGCCGCATTCCCGACTTCGACATCTCAAAGATCCCGATGGATGACAAGGTGACCTTCGACCTTCTGAACCGCGGCGAGTCGATCGGTGTCTTCCAACTCGAGTCCGGCGGCATGACCGCGACCGCCAAGCGCTTCCAGATCGAGCACTTCACCGACATCATCGCCCTGATCGCGCTCTATCGTCCGGGCCCGATGCAGTTCATCGACGACTACGTGGAGCGCAAGAGGGGCAAGAAGAAGATCGAGTACGCCCACCCGCTCCTCGAGAAGATCTGCTCGGAGACCTACGGCATCATCGTCTACCAGGAGCAGGTGCAGCAGGCCGCGAGCGCGCTTGCCGGCTACACCCTCGGCCAGGCGGATCTCCTCCGCCGCGCCATGGGTAAGAAGGATACCGAGAAAATGGCGAAGGAACGCGAGGTCTTCGTCGAGGGCTGTGCCAAGGTCAACCAGATCCCGGCGAAGCAGGCGAATGCGATCTTCGACTTCTTGGAAAAGTTCGCGCAGTACGGCTTCAACAAGAGCCACAGCGCCGCCTACGGCCTGCTCTCATACCAGACCGGCTACCTGAAGGCAAACCACCCGGTGGAGTTCATGGCGGGACTGCTCGGCAACGAGATTAACAACACCGACAAGATCGCGGTCTTCGTCAGCGAGTGCGCGCGCATGGGGATCACGATCCTCCCGCCTGATGTCAACCGGAGTGCCCTCACCTTCCTCCCCGAGGAGCTTCCCGGAGGACGCGCCATCCGCTTCGGACTCGCGGCGATCAAGAATGTCGGCGAGGCCGCCATGGCCACGGCCATCGCGGACAGGGAAGCCAACGGCTCCTTCAAATCGCTGGAGGATTTCTGCTCGCGGCTCGACTCCAAGACGGTGAACAAGAAGATCCTCGAGAGCCTCGTGAAGGCGGGGGCCTTCGACTGGGACGGACGTCACCGCGCGGCCCTGGATGCCGCGATCGAGCCCGCCATCGGCGCCGCCGCCTCCGTGCAGAAGGATCGTGCCAGCGGGCAGGTCTCGCTCTTCGATTCCTTCGCCGACCTCACCCCCGCTCCCGCCGCCAAGTCGGGCGATGAGGAATCGAAAATCGAACGCTGGACGCGCGCCGAGCAACTCGCCCACGAGAAGGAACTGCTCGGCTTCTATGTCACCGGCCACCCCCTCGATGATTACCGGGGAAGCCTTGAGGCCGGATCCTACGGATCGGTGGCCGAGGCTCTCGCGATGACCGAGGCGGGGAGCATCAGGTTGGCGGGACTCCTGGCCACCGTGGAGAAGCGCTTCTCCAAAAAGAACGGAAGCCCCTTTGGCATCCTGACGCTGGAGGATGACTCGGGATCGCTCGAACTCATGGCCTGGGACGAATCCTTCACCAAGCACGAGGAACTCCTCAAGGCCGGCACCGTCCTCTCCTGCAACGCGCGCATCACCCCGCGCGACGGAAGCGTCAGGGCGATGGGGAGCGACTTCAAGGCACTCTCCCCCAAGCCTTCCAAAAAACCGCTCCGCCTCCGCATTGATCGTGCCTCCCTGAAAGACTCGGATCTCCCGAAGATCGTCGAGGCGATCAAGAAGCATCCCGGAAAGCGCTCTCTCATCCTTGAGATCGTCACCCCCTCGGGGTCTGCCTTCCCCCTCCAACTCGGCGAGGACTTCACCTTCGGCGACGAGCAGAAGCTACGCGCATCCCTCGAGCCCTGGCTCAAAAGGGGCTAGGTCCTTTGAGCCATAGTGGTGTTGGCATAACTCTGCCCTCAATAGGGGCTAAGAGAGCTGACTTCCCGGGATTGGAAGTTTGGATGTCGCGCAAGGCGCGTGAGGGAGGGCGTAGTAAACCTACGCCGACCGAGCGGCAACACAGCGCGGCGACAAAATCCCGATCCTTAACACCTGTTCTGACTCGACTTTAGTGGCTTATTTAAGGAAGGTTTGCCGGTGACTGAAAGAGTTGTCGTGCGATCCAAGTTCTTCTTCGAGGGGGAGAAGAAATTTTTCGTCAAGGGAGTGACCTACGCCCCCTTCGCGCCTGATGCCGAAGGGTACCAGTTCGGCTCAAAGGAGCAGGTCGCCAAGGATCTCGCGGCCATTCGCGCAACCGGCGCCAATTTGGTCCGCATCTACACGACCCCTCCCCGCTGGTTCCTCGACCTCTGTCTGGAAAACGGGATCCGCGTCCTCTTCAGCATCGCCTGGATGGAGCATGTGGAGTTCCTGAACGACCCCAAGGTCCGTGCCTCGGTCGAGAAGGCGGTGATCGATGCGGTGCGCGAGCACAAGGGTCACCATGCGATCTTCGGCTATCTCCTTGGTAACGAGATCCCCTCCTCGATGGTCCGCTGGCTGGGCGCCAAGCGTGTCACGGAGTTCGTCGAGCATCTGGTCAACATCGCCCGCCGCGAGGATCCCCGCGCGCTCTACTCCTACGCGAGCTACCCCCCGACCGAGTATCTCCTGCCGCAGAACGTCGACTTCCTGACCTTCAATGTCTACCTGCACCGCCGCGAGGACTTCGAGCGCTACCTGGCCCGTCTCCAGAACCTCGCCGAGGACAAGCCTCTCATCATGGGCGAGTTTGGCATGGACACGATCCGTCACACCGAGGAGGAGCAGGCCGAGATGATCGGCTGGCACCTCGATGCGGTGGTTCGCGGTGGTCTCGCCGGAACGATCCTCTACGCCTGGACCGACGAGTGGCACCGCGGCGGCATGGACATCCTCGACTGGGCCTTCGGCCTGGTGAAGCGTGACCGCACCCCGAAGAAGGCACTGGAGACTGTGCGGGGATTCTACGGCAAGACCGGCTCGATCACCGACGGAGCGCCGCTCCATAGAGTTCCTAAAGTCTCGGTCATCGTCTGCAGTTACAACGGCGGCCAGACGCTGGAGGCCTGCCTCCGCTCCCTCAAGAAGGTCAACTACCCCGACTACGAGGTGGTGCTTGTCGACGACGGATCGACCGACAACACGAAGGAGATCGTCTCCCACCACCCGTGGATCCGGCCTATCCACCAGCCGAACATGGGCCTGAGCGTCGCCCGCAATGTCGGAGCCGCCCATGCCACCGGCGAGATTCTCGCCTACACCGACAGCGACTGCATGGCCGATCCCGACTGGCTCTACTATCTGGTCGGCACCCTCCTCTCGGGCGACTACGCGGGCGTCGGCGGCCCGAACATCTCGCCCCCCGCGCAGAACTGGCAGCAGGCCTGCGTGGCCGCCGCTCCCGGCGGACCGAGCCACGTGCTGCTCACCGACGTGGTGGCCGAGCACATCCCTGGATGCAACATGGCCTTCCACCGCTGGGCCTTTGACAAGATCGGCGGCTTCGACCCCGAGTACCGCAAGGCGGGCGATGATGTCGACTTCTGCTGGCGTCTCCAGCAGGAGGGAGAGGTCATTGCTTTCAGCCCCTCCGCGATCGTCTGGCACTACCGCCGCTTCACTCTCAAGGCCTTCCGCAAACAGCAGGAGGGATACGGCGAGGCGGAGTCGCTCCTGCGCTTCAAGCATCTCGTTTTCTTCGGCCCGACCGGCACTGCCAAGTGGAAGGGTCAGGTCTACGGGGCACCCCGCTTCACCTGGCTGATCAACCAGCCGGTGATCTATCACGGCGTCTTCGGCGAGGGTCTCTTCCAGTGCATCTACCCGACGCCGCAGTCGGAGCTTGCCGCTTACCTCAGCAGCATCGAGTGGGTGACGCTCACCGCGTTCCTCTTCCTGCTCTCGATCCCTTTCCCCACGCTTCAGATCGTGGCCTACCTGATGTTCGGAGGGACCTTCCTGGTCGCACTCTCCTACATGATCCACGCGAAGCTCGAGCCGCGATTCGACACGATCCGGGCCCGCCTGCTGGTCGCCTTCCTCGCCCTCTCCCAGCCGCTCGTGCGCGGATGGGCGCGCTACTTCACGTGGCTGAAGTTCAAGCGCACCCCCGAGTCGGTCATCGCGACCAAGGAGAAGGACTTCACCCCGGCGAATGTGCGCGGCTCCTCGAAGCTGGTTTTCTGGAACGAAGAGGGCAAAGGGCGCGAGCTGCTTCTGACTTCGGTCATCGAGTCCCTTGAGAAGGAGGGATGGAGCTACTCCACCGACACCGGCTGGAAGCCGTGGGACGTCCAGATCTACGGAAGCTTCTGGTGGGGTGTCACCATGCGGAGCGTGACCGAATACCATGGCGGGCCGAAGTGCCTGACCCGCGTCGGTCTTGCCACACGGATGGTGGCCACGACTTTCCTCGTGAACTTCCTGATGATCAGTTTCCTGATCTACTGGGCCGCCACCGGTCACGGGATGCTCTGGCCGGCGCTGGTCTATGCCGGTATCATGGCCTCGATCTGGTGGCGTGGCTTCCGCCTGAAGCGCCGTGCCGCGCAGTTGGTGGAGGCCGCTGGACAAAGGATCGGCCTCAAGCGCGTCGACCCCCGCAAGGGAACCGAACCTGACAAGAAGGCAGGGGACTCCGCCGAGAAGGAAGCCGAAGGAACGGGCAGCACCCAGGTCTCCCCCCAGCCTTCGGAAGTCTCCCCTCAGGGATAGAGGATAAAAGACCCCTCTCAAGGGGCGGGTATCGAGAGGTCAGGGCTTGGGATCAGGGGTGAATTTCCTGATACAGACCCTTTTTCATTTTTCATTTTTCCTTCATCCTTTCCCCCTATGCCCAGCGTCTTCATCAAGACCTACGGTTGCCAGATGAACGAGCGCGACTCCGAACAGGTGGCGCGCGATCTGCAGGACCGTGGTCACCGTCTCGTCGACAACGAGCGTGATGCCGACGTGATCCTGCTCAACACATGCAGTGTCCGCGACATGGCGGAGCAGAAAGCCATCGGCAAGATGGGGATGCTCCGCAAGCTCCGCAGGGAGAAGCCGAAGCTCGTCCTGGGCTACATGGGGTGCATGGCTCAGCGTCTCGGCTCGGATCTCGCAAGCCACTCCCCCCATGTCGACCTCGTGGTCGGCACGCAGAAATTTCACCGGGTGGCGGACCACGTGGAGGAGGCACTTCGCAGGAGGGAGGAGTCCTTTGCCCAGGAGGATGCGACGGAACTGGGCACCGCCATCAACCCCAACGCTCCCATCGTCGATATTGCTCCCGAAGAGGGATCGCAGAATACGATCCGTGAGCATCTCCCCACGGAGAAGAAAGCCGCCACCGCCTTCATCTCGATCATGCAGGGGTGCAACATGCACTGCACCTTCTGCATCGTCCCGACGACCCGCGGTCCCGAGCGCGGACGCCCGATCTCCGAGATCGTGGAGGAGGCCCGCACGCTGGTGGATCGAGGCATCAAGGAGGTCACCCTCCTCGGCCAGATCGTCAATCTCTACGGCCGGCACGAGTTTCCCAAAGTCGACGGGAAGAGCCCCTTCGTCCAACTCCTCGAGGCGATCCATGCCGTCGAGGGCCTCGAGCGGATCCGCTTCACCTCCCCTCATCCGATGGGCTTCCGCAAGGATCTCGTGGAGTGCTTCGCCCGTCTTCCGAAACTGATGGAGCATGTCCACCTGCCGCTTCAGTCGGGGAGCGACCGGATCCTGAAGGCCATGCACCGACCCTACACCGCCGCATCGTTCCGCAAGCTCGTGGCCGATCTCCGGGCCTCCCGTCCCGGCATCGCGGTGAGCACGGATATCATCGTCGGTTTCCCCGGGGAGACGGAGGAGGATTACAAGGCGACCCGTGACCTTGCCGAGGAGATCGGTTTCGACGGAGCCTTTGTCTTCCGCTACTCGAAGCGTGGCGATACCCCCGCCGCCACCATGGAGGATCAACTCCCGGATGAGGTGAAGGAGGGTCGCAATCAGGATCTCCTCTCGGTCGTGAACGCCTCGGCTTCAAGGCACTTGGAAGCCTGCATCGGCACCCGCCAGCAGATCCTCTGCGAGGGACCGAGCCGCAACGACCCTATGCGCCTCGCCGGACGCACCCGCACCAACAAGATCGTGATCTTCGAGGGGGGGAGCCGCTTCCACGGCCAGATTTTCGATGTGGCGATCACTTCCACCAGCGCCTCCACCCTCTACGGGGATCCAGCGATCCACATTGGTGAAGAAATCGAAGCAAGAACTGCATGAGCCGCTCTCATGGATCCATCCGCACCGCAAGGCGCCCCGCCAAAGGATCGCCCGGGGGAGAGCGTGCGACCAAGCTGGCCCCGGCCTCCACGGAGATTCCCAGGAAGACCGTCTACCGACTCTCCCTCTACCTGCGCTGTCTGGGCCTGATGGTGGCCAACCGCGAGAGCATCGTCTCCTCCACGGCGCTGGCAAGCGTTGCGGGCGTGCAACCGGCCCAACTCCGCAAAGACCTCGCCTACTGCGGCCCCCTCGGCAAACGAGGCACCGGCTACGAGGTGGTTCTGCTCCGCAACCGTCTGGAAGAGATTCTCGGCCGCGCCAGCCTTCAGCCCGTTGTCCTTGTCGGCGTCGGAAATCTCGGTCAGGCACTCCTGCGGTACAAGGGGTTCGCCAAGGAGGGGTTCGAGATCGTGGCCGCCTTCGACCTCAAGCCGAGGAAGACCCCGCGCGGCAGGATTCCCGTGCAGGGAATGGAGAAGCTGAATGCCTCCATCCGCCGCCATGAGATCCGCATGGCTATCCTCTGCGTTCCCGGGGAGGCCGCCCAGCGGGTGGCCGAGGAACTCGTGGAGGCCGGTATCCATGCGATCCTGAATTTCTCCCCGACAGTGCTGCAACTCCCGGAAACCGTTGCGGTCAATACCGTGAACCTCGCCATCGAGTTGGAGAACCTCAGCTACTTCGCCCGATGAGCAGGAAAGCCCCGGAAGGAACGATGGCCTGCCCGGAGTTCGACCTCCGGATGACTCTGGAGAGCGGCCAGACCTTCCACTGGATACCGCAGGATGGGGGCTACACAGGTTGCATCGGCGACACAGCAGTCTTCGTACGCCAGAATGGAGATCTCCTCCACTACCGTGGGGCGGGTGAGCCTGTTCTGAGTGACTACTTTGCGCTCGATCATGATCTTGCAACCATCCGTGCCTCATGTGACGGCCATCCGGCTTCGCGGGAGGCCGCCCTCGCCTGCCGCGGCCTGCGGATCATGCGACAGCCTCACTGGGAGTGTCTCGCCAGCTTCATTCTCTCCCCGATGAAGCAGGTGGCTCATATCAGGCAGATGAGTCTCGCCCTGAGAGCCACTTACGGGAAGAAGCTCTCCGGCACACCCGTCCCCGCTTTTCCCGAAGCAGAGGTTCTTGCCTCCGCTTCAGAAGCCGATCTGCGCCGATGCGGCCTTGGATTCCGCGCCAAGGGACTCCTCGGCACGGCTCAGAAAGTCGCCTCCGGGGAATTTGATCCCGAATCGCTCACGAAGATGGAGACGGCCGAGGCACGCGCGGCCCTCTGCACCCTTCCCGGCATCGGAAGGAAGGTCGCCAACTGTATCCTGCTCTTCGCCTACGGGCGACTGGAGGCCGTTCCGGTCGATGTCTGGATCGGGCGTATCCTGGCCTCCTTCCGATCACCCAACTCGAAAAAGGCCACCCCGGATCAACTCGAGCGCTACGGGGAGCGCCTGCTCGGCCCCTACGCCGGATACATCCAGCAATACCTCTTCCATCAGGCCCGCACGGGAAAGCTCCTTCTTCCCTCTACGGGCAGGGCAAAGGCAACAGCTGCTCCAAAACACCGAGGGAGACGCGGAACCGCTCTCGCCGTATGAGCACTCAGGCGACCATCCGGCAACGGGAGACGAAGCGGAAGAAACGCTTCCCCTTCTACCTCCTGCTCTCCTGCATCATTCACGGAGCCCTCATCCTGCTGATCGCTTTCTTCTTCGCGCGGAAATTCTCACGGCAAAAAACCGAAACCCTTCCACCCCCCGAGGTGACTCTCGAGATCACCCCTCTCAACAAGAAGGACCGGCCGGTGGTCGATGCGAGGAATGTCACGGACAAGGCACCCGAGAACGCCCCCTTCCAGTCGGATCAAAACTCCAAGGCCTCAAGCGAACTGCCACCGGACGGCCTGCTCGCGATCCCGTCCCAGCAAGGAGTCGTTCAGCCCGCCATGGAACTGCAGACCCAGCGATACACCGCTGGGGAGAAACGCGCCTCCCAGGCCGGCA
>Ga0208496_1000983_pt1 | contig 10304 bp, 7 predicted proteins | sample CryBogmetaGMA2M_FD_184552 | JGI IMG/M metagenome (GOLD analysis project Ga0208496, IMG submission 184552) | Freshwater microbial communities from Crystal Bog, Wisconsin, USA - MA2M (SPAdes) | ecosystem: Environmental > Aquatic > Freshwater > Lake | place: Crystal Bog, Wisconsin, USA | collected... | reverse complement strand
ATTAAATTTATTTATTTCCTCTGTGTCCCTGTGCCTCTGTGGCAATTCTTGTCCGGTAATTTTTGAGATCCAGAAGTCCAATTGCTCTTTCGCGCGTGATTCTGTGCGCGAACCATCCGCATTCAAACCGGTGGAAACGACATAAACCTTGCCGAGACGATGGTCGAAGACAACTAGACTATCGTAAAAACCGACGTGGCAGTCGGGCAATTCCAGATCGTTGACGGCGCGGCGCGGGAGTTTCGGCTCGGTAAAGTTTTTCAGGTCGTAGCCCCAGCAGCCGAACGCGCCGCCGAGCGGAAAGGGCGAATCAATTTCATCGAGCAATTCGTAGCGCGCCATGAGCGCATCAAGCAGATGCCACGGATTGCCGAATTGCGTTTGGCAGATGGGAGATTCCAGATGGGAAATGTTGATTTCGCAGCGCGAGCCGAAGCTGCGAAAAGTGAGAAACGGATTCGCCGCGACAAACGAGTAACGCGCGGCTGGCGAATCAAACTGCGTGGTGCGCAACAATACCAGCCGCGAGCCGGAACCTGCGTCCCGCAATTGCTCGACGAGTGTCTCGGGCGTGTGCGCGGTCGGGATTTCATGAATCAGCGGGCGCATTAAACTTGATGTTCGACCTTGATGGTCAAGCCTGGTTTGACGCCGGCGAGAGCGGGCAGGACGTGGTTCAGAACCTGTTCAGCGGTCATCCGAAACGTTCGGCCACGCGCGGAAATTTTCAACCAACCGGTTTGGTCGCGGTAATAGCGTTCGGTGAAATTTTTTGTGCCCATCAAAATGACATAGCTGTCGTTGGTCAGTTTCATGTGGAAATCCGGCGCGGTTCACGCAAACGCGACCGGCAACGCTCCCGGCGGACCGACGCGGCGTTCGTAGTCGCGGATGATTTCGATGACTTCATCCACATCGTCCGTAATTTTCACGAGGTCAAGGTCGCTGGGACTGATGAGGTTTTCCTTTTCAATCCGCAATTTCATCCACGCGAACAGGCCTTTCCAATGTTCCTTGCCGAACAGGATAATCGGAAATTGCGGGATGCGCTGCGTCTGCACGAGCGTCAGCACTTCAAACAATTCATCAAGCGTGCCGAAGCCGCCGGGCATATAAACAAAGCCCAGACTGTATTTTACGAAACAAACTTTGCGCGCAAAAAAATAATGAAAGTGAACCGGCACGTTGGCGAATTTATTGCCGGCCTGCTCGAACGGCAGTTCGATGTTGAGGCCGACCGATTTGCCGCCCGCGTGCGAGGCGCCTTTGTTGGCCGCCTCCATGATGCCCGGACCACCGCCGGTGACGACGGCGAGATTATGTTTCGCCAGCCCCTTGGCGATGTCCTGCGCGGCGCGATAATACTTATCGCTCGGCTTCGTGCGCGCGGAGCCAAAAATGGTCACGGCGGGGCCGACTTGCGACATCGTGTGAAACGAGTCCACGAACTCGGCCATGATACGGAAAATCCGCCACGGATCTTCGTGAATGTAGGGAGTGCTTTCGCTCATGGCCTGAACATAATCCCGCCGCAAAAATGAAACAAGCCGGAGAATCCGAAAATTCTCCGGCTTGCCGCTTCCACCTGCCACTCATTTCGTCGGCGGCTTGGCCTTGCGCACCGGCCGCTTGTATTCCGACTTCTTTTTCAGGCCCACGGACTGCACCTGATCCGAATCCGAACCATACTGCGCCGCCACCTGTTTCTTCGCCTCCAACACCGCGTTGTGGAACGCCCATTCCTTCGCGTTCGCCCCATCGCGCGCCGCGTCATACTCCGCCTTCTTCTGCACCTCCAACGCTTGCGCCGTGGTCATCGCCGTCTGCGCCGACTGCAAGTTCGCCAGCGAATACAGCCCATTCGACGGCGTGTAAGCCGGCACCAGCGTTACCAACGCCGCCACCACGTCCTTGTCCTCCTGCACAATGGCAGGCTTCAACCGTTTATTTTGATCTTTTGCCATAACTATTTGTGATTGCTGATTATTTTCTGGAACAACCGGGCCAACCCCAGTCAGCCCCGGCGCCAACCCAAAGACCCCGTTCAGCCCGGCGAATCCTCAAGCCAGCACCTCCTTTTTACCACAACCCACAAAACCCCGTCAATTCCCTGATTTCATTGAAAACCAAGCCCTTACGATGAATAGCGACCTTAATCCTCACCCCCGAGGATAAAGGACGCTGGCGAGCGCACTAAGGACGCTGACGTGAGGATAAAGGACGCTGCCCAGCGCACTAAGGACGCTGGCATGAGGATAAAGGACGCTTGGCCGCGCACAAAGGACGCTGGCGTGAGGATCAAGCACGCTGACGAGCGGATTAAGGACGCCGCCCCGCGCTCAAGCCGCTTTGACCAGCGATTGGCGCAACGCCGTCAGCACCCGCGTCAGCGAGAGCGGGCCACCAAGGTAGGGCGCGTCACTCCGTGCGCGCCGCCTTTGGCCGGACACCCGACGGCGCGCACGGAGTGACGCGCCCTACCCGGCCAACGGCACCTTCAGGTTTTTATTCCGGCGATAATCTTTGACAGAAATTCGCCACTCCGCTTTCATTACCCCACGGTAAAAAAAAGCCAATGTGAAATCATCTGTGCACAGGGTCGTGCACGCACTGCGGCCGACTACCTGTTAGGCATCAATCACACTATGAAAACCACCCTAGTTCTTTTGATCGGATTATTTTCGCTTCCTGTTTTAGCTTTGGATGACACCATCGCAAACCGAGAACAGCAAGCCGCACGGTATATTGCAGCGAAGCCAACGAAAGAAATGCTCGAAGAGATATTTGAACCAATAATTAAGGAAGAATGTCCGCCGGAGGGGCGCGCAAAGGCAAGGGAATTGTTATTCAAATACACAGACTGGGAAGCAATTAACAACGGTATGAAGGATTCATATATCAGGATTTACACTGCGGATGAGTTAAAAGCTTTGGCGGATTTCTACGAGTCTCCAGGCGGGCGTTCTGCGGTTAAGAAGCAAGGTGTTGTTTACGCAGATATACAACCCATTTTAAAGTTAGAAATCAGTAGAGCGATAGTAAAAGCAAAGCTGGGTAAGCTTAATCAAAAATGATGCCTACAAGCTGATAGGCTGCAAACATTCCTAACCGCTCGCCCGCCTTGCTCATCGTCCGTTCGTCGTTCCCTACCAAAAAAACGGCCGGAGAATTTAAAAATTCTCCGGCCGTTCGGTTCCAACTGACCCGTTACGAGCAACCGAGGCTTTCGCCGCAGTTCAGACATTTGTAGCACGCGCCGTTGCGGACCACGACGTTGCCGCAGTTCGGACACGTCGGGGCGTCCTGCTGATTCGTAATCATCTGCGTGAGCGATGCCGCGCGGCGCTCGTGTCTCTGACTGGCCTTGAGTTCAATCAAATCCGTGTCTTCGGAAATCGGCAGGTCAGCCACGGGCCGGTTCACCTTTTTTTTTATTTCCTCGGCGAGGCCGGGCATGACGAGTTCCGGCTGGTTGCGCGCGGCGGTGATGTTTTCGCGGTAGCCGGGAATGAACTGGAACGCCATCCAGCGGAACACGTAGTCGGTGATGGACGCGGCGTTGCGGATTTCCGGATTCTTGGTGAAGCCGCTCGGCTCGAAGCGTTGGTGCGCGAATTTCTTAACGAGCGCTTCCAGCGGCACGCCGTATTGCAACGCCATGCTGGTGAGCGTGCCGATGCTGTCCATCAAACCGCCGATGGTGGAACCTTCCTTGGCCATGGTGATGAATAATTCGCCGGGCTGGTGATCGTCGAACAGGCCGACGGTGAGATAACCTTCGTGGCCGGCGATGTCGAACTTATGCGTGACGGCCGTGCGCGTGTCGGACAAACGGCGGCGCAGCGGCTTGCCGGATTCGTCCTGCAATTGTTCGACCTGCGCTTCGAGTTCCTTGATGCGGGCGTCGAGCGCGGGAGCAACGACGGTTTTATCACCGGCTTCATTGGTCTTTTTAGTGTTGAGCGGCTGCGAGCGCTTGGAGCCGTCGCGATAAATGGCGACGCATTTCAAACCCATCTTCCACGCTTGCACGTAGGTGTCGCGGACTTCGGCCACGGTGCATTCGTTCGGCATGTTGACGGTCTTGGAAATCGCGCCACTGATGAACGGCTGCGCGGCGCCCATCATTTTCAGATGCGCGAGGTAGCCGATGCTGCGCTTGCCTTGATGCGGCTTGAACGCGCAATCGAAGACGGGCAGATGCTCCGGCTTGAGGCCGCTGGCAATGGTCACGCCATTTTCCTCGACGTCTTCAATCGTGTCGTGCTTCTCAATGTGCGCGATGATTTTGGTGACGGTCGCGGCATCATAGCCGAGGCGACGCAGCGCATCCGGCACGCCGCGATTGACGATTTTCAACATGCCGCCGCCGGCGAGTAATTTGTATTTCACCAGCGCGATGTCGGGTTCCACGCCGGTCGTGTCGCAATCCATCAAGAAGGCAATCGTGCCGGTCGGCGCGAGCACAGTGACTTGCGCATTGCGATAGCCGTGTTGTTTGCCTTTGGCCAGCGCACTGTCCCACGTTTTGCGCGCCTCGGTCTTGAGATAATTAAATTCCGCGCTCGGCTGAATGGTTTCCACGGCCTCACGGTGAAGTTTGATGACGCCCAGCATGGATTCGACGTTGTCCTTGGCAACCGGATTCGGCACACCCGCACAACGCGCGTCGCGATAACCGGCAAACGCGCCCGTAGTCGCAGCGATGTCGGCGCTTTGTTCGTAGGCGTGGCCGGTCATGATGGCAGTAATGGCACCGGCGAGCGCACGGCCTTCGTCAGAATCATACGGCAAACCGTAGCTCATGCAGAGCGAACCGAGGTTCGCGAAGCCGAGGCCGAGCGTGCGGAAGATGTGGGAATTTTCGGCGATGTCCTTGGTCGGATAACTCGCGTTGTCCACGAGAATTTCCTGCGCAGTGATGTAAATGCGCACGGCGGCTTTGAAGCGCTCAATGTCAAAGATGCCGTCTTCGCGTTTGAACTTCATCAGGTTCAGGGAAGCGAGATTACACGCGGTGTTATTGACGAAAACGTATTCGCTGCACGGGTTCGTGGAGTGGATCGGCTCGGTGCCTTTGCACGTATGCCACTTCTGGATTGCGCCGTCGTATTGGATGCCGGGGTCGCCGCAAATGTGCGTGCCTTCAGCGATTTTGTCGAGCAACACGCTGGCGCTCTTTTTCTGGAGCGGCTTGTCGCCTTTAACGGTTTTCGTCCACCATTCTTTGCCCGCGAGCGCGGCTTCAAAAAATTCATCGCTCGCGCGGACGGAAAGATTTTCGTTCTGATACATCACGCTGCCGTAAGCATCGCCGTTGTAGGAACCGTCGTAACCCTGCTCGATCAACGCCCACGCCTTCTTTTCTTCCTTCTGCTTGGCGTCAATGAATTCCTCGATGTCGCCGTGCCAGTCGCGCAGCGTATTCATCTTGGCCGCGCGGCGGGTCTTACCGCCAGACTTCACGACGTTGGCGACCTGATCATAAACTTTCAGGAAGCTCATGGGTCCGCTCGGACGACCGCCACCGCTCAATTTTTCGCGGCTGGAACGGATCGGCGTCAAATCGGTGCCGGTGCCGGAACCATACTTGAACAACATCGCTTCGCTGTAGGCGAGGTGCATGATGTCTTCCATGTTGTCCTGCACGGACTGGATGAAGCACGCGCTGCCCTGCGGATATTCGTATTGCGTCGCAGCGCGCTCGGCAATCTTGGTCTTGCGATTGAAGAACCAGTTGCCCTTGCTCGAATTCTTGCCGATGCCGTATTCGTGATACAAACCGACGTTGAACCAGACCGGCGAGTTGAACGCGCCGAATTGGTTCACGCACAGCCAAGTGAGTTCTTCAAAAAAGATTTCGCCGTCCGCCTTGCTGAAATAACCATCCGCGATGCCCCAGTCAGCAATTGTGCGCGCCACGCGGTGAATGAGCTGGCGCACGGACGTTTCGCGCTCGGAGGTGTTTTGCTCGCCGTAAAAATATTTTGACACGACCACCTTGGTGGCGAGCAGCGACCAAGACCTCGGCACCTCGACATTTTCCTGTTTAAAAATCACCTTGCCGCCGTCATCTGTGATTTCAGCGGTGCGTTTTTCCCATTCGATCTGGTCGAAGGGTTTGACTTTGGCGTCGCTAAAAACGCGCTCAATGCGCAGCGACTTGGCTTGGGATTTGGTCGGTTTCATGGAACGGGTCGCAGAAACTTTGTTGGGGCGGCGGCTAGCGGCTTTGGCGGCCGGCGCCGAGACTTCCTCACGGGCATCAATCATGGCTATTCTCCAGGTTTATTTTTTGAACTTATCCGGCCAGTTTCAAGCGAGACAGAAACGTTCCGGGACTTAAAAACCGCCAATTTCCAAGAAAAACGGGTTTTTCCTCAAAATTGCGAATCCCCAACTAATTGGGGAACGGCAGCCATCATGCTACCACCGGTGGTATCTTTCAAGAAAATTTTACAAGAAAGTTACGCGAACGTTATTCCCAAATGAAATCAAGGGGATTCGCAGGTTCGACCGGCCAAATGCCAACTTATTCGCAGGGGTGAACAACCTTGGCCATAGTTTTTTTAACCGCTGCGCATCAAAAATGCGAGCCACTGACGCTAATTTTTAAAATCCAATTATTTCGTGGGCCAGACCAATGTAAAACCACGTATATCTTCTATAAATTTTGCGTTCTAAAAAATCGGCTGGCTGGACGCGGAAGAATCTGTTAAATCCAACGGGTTGTGTTGTATTATTCGATTTGATAGACAGAATGAATCCCAAAAAATATCAAGCCCTGCTGCTCGGATCAGATCTCAAACTAGCAGAAACCCTGTTAGTAGTCGTGCGCCTGGATGGCAGCAATCTGGGCACGGCGGGTAGTTACGCTGAGGCACTGCGATATGTGCAAGCGCACCCGCCGGATTTTATCTTTTTGGATTTAAAAAGCGCCGAGGCTGACTGTCTAAATTTATTGCGCCAACTAAAGCATTACCCAGTGCCGCTGCCTGTTCTGACCGTTGGTTTTGGCGTGGCAGGCGAAACCTCGGCGACACTGCGGGCCTTCGATCTTGGTCTGAATGAATACATTCAAGCACCGTTTGAAAATGGTTTGTTACGAGCGCGGCTGGCTGGAGCGTTGCAAATCAAGCAGCGGCTGGAGGAATTAACACGGCGACAGCAGGAATTGACTGACGCTTGTCGCGTCGCGGAGGCAAACTCACGCGCGAAATCGGAATTCCTCGCCACGATGAGCCACGAAATCCGCACACCAATGAACGGGGTCGTGGCCATGACCGGTTTGCTGATGGAGACGTCGCTGACGCCGGATCAGCGCGGTTATTTGGACACGATTTACAACAGCAGCGAATCGCTGTTGAGCATCATCAACGACATTCTGGATTTTTCCAAAATCGAAGCGGGTAAAATGGAGTTGGAGCGGCGGCCCTTTGATTTGCGAGGGTGTTTGGAAGAATCACTGGATTTGCTGGCGCCACGCGCTCACGAAAAAAAATTGGATCTGGCTTACGAAATGATGGATGTGATTCCCGCACAGGTTGAAGGCGACGCGCAACGGCTGCGTCAAGTGCTGGTGAATCTGGTGGGCAATGCGCTGAAATTTACGGAACGCGGCAGTGTGATTATCAGCGTGGAAAAACTCGCACCCGCCGCGAACGAAGCGGAAAACCCACAGGCGTTGCGCCTGCATTTTGCAGTGCGCGACACCGGCATCGGCATCCAGCCGGACCGGCTGGCGCGACTGTTCCGCCCCTTTTCGCAAGCGGATGTTTCGACCGCCCGCAAATACGGCGGCACTGGTCTCGGCCTCGTCATCAGCCGACGCCTCGTGGAGTTGATGGGCGGCCGGATGTGGGCGGAAAGCGTCACCGGCGAAGGCTCGACGTTTCATTTCACCATCAACCTGAACGTGCCGGACGGAGCCACACCACCCAAGCACGCCAAACGCCAGTTGCAGCTGGCGGAACTGAAAATATTAATTTTGGAGGACAACGCAACGACCCGTAATTTATTGTTCGAGCAATGTCGCCGGTGGGGCATGCAGCCGCAGGCCGTAGAAAACTCCGCGCAGGCGATGGACTTATTTCGCAAAGGCATGACGTTCGATCTAGCGCTGGTGGATGCCGCGCTACCGGGCATCGACGGAGCCACCGTGGCGGCGGAGATACAGAAACTTCCCAACGCAACCATGATGCCGGTCGTGTTGCTGACGTCAGTAGGAAAAAAACACGACGAAGAAAACGGGGCGCGCGTGATGTTTGCACACACCGTCAACAAGCCAGTCAAGCCGGCACAGTTGTGCACCATTTTAGAGCGGGCGCTATTAAGCCCGCGCATTCCGACGGGCGCAGCGGAGCCGGCTAAAGCCGAGGTTTCACTGGCGGCGCGGCTGCCGTTGCGAGTTTTGATCGTGGACGACAACGCCATTAATCAAAAAGTCGCGGTGCGAATTTTACAGCAGTTCGGCTATCAGCCAGCCATTGCCGCCAATGGCCGCGAGGCACTGGAGGCCATCGAGCACGAGCCATTCGATTTGATTTTCATGGACGTGATGATGCCGGAAATGGACGGGCTGGAGGCGACTCGGCAGATTCGCAAGCGGCAAATGAGTGGTGAACAGCAACACTTTCAGTCGCGTATCATTATTTGCGCAATGACGGCGCACGCGATGGCGGGCGACCGCGAGAAATGCATGGGTGCCGGCATGGACGATTATCTGTCCAAGCCGGTTCGTCCAAAAGATGTCCGCGATATGATTGAAAAATGGGGCGGAAAAATCGCCTTGGATTCTGGCGCGCCGCGCGAGGCTGCCAAAGCGGAAGTGGTTATGGCAGATGCCCCCGTGGATTTGGTGCGGATGAATGATTTGACCGATGGCAATCTGGACAACTTGCGGGAGCTGGTGGAAATGTATTTCACCCAGACGCAAAAGCAGTTTGTTCAAATGCGCGAGGCTATTCGCGATGGCAAAGCCGATGCCGTCCGCCGCGTGGCGCACAGCTGCGCGGGCGCGAGCGCGACGATGGGCATGACCCATCTGGTGCCGCGTTTGCGCGAACTGGAAAAACTCGGCGCGTCAGGAACCTTGACGGGCGCAGAGCCGATTTGTGAAACTGCCGCCACCGAATTTGAACGCATCCGGGAATTTTTAAAGGCTCAACCGGAGCTGACCCGCGTCATCACTAATTTGAATCCCGCATGAAAAAAATTCTGATTATCGAGGACGACCAGATTGTCGCCAACGTCTACCGCAACAAACTTGCGGTCGAGGGCTACAAGGCGGAAGTTGCCTTCGATGGCGAATCCGGACTCAAAGTCATGCGTGTCTTCCAGCCGGATCTCATCATCTTGGATTTGATGCTGCCGACGATCTCTGGAGTGGAGGTCATCAAGGAAATCCGCAAGGAAATAGATTTCATCAAGACGCCCATCATCGTTTTCTCCAATACTTACCTGACGAATCTGATCCAGGACGCCTGGCGCGCCGGAGCCAACAAATGTCTTTCCAAGTCCAGCTGCTCGCCCAAAGATTTCATCGACGTTGTCCGTCACACCATCGGCGACAGCGGGGCCATTCCACAGGCCGTTCCCGCCGCCACCGATCCTTCCGCCGGCAAATCCGCCAGCTTAAGCTCGGAAAACGACACGGAATTTCAGGCCGATCTGCGGCAAACATTCATTGAAAGCCTCCCGTCCACGCTCTACGCCCTGCGGATGGGAATGCAAGGTCTCATCAAAGCTGAAAATGAAATAACCCGGCTCCGGCACGTCTATGATTTATACCGCCGCGTCCACGCTTTGAATGGCAACGCCGCCCTTGCCGGTCTGGTGCAGATTGCGCACATGGCTTCCGCCTTTGAAGCGCTGCTCAAAGAAATTTACGAAAAGCCGAAAAACATCAACGCCTCCTCCACCCGCACCGTCGCGGCGGCGGTGGATTTTCTCGGCCTGCTCTTTGACCGTGGCACACAGCCGGAACGACAGGAAATTCCCGTCTCCAAAATTCTGGTCGTGGATGATGAGGCCATCTCCCGTCGCGCCGTTGTTTATGCGCTGGAAAAAGCCAAGCTCAAGTCCGTGGACGTTGAAGATCCTGAACAAGCTTTGCAATTGCTTGCGGACGGCAACTTTGACCTCATCTTTCTCGACGTAGACATGCCCGGCATGACCGGCTACGAACTGTGCGCCAAGCTGCGCGCCATGCCGCACCTGAAAAAAGTGCCGGTCATTTTTGTGACCAGCCTCAACGATTTCGAAAACCGCACAAATTCCACCATGGCCGGCGGTAACGACTTTAT
>Ga0208496_1000978_pt1 | contig 10340 bp, 14 predicted proteins | sample CryBogmetaGMA2M_FD_184552 | JGI IMG/M metagenome (GOLD analysis project Ga0208496, IMG submission 184552) | Freshwater microbial communities from Crystal Bog, Wisconsin, USA - MA2M (SPAdes) | ecosystem: Environmental > Aquatic > Freshwater > Lake | place: Crystal Bog, Wisconsin, USA | collected... | reverse complement strand
CGACAACATCGTTCAATTGGACTCCCACAGCTCTGAGTTCATTGGCAAGGTCAACAGCATCCACGCGCTGGGAAGCGACCAAATCCGTTCCGCGGCCAATATTTCCAACCGCCTGCTGGAACGGCCTGTTGCCAGCTTGAATTCAGGGCTAGGTGACGGTAATTCCAAGGTATCAAAAAGCCTGCTTGAACTGCGGACGACCATTGAAAAACTCGACCCGACCAAACAGGGTGACCTGCTCTCGCCGCGCAAATTGTTAGGTATTTTTCCTTTTGGCAACAAACTCCAAGATTATTTCAGGCAATATCAGTCGTCGCAAAGCCACCTCAACGCCATCATCCAAGGGCTTTATAATAGCCAAGACGAATTGCGCAAGGACAATGCCGCGATTGAACAGGAAAAGGTCAACGCCTGGGATCTGATGCAAAAGCTAGAACAATATGCCCAAATGGGTAAAATGCTGGATGCGGCCCTAGAGTCCAAAATTGCCGACATGGAAACCACCGACCCCGAAAAAGCCCGTGTCGTTAAGGAGGAAATGCTATTCTACATCCGCCAAAAAGTCCAAGACTTGCTCACCCAATTAGCTGTGACCATCCAAGGTTATCTAGCCATGGACATGGTGCGCAAGAATAATATGGAACTCATCAAGGGCGTTGAACGGGCAACGACCACGACGGTTTCGGCACTGCGCACAGCCGTCATTGTCTCCCAAGCACTTGCCAACCAGAAATTGGTGCTCGATCAAATCTCTGCCTTGAACACCACCACTAGCAACATGATCGAAGGCACCTCCGCATTGTTGAAGCAACAATCCACCCTTACACACGAACAGGCCGCCAGTTCCACGGTGAATTTAGAACAACTCAAAAAGGCTTTCCAAAACATTTACGAGACCATGGACACGGTTGCCAACTTCAAGGTGAAGGCACTGGAAAACATGAAAAAGACGGTGGACACCCTGTCAACCGAAGTTGAAAAATCTAAAAGCTATCTCGACCGAGTGCGTACCGACAAAGTCCAAGAGACCGTCGCCAAACTGGCTGCCCCGGCTGAGAATGAGTTGCAACTGTAATCCAGTATTTTTAAGGTACAGATGTTACGCACAGACCACGGTACTGTTGTCGGCAATGGGTTGCTGACCTATTGCGATTTGTTTTGGAGTGTCAAGGCTTGCCTTGACAGGCAAAGCGAGCTTTGCCACTCCATGCGTAACATCAATAAGGTAGTTAAATTTATCGGGGGATGGCTAGAATAATCTAGCCAACAAACACCACTAAACGGAGCATCCCATGTCAGTCGGCCAATTTTGCAATCGCGACACCATCACCGCCAGGAAAGAAGATTCCATCGTCAAAGCCGCCAAACTGATGCGCAGCCACCATGTCGGTTGCGTCATTGTGGTGGAGGAAGATGCCCATGGAACGGACACCCCGGTTGGCATCATCACCGACCGCGATCTGGTGATAGGAATACTCGCCAAGGAACTCGACCCGGACAAAGTCACTTTGGGGGATATTATGAGCTATGAACTAGTGACCGCCCATCAAGATGACCGTTTGTGGGACACGCTGCAACGCATGAGGGTCAAGGGTGTCCGGCGGGTTCCCGTGGTGGACCGCCACGGGGCATTGAAGGGAATTCTCACCAGTGACGACCTGCTTGAAGTTTTGGCCAGCGAGATGAATGAACTGGCCAAACTCATCAGCCGTGAGCAATTGCGCGAAATAAATTCCCGCGACGAGTGAAAGTATGGATGACACGTTAATCTTCTATGATGGCGGCATTGTCCAGCATCGGCAATAAATTCCGCGCTACAGTCATGGCCTTGGCTTGCTCCCCCTCGGCCCGACGGTCCTCGAATGCCTTGGCCTGCAAACCCCGCTGCAAGCGGATGAAATCGTGCCGCCGCTCCTGCTGCTCCAAATCTTCCGGTGTCAACGCGGCGGTGTTGGCAATGGCAAAAGCCTCTTGGATCGGTGCTTCGTCCAGTGCTTTGGGAACCATTCTCAATCGTCCGGCGTTTTTGATGAAGTATAGCCATTTGTCCTGAATCGTCGCCAGTTGCGGATAGGGTGTACCTCGCCTTCCCGCAATTGCCGGGAATAACTCTTGGCAGCGTTGTACAAGATGCGTTGCTCGAAGCCCTTAACATTAAGCACCTGCATTTCAATGATGACTTCCCGCCCGTCGGCTAGCGTGGCTTTGACATCCACATAAGTGTCCTTCATGCCTTGCAACATCGGGATTTGGTAGGGATCGACGATAATCAGGCCCGTCACTTCCCTGCCCTTCGGAAAGCCAATCAAGGCGTTGAGGAAACTGATGAGTAATGGTGGACGACACAAAACTGGAAAATGGCTACCGCACTGCCTCGCGGATAGACGTATGGCATTGACAGCAACGCAGACCCTCTGGCAAATTCAGGCCGGCCCGGTTTTTAAAACTTAGTCGGTCTCACTTTACTTTTCGACTTTGCCCGGATTAGCTATGAAAATAAACCATGTAGTTGTTGGTCTATTGATTGTTTTTGCTTTTTTTGCAGGCCGTTGGTTCTCTCCCAACTCATCTATTCCGCCAACCGCCCCCGCCATTGCGGCTGCGGGGATGCGAACCCAACCCCCGCCGGCAATAAAGGAACGATCAACCCAGATCCAATCGGCCCCAAAAAAACCGTCGCTGCCCCCGTCAGGCAAACCTTCAGTGGTTTACCCTAGTTTGCCCCAACCCCCCATGACGCAAGGCAAACCTGAGGTAGTCCGCAATGTCGGGCCTTTGATTGATCCCGAGCCCGGCAAGTCAACCACAACTTACATGGGTCCAGACCGGCCAGTGCAAAACGTCGGGGTACTTATCGAACCAGGCGGACCACACGATTCCAATCGTTAGCCATCGTTGCGCCCCCTACCCCCCCCTTTTGTAAAGGGGGTAACTGACAGTGCCTGCCAATCTAGCGGGAATTGGAATGCCCCAGGGGCTTGTCCGGGGCGATTTGATCGCGTACCCGCTGCTTTAGCTCCTTGGCTTCGGGGAACCGCCCCTCTTGTTTACGCGACCATAGAATCTGGCCCCCGCAACGCACCTCGAAAATCCCACCCGTGCCGGGAATCAAGGCGACCTCGCCAATTTCCGTCTCGAACGTCGTTAATAATTCTTGGGCCAGCCAAGCTGCCCGCAACAGCCAGCGACATTGGGTGCAAAATTCAATTTCGACACGGGGCTTGCCGCTCATCAGGGTTTCCTCTTGAAAGTTTCAGCATTCTATAACAGTGTAACAGGGTGTTCTTGGGTATGCGCCATCATCACCTATCACTTTTTGAAATTCGTGGCATAATGGTTGCCATAAATCACTATGCGCCTGCTTCACCCACGTATGACTTCGAACATAAATGATAGCGAATTGCTTCGGATCGGCCTCAACGTTGTTCGGATCGAAGCAGAAGCGGTTGCTGCCTTGGCCGGACGCATTGATGCAAGTTTTGTGGCGGCCTGTCGATTGATGCATGATTGCCCAGGTAGAATCGTGGTCACTGGCATGGGGAAATCAGGCCATATCGGTGGCAAAATCGCCGCCACTCTGGCCAGTACAGGCACACCGGCTTTTTTTGTCCATCCCGGTGAGGCCAGCCACGGGGATTTGGGGATGATAACCTCAAAAGATGTCGTCATCGCCTTGTCCAATTCGGGCGAAAACGCTGAAATATTGACGATTCTGCCCGTCATCAAGCGCATGGGCGCGGCTTTGGTCGGCATGACGGGAAACTCTGCCTCCACGCTGGCACGGCAGGCTGATGTCCACATCCACATCGGTGTGCGCGAGGAGGCCTGCACGTTAGGCTTGGCCCCCACGTCGAGTACCACGGCGGCATTGGTCATGGGCGATGCTTTGGCCGTGGCCTTGTTGGAAGCCCGCGGCTTTACTCGCGAGGATTTCGCCCTGTCACATCCTGGCGGCAGACTGGGGCGGCGGCTGTTGTTGCGCGTGTCTGACATCATGCATGCGGGTGCAGATATCCCGTCCGTGACTGAAACCGCATTGGTTCGCGACGCGGTATTGGAAATGACCGCCAAAAAACTGGGCATGACTGCCGTTGTCAACGAAGAAAACCGAGTCAGGGGCATATTCACCGACGGCGACCTGCGTCGCCTGTTCGAGCTAGAGGGTGACTTTAATGCCAGGCCCATAGCGCAGCTTATGACAACAGGTTGCCAACGCATCAAACCTGACCGCTTGGCCGCAGAGGCATTGCGTATGATGGAAGAAAAGCGCATCAATGCATTATTGGTGGTCGATCAGGAAAACCAACTCATCGGGGCGCTGAACATGCATGACTTATTGCGCGCCGGTGTGGTCTGAATTTTAAGAGGTGACAAAAATGACGGTGGGCATACGGGAAAAGGCTGCAAAAGTAAAACTTTTGATTTTTGATGTGGACGGGGTATTGACCGACGGCAAATTGCTATTCGACGAACACAGCAACGAGTACAAGCGCTTTCATTCACGGGATGGCCTTGGCATTACCCTGTTGCGGGAAACTGGGGTTGAGGTGGCGGTGATTTCGGGCCGGGCATCCAAATCTGTCGCCCAACGCATGGCTAGCTTAGGCATTGAGAGAGTGTACCAAGGGCAACGGCACAAGCTTATCGCCTATGAGGGCTTGCGCATGGATTTAAACCTTGAACCCGAGCAGGTTGCCTATGTCGGGGATGACTTGCTTGATTTGCCCGTCATGCGAAGGGTCGGCCTGTCGATAGCGGTGGCCGATGCCCATCATTCCATCCTGCCCTATGCGCATTGGGTGACAGGCAAGCCGGGAGGTGAGGGGGCTGCGCGCGAGGTATGCGATCTCATTATGGATGCCCAAGGCAATTTAAACCGAATAATCGAAAGCCATTTTTAACTATCGATGCTCGATCCCAAAACGATTGCAAATAAATTGATCTGGGTAGTCCTGGCCGGCGGAACTTGGTGGGTGGCCGAAAATATCACCCCTAAAGATATCATTGAGCCTCAAGCCAACCAAGACCAAGTTGATTACTATTCAAAAAACATCACCAGAATTGTGTTGACTGAAGAAGGAATCCCAAAGGAAAAGCTGTTTGCGCCACTAATGACGCATTACAAAAACGATGACCGGACCGAACTGGACAAACCGATAGAAACTCTTTATAAAAAGCAGGGAGAACCGTGGATTATCCATGCATCATCAGGGACCTTGCTTTCCAAAGGGGAAACCGTCTTGCTACACGGCGATGTGTTGATCACACGAAAAAACGACAAAGGTGAGGAAATGCAGATCATAACCACCAATGTCAAATATATTCCCAACCAGGATTATGCCGAAACAGCCGATCATGTTCTTATGCTGGGTCCAAACGACGCAAGCAGCGGAAATGGTGCACAAGTCAATTTTGAACCCGCCCTTAAGATTAACCTGCTCTCGGATGTGCGGAGAAAGCATGAAGTCCGTTAACCGACTATTTTTGCTGGCGATGTTGGTTTTCATCAACGTGCCGGTGCTGGCATTGGATACTGATTCCAAGCAACCGATGTACATCGAGTCAGACAGCGCGACTTACGATGAAGGCAAAGGGATGACCGAATACCGTGGCAATGTGAAATACAGCCAAGGCAGCATTGAATCGCTGTCCGACAAGATGATCGTGTACCAAAAAGACGGTAAGACGGAAAGGGTCGAATCTTTCGGCAAGCCGACCCGAATAAAACAGACCCCCGAGCTAGGCAAACCGGATTGGCATGGAATAGGCTTGCGATCCGAGTATTTTCCCGACACCGGTGTATTAATCCTGCATGAAAAAGCCTTGGCTTGGCAAGGCGACAATCCGGAGACCGGCAACCGGGTCAGTAGCGAGCGCATCCAATATGACAGTAAAAATTCGGTGATGAAGGCGGGAACTATGTCTGGCCATGACCGGGTAAAGGTAATCTTGCCTCCGGAAAAAGAAAAAGCAGAAAGCTCCCAGTAACCCGCCATGACCTTATTGACCACTGAAGGCTTAGAGAAAACCTATAACAAACGACGTGTCGTCAACAACGTGTCTTTGACGATGAACAGCGGGGAAATCGTCGGTTTGCTTGGCCCCAACGGTGCGGGCAAGACCACTAGCTTTTATATGATTGTGGGGCTAATCAGGCCGGACCAAGGCGAGATTTTTCTCGACGAGCGTCCAATTACCCATATGCCAATGCATGCGCGAGCGCGTCTGGGGGTGGGTTACTTGCCCCAGGAACCTTCGATTTTTCGCAAGCTAAGTGTTTCCGACAATCTACGCGCCGTATTGCAGTTACGAAGGGATATTTCCAGCGGTCAGATTGAACTGCGCATTGAAGAATTGTTGGAAGAGTTCAGCATCTCGCACCTTCGCAACCAACCTGCCATAGGTTTATCAGGCGGTGAACGACGAAGGGTGGAAATCGCCCGCGCGTTGGCTTGCGAACCCCGGTTCATGCTACTAGACGAACCCTTTGCGGGTGTCGATCCGCTTTCCATCATTGATATTCAGAAGATTATCGATCATTTGCGCAACCGCGGCATTGGAATCCTTATTACCGAGCATAACGTCAGGGAAACCCTCGGAATATGCGACCGTGCCTACATTCTCAATGAAGGCAGAGTCATTGCCGAGGGCGGTTCGGAAGAAATTGTCGCCAACAAAGAAGTTCGTAAAGTCTATTTGGGGGAAAATTTCTCACTTTGAATTGTAGGGGCAACCGGCCGGTCGCCCCTAGTTTGGAATGCGCACCTAGCCTACCCTACGGTAGATTCCCCGTTCAGGGCAAAATGAGAACCGCTGGACATTTCCATTTGAGCCAGCAATCAAGTAGAATATGGAGCAAAAGTTGGACCATCTGTTTAGTTAATTTCTGGCTTACGGGCTCATGAAACAATCCCTCCAATTGCGGTTAGGTCAACAACTGACCATGACACCCCAGTTGCAACAGGCCATCAAACTGTTGCAAATGTCTACGCTTGATCTTCAGCAGGAAATCCAACAAACCCTGGATTCCAATATGATGCTGGAGGTATCCGAAGAAGAAAATCTCCAGCAAGATGGGACTGAGCCTATCGAACCTTCTAACATAAGGGAAAGCGAGTTTTCTGAAATCCCGAACCTCGACGAGAAGTCTGATATCCCGACAGAATTGCCCGGTGACACTTCTTGGGAGGACATTTTCGATAGCATCCAGCCATACACAGCCTCTTCGCACGATGACGAAGGGGATGATTACATGTTTCAGCGGGCACCATCACAAACGCTTCACGACCACTTGCAATGGCAGTTGGAAATGTCGATCTTCAGCGAGCGGGACTACGCCACGGGCACTGCCATCGTTGACTCGGTAAACGACGACGGCTACCTGACCGCGACAATTGAAGAAATCCATCAAAGCCTATTGGAGCAAATTGAAGACTTGGACATAGACGAAGTTAGGGCAGTCTTGCACCGGGTACAAAACTTTGACCCGCCGGGTATGGCCGCCCTTGATCTTGCCGATTGCCTGGGTTTGCAACTCCGGCAAATGCCCGAGGACACTCCCGGTAGGGGGAAAGCCCTTGAATTGGTGCATGGTCATCTGGACTTTTTGGCAAAACATGATCTTGCCAAGTTGAAACGTGTGTTGGAATTGGAGGATGAAGAACTCAACCAAGTCATACAACTCGTCCGTAGTCTCGAACCTAAACCTGGGCGGCTAATAGAATCCCAAGATTACCAGTACATCATCCCTGATGTGCTAGTAACCCGGTCGGGCAAAAAATGGGTGGTAGTGTTGAATCCCGAAATTGCACCTAAATTGCGGGTTAACCCTTACTACTCAAATATGATCAAACGCGCAGACAACAGCGCGGACAACACCACGATGAAAAACCATCTGCAGGAGGCTCGCTGGTTCATCAAAAGCTTGCAAAGCCGCAATGAGACATTGCTTAAAGTAGCCAGGTCTATCGTCGACCACCAAACTGAATTTCTCGAACTTGGCGAAAAAGCGATGAAGCCTTTAGTTTTAAGGGATGTTGCCGAGGAAGTCGGAATGCATGAGTCCACTATTTCCCGCGTCACCACGCAGAAATACATGCACACCCCCAATGGCATCTTTGAATTCAAATATTTTTTCTCCAGCCATGTCTCCACCGATTCGGGTGGCGAATGTTCCGCGACCGCGATAAAGGCACTGTTGAAAGAAATCATCGATCAAGAGGATGCATCCAAGCCATTGAGCGACCATGCGCTATCTGCCATGCTCAAAGCCAAAGGAATTAACGTAGCGCGTAGAACCGTGGCCAAATACCGGGAGGCACTGTCGATTGCGTCATCCAACGAAAGGAAAAGGAGCTTCTAACAACTCACCCCGGTCCATCAACCTAACCCTTAAGGAGTATGCCATGCAAATCAAGATCACTGGCCACCATGTCGAAGTGACCGATGCTTTGAGAAATTTTGTCAACGAAAAATTCCAGCGTTTAGAAAGGCATTTTGAACATGTCATCGACACGCATGTGATTCTGTCTGTCGAAAAACTAGTGCAAAAAGCCGAGGCAACGGTCCATGTCAATGGTGCCAATCTATTTGCCGAACAAGAACATTCCGACCTGTATGCAGCCATTGATGGCTTGATCGACAAATTGGACCGTCAAACTATCAAGTACAAGGAAAAACAAAACGGTCGCTGAAAATTTTATTTGAGACTATGAAACTTATCATTGTCAGCGGTCTGTCCGGGTCTGGCAAAAGCATTGCGCTAGAAACGTTGGAGGATTGCGGTTATTACTGTATCGATAATCTTCCACCGGCCTTGCTGGATGCGTTTGTGCATCAGTCTATGATAACCAATCAGCGGTTATTCCAAAAAACCGCCCTAGGCATGGATGCCCGAAGCCATACTGATACCATCAGCCACTTTCACGATACACGTAAAATAATTGCCCAATTAGGCATAGAAATTGAAGTGGTTTTCCTTCAGGCGGAACCAGCCGCTCTGTTGAAGCGTTTCAGTGAGACTCGCCGCAAACATCCCTTGACCGACAGGACCCACTCTTTAAGGGAGGCAATAGAACTTGAAAGGGTGCTTCTAGAACCGCTGGCGAGGGAGGCGGATCTGTTGATCGACACCACCTACACCAATGTCCACCAATTGCGGGAGTTGATCCACACCCGGGTGGACTCCAATGACAACCACCTGATGTCGCTGTTTTTCCAGTCTTTCGGTTTCAAGAATGGAATACCCTTGGATACCGATTTTTTGTTCGATGCCCGTTCCCTGCCCAATCCGCATTGGGAACCGGCATTGCGAAACAAGACAGGAAAGGATGCCGAGGTCGTCGATTTTTTGCGGCTAAGCTCGGATGTTTTAAGCTATTTGCAGGACCTCACCGTTTTTTTAGATAGCTGGATACCGAGATTCGACGCGGAAAACCGCAGCTATCTGACCATTTCCGTCGGCTGCACCGGCGGACAGCACCGTTCTGTCTATTTGATTGAAGAGCTAAGCAACCATTTTCGCGACTGTCATTACAATATCCTAGTTCGGCATCGGGACTTGTCTTAAAAAAACCGCTCCGAGGGGAGCGGTTTTTTAAACTTAAATCCGGCGGTTGGGTTGATTGTAGGTGCAACAAATAGGAAGATTCTTCAGCTATTCCGGCATGGACCGACGGAATTCAGATTGCATGAATCCCCAACGCCCCGCCGTCCATGGAGCCTAGCTTCCGGCGATCCATGCCGTAACGACGACGTTCTGGGTTTTGCTAAAACATCTTCCGAATCTGAACGGCCTAGATGCTAATACATCGCAAGGAGTCCTGTTTTGAATTTATGTACAGCATTTTTTCTTAACAAAGGGTAATAATAAAGGACGCTCGATCAAACCGTCTTAAAAGTTTACCCCAAGGAACACTGATCACAGAATGAATCAGCCAAAGCAATTTTGCTTTTCGGTAACGTTGCGCCGTTGCGTGAGACAAAAATCTACGCCTATTGAATGAAAATGCCGCATTGCGAGAAAGGCAAAAAAATATCTCACGCAACGACGCAACGTAAAAGCCGAAGCACGACGGAGTTTGCAACCCCGTCGCTTACGTTTTGGGTGATGCGGCATTTTTCAAACGGTGCGGACGGGATTGCAATCCCTTCCGGCATCCAACGCGTCTGTCAGAACTCGTAGAATTGAATGATGGCTGACAAATTGATAGACAACGATATTTTTTTCGAGGTAGCGACACAACTTGGATTCCGTGTTCGCGTGACTCACGCCTAAACGGTTTGGTTCGATAATCCACAAGCGGAATATATTTGCGAAGAAACTGGAGACGAGGTGGTTC
>Ga0208496_1000976_pt1 | contig 10360 bp, 7 predicted proteins | sample CryBogmetaGMA2M_FD_184552 | JGI IMG/M metagenome (GOLD analysis project Ga0208496, IMG submission 184552) | Freshwater microbial communities from Crystal Bog, Wisconsin, USA - MA2M (SPAdes) | ecosystem: Environmental > Aquatic > Freshwater > Lake | place: Crystal Bog, Wisconsin, USA | collected... | reverse complement strand
CCCTCCCCCCTCCCTGCCGCTTGGACCTGTGCAGGCGCTTGCCTCCTCCAAGTTTTGCAAGCTCGCCCAGCACACATCCTGCTGCACCCCTTGTGGTTCAATAATATTACACAGCGTGCCCCTGCTACTACTATGCTGTCACGCTGCATGTGGCCTCTCCAGGCCCGCAATGGATGGCTGGCCGGCTCGGCCTCTCAGGCCTCGCCGCTCTCTCTTCGCCCGCCGGCCATCCCGGCGCTCGGCTGCTCTGGACCCACGTCCTGGCTTCGCTTGCCTCGTCTCTACGATCGGCCGCCGCCGCCGCACTCCACAGCAGCTTTCCCTCTCAGGGTTCTGCTCAGCATCTTGCGATTCTTCCGCGCATATCAGTCCCCTACAGGCCCTCTCATCTCCAGGGCTGGGGATCCTTCCTCCTGCCTGTGTCACTGAAGGGTCCCGCAGGGTAGCCACTCTGGCTCCCCGCCCTTCGCATTCCAAGCTGGCTCCTGCAAAGCCCTTGAGGCACGCCTTCTACCAGGCTTCCCTCACGTTCTGCTGCCACCCAAGCTATCAGGCAGCACGCCTTTGCTCACACCAGCACTCACTGTTATCATTCTCGGTTTCACTGCAGCCAGTCTCCTACCATGGCTACCAATCCTCATTCAGCTGCCTTCACTTTGCCGTCCTCGACGGTCACGTATCCAACCGACATGGAAACCAGTGATACCACAGCTCGGGCAAGCGAGCATCACAGGCACTGGAGCAAGGAAAGGGGATCGACGCCGCCAGGTTTGGACGGGAAGTATGCACTGTATTTACCTATTGATTCATTTATTGAATCACCCGTCCTTGGCGACATTGGCATCCATAATGTCGCATGACAGACAACAAGTGCTGTCAGGGCAGCTATGGATGCCTTCATAGCTGCCCTCCTGGTCGGAGCGAGTTTGGGTTCGATTCCCAAAGGCGGATTTCATGCACAAAGGCATCCGCCTGATCCAAGACACGTCTAGGGGTGCAGGTTCGATTGGCCGCCACGGCGTCAAAGACAGAGTGGTGGATGTTGAACCTGTGGCCCGAGGTTACGTGGCTGGGGGGACTACCATCCGGGCGGGGCGCCAAGCCCCGCCTCCAGTCAAATGGATGGCCCTACAGTTTCAGCACCGAGAGGCTGACTTGGATCTACCGTCGTTGTCCCAATGGACTGCAGCAGCAGACGGTCGCCCCTGGATCATTGGTGTGGCGCCAGCCTTTGGTACCAGCGGGCAGCAGCAATCTGGATATTCATCGCATCGCGACGCTCTCCGTGCCGGCGCTCCCCTCCCCTGATGAGTGGTGTTCTCAGGGTCCCAGGGCAGCGCTAACATGGATGTGCGCTTTCTATGGCACCGTTACACAGCCAGGTCGAGCACGCTCGATTTCCCACGGAAACTCGAGCGCTCTGGTTGACGGTGGGGCCTAGCAGACCAGTCTCACTATTGGTCCAAAGATCTCGGATGGGCACGGACGTGTGGGCATCCCTCACACCCTCCTATCTTGCAGCGTCAGGGCCCGGCTCATGCAGCGATAGTGCGGTCACTCCCCTTCGCCTTGAGCCGCCGGAACCCGACGGGGCATCCCTCTGTCGGGAGCTGTGCGATGGACGCCTCCTCGACAACTACTCTGTTCACCCACAGACTCGCCTTGTCCATGGCCGTTGCAATGGTCCGGAGGTGGGATGTGGGATAGCGCTGGCACCCGTACTACCTGAGCGACTGGGGTTCGATGTCAGAGCATGCAGTATTGCTCCCTGTACCAGCTGGCTCGCAGGTCGCGTACAGGGCGTACTTCGCTGTCTCCCAACTGCAGTTACCGGCAATCGACGGGACCGGTTGGGCAGCGCCGCGTTGGTCTCCCCGCACCCAGGTGCAAGTGGTCCAAGATCCTCTGGGAGCAGGTTGGCGGGGAACGCGGGCATGATACACTCTGTAACCCAGAAACTCAGGGAATACGGGGGGGCGCTGGAGCGCTCCAATTCAACTCGGGACCTGGCACCGCCGTGCCATGGCGGCCCGGGTAGTTGGAGGCTGGTCCCTCACCTTGGCGGGGGGACTGGTGAGTAGCGGAGGCGACTCGGATCAGGCTGCGGACGTCGCGCCCGACCATCCGTAAGTCACCGGATCCAGTTTGCCGAACTTCGAGCATGGACAGTGCACGGGCCCTCTGCCGCCGCCTGCACTGGATATCAGGACGTGAGTCACAGTGTTGGTATCAAGTCTGTCAGGGGAAGCCTTAGTCCACTGAGCACTGAACCCATAGGGCGGACTTTCCTTGCTCGAACCTCCCGCGGCTTATTCCTGCGGGCCGGGGGGATACCGGCCGGACGTTAGTTCGGTCGTGAGCCACTGAGGGGCAGTGGATGTGGTGTGCCAGGCGTAGCCTGCTAGAGCAGCAACAAAATCCCAACATATTCAATATGGCAACCACAGCAGGTAAGCCGTTGAGGTCCCCGGGTAGGCAGCCACTCAGGCCCCCCGGGAGCACTCGGCGTCGTCAGTCACTGGACGGTCAGTCAATCAAGACCCCAGATGCAACTGAAGCAGTCGGCCCTTGGCAAGCGGTCACACGAATCCTCTTGGGCCAGACTTGATCCACGAGCCTAGCATAAGCGGTCGTCCTAGCCAATCGATCCCAGGCATGAGCAGGATCGCAGTCGCCGACGGGCAGTCACTCACGACTACAGTTCCAGGCAGTCAGTCACAACTCGGACATCCAGCACTGGCGATGCTTCGTGATCAATCAGCCCAGCCGGGAGATCTATTTTTGGAATCCACCCTTGCGACCCAATGGTCACGCTCACTGTTGGCTTCTCGACCTTCTGTGACCGGCGCTCTTCTCAGGCCGGGTGGCCCGGCTTTTTCTTAAACGCAAGAAACCAGGCGAAATTCCAGAAAATTTGGAAGAACCAAATCTCTTTGCTCTACCTCGTCTTCCTCCTCTTCTCGCCCCATCGGCTCTCCTTTTCGACGACTACGATCGACTTCTACTGTGTTCTGACTACGATCGATTTCTACTGTGTTCTCGCTGGCTACTTCGGATCTTTCACTTCCTGTTTCATCGTTTCGCTCGGGTATATTACGCCCGCTTCAAAGTGCTCGATTTGCAAGTGCAATAGCTTAATCACTAGGACGAGCTCGAAAGCATCAAAATTGTTCGGCAAACTATTGTTCCATTTGCAGGTTCCAAGTTTTTCGGCTTTACGATTGCAATCTGTCATTCACTGTCAGTGAACTATTGTTCTGATCTGGTGACAAAGCTCAGCATTAGGTCATCGTCGACGCTCGCCGTTATTAGTTGGCTAATTTTACTAGTTTACTGACGGTCATTTTCGGGCTCCTGCTCGCTCAACGAGTCTGCCCTAATCCCTCGGCAATTTGTTGTGCAGCTCGCTTTGTGACTTTGTCAGCTCTCTACAATTGTTCTGACTCCTCGGCAATTTGTTGTGCAGTTAGCCTTAACTCTGCATTCTCTTTGCTTCCTCGTCGTTTACTGTGGTATCCCTTTGTTAGTATCGATAATGCGACTTCGTGGACGACAAGCTCCTCTATCGAATGCAGGCGCTGGCCGCGGCCGTGGCGTTGGACGTGGCGGCACTGCTGCTCAGCAGCCACCACCCTCACCGCAAACTTTTGTTGACATGTGTACTGCTGAAAAACTCCCCCTGCCCACACCGAGGAGTCTTGACAGTTTCCTTAAAACCGCTGGCGTACCTATCCCACCTACTCCTGCAGATAAGAGGGAACGATGTGCTGCTGTCGTTTGGGCCAGGGCGTCATTGCAGTCCACACAAGACCCCGACGCATGGGCGACCCTCGATGCGAGCCTTGTCGCGAGTTTAATGGCGCTCTACCCTTTGCCGCCCCACCGCGGCAGTGATGCAGCTCCCTCTGACATGTGTCGACTTGCGGAAATGATTGATAGGTTTACCCCTAATGCGTTCCGTACAGCTGGTGCCCTTGACGGAGCCTCCGGCAGTGAGCCACCATCTTCACGGACTGCTGGCATTAACATTACTCGCCCTGACGGAGCGGTGACCTCTCTGGACGCTCACACACAACAACAGCCACAGCAGCAACCGCTGCAACCGCAGCAGCAGCAGCAGCAGCAGCAGCAGCAACAGCAACAGCAACAGCAACAGCAACAGCAACCGCAGCAGCATCAACAACAACAGCCAGCCGACTGTCTTCAATCAGCGGCCCGCAAGCGCAAGGCTGAATTCATGCCTTATGACTCCATGTATGCCATTGCTCCTGATGCAGTGTTCCGTGCTATTGACGCCGTTCCAAATGTCGATCCCGAAAAGAAGAATAAGTTACTCAAATCCTTGCGCAATGACGGCCTCGCTGGATACAACCTGCAACTTAATGCGCCTCTCACGCATCAAATTTCTTTGGTACACGACAAAGGAGCGCCGTTTAACTCGGCTGATCGGGGTCTGGCTCTCGCCATGGCCGCCCGCTCAGTACAACTCGATGAGTGCGGTGAGGTCACTTCTGATAATGAGGAGCAGTCTGCTGCCACTGATGAGTTCATTAGAGGAACATTCCGGGCTGAGTTCGACCAGATGCGCTTTAACAGCTACAATGAACTGTCTCAGACCCAGGCATCACTCTTGTGGAAGAGTGCCATCCGCATTTTTCGACAAAAGGTTCAAAGAGCGCGAGCATACGGTGTGGATGAGATTCTCCAAGCCTTTCGGCGCCAGCGTGCCGAGCTGACGACATACCAGGCGCAGGTGACTGATGCTATCCGGCGCAATACTGCAGTACTGCCCAAGCTCGACCGTGGCCTTGCCTGCAACAAGGAGCTTTTTACATTTTTTTACCCCTTTCTCGCTGAACATGTCCTGGGGATTGGTGTGATAGACAAAGCTGCTCTTACAGCTGAGGTGAACAGAGTCTTCGCTGCACTTCCAACGGCGCCGGTGGCGTCACTGACTTCACCCACAACTGCGTGGACACTCCCACTGCAGTACATCCCGCCGACGCCAAGTGCTCATGGCCCTCCTCCAGTACCTATCCCTGCGCCCCCGGCTGCTACACCTGGTGCTCACGCTTTGCCTCCTGTGCCACTGTTTGCAGCTGCAGGTCCTGGCGCCTTGAAAAGTCGCGGTCGGAGTCTCCCTAATATGGCTCTGCCACGCTCCTCTGGGTCTACTTCTATCTTTGTCGGAAAGCCGGTCTCCCAAGTGGTGGTGGGTACGGACATTGGGTTCCTCCTCCCCCCAGCGAGACGTCCTTGCTCGTGTCCAGTCTTTCTCAGCAACCCGGGAACAGAGCACAGGGTCTGGGAGTGCCCCCTCAAATACCATGCCCACTTTGGCTCTTGCCCAGGATGGACCGCTGCCGGCGCCCGTATTCCCACCGCATGGAACGCCGCAGGCACTGCTCTCACGCCTGCCACTCGAGCAGAGTGGCTTGCTTTCATCGCCAAGCACAATTTGCCCAAGGCAAACAATGCTCCTGGCGATGTGGCTTTCTGACTATCTCAGGCCTGGTCGGCTGACTGTCCCATCGTCCCGACCAACAGTGCAAGGGCTATTGTGACTGGTAGAGATCCAATAACCCCCTCACAAATTTCTCTCCAAAATTCTTTTCAAGTTGCTGCGATCGGTGGGGACCCAGCAACCAGTGTCTTCAATTCCCCGCCTTCTCAAGCCGCCGCGACGGTGGGCCCGGCGGCCCTCGAATTATCTCCCGCCTTTCCTTCAGCCCCTTTGGTGATGCATCGCCCAGGACAACTGTTTTCGCATGTTGCCCGTGTGTGGCCAGCCTTTGGTAACTTGCGCTCGGCTGCATCTGCAACCAAACAGGCTAGACTCCGCACTGCAATTGGAGCTCTTATCTCTGAGGCCCGGGTCATCTTTGGCTCTGCGCTTCTCTCTGCCCGCGGGATACAGGGTGTACCTATCTCTCCTTCCCGTGGCGCGGCCCCAATGATTCATGCCTGTGCGTGCTACATTCTCAGGGACGGCTTGCATCTTTTCGCCACACTTTGGTTTTGGTCTGCTGCACAGATCTCCCTTTTGGCGGCCCAATTATCCCTCTTGGTACAGCCCCACCCTTGGAGTTGCCCACCTATATCTCATCATGCGTTTATGTCTGACATTGTTGAATGGCACCAGCCTCCTCGAGAATACCCCGCCCTTTTTTGCGTTTTCTTTCATGCATTAGCTGCTGGATGCCCATGGGACATTGCACATGAATCTTTCAGAGCCCTCCCTGCTGGCAATTTTTCTGGGGACGGCAGAGTATTTGCTACTCCTGCTTTTCATGCCAATCCTGCCTGCGACCTTCACTGTTACCACTTGTGCAAGCCCGGAGACTCCCACGCGCTAACACTCTTTTTTGCATCTGGACGGCTGGTTGTTATCGCCTGCTCCCACTCCGTGCTTCCGCGACAGCATATTACCTCTCCACGGCTGATGGTGGTATCTCAGCGCCCTGGACGTGGTATGTTTCCGTCCCGCTTCATGCCTGATTATATTCGACTCAAGTGCGACAAAAACGGCTGGCCTATTCAGCCCTCCCGTTGGGTCACCTCTCTGGTAGAGGCGCGCAAAGAGTGGCACAGGCTCCTTGGCCCGTTGGACGCAGTCACAGCAGCAATTGTCGACGGGAAGCTGGTGATGCCAAAGCCAAAATTTCCTCTGCATGGTTCATGGCGTCCCAACCATCCGTCTTGGGAGCGAAATAAGGATGCCAAGCAGGCGCTGGGACCCAAGTTGGCATCTTGGATTGCTCAGGGCATTGTTGAAGTTGTGCCTCCATGGTGTCCTCCTCCACTTTTTGTTGAACCCTTGGGCGCCGTTGACAAGGCCACAGATCCATTTTGGCGCCTCATTCTCGATGCCCGCATTTCTAATGAGTACCATGACGAATGGGGTGTGTGGTACTTGTCTATCGCTGCTTTGGCAGCGCTGCTTGACGAGTGTGATATCCTCTTTGCTGAGGATCTGGAAGACGCTTACCATCTGTCTCTCTTTGCTGGTTGTACTGGGCAACTCCGCTGGGTCAAAATGCTTGTATTCGATAAAAACGGCTCCTTGGTCTGGGCAAGACGACTGGTCCTCGGCTGCGATCCCTCGACATGCTGGGGTTTCTGCGACAAGGCCATGTCAGGATTTTGTGTGGATGGTTTCCTGATGCGTTTTGCCGCCGCACATTTTGGTCAACGTAATGCAGGCTCTCCTCTCAATGCTTTCATGCGCACAGTACTCCGCTTCCTTGCTCAGCGAGATACCCACCCGAGCAAGAAGAGCCCATTCTCTCGCCGAGCTCAGGCCTCCCGTCTGGCTCCGCCTGCAGCAACAGTTGCCTCGATGCGCCCTGCTACTCCGTCGAACGTCGCGCCTTCCACTCGACGCGGGTTGGGGCCAGAAGCCATGCATAGTGCTGTGTGGGTCGATGATACTGTCTTCGTCACCAAGACTGGAAAACATCCTCCCTGTGCAGGTCTTGTTGGTGGATGTCCCGTCTGCGCATGTGCTCAACGTCGCGCGGCCAGAAATCAAGCATACTGGCACCGTCTGGCTGCCAAGCTGGGGCTGGGGCTCAGCGCCGAGAAGCGTCAACTGCCAGCTCAGCGAATCACCTATACTGGCTTGGTTGTTGACACTTTCCTGAAGACTTTGTCTATTCCAGGAGACAAGAAGCAGAAGCTTGCCGCTTTTCTAGAGTCTTTTTTCAATAGGCGTGAGGCATCTTTGACTGAACTTGCCTCTCTGCGTGGCCGAATTCAACACTATTCGGTTTGCCTGCCTTACACGCTGCCTTATGTTGCGTTTTTTTCCTCTATCATAGGCTCTGAGGACGATCCAGACTATGATATGATAATTTCCCTCCCTGCTGCCGTGAGCGACGCTGCCGTTTTTCTGCGAGGAGTCCTGGAAGAGCACGCTTTCTCAGGCGTTCCGCTGTGGCCCTTCGTGCCAAGCACGCTGTATGCTGCATTTCTCGCGGGCGAGACCGGCAGTGCTCGCATTGCCGTCATCACCTGGGACGCATCACAGTTTGGCTGGGGTATGGTTCTCCGCTGGTGGGACAATATTGATGGCAAGATTGTGGTCGGCACCCTTCCTGATATCCCTGATATGGCACACCAGGTCAGGCGAGAGACTCTTGCTGGCTGCTTGGCATTTGAGGCTGCTGAGAGCATTCTTGATCTGCGTGAAGCAACCGTCATCTTGCGCAACGACGCTGTCGGAGCCCTGACTGCTCTTCGCAAGGGAAGTTTCTCCTCCACGTATCTTCAACAATGCTCCATGCGAGCATGCCAACGACAGAAGGCCCTTCAATGCTCCCAGCTGTACCTCCATGCTCCTGGCCGTGTCCTGATTGATGAAGGAGTAGACGATGCCTCTCGCTCTTTGGCTCAAGAGGTCGCAGGCCCAGTGTCTGGCCCACTTTTGAGGGATCGTGTTTTTGCTGAGGCCGCTCGATGTGGCTGGCACATTACAGTGGATGCCTTTGCTTCGGCAGAAAATGCTCTTGTGCCCCGGTTTTTTGCCCGTTATGCTGAACCAAGGGCTGAAGCAGAAGATGCCTTCACAGTTGGCGACTGGGCTTGCTCCCTCTGTCCCGGCTGCCACAAGTGGCACAGAGAAGTCCTTTTTGCTTACCCTCCAGCCAAGCTCATTCCCCGCTTCATCGCCAAAGCTCGTGCTGACGGTGTTCGGGCCCTGGTTGTAGTTCCTCTGGCTGTGTCTGCCCCTTACTGGGCTCGGCTCCTCAGGGCCTCAGTGTCTCAGGACCCAAAGGGATACACGATAGTGCGGAAACTGCAGCAAGCAGACCCCAATACTGACGCGGCAGGCAACCTGGCCATTTTTCCCGTTGACTTTTGGGGAGAAAAGTCCCGTCTGCGTGGTGACTTATGCGTCCCCAGGTGCGGATTCGAGGCTGCTTTCCGGGGTCGTCCAGCGCTGGGCTCTCTCCAGGACCAGGCCGACCGTGCTCGCATCCTTTCTGAACTTCGCTCCAGGCTACGATCACACAATGTTTGACATGCAACGCCATGCGTTTCGGTCTGCTGTAATCATCGCTGTCGGCCCTTCCCTTACGCCATCCTTACAATGGACAAACAGCACCATTCCCACTGTGGCCAACGTTGAGCAGGCTCTGGGTACTGTCATCCGCCGCAGGTGCGCGGACTGGGAAGCAATTATTCGTGATCCTTCCTCTGCATCAGCACTTCAGGAGGCCAAGGGCAACTGGGAAGCAGTCCTCATCCACATTGCGAAAGGGGTCGCACCAACAATTGAGGCTATGTCGCAAGCATTTGAGACCCACATACTTCCTCTTGGGTCCGCGCACGGCACCCGCAAAAAGGCATGGCGGAATTGGCGCACCGTTCTTACCTGGGCAACTGCTCGGGACGCGCTCCACCGCATTTTGCCCATGGATCATCAGACTCTGCAAGCCATGGTATGGGAGTTCACTGCTATGGGTGGCTCTCGCGCAGTAATTCGATCCATCCTTGATGCAGTCATAGCTCGGCACCGCGACTCTGGTTTATCTTCCCCTCTCGCTGGACCCATGGAATACACACGCTTCACCAAGTGTATAGCTCGACTGCTCGGCACACAGCTTCCGCACAAATATCCCATCACGCGCGAGCACGTGGTGCGTCTCCTCCGCCTACAGCCAGCTAACCTGACGTCGTTCCGAAACAAGCTGGCTGCAGTGGTGATGACAGTGGGCTGCCAACGGCCTTCTGAAGCGGCAGCTGCGACTTCCTGCGACTGGTGGTTCGACGATGATTGGCAACAAGGAGCTGTCTCCTTCCAAGGTGGGGCGACCCTTAATTGTAGCATACGCAAACAAGACCAAGAGCGCAAAGGTCATCACATGCGTTTTGGACGCTCTGTAGACCCTCAGCTGGACCTGGTTTACCAGATGGGCCTTTTCATGGACTTAGCTGGCACCCGGCCCCGCGCTGGATGCACAAAGCGGGCTCGACCTCACGCCTTTTGCCCAGTTTGTCCTCCTCTGTTTCCCAAGCTCCAGAATGGCCCTTCTGGTACATCCCTTGTTCTGCACGCTCGCCCACAGCCCTCTCCAACCCTGGTCTCCGAAATGGTCACCAACGCTCTGCTTGAAATCGGCGTCAACACAGCTGGTTTTTCTGGCGTTTCTGCACGCATGGGCGGCCTTACTGTGGCCATTGAGGCAGGCGTTCCAGAGCACATCTTATGGATGCAGAGTGGACATGCTCAGGATCGTGCAGCACGCCGATATGTGCGCCTCACCAATCCTGACCGCCTCTACGATACCTGGCGGGCATTTTCTTTGTAGCGGGACCTCTCCCGCCGCCAATTTTTCACTGTGGAGCACTACCTGCC
>Ga0208496_1000975_pt1 | contig 10362 bp, 5 predicted proteins | sample CryBogmetaGMA2M_FD_184552 | JGI IMG/M metagenome (GOLD analysis project Ga0208496, IMG submission 184552) | Freshwater microbial communities from Crystal Bog, Wisconsin, USA - MA2M (SPAdes) | ecosystem: Environmental > Aquatic > Freshwater > Lake | place: Crystal Bog, Wisconsin, USA | collected... | reverse complement strand
ATCTTCTTTAAGACCGGACATGGATTTTCCCCATCTTGATGGACTTAGCTTATCACCAAACCACCCAAAACAAAGCTGTAATTAGGCTTCCTTAGTGTTTTCACTACCTTCAGCTTGAGGCGTCAGGATTGTTGGGTAAGAAACTGCCCAAGTACCAGGATAGTCACGGCTGTAATGGAGACCGCGACTCTCTCTGCGCATTAAGGCAGAGCGCACAATCAGTTCGGCGCACTCGAGCAAGTTACGCAATTCAATCAGGTCACGGGTTACCTTAAAGTTAGCGTAATACTCCTGCACTTCATATCTGAGTAATTTAATGCGATGTAGCGCACGCTCTAAGCGACGGTTCGTTCTGACGATTCCAACGTAGTTCCACATTAAAGAGCGCAATTCATCCCAGTTATGAGCGATCACCACCTGTTCATCAGCGTCTTCCACTTGACTTTCATCCCACAGCGGTAAGCTTGGCATAACTGGAGTCTTGAGCTCGGAGATGTCCTCAGCTGCAGCCTTGCCAATAACTACGCATTCCAATAATGAATTACTAGCTAAGCGATTAGCCCCATGCAGGCCGGTATAGGTTGCCTCACCAACCGCATAGAGTCCTGCTAAGTCAGTACGGCCCTTAAGATCAGTTACAACTCCACCACAGGTGTAGTGGGCTGCAGGCACCACCGGAATAGGCTCTTTAGTGATATCCAATCCAAGACTGAGGCAACGCGCATAAATCATAGGGAAATGCTCTTTTACGAAAGCTTCACCTAAGTGGGTTGCATCGAGATGCACGTAGTCCAAGCCATGCTTTTTCATTTCAAAGTCAATTGCCCGAGCAACGATATCGCGCGGAGCCAACTCTTTACGGTCATCATGGGCCTGCATAAAGCGAGTGCCATCAGGTAACTTTAAGATTCCACCCTCACCCCGCATGGCTTCAGTAATCAAGAAGGTACGATCACTGGGGTGATACAGGCAGGTTGGATGAAACTGAATAAACTCCATATTGCCAACACGGCAACCTGCGCGCCAGGCCATGGCAATGCCATCGCCTGTAGCGGTATCTGGGTTACTGGTATAGCGGTATACCTTACCTACACCACCGGTAGCAAGCACGACAGACTTTGCCTGAATGGTTTCTACGCGGTTATTTTTAATATCTAGGGCATAAACTCCATAACAACGATTGGGTTTAGTACGCTGCGTCTTTGCATCAAGATGTCGGTTGGTAATTAGATCAAGAGCGATCCAGTGCTCCAGGATTTGAATATTTTTATGCGCTCTGGCTTTATCCAACAACACTTCATGAATTGCTTTACCCGTTGCATCAGCCGCATGCGCAATTCGACGATGACTATGGCCACCTTCACGTGTTAAATGCAAACCCATCGGGCCAGTCTCATCAGCAGTAAATGGCACTCCCTGCTCTACCAACCATTTGATCGCATCGGCACTTTCTTCGGCGATGTAGCGCGCAGTAGCTTCTACTACCAGGCCAGCACCTGCATCAATAGTGTCAGCAACATGAGAATCAATGCTGTCATGTTCTTTATCAACTACACCGACTATACCGCCTTGCGCCCAGGCAGTAGCTGCTTCACCCAATCCCCGTTTGGCCATCAAAATCACTGGCTGAGATTGGGCCATATGTAGAGCTACGGTTAAGCCAGCAAGACCTGCCCCAATAATGAGTACCGGCAAGTCAGCCTGGGTTTGTGAAGGAGATGGTTTTGAACTGGCCATAGAAGGTTAATTCTACTGGGCATTTCAAATCTAGGGCTAAATACAAAAAGGCTCCAATGAGGAGCCTTTTTGCGATGACCAGTTCTAATACAACAAAGTCTTAGACGGAGATTGCTGCCTTATTGTGCTTAGGATTATTAGTACCATATCCCATCTCTTTGGCTGCTTGTCCACCTTTGGCAAGCTTGACTGCACAGTACTTAAATTCAGGTATCTTGCCAAATGGATCTAAGGCAGAGTTGGTAATGAGGTTTGCAGCAGCTTCATAGTAAGCAAATGGAATGAAGATTACGCCTCTTGGCGTACCGTCATCTCTACGCACATGTATACCAACTTCGCCACGACGAGATTGCACAGTAATGACATCACCAGCAGTGACACCCAGCTGAGTCATATCTTCACCATTCATTGAAACAGTCGCCATAGGTTCAATCGCATCAAGAACGGTAGCACGACGCGTCATACTGCCGGTATGCCAATGCTCTAACTGACGTCCAGTGATGAGAACAAATGGATATTCGCCATCTGGTCTTTCATTCGCAGGAATGATATCCGCTGGAACCAGTTTTACTTTGCCATCGATCGTTGGGAAATGATCATCGAACACAATTGGACGACCAGGGTCTTCTTCAGATAGGCATGGATAAGTCACGCTTGATTCTCTCTCTAGGCGCTCCCAGGTAATACCGTTAATTGCACCATGCATTGCTTGACGCATTTCATCGTAGACTTCCGCTACTCCATCATCAGGTCCTTGGTAATTCCAATTAAGACCCATGCGTTTAGCGATTTCTTGAATGATCCACAAGTCAGGCTTTGCTTCGCCGGGAGGATTAATCGCTTTTTTACCCATCTGCACCATACGATCGGTATTACTTGCAGTACCGACCTTTTCTGGCCAAGCGCTTGCCGGCAATACAACATCCGCTAAGAGTGCAGTTTCTGTCATAAAAATATCTTGCACCACTAAATGTTCTAAGGAAGCAAGTGCATGTCGAGCATGATTTAAATCGGGGTCACTCATCGCTGGATTTTCGCCCTCGATGTACATTCCCCGAATCTTGTCTGGATCAGTATCAGGGGCAGTAATCTTATGCATGATTTCTACCACGGTATAGCCAGGCTTTTTATCTAACTTACTATCCCAGAATTTTTCAAACCAATGATGCGCAGCATCATGATCTACCCGCTGATAATTTGGGAACATCATCGGTATCAAACCAGCATCGCTGGCGCCTTGCACGTTATTTTGACCACGCAATGGATGTAAACCAGATCCGGGTTTACCAATTTGACCTGTGATACTGACCAACGCAATTAAGCAGCGCGCATTATCAGTTCCATGTACGTGTTGACTAACACCCATTCCCCACAAAACCATTGCCGACTTGGTAGTCGCAAACTCTCTAGCCACTTCACGCAACGTCTCGGCTGGAATCCCGCAGATTGGAGCCATCGCTTCAGGACTATATCCTTTGATATTTTCTTTTAAAGCTTCAAAGTTATTGGCGCGATTTTTAATGAACTCTTGATCTGCTAAACCCTCTTCAATGATCGTATAGATCATGGCGTTGAGCATAGCTACATCGGTATCAGGCTTGAACTGCATCGTACGCCAAGCATGTTTGCTGATCTCAGTCATACGCGGATCACACAACACAATTTTGGCACCGCGTTTAGCGGCATTCTTGAACCAAGTAGCAGCTACCGGGTGATTTGCGGTTGGATTGGAGCCAATTAAGAAAATCATGCTGGAGTGCTCAACATCATTGACTTGATTGCTAACCGCACCAGAGCCTACCCCCTCAAGCAATGCAGCCACAGAAGATGCATGACAAAGACGGGTGCAATGGTCAACGTTGTTATTACCAAAACCAACACGTACTAATTTTTGAAATAGGTAAGCCTCTTCATTGCTTCCCTTTGCAGAACCAAAGCCTGCCAATACTTTCAAGCCATGTTTATCTTTGAGTTTTTTAAGACCACCGCCAGCCACTTCTAATGCTTCTTCCCAAGTTGCTTCGCGGAAAATACTGGACCAATCCTGAGGATTTTGGGTTGCAGTCTCATTCTTAGGAACGCCGGGCTTTCGAATTAAGGGCTTGGTTAAGCGCTGTGGGTTATGAATGTAATCCATACCAAAACGGCCTTTGACGCAGAGGCGATTATGGTTGGCAGGCCCATCACGACCATCAACACTCACAATCTTTTCATCTTTTACGTTGTAAGTAATTTGGCAACCCACTCCACAGAATGGGCAAACAGAATCTACTTTGCGATCAACCGTTTGAGAACCAATTAAACCTTTAGGCATCAAGGCGCCGGTTGGGCAGGCTTGCACACACTCTCCGCATGCTACGCAGGTGCTATCACCCATGGGGTCATTGAGATCAAAAACAATTTCACTATGAGCACCACGCATAGCGTAGCCGATGACATCATTCACCTGCTCTTCACGACAGGCGCGTACACAACGGTTGCACTGAATACAGGCATCTAGGTTCACTGCCATCGCTGGATGGGATACATCGTTAGCAACCTTATCGCGCCTAATTGCTTTTAACTGGGGGCGTACTGTGACATCCATGCGTGTCGCCCAGGTACTAAGCTCACCATGTTGATTTTGTTGCTCTTCTGCCTTGCTATCACCCACCCACTTAAAGCCCTCATCAGGCATGTCAGAGAGCAGCATCTCGAGTACTAATTTTTGGCTCTTTACAGCACGCTCACTATTGGCCTTCACTTCCATACCAGGAGTAGCGCTTCTACAGCAGCTAGGGGCTAAAGTACGCTCGCCATTGATTTCAACAACGCAAGCACGGCAATTACCATCTGGACGATAACCATCTTTAAAGCACAAATGGGGAATATCAATTCCGTGGCGCTTAGCAGCCTTCAGAATGGTTTCACCTTCATAGGAAACAATCGTCTTGCCGTCTAGCTTGAACTCGACGGTTGGTAATTCGAGTTCTTTAGGATTGGTTGGTGCGTTCATATTTATCTCGTCTTTCCCTATTCTCTTTATGCAACTTCGCTCGGGAAATATTTTGCAATACAGCGAATTGGATTGGGTGCCGCCTGACCAAGGCCACAAATAGATGCATCTACCATCACGGTTGCTAAATCTTCTAAGGTATCTTGATCCCAGGATTCAGCCTGCATCAACTTAGCAGCCTTACCAGTACCTACTCGGCATGGGGTACATTGGCCGCAACTTTCGTGTTCGAAAAAATGCATGACATTGAGTGCCATATCACGGGCTTTATCTTTATCACTAAAGACCATCACCGCTGCAGATCCAATAAAGCAACCATACGGTTGCAAGGTATCAAAATCCAAAGGAATATCATTCATAGTAGCTGGCAAGATGCCGCCTGAAGCACCACCTGGCAAATAACCATAGAACTGATGACCATCTTGCATACCGCCGCAATATTCATCAATCAACTCTTGAATCGTGATGCCCGCTGGTGCCAACTTCACACCCGGCTTTTTGACGCGCCCGCTGACGCTAAAGCTACGCAAGCCTTTGCGGTCGTGTCTACCAAAAGAACTAAACCACTCTGGTCCACGCTGAACAATATCGCGCACCCAATAGAGGGTCTCAAAGTTATGTTCAAGGGTTGGTCGCCCAAATAAACCAACCTGTGCAATATATGGAGGACGCATGCGCGGCTCACCGCGCTTACCTTCAATACTTTCAATCATGGCAGACTCTTCACCACAAATGTAGGCACCAGCGCCACGGCGCAGTTCAATCGTAGGTAATTGAAATGGGGGGTTTGCTTTAAGCTTGGCTAACTCACGCTCTAAGAGCTCACGGCAACCATGATATTCATCACGCAAGTAGATATAGCAAGCATCAATCCCTACAACCTTGGCTGCAATTAACAAGCCTTCTAGGAAGCGATGCGGGTCACGCTCTAAGTAGGTACGGTCTTTGAATGTGCCAGGCTCACCTTCGTCAATATTGACGGCCATGAGTTTTGGCGCAACCTGATCTTTGACGATACGCCACTTACGACCCGCCGGAAAACCTGCTCCACCCAATCCACGCAAGCCAGAGCTTTCCATTGCTTTAATGATGTTCTCTGCGTCACGCTTACCTTCATGAATGTCTTTTGCTAAGGCATATCCACCTTTAGCAAGATAAGTTTCATAACCAACATAGTCAGGAGAGACTGTTTGGTTTGGTCCTTGCGGTGAAACGCCCTGCTCTGCTAATGCTGCAGGATCAAAAAGGGCATCATCCTGAGCCATGGGCTGCGTCGTCAAACCATTTTTCACTGCCGCCGCTACCTTATCAGTAGTAGCAAAAAGGACTGGGTACTGATGTACCACGGCAACAGGAGCCTGTTCACAGCGGCCAACACATGGCGCTGCAATTACTTTGACATTTGGATTACCCAGAATTGCTGGCAACTTTGCCAATAGATTTTGCGCACCCGCTAATTCGCAAGCGATACCATCACAAACGCGAATAGTAATATCTGCAACAGGATCATTGCCACGTACTACTTCGAAATGGTGATAGAAAGTAGCCACTTCATATACTTCAGCCATCGGCAAATTCATTTCTTTTGCCAGCGCGACTAAATGACGATCATGCAAAGCACGATACTCATCATTGAGTTTGTGAAGATTTTCAATTAATAAGTCACGACGGTGTGGTGCATTACCAATCAGCTGTCGCACTTGTGCTAAAGAAGCATCGTCAGCCTGACGACCTTTCAGTTTGCTTTTACGGCGAATGGTCTCCCTTAAATCATCTGCAGTCGCAACGGCAACTGCTTTGACTTCTCCGGAAGGCTTTGGGTGATTCATAGTTTCTAGTCTCTAATTTTTATACTGGTATTGCTCTTGTGCGAATCAGCATTCCATAGTTAGGCGAGACTGAACTGGCCCTGCTATAGATGCAAATAATCGCTTGATTTTGGGTTATTTCACCCCCTAAGTCCTTGACGGCGCTCAAGGGATTGAATTAAGGGTTTACCCTATTATATTAATGAAGGGGAAGGTCTATCGCCCGGCGGATTCGAGTAATCCAGCTTACGCTCGTATAGCCTGGACTTGTAGCAGTCTTCATAGCCTTTGCTACCAATCTGCCAACCGATTGAGGTGCAATCGTCTTGGGCAGCAGACTCAATAGAGCCACAGCCGGCAAGGGTAAGAACCGAAAAAGCCACCAGGGAAAGGATGAGTCGTAATTTTGTTGAATTCATAACTCAAGTCTACTTGATTCTCAATTTAGGGGACACAAACGCCTGCAACGGAATAGCTCTGAAGATAGCTTAAAACTAGGCCAATTTAGGCGCCGGTGGAAAACCTGCTTTTTGCGCCCACATATTGTTAAAGACATGAATAATGGGTTTCTCGTAGACACCGGCTTTAGTAAAAGGCTCATCTTGAAGCCAAGCATCCAAATCTGCCCTACTGGGAAAATCCATTGCTAACAAACTGCCAACGGTTGTTTTTCCATCTTCAGAAGTCAGTGGCCCAGCAAAAGCCATGCGCTCAGATAATTTCGCAAGATAAGCGCGATGCTCCGGTCGCACTTGAATCCGCAAGTCAGCGGTGCCAGGGCGGTCCATTAATAAGATTGCAAAAATCATATTCTCTCCATGTTTTAAGATTTATTGAGATCCTGCCTTCAGAGTATTCAAGATGGAGATGAGCGGGACGGGCTCAAGTCTCTCAGCCCACTTATAGGGGTTGCTATAGGTCGTAACGATACAAAAGGAAACCCAGATGCTGCAACAAAAAAGAACTAATGAGGTAATTGCAGTCTTTTGATTATGCCTATGAACTGCGGCCACACTTAAAGCCGAAAGAAATGCGAGCGCAATTGCTAAAAACCACTTGGTGTTTACGTTTGATAAATACCCAAAAGATAGTCTTTGCTCGCGCGCCTTACGAAGATCATCAATTGCTTTAATGTATGCGGTGCTAGTAACAGCATCGACACAGGCGGCTTTTGCGGCGCCCTGTTTATAACATGCTGCGCTAGCATTCCAAATGATTAATTCTATATTATCAAGTGCTAATTTTGTCTTTGCATTATCTGACATATTGCCGTTATTGCCCCACTCCTCATTTAATACTGTTTCTAAATACAACTGAATATGGTGATTAGAACCCTTCTGGTGTTCAGGGAGCTGCAGGGGGATAGCAATCAAGCGTGAGATCGAGGAGGCTTCGTTGATAAGTGCAGTTCTTGCATGCGCAAAGTTTTGCCATGCATCCGATGACATGAAACCCATTAAGAATGCAAACATAATGGCTGGTAAAGCCAAAAAAGGAGGTACTAAGGGGCTATTAACAAGGTGATCAAATAATGTTGTTTTAAACACCAGGAGGTAAGAAACAGCACCAATGCCAAGGCTCCAGAAAAATGTAACGATGATCGGCGCCCAGACCCCGTCAAAATATTCATAAATCATAAGGCCCCCTGGCTATAGAATTATTAAAATGGCCATCTACTACGGCAGTATCCAATAATCTCAGAATAGGCGCAAAAGAAAAAACCACCCGAAGGTGGTTTCGATACTACTTGGCGGAAGAGGCGGGATTCGAACCCGCGGTAGGCTATTAACCTACGCACGCTTTCCAGGCGTGTGACTTAAACCGCTCATCCACCCTTCCGGAACTGATAATTATACGTTTTCCGAAAGGGATTTCCGCAGAATGGCTTAAAGAGCCTCTTTGAGTTGATCCAAAATCGCTGGATTCTCAAGGGTAGAGGTATCTTGAGTAACTTCCTCGCCTTTAGCAATCACGCGCAAGAGACGGCGCATGATCTTACCTGAACGCGTCTTTGGTAAGTTATCGCCAAAGCGCACATCTTTTGGCTTAGCGATGGGTCCAATTTCTTTACCAACCCAGTTACGCAATTCAGTCGCGATCTTTTTAGCTTCATCTCCAGTAGGTCGGCCGCCTTTAAGCACAACAAACACACAAATTGCTTCGCCTGTAAGTTCATCTGGACGCCCAACAACTGCTGCCTCAGCAACTAATGGATTAGCCACTAAGCAAGATTCGATTTCCATAGTTCCCATGCGGTGACCAGAAACGTTCAAGACGTCATCGATGCGACCCGTAATCGTGAAGTAGCCAGTATCTTTATTACGGATTGCGCCGTCACCAGCCAGATACAAAGTACCACCTAATTCTTCTGGGAAATAAGACTTCACAAAACGATCTGGATCACCCCAAATATTGCGAATCATAGAAGGCCAAGGTCGCTTCACTACCAATATACCGCCTTGACCATTTGGCACATCGTGACCAACTTCATCCACAATCGCCGCCTGAATACCTGGCAATGGCAATGTGCATGAGCCTGGAATCATTGGAGTTGCACCAGGCAATGGTGAAATCATATGACCGCCAGTTTCGGTTTGCCAGAAAGTATCTGCGACTGGGCAGCGTGAGCCACCTACATTTTCGTAGTACCACATCCATGCTTCTGGATTGATTGGTTCGCCTACTGATCCCAAAAGACGGAGTGAGGATAAGTCATAACTCTTTGGATGCACCGCTTCATCATTGCTGGATGCTTTGATCAAGGAACGAATCGCTGTTGGTGCGGTATAGAAAATTGTTGCTTTGTGTTTTTGGATCATGTCCCAGAAACGACCGGCATTCGGGTAAGTTGGGACACCTTCAAACACAATCTCGGTCGCGCCTACTGCGAGCGGTCCATAAGTAATATAGGAGTGGCCGGTTACCCAACCAATGTCGGCTGTACACCAAAACACGTCATTGGGCTTGATATCAAAGGTCCACTTCATAGTGAGAATAGCCCACAAGAGGTAGCCACCAGTAGAGTGCTGTACGCCTTTTGGCTTACCGGTTGAGCCTGATGTGTAAAGAATAAATAAAGGATGTTCCGCACTAACCCACTCTGGCTCACAGGTAGTAGATTCATTTGCAGAAACTTCATCCATCCAAACATCGCGACCAGCAACCATTGGAATCTCAGTACCAGTGCGCTTATTCACGATGACGTTCTTGACCTTCTCGCAATCACCCAAGGCCAGCGCCTCATCCAAGATGGCTTTAAGCGGTAAGGACTTGCCTCCGCGGAATTGGCCATCAGAAGTAATGACTGCAACTGCACCAACGTCAACAATCCGTTCTTGCAAAGCCTTTGCAGAAAAACCACCGAATACTACAGAGTGAATCGCACCGATACGGGCACATGCTTGCATCGCTACGATACCGTCGATTGTCATAGCCATATAGATAATGACGCGGTCACCAGACTTGATGCCCATTTTGCGCATTGCGTTTGCAAACTGGTTAACGCGATCAAGCAGCTCTTTATAAGTAACTTTAGTCACTGAGCCGTCATCGGCCTCAAAAATAATAGCCGTCTTATCACCCAAGCCATTTTCGACTTGACGATCTAAACAGTTATAAGAAGCATTCGTTGTCCCATCTTCAAACCATTTATAGAAAGGCGCTTTAGATTCGTCCAAAACTTTGGTGAATGGCTTTTTCCAGTAAAGATTTTCTTTAGCAAGACGACCCCAAAAACCGTCATAGTCATTATTAGCCTCAGCGCATAACTTGTTATAAGCTTCCATTCCTGGAATAGCAGCACCCTTTACAAAGTCTGCTGGT
>Ga0208496_1000968_pt1 | contig 10404 bp, 13 predicted proteins | sample CryBogmetaGMA2M_FD_184552 | JGI IMG/M metagenome (GOLD analysis project Ga0208496, IMG submission 184552) | Freshwater microbial communities from Crystal Bog, Wisconsin, USA - MA2M (SPAdes) | ecosystem: Environmental > Aquatic > Freshwater > Lake | place: Crystal Bog, Wisconsin, USA | collected... | reverse complement strand
CATGTATGATAGCTTGAATGACTCCTCTACATGAGAGCTATCAGGGGATATAAGTATCTCGGCGTAACTCGATGTTACGCTGAAGGTATGACCCAAAAATACGGGACGAGGTAGTACCAAAAACGTGTTTTTGTTTTTTTGTATCCACTCAAGACAGATTACTTCGCTAGCGTCAGTATAGTTAAGTGGGGTGACGGTGGCGCGAAGGCTTCCGAGTACTTGCCAATTAGTAATCTAACTACTGCAAAAGAAATAGCTGAAACAAATTTTCTTGACTTTTTAATTTTTCCTATAAAATAGCAACCACTTAGCGAGTGGCCCCGTCACTACATAGCAATATAGCAACTATCTTAGCCAATGCCCCGTCACTACATAGCGATAGCAACACACTTAACATATGGCCCCGTCACTACATGCTTGCTATAGCAACCGTCTTAGCCAATGCCCCGTCACTACCAACCCAATAAGCTATTGACCCCGTCACTACATACCTGGTATAGCAACTAACTTGGCCAACAGCAGCTATGACCACTCTATAGAGAGGGATTGTAAACTAATTCTCCATTTACAATCACCTGTACCGGACCATTGGACGATTGTGGTGGGTAATGTGTAGATGACGGCGGCGGCGAGTAGTGTGCAGGAGCATTACTGGAGCCCAAGCCTCCTCCTCCGACCGTCACGTGCACTTGGTGAGGCCTCGAACCCGGAGTGGCTGGTTGTTGCTGCTGATGCAAAACGTGGTACGGCTGCTGTACTACTAGTGGATTGGAATGGTTCGAATTCTGAGGTAGAGGAATCGAATATGGTAAGGAATAAAGGTAAGGCTGCTGCTGTCCATGAGACGGGTAAATGTACTGAATCGGTACCACAGGAGTCTGGTTTGGTAATCCCCCAGAAGGTTGCGGTGCCTAAAGCAAAATTAACAGCAAATAGCAACTAGACGATCAATAACGTAGAACTAGTGCCCGTGGAGAGGCTAAGCGAGAAACGACAATCACGTTCAACAGACATCCGAACAACTAATAGGTTAAGTAGACTGAGGCAGAGAGCAAGTAATATAGAGATTCTCGAACGATGTTACTCAAATATTTATACATACCGAGAGGATAGGGATATGAAGCTGTTGGGGGTACTGCTGGTGAAGGTGCTCAGTTGGTGTAGCTTCTGGCTTTTGGGACTTGAATTGTCCTATCAGGAGTTGCTGTAGGAGAAGCGTCTGATTTTCAGACTGCTTCTGGGTAAACAGGAGGTGGTTCTCTTGCTGCTTTAGCATCGCAGTTACCCAGAGGTCCCGAAATTGGGACTCTTCTGCTCCAGTATTGCCTGACTTCTGGGAACCTAAGGTGGAGAATGTTTTATACTGCTTCTCCACAATTTTGTTGTGTAGCTCCAGGTCCCGATCCAACTCGGTAAGTGCAGCAGACAGGTCCGGCTTCACACGTCTACCAAGGAGGGAGGAAAGCAATGCAGCACAAGGAAACGTGAATAAAATTCTAGGGAGTGAAGCTTATGTACACTTACTTGAATAGACCTCCTTCCTCGTCAGAGCTATGAGTACAGATGTCATTCTCCAGTTGGGGGGCTTTATCCACCTCGGATCGAGGGACAGGTCGTTTTTGCTGACGAGCAGGGACAGTGGAAACGGATCTAGTTGGTTTGATTTCTTCAACGGCTGACGAGCTGGAGGACCCTGATTCATCCTCCGATGTTTCGTTCCCATTAGAAGGCTTAGGAGTATTTCTTGTAAATCTTGTTGCAGCTGAACGCGCGCTTGGTGCCCTTATACCCACGGTAGGAGTCTTGCGCTGCGTAGGAGGCGCACTAACCCTCTTTGGCTTAGTTTTGATGTTAATGATTTTGTTCCTCCCGCTTTCCGCATACCCCAAACCAGACGGAGGCGGAGAGGGTGCTTTGGTTTCCTGACTTTTTCTTACAGATCTAGATGCTCTGGTTACTCTGGTACTTGAGGTATTCACGTCAGGAATTGGAACGGAACTCGGGTTTAAGTCCCCAAAGACTATTTGCGGTACAACATAATCATCCGCCGAACCCGGTCCATATCTTTACAACCAAATATTATTCAAGTGAAATTGAAGCTTAGCAATTGGAATGTAACATAGCTACCTTCTCTCATGTCGCACAGGATCAAACACTGGATTCAATGCATCGGCCTCACGATGCTTCAGGTAGCATTTCTTAACCACCTCTAAATTGAAAGGAATTGAGGTGTCACAGTAGTATTGAATTTTACCCGAATTAGGATATTTAATGAAAGAGGTCCAGCATTCAATTTCCTTGCTTTCCATAGAATATACGATATATCTCTGTTTCCCACAGTTCCCAAAATAAGAGGAACACAGCACATAGCTTAGAATCTCCTCCTGGGAGGTTGTAGTTCGAAGCCCGCAAAACCCAATTACAAGAGAGTCGTCAGGTCCTAGCAGGCACAATGTGTTAGTAAATGCGAAGGGCAAAAAAATAATTATAATACTTCTGTAGTTATTGAGCACAGTTGCGTGGAACTCGTCCACATACGCATGAAATTCAATAGTCAAATATCTCTGAACGTTTTGATCGGCAAAAAATTCCCTGCAATAGTAATGTCTCAGCGCTGTGTGTGAGGCCTTGGGGTTGTGCTTTCCATAATTTTTCCCTTTGACATTGGTAAACTTTTTTGCTGATAAATCAGAGTGTTAGATGAAGAGTGTTTATAAGGCCAAACAGTAATAGTTAACGCACAGGAGATTAAAGTAAATATTAGGTTTCCACCATTGCAGCCAGGAGTAGGAACCGTGACCTCATACTGCGCAGACTTAAAGGCGACAATGTACGCCTTGTTGCGCTTTGCCAGCAATGCAATTATGTCCTCCTCCTCTGACGCCGACGGTTCTACCTCTACATCGATCGCATAGTCCGGATTTTCCTCAGGAGAGTTCCCCTCTTCCTCAGGAGAGTTCCCCTCCCGAAGGGCCTGGGTTCCAGAGAGGTCCTCTTGCTGTTCTGGTACTTCATGGACACTTGAAATCGGGGAGCGATCCGCTTCCGGTGGAACGAGCGAATGCCCGTTCGCAGATAATAGCTTGTCATCGGTGACTGGCAAAGACTGGTCGTCCGTAGTTGGATGAGGCGACGGTACAGTGTTGGCGACTAGTAACAAAGACTCCTCTAGATCAAAGGACTTTTCTGCATCTCTTTGCAAAGTGGGGGTTTCGATAAATGCATCGCGAGACACTACTGTGGGCGTAGAAAGATCATCCTCTGGAAGAATCGCTGCGATCATCCTAGGACTTGTTGACAGTTTCTTTCTGGTTATTGCCGTCGAAGCCACCTGTCCTATAGCAGCAAGTAAGTAACAGTAAGTATATGCAAACAAAAAAACTCAATAGTCTTTAAGAAAAGACTTTAGTACTACAATCAATAGAACTTGACTTATTTGAAAGAAGACGTACGTGATGCGCTTGGCACTCGACATTCCTGGCTCTTAGTGGGTTGCTTTTGATTTCGGTTCCTATTTTCCACACAACTTCTGCATTCCCCAAACTGTCTACCGTGGATATCATCAGGTTCTAATCGCTTGATTATGCAGCTCGTACACATCTCAAAGAAACTGGCGGCATTGGAAGATGGCTGCCTCAGAGGGGCGCAGTGTCTGCAAACTACGCCTGGTGCCAAAATGGAAAGACAATTTATAAAGTATTCAGATTATTTATTAGTGAGTAAGAGGATTAGTTTAGCTGAAACTTAAGCGATAGTTCGAACAGATGCCTCCACTTACTGCTTGGGTTCAGAAAGCCCTCTTCGCCGATACAGATCCCACAAACCTTGGCTGCACACAACGAACAAGAGTGCGTGGACTTACTTATGTCCAAATCTGGTAAAGCCTGACATTTCTCCGCAGGGTGGCACATGCACGATATCTTGCTTTCTGAGCTCATAGCGCCTTGCAGATGCTTATTTTATATGAAATATTTTTTGAATTCAAAGATTTGAAATTATATGTGACGGTGGCAATTTTTTTGAATTTTGCGAATATCCGGGAGGAACACCAGCCTTTTTGCTTCAAGCTATGTACCACTGACTAAGATAAGCATTTCTCACTCAATTGATATATAGACCAAAACTAAATACATCCTACAAAAAATAATATAGTCACAAAATTGTTGATGTAGCCAATATTTTTAAATTTAAGTCAAAATCCTGATCCTAGAACACTTTGTTGTCAAAAATCTCATTACTGGCATGTGAAATCTTGGCGGGTCAACAGAATACGCAAGCATTGTGGGGAAAAAGCTTCAATGGAGCTCAAAATTAGGAGGCAAATTTTTTCAACTTAGTCAACCGCCACAACTTTACTAGTGTGCGTGTGTATCACTTTGAGCGGATTTTTCACAAAATCAATAGGACGAGCGCGCAGTTAATGATTATCTCTCGGAAATAATTAGAAACATGTATATTAAATGCAATCATGCATAGCTTGAAGTTAATCATTTGTTTGAAAATGCGGGGTAAGTATATTATGGTGAAAGAGTTCATTACTAGTGTACGTGCCTCACTTTGAGCGGATTTTTCACAAAATCAGTTGGGCAAGCGCGCAGTTAGTGATTATCTCTTGGAAACATCTAGTAATATATATTTTAAATGCAATCATGAATAGCTTGAAGCTGACATCTGGTTGGAACACGCATAATAAATCAATTTCAAGATTTATTTTCCCAAACTAGTGCACGTACGATTAAATGGTCGCGGAATAAGTAATTTTTAGTTAAATTTATATCATCGCCTATCGGCTAAAAAGAAGTAAAATTTTCACGTCATATTTGAACGAATAATAATATTTAACATTTTTAACAGGATAGAATCATGCTGCGAGCTGCCAACGCATCGCTTGAGATGAGATATAGAAATCAGATTTTTGCTGATTGCTGCAAAAGGAATTGTTTGCCAGTATTAGACAGCGAGGGAAAGTATGATTTGGATAAGACGAGTCGCATACTACAATTATGTGAAGCTCAGATAAGAGATATCGCCAATTCTAAAGTGGAGCGGTTATCTTGGTGGATGCAGAAACTCAACTCATGCTACATGTCCGTAGGACCTCAAGGTCGGCAAGAATTTGAGTATCATATTGGTGGGATTAATCCTAAGGATGAATTAAGAGTTTCCAACGTTTGCCAAAAGACCTTCATCCGCTGCTATCGAACAACTGCAGATAAATTATTGACTTACCAGAAAAAATTTAAGGAGAGAAAAATATTTTCTGGGAAGCTAGATTTCAATGGCGTGCCACTAGAACCTCCTCCAAATCCTGATCGCGTGGAGTGCTCTGGGAATGGCAATGGGCGGCTCAAACCTTTGAACAATATTCACGAAGCTAAATCTTTGGTTATCGACGAATATGGGCTCGATTCATCTAGTATAGAGACGGTATGATATTGGAAGGAATTTTATTTTGTGTTAACAAAGATTAGTAACGACGCTCCTGAACTCTATTCATGATTTTAGCTTCAGGCAATGGTGATTCCTGACACAGTGGAGGCGTTGCATTGCTGGACTTGGATGAAAGAATACTTCAGCTTAACAGGTAAGAGGCATTATGCAATTGAAATTCCTCAAAGGTAAGAGTACTATATATTTATTAGGGGAACCTATGCCAAATAGTGCTGGAGAAATACACTTAGGCGATCATTACAACCACTATTCGGTATATCAAGATTATGTAAGAGATTTAGAGGAGCAAAATGCTCTTGGTAATAATCCTTCAAGAGTTCTTTGTCGTGGGCAATTTACTAATCTTTGGAACGCGCTTTACCCCTTTGTTAAAGTAAGAAAGTTTAAGCTTGTATCCGGGCATTGTAGCATGTGCGCGTTACTTAGTGAGATTCGCAGTAATGCTACAGCATCAGGGAAAAAAGAGGTTAAGGAGAAAGTCAATGAGTTAATTCTGCTGCATCGCAGCTTTTATATGAAGGAGCGGCAACTTTATTACGAACGCCGGTAAGACGTTTCCGCTATATGCTACAATACTCAGTATACAATATTTTGCCAAGTTAGTGTTTTTGCAGAATCACTTGAAAGGAAGAGGATCTCATTCTAGGCTACATTTTTAATAACTTGTTTTTCTGTCGTGTCCATATTTTAGGCGCTTAGCTCGTGAAAATCCAAAGGAATATATGAGCATTATTACCGACGGGATGGCTCAAGTACATTGCGAGCTACCATGGCAGGCGAACTTGATGGCCTTTCCTGAGAAACTCACCCAGCACTTTCAGGGTGTGCTCGAGCATGGTCGGAAAGTAAGCATTTTTAGAACTTTCGAAAACGTTGGTACCGGGAGCAACTTAGCCGTTCATAGCATACTGCGCGTGCTTGAAAATAGGTATGTATCCAGTCCCCATCCTAGTAGTGCCCTTTTGTCTGTCTCTATATTTTTCTTTAGATGGATACAGGATGGAGGCAAACTCCCGGATACAATATTCATTCAAATAGATGGCGGAGGGGAGAACACTGCGAAAATAACACTCGCTATGTGCGAATTTTTGGTTGCCAAAGGCTTGACGAAGAAAATCATCCTGAGCAGACTTCCCGTAGGTAACCATCGTTGTCCTGAAGTCTTGCGCACCAATGTTTCGCTGCATATTCATGTGCGTAGTCCATTTAATTGTTTTAACATATTTCAATATGTGGTTCGACTTGCACACAACTGTGTGTACGATTTCTTTTGTTCGTGCCCTGTTCGTGCCTTAGGGCATACTCACGAAGACATCGATGCGATCTTCGCTCACATATGGAAGAAAATTCAAGGAAAGCACTGTTTGACTCCGCAGGCGTACAGGCGACTTGTAGAAGAGGCCCTAACAGCTGCGGGGAGAGCGGAGAAAGAATCTCAAGTATACGATCTTTTTGCTATCCCGGACTATGCCAAGTACTTTACGCCGATGCTTGGTAGGTTAGATTAAGTGATCGATTAAGCAGAACAATAATATCAAAATTAATATATGCTTTTTACCATTAGATGGGAAATTCTCCAGGTATTCCAAGATGGAATATACGCAACACCAGTTTAGCTTTGAAAAGGCTGAGGAGGGGGTAAGCTACACCATAAGTATTCATCTCACCAGCTTAGTGTTAAGAGTAGGTTTGCTCAAAATATCCTCTTGGCGTGAAAGTTCAATACAGAAGATATGCACAAGATGAAGCTGTCGAATTAAGACGAATTCTGAATGGCGTTGACATGGAAAAGCTAGTTCCCATTTCCGCTCACATCGTCGAGTCTGTGTGGCATTATCAAGATGGATCTGGTATATCCATGTTTAAGGACGGTGCTGTACCAGGAAAGGATATTACTGTAGCCCCCTTTAATTGGGGATCTGCAGAGAGATATTTAAAGGTGCGATGTTTTTTTTCTTACTGAAACTTAAACAATATTGCACCCTTTTTAATGTAGGTGTTGGATGAAGTGAAAAAGCGATTATCATCATCTTGTCATCAAGACTGGGATAATTTTACACCTATGGTGCCTATTTCTGATGACGCAAACGCGTACGTAAATGATGTCTTAGGAGGATATCTTCACATACCTCTGAAGTCTATTCTCTTTAATGGGGTTGATCTGAGAACCTTAGGAGTGGCTGAGGTAATTGACATAAATTTCATTTTTCATGAATGGCGGTAAATCTATTTATTCTCAGTCTCATATTGTTGGTCGAAGGAACGCTGGCCCCGGTGCTCTTCCTCGAGAGCGTGCCGCAGCTTGTATAGTGACTAGGAATAGAAATCAAGAATCTGTACGTCAAGAAAGATTAGCGAAAAAAGAAGCCGCTGATGCGAAAAGGAGAGACGCTAAACACACCAATATTGCTCCCACAGGTCGAGGAAGCGCGCGCCAAACAGTTGGGCGCTCACATTTGAGTACATCAATTAGTGCAGAACCTAAATTAGTTTCAAATGAAGGAGCACAGTCGATAGAGAGAAATCGCAAGCAGGAGGTCAGCAAGAGAGCGATATCAGGTGATGGTATGAAGAAGCAATCTACTCAGATGTCCTCTTCAGAAGCAATTATTCAAGAGGAGATTGCAGAGCCTAAATCAACGACGGACGATTGTGATTTTCCGGAATCGGGAGGTAGGTCGGAACTAGTGCGTGACGATCCGGATATATGGGAAGGAAAACCCACAGTGCACTGGAACGAAGAAACCATGAATGTTCTTCATCACTGGAGTAGCTCTCAAGAAGGCAATAACGATGAACAGGCAGTACTTGAATTGGATTCCAAGAGTCCCGAAGGAATCTGTGAAGAGGCTGTTCCCAAAGTAAGCTAATATTAATTAAAACTTGCCGCTTTGCAGATGTGTGGATATAGGTTAAGTAGACAAGGCAGTGTGATTTTTAAGATAATCAGATTTCATATTGCTTTGTCCTCTTGACCTATATTTGTTTTCTCTGCTGTACTAATCGCACAAGCATTTAAGGTACGCATTTGCTGATTGCAGTAACGTTTTTGTTGCAGGTTGACAATGCGGCGATTCGCCGTCAGAAAAGGAGAAGATCTACCCCCAGCACTGCGAGGAGGACGAATCTGCGGAATGCGGCCAATGAAATACTAGTCAAACAACATGTGCAAATGTTTATGTACCTAATTTGCATATATCTTACTTTAATACGTTACTATTTTTTGCCGCCCCCTCTTCTCTTTGTAGCGCAGTAATATATTGGTAGAACGCACAACTGCACAAGAGGAGGGGACAAATGCACAATGTTTGCAAAATTTGGAGGAACCAATTAGAACAAGTCGAGCAGCAAAAAGAGAGGCAGCCTCTAGGATAAACAATTTTAGTTCCTCGCAGCCGACGATAGAGCCACCAGCATCACCGACAGTACGGAATAAGCATTATTACTTGAAGCATCCAAATACACTACGTGATGTGCACCTGAACGTCTGGTATCCAAATGAAAATGGAGCTGGTGGAGCATTCTGGAAGGCGCGGGTTCAAAACTATTGCGGCAGGAAAAGATGGCGCGTTGTTTTCAATGACCACTCTTTTGCAGAATTGACCATAGACCAAGTAATGGCATCCATGGTAAGTCTTTCCAAAGTAATGCCGAGCTATTATTTATGTAGTGGTTATGATGAATCCAGGGTACTGACGATTTACATGACGAGGAGAGAAGTGTGCGCGGAGACCGAAGTGATTCGGTAACGCAAGAGGATGGTGATGAATATGTCCCGGAGAACCTAGATGAAGATCACGAGAATGAGGAGTTTTCAGACGAGTCTATGGACGAAATTTAGTGTTATGAGCAAAATAAAATTTAATCTTAAATTTATACAATGTTTTTATCGCGTGTTTAAAATATGTACGTACGTACAGTGGTCGTTCTCCGCGTATATGTCAAATTAAGACCTAAGACCTATAATGCCTTATGCAGCTATACAGGTGCTTGCCATATAGCATATGATACACTATATATATACATATATGATTTCCTGAAAAGAAATTCAAAATTATATGCTGGGTTGCTATCGTGGTACTAGTAGTGCTTATGGTTACGTACACGTAGTACGTACAGTGGTCGTTCTCCGCATCGTAATCGAAGTAATGGCTAAACCTATAGTACCGCCGTGTGCAGCTATGCAAAAGCTTTCCAACGAGCATATGATATCCTATATATATGATTTCTTGAAACGAAATTGAAATTTACTTAGGGTTGCCATCGCATTTATAGATACGTGGTACGTACGCACGTACAGTCGTTGTTCTCCTCATCGGAGTCGAAGAAATACGTATAACCTATACCGCGGTGTGCAGCTATGCTACAGCTTTTCAACAAGTATATAATATGCTCAATATTGACGTTTTTCAAGAAAGATGTCACAAAGACATGTCACTTGGTTTTTAATAGAAGTGTAGACTAATGTACGTACGTACATTCGTGATAGAGAACGCCCCAAACAGAAAATTTTATCGGGGTTCGTCCCTTTAAGCTATTCTAATACAAATAGAATGCATTTGAACAGTAAACACGCAAAAGAACCGCTTTCATGTACCAGATCTGAATAGTTACCGGGTTTTTAAAAGTTACCGGAAAACTGAATTGACATCGCTTTTCGTGGGATTTCTCGAGGGTGGAGAGTTGTCCCGGTGGCGGCGGTGTGACGTTGGGGTGGTGGTGTGGTCAGAGCGAGATGAGCGAGGACGAGGCTGATTAGTGGATGTACGATCGCGTGGGGGCGAGTGTTGACGGTCGTAGTAGGACGGATATAAGGAGAATTCGGGACACTTTGTGGTTGAAACCCCAAAACGGGGGTGGACTTCCTCAAAACGTCGAAAAGTTACAAAATTTTGAGTAGAATGCAGTATTGAGTATTACATTTATCATGGCTCGTGTTCTAGAGTATTTTCC
>Ga0208496_1000965_pt1 | contig 10410 bp, 6 predicted proteins | sample CryBogmetaGMA2M_FD_184552 | JGI IMG/M metagenome (GOLD analysis project Ga0208496, IMG submission 184552) | Freshwater microbial communities from Crystal Bog, Wisconsin, USA - MA2M (SPAdes) | ecosystem: Environmental > Aquatic > Freshwater > Lake | place: Crystal Bog, Wisconsin, USA | collected... | reverse complement strand
AGCTTGAGGAGATCAGCGCTGCCAAGCCGGAGCAGGAAAAGGGTCTGAAGGAAAAGGAGAGGGCGCTTGCGGAAGCGAAGGGAGAGGCCGAGAAGTTGCGCGCAGAGCTTGCGGCATCCAACCAGAAAATATCCTCCCTCAGCCAGCAGTCCTCACAGCAGGAGGATCGTCTCAAGCAGTTGCAGGATCAGTTGGCCGAGCTCTCCAAGAACCGTGTGACCAAGGAAACCGTTGCCGCTTCCAAGTCGGATGGATCCGGGCAATCCATCGAGCAGCTTCGCCTCACCCTTGCCGACAAGGACGCGGAACTCGACCGTCTCAGAAAGCTGAAGGGGAAAACCTCCGCTGGGGAAAAAACACTTGAGGAGAATTCCGTTCTTCGTGGCATCGTCATGCGGCAGGTGAGGGAGGAGGCAAAAAAGGCCCAGGCGCGCCGCCTCATGGAAGAGGAGATGAAGAAGCTCAATATCCAATCCCAATCGTTCTCCGAGAACATGGCGCTGCTTTCGGCCCCGTCGCTCTCGCTCACCCCCGAGGAAAGGGCCCTGTTCAAGGATGCTCAACTGGTGGTGACGGAGGAACCGGGGAAGCTTCAGGCTTCGGTCTCGGCCCCGATCCCGCACAAGGAGGGTGCCGCGGAGGGAGGGACGACCGCCGTCACTCCACCCGTGACAAACGTTGAGGGGACGGCAAAGACGCCGGATTTTCCCGTGACAAAAAACGCAAATGACTCCATGCAGTCAACCACTCGGAAAGAGCCTGCATCCACCAATGCAACATCTCAGGAAGTCGCATCGCAGGGGAAGTTCAAGGAGTGTCTTGCGAGGGCGAAAGATGCGTTCGACAAGCAGGATTACCCCCAGGCCGAGAATTCCTTCAAGGAGGCCTTGAAGCTCTCTCCCGACGATTACTTCGGCCTCTCCAATCTCGGGGTGGTCGAGTTCCAGTTAGGCAAAATGAAGGAAGCCGAAGAGGTCCTTCTCAAGGCCTCGCAGAAGCCCTCGGATAGTTCCTTCGCGCTGACGACGCTCGGGATCGTGCATTACCGGCAGGAGCGGCTTTCTGATGCCGAAAAGGTCCTTCGCAAAGCCGTGGCGATCAATGACCAGGACTTCACCGCCCACAACTACCTAGGCATCGTCCTGGCGGCCTCGGGCAATGGAAAGGCCGGCGAGAGCGAGATCATGAAGGCGATCGAGATCAACAAGGACTACGCAGACGCGCACTTCAACCTCGCCGTGATCTATGCAACCGGAAAACCTCCCTCGAAGATGATGGCCCGCAAGCATTATGCGCGAGCCGTCGAGTTGGGAGCACCGCCCGATCCCTCGCTGGAACAACTTGTCCAGTAGGTGGAGGGAGAGTGCCGCGCTCGATCAAGGGCGGCTTGCGGGGGATTTCCTCACAGCGAATCCTTGATGATCCGATGGATCTCGGTGAGGTCCATGAAACCATGGATTCTTTCGGATCCCGGACCAATACCCGTTGCCAGCACGTCACCGGCAACAGGGACGCCCTGGGGAAGTTTGAAGGCCGATGGTTGGGAGAGGATCCCGGGCGTTGCTTGGGTGGGAGAAGCGGTTTTGCGGGTTTTGACTGAATCGTTGGAAGGGTCGATCGAAAACCCCGGTCCCGTCGACCAGCACAAGGAGGGGTAGCCTTGGTTGTTGAGGGCCAGGATCGCGACACCCTTGTCACGCAGGAAGGGGGTGCCGTTGAGTTGAAGTCCGGCGATGTTTTCCCGACCGGTCACCACCACGAGGGCATTCTCCCCGGCGTAATGGCGGGCCGTGGCCACCGCCTTGTCGAGGTCAAGAAGGCGGGCCAGCATTGCCTCGCCGTCGTTTGAGGCGGCCGCCTCGGCGATCCCCGGATCATCGACGACGAGCAGATAGCCCTTCCGGTTTGTCTGAAGGTTTCGGATGGCTATCCTGACGAGATCGGAAAGGGAGGGTGCTGCGTTCTCCGATTTGTCCTTGAGTGAGGAGGGAGCGAGCAGGGCCAGCACGGGGGATTTTTTCCAGGAGGGCTTGTTCTCGAGATCATCGGCGGTCCTGAGCACGATGATTTGCTTGTTGAGTTGGAGATCCTTGCCGTTCTCCTTGCCTAGGGTATCGAACGCCGCCGCTCCCCCTCCCGTCACAAAGTCAAAGGGGTGATGGAGGCAGAACTGGGTCAGAAGGTCGTGGGCATTGGCTGTGTCGCGGGATTTTGCGTAGTAGGCGGCGGCCGTGGTGCCGGTGACCTCTCCCGTGGTGACGAGACCCGTGGAGCGTCCGTTGAGAAACGCATCCTCGAGCAGGGAGGAGAGCTTTACGCCGCCCTGATCCATGCAGAGGAGGCCGCGGTTGACACGTTTTCCCCCGGCGATCTGGGTGGATGCCGAAGCGATGTCAGGCACGGAGAAGTCGCCCGAGGCGTTCCGGCAGAGGGCGGTGCTCGGAAACTGCTCGATTTCCAATCTCGCCTCCCCGCCTCCGGAGTAGAGGCGCGCCGCCGTCAGTGAGGATGGGGTGATGTTGTCGGCGACAAAGAGGATGACGGCGAAGGGTTTTCTTGCCGAGGTGGAGAGGAAGAGAAGCGCCCCAAGGGTCAGGAAGACGATCAGGCAGGCCAAGGCGATCAGCCTGTTACGGAGTTTCATGGTCATGGCGGGCAACCAATCAACTAAAGTGGAGGCCTTGTGAGAAGACTATTTGGAGATTAGGGATGAAGATGCTGGGTGATTGTCGTTGCGGCGGTTGCGTGGCGCGGATAAAAATTCATCCTGTTTGCCCTGTGGTGTAACGGTAACACAGTGCCCTTTGGAGGCATTATTCATGGTTCGAATCCATGCGGGGCAGCCACTTTTCCATCATGAGGCTTGTAGGCCTCCCCGGTTGTCAGAGTTTCAGCACCTTCCTGCGGTAGTGCTCGTCGGAGCGACCCGAGATACGGGCGACATTCTCAGGGGTAAGGAAGACGGGTCCTCCAAGAGCGGCGGCACCGACGAAGATCTTTGCAGCCTTCTCCGCCATCATGAGCGAGGCCATGACGCCGGCGGGGCTGCCACCCAACGCGATGATTCCATGGTTCTTCAACAGGATGATGCGCGGAGCCTCGCCATGGCGCTTCATATAATCTTTCACCCCGTTGGCGATCGCGCGGGCGAGATGGACGCCGGGGTCGGTGTAGGGAACTAGCACCGACTCGGTACCGCAGCAGACGATCTCGTCGGGGAAGGTACGCTTGGTGGCGTAATCCTCCGCGCGTGGCGAGCAGAGGATCTGGTTGATGGCAATCGCATGGACATGGCCGACGAAGGAGACGCCCGGAAGCGAGAGCAGGTAAGCGTGGAAGAGTCCCTCGACGGAAGGCTTTGCGGCGTTCTGGTCGACGCGGCTCTCGAGGAGCAGGCGCTCCACATCCTCATCGGCCCAGGTTCCCTCCAGGAGAGGGAGTAGGGTCGCAAAGCGGCAGAGGGTCAGGCCCGGCTCGCCGAGCGTGCCGAGGCAGTGCCCGCTCGCCTTGACGAGGAAGGTCTCCTCGTCGACGCGGGTGGAGGCATTCCCCTCGCCGAGGATCGCCATGCCGCGCTCCTCGCGGCCGAGGTCGTGGCAGAGCCCGATGAGTTTCTGGGTAAGTTCTGAAGACATCTTAGATCTCCCCGCAGATGGCGACCTTCATGCCGAGTTCGCGCATTGCGGCGGCCTTGGCGTAGAGACCCTTCTTCGCGCCTTCCTTGTCGGGGGCGTAGACGACCTGGATGTGGTTGGCCTTGTGGCGCGCCATCATCTCGTCGCGGCTGATGCCGGGGAGGATGGTGTGCATGATCGGCCACTGGGGGGTTGAGAGATTCCAGCGATCCTCCGTCTCGGCCTGAGGGAGCTCCACGATTTCGCCGAGTCCGGTGTCGTAGCAGAGTTCGCCGCCATCAATGAAAACCCTGCTCCAGACGATCCAACCCGGCTTGCTGACACCCTTCACGGTTCCGCCGCCGAGGCGGAAGTACATCGAGGGCTGGCGCTCGCTCGAGGTCCCCTTGAAGCCTCCGATGAAGTGGGCCGGGGGAGCGGCGCCGGAGATGAGGAACACCCAGACGTAGGCGTCGAGGGTCTCGGAGAGATTCTTGCCGCCGGGGCCGGTGTAGTGGCGTCCCCAACGCAGATCATGGAGCGTGTTCTCGGGAGCGAAGCCGATCTGTCGCCAGAGCTTGTAGGTGATGAGTCCGTCGAGGCCGGAGCACTCGTCCACCTCGTTGAAGTGGGGAAGGGCCTCGCCGGCGAAGAGTTCCTTGCCAGTCTCCTCGTCGTAAACGGGGGGACGCTCGACATTGTTGAGGAGTCCCTCGACGAGGTCGGAGGCGGGTGCGAGATCCTTGAGTCCCTGCTGGTACTGGATGCCGATTGTGGCGCAGCCGAATTCCTCGGCGATACGGACGGCGGCGATGTACATCTTGCACTGCTGGAGGACCTGGTTCTCGGTGAGGTCGATCTCCTCGCTGGGGCCGAACTTGAAGGTCATGCCTCGGTCGAGAAGCCACTGGTAGACCTTGCGGGCCTCCTCGTCCTTCACGGTGAGCATCTTGGCGTAGAGAGCCGACTGGCTGAGACGCTCCTTGAAGACGCCGGTCTTGTGGATCAACTCGTCGGGGATGATGGCGTTGTACATCCCCATGCAACCCTCGTCGAAGACGCCCATGATTTCCTTGTGCTCGCGGAATTTCTTCGCGAACTCGGTGCCGAACTTCTCGGCATCGGCCGGGACGCCGGCCTTTTCGTAGGACTTCACGTGCGGAGTGGGATGGGTGACACTGCCGGTTGTGAGCCAGGAGCGGAGGCCCTTGAGAAACGCTTCGTCGCTGAAGTCATCGCTCCAGAGGGTACTGTACTTTACGCCCGCCTTGGTGAGGGAGCCGTTGAGGTTGAGCATGCCGACAAGTCCCGGCCAGGTGCCGCTCCAGTTGGCGACCGTCAGGATAGGGCCTTGATGGGTTAGCAGCCCCTGCAGGAGGTGATGGCTGTACTGCCAAACCGCCTCGGCGACGATGATAGGTGCATCCTTGGGAATGTTGCGAAAGACCTCCATGCCGTACTTCTGGCTGTCGATGAAGCTGTGGCCCTTCTTGGCGTCGAAGCCGTGGCCGCGACGCACCTTGCGGCCTTCCTTTTCCACCGCCTTGATGAGCAGTGCTTCCATGGTCTGCTGGGCCTCCTCGCATTTCTGGTTGGCGGAGGTGCGGAGATCGCCGTTGGCGATGAGGACGATGTCTTGGATGCTCATGGTGATGGGGTTGAGATTGTGGTTATTTTAAGGATGAAGAATGGAGAGGGTTCGACGGGATGAATGATGTCCGGCTTCTGCAAGCGAATCCCGCTGACGTGGTAGACCGGCGTTTGGGGGATCCCCAATCGATTAGAAAGCATTGAATATTCATGATTGAAGTCAATCATATAAACCCATCGCTTCCGCCCCCTAACGAGGTCGGCACGGGGTCAATGAGTGCCGCTCCTTACCCTGAGACCTTCGCCTGAATCGCCGCTGAGTCGCGGCCACGCAAATCCGTAGGCGGCGATCACCGCGAAGCAGAATAGGGGAACAACAAAGCCGGGGGTCATGAGCTTGTCGGTCTGCCCCTGCTCATGGATCCGTCCGAGCCATCCGTTTACCACGCCGTATTCGTCGCTGAACCATCCCATGACCTTGGGCACGACGGCTCCTCCCATGATGGCCATCACGATGTAGGCGGAGGCGATCTTGGCGCGCTTGCCGAGCCCCCAGATCCCGAGTGCGAAGATCGTCGGGAAACCGACCGAGAGGAAGAAGAAGCTCAGGAAGAGCGCGGCCGCCGAAATCCAACCGAGCTTCATCAGGATCACGACCATGAGGAGGACGTTAATTACCGAGTAGGCGCCGAGGAGGAGATGGGGCCTGACGATCGTCAGCAACCAGGATCCGGTGAAGCGACCCGCGACGAAGAAAAGGAAGGCGATGCTGAGCAGGGTGGTCGCCCCCTTGTCGCTGAAGAAAGCGAGTCCACCGGCCTGCTCGTGGATTCCCTTGGCGCCTCCGACGACCCAGGAACCCCAGCCCCGGAGGCATTCAGGGACGGAGGGCGTATCCGAGACGATGTAATTGATGAAGAAGCTGAAGATCCCCGCCTGCGCGGCGACGTAGAAGAACTGCGCCACGACGGCCCCGGGAAAGTGGAGATGGCTCCAGATCGAGCGTTTCCGAGCGAAGGATCTCTCCGGATCCTCGGCCTTGAAGGCATCCTCGGTGTTGAGATCCGGGAGCGGGGCGAACATGAAGAGAACGGCGATGAGCAGAACAAAGATGGCGATGCCGAGGTAGGGGATATAAAGGGTCTGATTGGATGCTTCCGCGCCGCTCTCCGAATAGAAGAACATCCCGCCGACCAGCGGTCCGAGGGGCCACCCGATGCTGTTGAAGGATTGGGCGAGGTTGATGCGGGCGGCAGCATATTTTTTGTCGCCCAGAACGGTGGTGTAGGGGTTGGCGATCGTTTCGAGGAAAGTGAGTCCCATAGCGACCAGACAGACGCCTAGCAGGAAAGCCCAGAACTGCGCGATGTGTGTCGCTGGGATGAACCAGAATCCCCCGAGCGAGACGAGCAGAAGTCCGGCAATGATCCCCTTGCGATAGCCGAATTTCTCAGTGAGCCATCCGGCTGGCAAAGCGATCAGGAAGTAGCCGAGGTAGTGCGCGAACTGGACCCAGGCGGATTGGGAGCGATTCAGATGGAGTAGGTCCTGGAAGTGCTTGTCCATGGTGTCAATCATGGAGTTGCAGAAAGCCCAGAGGAAAAAGAGGATCGAGATCAGGGCGAAGGTCACGCCGTAGCTTTTTCCTTCGGGGGAACGGAACATCGCGGGAAGTTTGGTCATGAAGCTAGATTTGGGTGGAGATAAGGTGGTTTTTACTTGGACGGAGGGAACCTGTCGATCCCGTGGGCTTGCGCCGGATGCCTGATTGGCTAAGGTGCTGATTGTCTGGGCACCCAGCACCCAAACTTTTCCCCCATGAAAAAAACCCACAAATTTCTCCATCTGTTCTGGATTATCTCTCTCACGATGAATCTGGGTGCCCGCGACCTGTTTGTCTCCCCCTCGGGGAATGATTCGGCGGATGGTTCCGAGAAGGCTCCGCTACGGACGGTGCAAGCCGCCCTCGACCGGGCGAAGGCGGGAGATGTCTGCAAGGTCAGGGAGGGTATCTACCGTGAGAAGGCGGTCTTCAAATCCTCCGGAGAGGAGGGCAAGCCCCTCCGCCTCCAGTCTTATCCCGGCGAGGAGGTGATTTTCGACGGAACGGAGACGGTCAAGGGTGTTTGGGAGAAGCACAAGGGATCGATTTACAAGATCCGGTTGCCGAAAAACGCCAGTGTGGAACAACTCTTCGTCGGGAATGAGATGATGATCGAGGCGCGTTGGCCGAACATGCGCTTTGACCAGCGGTGTGACCGAAATTGCTGGGCCAAAACCGACAAGGGGAGCACTCACGGCCTTGTTGTCAGCCAGGAGGTCGCGGCGACAGGCATCGACTGGACCGGCGCGATGGCCTTCCTGAACGTCGCCCACCAGTGGTGGACTTGGAACCGCCCGATCACGATGCACCAAGCCGGCTCCGCTAACCTTGGGTATGCGGCTAACCTAGTAGGTCTCTGTGATTTTGACCCCGCCCTGCCGGGACAGAAAAGGAGCAAGGAGAAGCTCGAGGAGGAATGGGGTGATGACTACTTCTACCTTTACGGTAAGTTGGAGGCGCTTGATGTCGAGACGGAGTGGTTTCATGATCCGAAAACCGGGACACTCTATTTTTACGCGCCGGGGGGCGTTGATCCCTCGAAGCTTGAGGTCCGTTACAAGGTGCGCGACTACGCCCTGATGGCGAAGGATCGCCACGATCTGGTGATTTCAGGGATCAATTTTTTCGGAGCCACCTTCCGGTTGGAGGATTGCAGCAGGACTCTCGTGGAGAATTGCGAACTTCTCTATCCGAGCTACGCCCGCACGATCACCGAGTATGACGAGAATCGTCAGGAATCGGTCTTTACAAAGGTTGTCGGCGACCACAACACGGTGAGTCACTGCTCGCTGGCCTATGCGAATAATCTCGGCCTGATGGTCATGGGCGAGCACAACACGGTGGAGGATTGCATCATCCATGACGTGAACTGGTCGGGCACCCTGATTTATCCAGCCCTGCAGCTCTCGGCGAGCCCCCACCTCGGGGTCAACTGGTTCGACTCGATCCAGTATCCCCCGACACCTCGAACCATCCAAAACTCCGATACAACCTCGCGCGGCAACATCGCAACCCACAATTCTCTCTTTAACGGGGGAAGCTCCCTGCTGGTCTACCAGGCGGCCGATAGCGTCGTGGAGTACAACCACATCCACGACGGCGGACTTGCCTGTAAGGATGTCTCTCTCATCTACGGATGCTGGCCCTTTTCCCGCGGAAGCGTCGTGCGTTACAATTGGGTACACGGTTGCCAGACAGAAGGCTACGGGGGAAGGGGAGGGCAGGGAGGCATCGGCATCCGTGCCGACGACCAGTCCCGCAACAACATCTACCACCACAACGTGGTTTGGGACTGCGGGGAGATCGGGATCACGATGAAAGGTGAGGACAATCTTGCTTATAACAACACCATGTTTCATATCGGCACGGAAGCCTCGCCGATGTTCGACATCCTGATGCAGGGCGGCCCGGAACCGGTAAAAACATTTGCGGTGCAGTGGCCGCAGCTTGCGAAGCAGAACCAATGGTCCGAGGTGATCAACAACGCCGCCAAGATCATTACCGGCGCCCGCAAGGACGGGGAGCACAAACTCGACGAGCAACTGGAGGATTCCGCGCTCGTCCACAACAATCTCCAGAAAGCCGACATTGCGGCGATGCTTGTGGATCCTGATCACATGGATTTCCGTCCCAAGAAGGGATCCCCGCTCATCGGTGCCGGAGCGGTCATTCCCGGTTATGCCGAGGCGGTCAACGGGAAGAACCCCGACATCGGAGCCTACCAGTCGGAAGGAGAGCGCTGGGTGCCCGGTTCCGATTGGAAGGAATCCTTCACCCTGCTCGGTAACGGTTCAGGCATGGTCGCCCCCAAGGGGAAATAAAAACTTCCGACGCCCCTTCTTGCCGGAAGGCCAAGGATGGGGTTTAATCCCGATCCCTTTAGAGAAAACAACAGAAACAAACACCACAAAGCCACCGAAACGATCATGCAAAGCAAAGTCATCCGACACCCAGAAAACCCGATTATCACCGTCAAGGACGTGAAGCCCTCCGGCCCCGGTTGGAAGGTCGAGTACACGATGAACGCTGGCTGTCACCGTGTCGGAGACGAGGTGTTTCTTCTCCTGCGTGTAGCCGAGACCCCGCTTCCCGATGCCGACCCGAACATCTTCCTCGCTCCCTACTACTCCGAGGAGGCAGGCAAGGTCCTCTTCCACCGTCTACCCAAGAATGATCCTCACTACGACTTCAGCGACAGCCGGTTCGTTCTCCGTCACGACGACAACGGCAAGGAGGACCTGCGCGTCCTGACCTCCATCTCCCACCTGCGCCTCGCGCGCAGCAAGGATGGGGTTCACTTCACCGTCGAGGAGAAGCCCGCGATGTATCCCTGCAACAAGTACGAGGAGTTCGGTATCGAGGATCCCCGCATCACCTTCCTCGAGGAGGATGGCTACTACTACATCAACTACAGCGCCTGCGCGAGCATCGGGGTCACCACAAACCTCGCCCGCACCAAGGATTGGAAGAACTACGAGCGCCTGGGTTGCATTTTCACTCCCGATAACAAGGATGTGGCGATCTTCCCCCGCAAGATCAACGGCAAATACTACGCACTCTGCCGTCCGGCTTCCGCCGAGTACCGTCGTCGCGAGATCTGGATCTCCGAGTCGCCGAACCTCACCTGCTGGGGAAACCACAAGCAACTCATGGAGGTCAACACCAGCGACTGGGACGGTGGACGCATCGGTTGCAGCGCCGTGCCGTTCGAGACCGAGGAGGGCTGGGTGGAAATCTACCACGCCGCCGACTCCACGAACCGCTACTGTCTGGGCGTCGTGATCCTCGACAAGAACGATCCGACCAAGGTCATCGCCAAGGGCACCGCGCCCCTCATGGAGCCCGAGACTGACTACGAGAAGTTTGGATTCTTTGGCAACGTGATCTTCAACTGCGGCGTCCTCTGCGAGGATGGCATCATCAAGATCTACTACGGCGCGGCCGACACCTGCATGGGCTACGCCACGGTGCCGCTCAAGGATGTTCTCGACTTCGTCCTGAAGAAGTAGACCCCATCGTTCCTATACGGACGGGGATCCCCACAAGGGATCCCCGTTTTGTTTTCCGGCCTCGGGGTTTATTCAGGCACCCATTGCTCAAAGG
>Ga0208496_1000964_pt1 | contig 10418 bp, 10 predicted proteins | sample CryBogmetaGMA2M_FD_184552 | JGI IMG/M metagenome (GOLD analysis project Ga0208496, IMG submission 184552) | Freshwater microbial communities from Crystal Bog, Wisconsin, USA - MA2M (SPAdes) | ecosystem: Environmental > Aquatic > Freshwater > Lake | place: Crystal Bog, Wisconsin, USA | collected... | reverse complement strand
CTTGCCCAGGTTCAAATGGGCTGATCATGCCTTGCTCGCCCATGCGGCGGATCCAGTGGTCAGATTTAATAGTCATGGCCGAATTGTAAAACCTTCGCCCTACCTGCCCACGAATTTATTGGGGATTTTGGCTAAAAACGACCCTCTCTGGGGCGTTATAAATCTCGAAATGTTTGCCAGAGCAGCGAGAAAGGATGGTGAGGTTGGTTTTCCTGGCCAGCTCCAAGCCCATGAGAGTCACCCCGGAGCGAGTTAACAGGAATGGAATACCCATTTGTGCGCCCTTGATGACCATTTCCGAGGTAAGGCGCCCAGTGGTAAAGAAAATCAGATCTTTTCCAGGCCTGTCCGCTAACCACATCAACCCGGAAATAGAGTCGACAGCATTATGGCGTCCCACATCCTCAATGAAGTGAAGCAGTCGCACGCCGCCATCACCATCGCGCTCAAAAACGGCACAGGCATGAACGGATCCCGACTTTTTGTAGATCGTGTCATGGGTTCGGATTAAATCCACCAAGGCAACAATCGCCTCTTGAGAAAGGGGCGGCCCCTCAGGGAGTCGAATCTCGGATATTTCCTCTATCAAACCGCCAAACATCGTGCCCTGCCCGCACCCCGTAGTGACTACCCGCTTGCTGGTTAAGGCATCAATATCTACAGTACTGCGGCGTGTTTTGACGGCAGCAGAATCCGTCTCCCAATCCACCTGAATACTCTCAATATCTTCAGGTGCTTCAACCAGACGTTGGTTGCGCAGATAGCCCAAGACCAAAGCCTCTGGAGCACTCCCCAGAGTCATCAAGGTCACCACCTCACGCTTATCCAAATAGATGGTCAGAGGTCGCTCGCCAGGAATATGGGTTTTCTTAATGCGCCCAGCCTCATCCATCACCTCCACTTCGTGCACTACAGGCACGGAAGCATTGGACATCTGAATGGTTGGTTTTACTGCCATGAAGAGCTTTCTAAGGTCATTATTCAGTCCCAATTGAGGACCTAACGGGGATTTACTTTAACCGCAGTCTAAAATTAGTGCTTAAAGAGTGCTTGAGCCAGCATAATTGACCCTCTTAGCCACATTAACCTTCTTATTTAAGTCCGTTTTACATGAGCAGCTCCCAACGCCGTCTTCTCGTTACCTCCGCCTTGCCGTATGCCAATGGTCAGATCCATATTGGGCATTTAGTGGAATATATCCAGACCGATATTTGGGTGCGCTTTCAACGGATGCGTGGTCATGAGGTTCACTATGTTGGCGCAGATGACACCCATGGCACACCCATCATGTTACGCGCTGAAAAAGAAGGTCTTACTCCCAAAGAACTCATTGCTAATGTTTGGAAAGAGCATAAGCGTGACTTTGATCACTTCTTTATTTCTTTTGATAACTACTACACCACTGATAGTCCTGAGAATGAACAGTTAGCACAAAGCATTTACCTGAAGTTACGAGATGCCGGATTAATTGAAAAGCGTGCGATTGAGCAGGCCTATGATCCCGTCAAAGAAATGTTTTTGCCAGATCGCTTTATTAAAGGGGAGTGCCCTAAATGCGGCGCCAAAGATCAATATGGTGATAACTGCGAAAAATGTGGTGCAACCTACTCCCCTACCGATCTCAAAAATCCTTTCTCAGTAGTAAGTGGTGCAACACCCATTAAAAAGATTTCTGATCACTACTTCTTTAAGTTGTCAGATCCCCGCTGCGAAACATTTTTGCGCGACTGGACTCAAGTCAAAACTCCTCTGCAGTCTGAGGCTCGCAATAAGATGAAAGAATGGGTTGGCCAACCCGGAGAGAGTAAGTTGGGCGACTGGGATATCTCCCGCGATGCCCCGTATTTCGGCTTTGAGATCCCTGATGCGCCTGGCAAGTACTTTTATGTCTGGCTCGATGCCCCGATTGGCTACTACGCCAGCTTTCTCAATTATTGCCAGTCTAAGGGTCTCGATTTTGACGAATGGGTCAAGCCCGATACCACTACCGAACAGTACCATTTCATCGGCAAAGATATTTTGTATTTCCACACTTTATTCTGGCCAGCTACTTTGCAGTTTGCCGGCTATCGCACCCCTACAAATGTATTTGCTCACGGTTTCTTGACTGTGGATGGTGAGAAGATGAGTAAGTCACGCGGCACATTGATTTCTGCAAACAGCGTCATTGAGTGTGGCTTTAATCCTGAATGGTTCCGCTATTACTTTGCAACCAAACTGAATGACAGTATGGAAGATTTAGATCTGAATCTTCAAGATTTCGTTGCACGTGTCAACAGCGACTTGTTGGGAAAATATATCAACATCGCTAGTCGTAGTGCTGGCTTTTTAGTAAAGCGTTTTGATGGCATTGTTTCTGATGAGGCAATAAATAGCCCGCTGCTAAAAGAAATTGCTGCAGCTAGTGAAAAAATTGCAGCGCTTTATGAAGGTCGTGAATACGCTAAAGCATTGCGTACGGTGATGGAGTTAGCTGACAAGGTCAATGGATTTGTAGATGAAAACAAACCTTGGGAAATCGCCAAAGATCCAGAGCGCGAAGCAAATTTACAGCGTGTCTGCAGTATTACGCTCGAGGCATTTCGGATGCTCAGCCTTTACCTTAAGCCTGTGATCCCTCAGGTAGCCGCTGGCGTTGAAGAATTCCTTTCTTTGCCGCCGCTGACTTGGGCCGATATCAATACCCCCCTATCGAGCAAGAACCCTATCAAGCCATATAAGCACCTGATGACGCGAGTGGAAGCCCCACAAATTGAGGCTTTGCTGGCTGCAAACTTGTCAAAAACCCCATAAAAAGCCCCTTATAATGACGGGTATAGTCACTTGATAACTTTTTGAATTAATTTTATAAGTTATTGAATTTATTGAGTATTTTAGGAAATTCCATGGCAAGATATCAATCTGAATTCACCCAGTTCTTAAACGAGCTCAAATCTGAGAATCCAAACCTCGAGGCTGAGCAACAAGCTGGTCGCGCCCTCCTGTGGGACAAAGAGCCATTAAGCGTTGATGATCAACGCCGCGCAAAAGCCGCAAAAATCAAGCAACGCGCCTACGTCTATTCGAATGACTAACTCAGGCAATGCATCCGGAGCAGAGTCAAACGCTCAGCCAATGTCGGATTTGCTAGATAGCACGCCTTCGGTTACCGATGGCATGTCCGCTGCCTTCGCCAAACTCTACGGCGAACCACTTTTCAAACTTCCGACTGATCTTTATATTCCTCCAGATGCCCTAGAGGTTTTTTTAGAGGCATTTGAAGGCCCCTTAGATCTACTGCTGTATTTGATTCGCAAACAGAATTTCAATGTATTAGATATTCCAATGGCGCAGGTTACCCAGCAGTACCTGAGTTATATCGATCAAATTCGTCATCACAATCTTGAATTAGCCGCCGAGTATTTGCTCATGGCTGCTATGTTGATTGAAATTAAATCACGCATGCTCCTGCCAATGAAGAAAGCGGATAGCGAGGAAGAAGTAGATGATCCCCGCGCAGAGTTAGTACGCCGCCTCCTTGAGTATGAGCGTATGAAGCTTGCAGCACAAGAACTTGATCAAATCCCACAGCAGGGTCGTGACTTCCAAGTGGCCCATGGTTATGTTGATACTACGATTGCGATTGCTTGGCCTGATGTCAATGTCGAAGACTTACAGATGGCTTGGCGTGATGTTCTACACCGCGCAAAACTCACTCAGCACCACACCATTACTCGTGAAGAATTATCTGTGCGTGACTTTATGACACGCATTTTGCGCCGCTTACAGAGCACCAAATTCGTTGAGTTCGGCGAGTTATTTGAAGATGCTATCAAGTCTGGCAAAGGTATTCCAATCGTGATTGTGAACTTTATCGCCATGCTTGAACTCTCTCGCGAGGCCCTGATTGAAATTACTCAAGCAGAGCCCTATGCACCCATTTATGTGCGCCTTGCCTATACTCCAGTCGCATGAAAATTATTAGCGATATTCAAGAATTACGCGACCACTTACGCGGTCAAAATCGTGCCTCATTTGTACCTACCATGGGTAATCTGCACGAAGGCCATTTATCACTCATGCGTCTTGCAAGACAGCATGGCGACCCAGTCGTAGCGAGCATCTTTGTGAACCGCCTGCAATTTGGTCCTAATGAAGATTTTGATAGCTATCCTCGTACCATGCAGGCTGATATTGATAAGCTTGAAAAAGAAGGTGTCTACATCTTGTTTGCACCTACCGAGCGAGATCTCTATCCGCAACCACAAGAATATCGAGTAGATCCGCCCCAACAATTGGGCGATATTCTTGAAGGCGAATTCCGCCCAGGTTTCTTCAAAGGTGTGTGCACCGTTGTACTAAAACTCTTTTCTTGCGTACAGCCTAAGGTTGCTGTGTTTGGTAAAAAAGATTATCAACAGCTGATGATTATTCGTCAGATGGCAAAACAATTTGCATTACCTGTAGAGATTATTCCTGGCGAAACCATCCGTGCAGAGGATGGCCTCGCCCTCTCCTCACGGAATGGCTACCTGTCTGTTGAGGAGCGTGCTGAAGCCCCTGAATTAATGAAGACTTTAAAAGAAGCACGCCAACGCGTCCTAGACTTGAACGTACGCAATGCGCAATCTCTCTCAGAAATTGAGAAAGCAGCTGTTGCTTCACTGGTGGGACGAGGCTGGCAGCCCGATTACATCGCCATTCGTCAGCAAAGCAATTTAGCGCCAGCCTCTAACGAAAGCCTGCAGGCTGGCGAGCCACTCGTCATTCTGACAGCAGCTAAGCTGGGTAAAACTCGTTTGATTGATAACCTAGAGGTCTAATCCAAAAGCAGTGCTTAGCTAGCAGGTTTACGGAGTCATACCAGCATGCCCAGTAAAATTTACAAATTCTTTCTTCAGAAGAACCCTAGCCCTCAGGCGCGCCGTGATTTGGGTAAATCTATCCGTAAACAAGTCAGCAGAACTGCACTTGGGCAATATAGCGTAGAAAGCAATCGCCAATCGCCAGTTGATATATTGCTGACTCAAGCCGAGACCAGAATTCCAGAATATATACCGATTCGCCACGCCCGAATGGCAGTTGATCCATTTGCTTTTTTTCGGGGTGGTGCTGCCATTATGGCCAATGATCTGGCAAGGACACAGAGCCCTCCGATTCGCGTGCAATTATGTGGTGACATGCATGTTAGTAACTTCGGATTCTTTTCTACTACAGAGCACCAACTCGTTTTTGGAATTAACGACTTTGATGAAACTCTTCCAGGCAACTTTGATTGGGATTTAAAACGTCTTGCTGCAAGCGCCATGATTGCTGCCAAACAATTAGGTCAAGACCATGTCTTTGGGGAAGGTATTGTTCGTAATATCTCCGCGACTTATCGACAGTACATCAACCGATATGCATCCGTTCCTTATGTTGATCTAAAACGAATCTATATCGATGAGCGGGCCTTAACAAGTGCTGCTACAAAGTATGGCAATCCTGCTAGTCGAAAATATTTAAAAGACTTATTGGAAAAAGCACGAAAAAATAACAACTCAGGTGTGATAGGTAAGCTCACAGAGCAAACCGCAACAGGTGTTCGATTAATTAATAATCCTCCTTTTATTGAGCACCTGGAACTTTCCGTGCATGGAGGCAAGATATCGGAACTCAATGATCAGGGGATGAATTCTTATATTCGGTCTTTATCGCCAGATCGCAAAGAATTATTACTGCGCTATAAATGGATTGATTGGGCTCGTAAAATTGTTGGGGTTGGCAGTGTTGGAACCTCCTGCTGGGTATTGTATTTTGAAGGTCTCGATAAAAATGACCCCCTCTTTTTACAGACTAAGCAGGCTCAAAAATCGGTTCTAGCCGCTCATTTCCCAGACACCCAATTTGCATCTGAAGGTGAGCGGGTGGTATATGGTCAATCGCTTCTTCAAGGAGCACCAGACCTTTTTCTCGGCTTTGGAAAAACTGCCGAAATAGACTTTTATATCCGCCAGTTGCGGGATATGAAGGGTGGCATTTCAGTTGGGGGTAGCGGAATTAATGCAAAAGTATTTCCGGATTTTGCCAAGCTTTTTGGTTGGGCTCTAGCCAATGCTCATGCTCGCTCTGGAGATGCAGCTACTTTGGCGGGATACTGTGGCAATAGTGAGGCATTGGACGATGCGCTCGTTAATTTTGCAACTATGTACGTCAAGCAAAATGAGCAAGACTATGATGTATTTCTGCAGGCCATCAAATCAGGCAAGCTCAGCTGCGCTTCTAAAATCTCCTAAACCATGCCTTAGACGAGGAGGCAATTTAGAGGGTAAAGAACTGCCCTACTTGTATGTTTAATTCTTTCGCCAGCTCTGCACCAGTAACTTTTCCTGCTGCGCCTTTTGCTTTGAGAACTTCAATTTGCCCACCATGACAGGTAACAAAGAATGAATCTAAGGTGATTTTTGTTACCTCACCTGGCTTGCCAATTACTGCACCAAACGTTGCTACTACATGCTTATGGCAATCGTAGATCTGCACTTTTTGCTCGCCGAACTTAGTCCAAGCTCCGGGCGCAGGGTTGCAGGCACGAATGAGATTGTAGATTTGGCTAATATGCGTAGCCCAATGAATTTGTGCGGCATCCACACCAAACCAACCCTCATAATTGGCCTGTGATTCGTCTTGAATGATTTCTTGATGTTTGCCTGCCACTACTAAATCAGCAGCTTCCAGCAGCGCTTGAACACCAATGGGAAATAGATGATCAAAGTAGATTTTTCCTAATGTGTCATTCGGTCCAATAGCCACTTCTTTTTGCAAAATCACTGCGCCTTCGTCCAAACCATCCGATGGCCTGAAGATGGTGAGACCAGTCTTCTCTTCACCTAATGCAATAGCCCAGTTAATCGCGCTAGGGCCGCGGTATTTTGGCAAGAGTGATGGGTGATATTGAATCGTGCCATGCTTTGGAATCTTGACGAGCTCTTGCGGTACAAACTGCAATACATAGGCCATCACGCAGATATCTGCATTGCTATCAATCATCGCTTGAGCGGCTTCAGGGCTCTTGAGTGAAGCGAACTGCAAGGGGCTTAAACCCCTTGCGATGGCAGCTTCTTTAAGGACTTCAGGCTTGGTTGATTTGGGATTATCTGGCGGACAGAAAACGGCAACAATTTCATCACCGCGATCTAAAAAAGCCTCTAAAGCGGCCTTACCAAAATCAGCACTCCCAATCAATGCAACCCGCATATTAGATCACCTTATCATGACGCAATGAAATCAAATCATCAGTTGTATAGCCCAACTCATGAAGAATCTCATCGGTATGTTCACCAAGCAATGGTGAACGCGTCACCTCAGTTGGGCTATCAGACATCTTGATTGGATTTCCTACGGTGAGGTACTTGCCACGAATTGGATGATCCACCTCAACTACAGTTCCAGTAGCTCGTAGTGCAGGCTCTTCAGCGATTTCTTTCATGGAAAGAATTGGGCCGCATGGAATATCGTACTTATTTAACACATCCATGACCTCGAACTTGGTCATTGTCATGGTCCATTTTTCGATCTCACCGAAAATTTCCATGAGGTGCGGCAAGCGCGCCATTGGCGATGCAAAACGTACATCCGTAATCCAATCTTCACGACCGATAACTTTGCAAACTGCTTCCCAAACTGGGGCTTGAATGATGACGTACATATAGGCATTAGGATCAGTTTCCCAGCCTTTACATTTCACAATCCAGCCCGGCTGACCACCACCAGAGGCATTACCAGCGCGAGGCACAGCGTCACCAAAATCACCGTTAGGGAACTGTGGATACTCCTGCATCAAGCCAACGCGCTCTAGACGCTGTTGATCGCGCAACTTTACGCGACATAAATTCAGTACAGCGTCTTGCATTGCTGCCAATACCTTTTGACCACGTCCGGTATGTGTGCGCTGATAGAGCGCAGTCACGATACCTAAGGCCAAATGCAAGCCAGTACCACTATCACCAATTTGTGCACCAGTCACCATTGGAGGACCATCATCAAAACCAGTGGTAGATGCAGATCCGCCAGCACATTGCGCTACGTTCTCATAGACTTTGCAATCTTCGTATGGACCAGGGCCAAATCCTTTTACGGATGCCATGATCATCATTGGATTAAGTTCTTGAATGCGCTCCCAAGAAAAACCCATGCGATCTAATGCGCCTGGAGCGAAGTTTTCTACCAAAACATCGCACTCCTTAATAAGGCGCTCGAGGATTTCTTTGCCCCTTTGAGTTTTAGTATTCACAGTAATGGAACGCTTGTTGTGATTCAGCATGGTGAAATACAAGCTATCGGCATCTGGAATGTCACGCAACTGGCCGCGTGTAGCATCCCCTTCGCCGGATTTTTCTACTTTAATTACGTCCGCACCAAACCAAGCCAGTAACTGAGTACAGGTTGGGCCTGATTGCACGTGCGTAAAGTCGAGGATTTTGACCCCTTCTAGTGCTTTTGCCATGATTTAAGTCCTAATAAGAATGAAAATTTTGAATTAAGGCAATTTTACCAGTGGGGAATTGCGGAAATGAAAGCGTGCCCAATTTTTGGGCACAGATGCCATCCAGGGCCTTAGTGAGGCTAGTTCACCTCTATATGCGACTAGATCTGAGGATTTTCAAGGTCAGAGATACGCTTTTTCAGAGCCCTGTCTTCCGCAAAACGGGCTGTTTCATCCCGAATGATCGCTACCACCCCATTTGCCTTGTGATTCTGATCAAACAGCATCCCAACAGTAAAGGCGATCGATAACTTGCTGCCATCCTTATGCTTTGCTGGAACCTTGAGTAAGGATGTACCGTATCTGGTTGTGCCCGTCTCCATTGAGTGGCTATACCCCACATTGTGTTGATGCTTCTGACGGTCGGGAACTATCATATCTAGAGTGCGACCTAATGCCTCCTCTTCAGAGTAACCAAAGATTCGAGTGGCAGCAGGGTTCCATAAAGCAATTCTTTCATTCGCATCCGCTACGATGATGGCATCACCCACAGACTCTACTAATTGTTGCAAATCGATATTGGTTTTCATAAGTTCAGTCTACGGCAGTTTTTGTGAGTGTTTGCTGATATTTTCTTTAACAAAAAAAGGCGCTCACTAGGAGCGCCTTCAAGTTCATGCAGCTATTTTTCGTTATTAAACTTAAACTGCTTTTGCTGCGTGCAACTTAGCAATGTCATCCGCGCTGTAACCAAGATCAGTCAACACTTCATCAGTGTGCTCACCTAATACTGGAGAAGGCTTGACTTCGATTTCCAAATCAGAGAACTTGATTGGGCTACCGATCGTTAAATATTTACCACGTACCTTGTGGTCAACTTCAACAATCGAACCGCTCTTACGCAAGTCTGGTGAAGCAGCCAATTCTTTCATGGAGAGAACTGGAGCGCATGGAATATCGAACTTGCGGAGGATGTCAACCGCTTCGTACTTAGTTTTGTCTTTAAGCCAGTCTTCAATGGTTGCGAAGATGTCAAAAATCTTGTCTTGACGAGCTTCAGCAGTCATGTACGCCGGATCAGTTGCCCACTCTGGTTTGCCCAAAGCTTTTGTAATTGGCTCCCAAGCGTGACCTTGAATGGTGAAGTAGATGTATGCGTTTGGATCTGTTTCCCAACCCTTACACTTCAATACCCAACCTGGCTGACCGCCACCACCAGCGTTACCGCCACGTGGAACTACGTCAGTGAATGAACCGTGTGGATACTGTGGATACTCTTCCAAGTAGCCCACTTTGTCCAAACGTTGTTGGTCGCGCAATTTCACACGGCATAAGTTCAACACAGCATCTTGCATTGAGCAAGACACTTTTTGACCACGGCCAGTTTTTTCACGCTGCATCAACGCAGTCAAGATACCGATTGCCAAGTGCATGCCAGTATTAGAGTCGCCCAAAGCAGCAGCAGAAACTGTTGGAGGACCATCCCAGAAACCAGTAGTAGAAGCGGCACCACCGGCACACTGAGCAACGTTCTCATACACTTTTAAGTCTTCGTATGAGTGGCCATCGCTAAAGCCTTTAACAGAAGCAAGAATCATCTTTGGATTCAATTCTTGGATACGTTTCCACGAGAAACCCATGCGATCTAGGGCGCCTGGACCAAAGTTCTCGACCATTACGTCCGAAACCTTGATCATCTTTTCTAAAACTTCTTTACCTTCTGGAGTCTTAGTATCCAGTGTCAATGAGCGCTTATTGCCATTGAGCATAGTGAAGTAAAGAGCATCTGCGCCAGGAACGTCGCGTAATTGGCTACGAGTAACGTCACCAGAACCTGGGCGCTCCACCTTGATTACATCTGCGCCATAAAAGCCTAATAACTGAGTACATGCAGGACCTGCTTGTACGTGTGTGAAGTCAATAATACGAATACCGTCTAATGGTTTAGTCATGTTTGTTTCTCCTTAAGTCTTTCTTG
>Ga0208496_1000961_pt1 | contig 10452 bp, 22 predicted proteins | sample CryBogmetaGMA2M_FD_184552 | JGI IMG/M metagenome (GOLD analysis project Ga0208496, IMG submission 184552) | Freshwater microbial communities from Crystal Bog, Wisconsin, USA - MA2M (SPAdes) | ecosystem: Environmental > Aquatic > Freshwater > Lake | place: Crystal Bog, Wisconsin, USA | collected... | reverse complement strand
TTATCTTAACATTATGGCTCTTGGTATCTTTGTGCAATCCTGATACTCTTACCTTACCTTTAGTGGTTGAATAGCCATGTGGCAAAGTAACCTTCAATTTTTTGGCTGCCTTTTTTATTTTATTAGTTTCTTTAACACCACTAATTTTTTTACGTTTGGCTCTAATTTTAGCCATAAATGCTTTTGCAGCTGCACTGCCTTTTTTTAGTTTCATAATTCTATATTTATAATTTCGTTAGGCTCAATATCTCTTATTGTATATGTATTAAATGTCTTAAAAATCTGTGAAAAAATATCATCTGTTAAACAAATTTCAGGTAACATATATAGATCATTTTTAATTTCGATTGGTCTAATATCAACTGAATTACTGGTTAACTGATCCTGGATCAATAACTTTGCAGCTGCAAAACTTTCTAAATATGTTTTATTAATAACTATCATCTTAAATTGCCCATCCTATTGATGTCCCTAGTACTTGTATGTAATGATAAAAATTAGCCTGGTTAACTGTTCCATCACTTGTACCACTTACTGATATTTGCCTATTACCAAAATCAGCACCTGTCCCAGCTACATTTATACAAAATAAATATAAATTGTAAGGGGGTAAAACTGATGCTTTTGTGCCACTTGACAAAAGTAAGCCATTTTTATATATACTACTTGAATTTGATCCTGTTCTTACTAATGAATAAAAACCTGTTCCGTTTGAATTTACACCAAAAGTGCTCCCATTTGCATTTATATCCCCAATAATAACATCACTATTAGCTCTAATATACATTTGTATAAGTGATAATGGTGTCAATCCAACACTTCCGAAATCAGATCGTGGCGATTGATCTGATGTCCTAGAATAAACAAATGCACTAGCTGAATTTTGCGTGTATTTAACAGCGCTAGTGCTAGGGTTATAATTAGTGTCAATATAAGCACTGACAGCATCCCCTGTAAAACCCCGGTTAACTGTAAATGTCGGACTATTAACGGCTGTTATGGCTGTACTGGATGGATTGACAAAACTAGTTTTGGCTGCTATAGGACTAAACAATCCATGGATCCACAATCTGTCAAATTTGGCCAGTTCTGAACCCATTGATGTTTCAAATGTGTTTAAATAACCTATTTCAGTAGGTTTAACAATACCACCTCTGGAAACTACTACGGCAACGAATGCAAGTGTATACGGGCCTAATGTAGGGCCATTAAGACTAGCAAATATTATCTTTTGTCTATGTCCAAAAGTGTTTTGATAACCCATATTAAATGTGCCCTATTTGCGTTGCAATCACTTGAATAACACCACCACCAGTACAATCAACTACTATTGTCCCTAATGGGAAATTAAAATTTGATGTAAATGTAACTGGCTGACCTACTGTTAAGTTAATATAACCTGGACTGGCATATGTAACACCCAATGGTATCAATGGCAAAAGGCCGTAAAACTTACCTACACCACTTTTTAAATTTATAGAAAGTTCAATTATATTTAATTCGTTGGTACCGGCTGCATTGAATGTTAATGTATCATTCGTGATCTCGTTGGTCCAAACATTTAACTGTTGTAATGTCATGGCTAGTATTGATTAATGTATTTACAAATAATTTTTAAAACTGCACCAGCTGGTACTTTTACTTGGTATTGTGTGAGATCGTACTCATCACTGTTATTTTCTAACAACAACTGGTATGGGGCTGTAGCAATGCTTGTCAATGTATCTGTATAAGGCTGTAGTTCAATGTTTTGATTAATTGTGATAAATGAATTATTACCAGCAATACTGTTACCCTGGGCAATAAATTTAACACTCACTGGCCCATCCAGTACTAATGTTCTATTCTGATCTATTGTCGGATGACTAACTTCATAAACCTGATAATGTATCTTAATGTGTTTCATGTTAAAATCTATATTTAATGCCTTTTCCAGCTAACAAATTATTCGCAGCTGTTAATTCTTTAGTATTTAAAAAGTGTTTAACGGCCTGTGTTAAATTTCCTGTAAAATTACTCACTGTAAATTTTGACCATGGGAAATTAATTTCCTGATTTCCGTATATTTTTATTAAGTTAAGCATGTCCAGGTCATTTTTTACCTTGACTAACTCATGTATAAATTCTTGATAATGTGGCCTTGTAATTTGGTCATAAGTTAACCAGGCCTCTTTAATTCCATTTACTGTACTAATTAACTGGGTGCCATTCATTGATGGCTTAATACCTTTATTTATTAGTTTTTTGGCTTCGTCTGCTGTAGCTTGATTTTCTTGCGTTGCTGTTTCCAATTCTTTCGCCTTTTGAACGGCCTGATAAATTTTGTAAACTGCAAACGCTGCACCACCAGCAATTAAAACCGATATTACGCCTTTACTCCATCCAGGTAGGCCCATAAATAATTTTCCTTTTGCCATTGTTTTTAGAATAAAGGTTTAAAAGTTACATGCCACGTAATGTGGTTATAAGCATGTTAAAAGTTTCTGATTTGGTTTCTGCTATTTCAGCTAATTTTAATAGGTCTGTATCTAGGCTCTTATCGTGCTTATATAATATCTTAATGGCTTTATTAATATTATCTGTCCTAGTGCCTTGTTCCACTGTACCATTCAATGTGGCTGGTGCTGATTGTTTAAACATATTTACCAAACCCATAATTTGTGCAACTTGTTCCGGTTTAATACCAGCTATATTTTCTTCTTCTTCTTCTTCTTCTTCTGTGTCCATGTCCATAAAACGCTGTCTTAATTCTGCGATCTCTCTCAAAATTGCACTTTCTTCGTTTTTCTTTGCTAGATCATTTATAATACTATCACGCAAGGCTGCCAAGTCATAACCACCATTATTAACTTGTGTTGTTTGGTTTGCTGGTCCACCTTGCGTAAATGTATTATTTAAAATAAAAATACTCTCCATTTTACCATTACGTTCTACGGCCTTTTTTATTTTTTTAGATCCATCTTCATTAATGGTTACTTCTGCATAGTCATATAATACTAATTTGTATGGAACATTGTTATTAACTACACTTGCCCAGTCATTAAATTTTGAAATGGCATTTGTGTTACTATCACTTTCCAAACATTCGAATACTGGCATATAAGCACCATTTGTGCCTGTAGCTCTGTAAATACTAAATTTAGTTTTTTTTGTGCTCTCAATGTATTTCAATACATTTTCAACACCAATTATATCAACTTGCATACTTTTATTTTTTAACCTTTATTTCCGAATGTATAACCACTTTCCGATTTTTCTTCGTTTGGTGGCAATGAATAATAAATAGAACATAAGAACACCTGGTTAACTGCTGCTAATGATGGTGATGCCGTAAATTCTAAATATGATTTTGGCCAGTTCACTCGCTGTCCGACGAAGGCCTTAATGTCTGTTTCTAACCAGTTAGTACTGGTATTAAGATTTTCAAATGCTGTTTGAAACATAATATTCGGGGCTTGTTTCAAAAATTCTTTACCACCATAATTCACCAGGGTAGTATATGAATTATGAATCACATTTGTATGCGATAATACAGGGTTACCACTTATAATTGATAACGGGATGATTGATACAGTATAAACTTGATAACCAAATATTAAACTATTACGTAAATTTGGAATGTCTGGAAATGAATATCTAGTCAATGTACTTCCCGCTGGTATTGTGATCTCCACTAATTCGTGGCGAATAATTTTTTTGCTCATTTTAAAACTTGTTAAGTGTAAAAAAAGACTGGCTGTTTACCAGTCCTTAAAATTTATTTAATTAATTAAGACTGGAAAGATGCACCATTTTGTGCATTTAAACCACGCATAATTATTGCTACACGATCAAATGTGTATTTTGTTGATCCTACTTCATTGGCTACTGTCAAAGCATAACCTGATGCAGCTGATGCAAGATTTAAGATCACGTTATTTTTTTTCGCACCTGAAATTGTTAACATTGGTTCAATGCTAATCATGCCATCTTTAGCATAATTGGTTGAGTTTAATGTTGCTGCTTGAGGTGTTAAAAATGCTGCATCCTGTGTACGTGGAATACACAATGATTTACCACTATCAAATTTATCTAAATAAACTACATTATTTACTGCAATTTGTAAAGCACCATTATATACTGGGTTCAATACGTTTGCACCACTATTTAACTGTGATGGCACATAACTAAACCATTTTGTACCATAAGGGATGGCACCAGTACTATCTGTAACTGTGGCCTGTAAATAAATACCTATTGATGTGATAATAAATTCATCATTAAGATTTAACCGTTGTTCTGTACCTACTAAAGTACTGTTTTGTGTTTCTAATACGTCAAAACTATAAGTGGTTTGTGATGCACTTAATGGTTTTGATAAGATTAGTGTTGATTGCGTTAAACGCACGTTGCCTTTACCGGCTGCTTTGTAACGATTTAATATCGTACCGTAGTTGATTCTACCCATTTTGTTTATGTTTTTTTTTTAATTACTTATTTATTCGTCATCACCTGACAAGTCATCATTATAACCCATGTCATCATCACCATGTAAAATGTCTCCATTTACAACTGGGATATCACCCATTTCGTCATCACCATGTAAAATGTCTCCATTTACAACTGGGATATCAAAATCTCCCGATAATGCACCGAATGATTTTAATAGGTCAACTGATCCTACTGCAATCATACCAGCACCTACGCCAGTCATAATGTTTTTAGTTTTACCTGATTTAAAAATCATTGGCAATGCTAAACCCAGTGCTACCTTACCACCAGCTAAAATTTTATCATTTACTGTCGCTGGTACTAATTTGTTTAAATAACCAGCTAATACTGCACCACCTACTACACCTAGGATGTTGGTTGTGTCAATAGCACCTAAACCATGATGGCGACGACGGCGTGAACCGCTAACCTTATGGTGTCTTTTTTTACCTCTTTTCATTTTATTTGTTTTTTATGTTATTTTTTTTTCTTTAATAAGAACATACCACCAATTAATACAACAGCACCACCAATTAATAACATTTTGTTTTTAGCAAAAAAATTATCTGATGGTTTTTCGGTTTGCGTTGCTTCAGTTTCTATTTGTTCTTTTGATGGAAATTTGATCCCCTTTGCTTCTAATGTTGCTTTTGCAACTGATAACGCCCCGGCACCAATTTTTTTAATTGTTTCCTGGCGTTTTGTTTTTTTGGCTTGACCTGCAGGACTAGATTTTTTTTGTTTCCTTGCTACTTTACGTGCTTTGCCTTTTGCACCATTAAATGCTGTGCCTGGATAAATGATCCCCATGTCATCCTGGCTCTCCATACTATCTGAATTTTCAAATTCGGGTGTATCTATTTCCTGTTCTCCTTGTTCAAATTCAATCTCTGCGTTTTGTATTTCCTGTGGCTCTGCAAAAATTTGACTAGGTGAAACTGCTATAGGCTCACCAGCCTTTTTAAATGCTCTGCGTTTTTGTCCTTCTACTGCTGCTTTTTTAATACGTGCTGCAACTAAACCAGCTGGTGTTTTACTCAAAATTGATTTGCCTGATTTAACTGCAAATTTACCAGCACTGGTTAACCTGGCCTGTCGTGATACTTGTTTAATTTCCTTTCTTTTAGCTTTCTGTTCTACCCTTGCCGTTTTTTTGGCTTGTCTTTTAGGGCCACTGATGCCTGATAAGTATGTGAGCATGTTTATTTTTTTTATATGTTAATATCGTATTTGTAATTATATCTTGCCTCTGTGTCAAAATTTTTCAATACAGGATCTATTATCACTTCTTTGCCGTTAATCATGGCTACACAATAAATATGGTTAGGTGTTTTTCTGTCGTAATATTGACTGATCAATCTTAATTTACACTTTATGCCCAAAGATTTGCACAAACTTGCTGCAGCTGTAGCATAATGTTTACAATCACCACCATATTTTTTAGCATCTGCCAGGATCCTTGGTAATGTTTTGGCCGTTTGGTTATTACCAGGCTCTTTAACATATGGAACTGCATTTTTAATAAATACAAAAATTAGCCTGGCTTGGTTGTATTTGTTTGTGTTTTGAAAATTTGGTGATAATGTGTCAGCTGCATTTTTAGATTGACTCACTGCCTTAACTATGGCACCAGCTATTTGTGAAGCCGTTTGGTAACGTGCCACCGGTGTATTTATATTATTTGGGGTCAAAAAACCTACATTCATCACTTAAAATTATTGATTATCGCAAATTAACACTTTCGAAATTACGGATTTTCGCAAATGTTTGCACATATGTTAATAAATATAGTGTTATTAACAATCTATCTAGCCATATTTTAACACTTTTTTACCCTAATTTTCAATTTACACCCTCAAAAATGGGTCATATTTAAGTGGTTTAAGTTTAAATACACCTATATATAGGTGTTTAAACTTAACCCAGTTAACCCATACTTTATAAACCATCCATGTTTAACTGGTTTAAACATCAATTTAACCCATTTAAACCTATTCTAGTAACTTTACACCTTTATTCAATATTAATACAGTTATATATTAATGGATGTCTTAAACTGACTGTAAATGATTTTAATTAGATTTTAAAATTTTTGGTATAATTTGGATATTATATTGAAATGTGCTATTTTTGTAGGGTAAAAGTTACTAGGTTTTTCCTTGCGGTTTACTAGATTTTTCCTTGCGGGAAAGAAAAAAAAGGGATGCTAAATTTTAGCACCCCTTTTTTGATTACCTAGATGGCTCTAAGCCTTTATGTTTACCCCATGTATATAACATCTTACCTCTTTGTTCACCATTGTTAGAATAAATATTCATATACTTAAGGCCAGGGTACTTGTTGGTCAAAAATTTAATGACCTTGTCAATATCAGTAAAACGATACTTTACAAAATGATCACTTTCTACCTTAGCAATCACCACATATTTTCTACGTTTTTTTGTTAACATATTATCTCTGCACCTTTAATACGATTTAATGTTTTAGCATCAAAAAACCAAAAACACGCCCATTCGTTGGTATTGTTAAAATAAACAATATTAGATTTACTTATTTTTAAGTCCCTTGCCTCTCTTAGATCTCGGAACGCTTGTATAAAATTTTTCATATTTCCTCTATTATTTTTTTTATTTCGTTATAATACTCTAATGTTTTTTTAACCTGATTTACCGGAACGTCATCTATTGTAGTAAGGTCAAATATAGCCTCTTTAATACTTATTATATTTGCCAGGCATATGTGCTGGGCCTCTGCTTTACGCATATCACACGATAGGTGTACGCATGTCTTAATGGCCCGATTATATAATTCTATGGCCCTTTCGTTTGGTGTTAACATATTATTTATTTTTTTGTGATTTCATGATTGCTATATTGTTGGCTATAGCACTGGCCTGTTGTCTATGGAACCCTTGTTTTTTAAAATGCCTAAAGGCTAAAAAATACCATATTTCGTACTTAATTCTACTGATTAATTTATACATAATTATTTTTTAAATAGGTTTATTAATTTTTGCCAAAATGTTTTTTTATAAATTTTTTGTTTTTTAACAGTTAATTTATTTTTCTTTTTTCTGCTTTTTGCGGCATTTTGAGTTTTCCATAAATATAACAACTGACATATTTTGATGGCTTCATTAGTCATTATTATGGGATCTTTAAAAGTATACACTGCTCTGCCCACTCTTTGAACATGGCCCTGTACTATCAATGCCTTTATAATAGCCAAATCAACTTTATTTTGTTTATGTATTTTACGTTGTTCTATAGTATTTATATAACCATCCATTTTGTCAGCTGTATTTTTAAAGTCATCATAAAAACGCTGTACTGCATCTATGTTTTTATCTTTTATTTTTTTTCTAAATTTATTTTCCATGTTACTTATTTTTAATTTGGTTAACTACATCCAGGACTAAACTATGGTATTCTGGTTCATCCTTGACCTCAATAAAGATCTTATTATCTTTCTCAATGTCCAGGTTAACTATTAACCAGTTTTTTGTTTTAATTTCGTTATGTGCAAAATCCAGGCTGATTACCTTAGAATAATTGAACATTTTGTTTTTAATTTTAATCATGGTTTTTTGGTTTTTATTGGTTTATAATTTATTTATTGTATCATCCATATCAAATTTACTTATATCATACATTCGATAACTATAATTACCAGGACACCGTATTTCATTACATTCTATAAATGTACTTGAATTACATTTGGTAGGATTGGGATTGGGAAAAACATTGTAAAAATAGGCCCATACTTTAGGACTGTTATAATATGGTTTTCTACCTGGTATTTTTTGTCCTTCTATTACGCCATCAATTCTGATAATTTTTGCAATGGTACCACCCCAATTTTCTCTACTAACATAGTAGCCAAACTGATAATTGTTTTCTTCATACATTTCATAGATGTTCATATTTTTTTGTTTTTATTGGTTTATAATTTATTTACAAGTATTGTAACCATACATAATTCTGGGCTTTTTTTTAGCTAATTTCTTTTTTTTCTTACGTTTTAAATACCTGACACCCATTGGTAAAACTTTTACTTTTTTCATAACTTTTTTCATAACTTTTTATATATGCCTTTTTCGCTGCTCACTAGTCTAAGTTCTAGCAAGAAACTAACCACCTTTTTAGATAAATTAGTCCCTATTCCATAATAGTTTTTAATGTCCTCCACCAGTTCATTATAGGTTATGTCCTTACGTTTAGCAAAAATTAGACCCACCCTAACTTTGTGTATTTCCTCGGTTATTTCCCCCAGGTCAAATTTACGGCTTGGTTTCTTTTTTTCCTGGGCCTCGGTTTGTATAAATGTTTTTTGATCTTCACTATATTGAATGCTGATGGGATCAAAGTACATATCTGAACGCATAAAAACGGCCTCTAAAGTACTTACCTGGGTATCTTTGTCCATTGTTACTTTCAAAGTGGTTTGCGCTGCCCTATCTGCATAACTACCTAAATGTCCCATGGTGCTCAAATTGGATTTGCTTAAATGTAATATGCAAATTATAACACAATTATATTCGTCTGTTATACGTTTTAAAAATTGAATAAATTTTTTACTTTCGGGTATGTCGTTGGGATTGTTAACCAGTTCTGTAATGTTATCTAAGATCACCAGTTTAGGCTTTTTAGTGATCATTAATTCAATTATTGATTTGATAATCTGTTCCGGTTCATATTTTCTGAACAAATAAGCATTAAAGTTACCAGGTAAATTTTTTGATTTTAATGTATATTTTAAAATTTTAATTTGCCTTGAAAAATCAAATACGCTTTGTTCTGTGTCTATTAACAAAATTTCATCATGATCATTTAATTTTACTGTCATGTCAAAAATAGATCTATTTAAAAGGCCACTGGCTATCATATAGAACACCCAACTAGTTTTAAATGATTTTGGCAGCCCTGATATTGTAATGAAATTTCCTTGCGTTGCAACTGTCCTACCGCCTATAGTTATAATAGGCTCTGGTTGAATTCTGTCAATGTCAACAAAACGGGCATCCTGTATAATGTTTGTAATTTCCATAATAAAAACGTCCCCTGGAAAGTTGCATAACCAGGGGACGAAAAATCAAATATTCAAATTTGATTTAATTAATACCTTGCAACTTGTGCCACAAAGCAAGTAAATTTTAATGGTTTATTTTAATAACAGTCTTTAATAGTTATTAACAGGCTTATGTTAACATTGTAAATTCATCTACTACACTTTTGATTTTATTAGTGTAATTAATATCTGTGGCATACTTAACTGGACCACTATTTAATAGAATTGCATATTTAATAGGATCCTGTGTTTTGTTTGCGTATTTAACAAAGTATTTATTTGTTAAAACTTTACTATGGGCTATTAAGCCATCCAGGATGGTTGGATATTTTGCAAATTTAGCCTTTATGGTTACTTTTTTGCCATCAATATATTCAATGGTCGGATACTCAATATAAGTCTGTCCAGGTATGGATTTAATTCCACCTGGGTTATTGTGTTTGTAAAATAGTTCTGATTTGCCCCATCCAGTCTCCAATGCTGTTTGGGCCAACAAAAATTTAAATGGCACCCCGATTTTTTTACTGATCATTAATAAGTATGGGCTGACCTGGTCTATAAATTTTTTTTTGTCCTGGGCTGTTATCATTCGCTTAATTTGTTTTTTAACTGGTACATATACCAGGATCCCAAAGATAACAAACCCAATTAATATTTTAGTCCCTTTTGTCATTGTTATTTTTGTGTAAAATAATTACCTGGTAACCAACATAGAATAGATTGATGGCCAATAGACCAATGCTTAAAGCCTCGTGCAAACTAGTCGTTATGATGGCCCCCAGGTAAATACCAGCACCAGTAAAATCAAAGTCCTGTTGGTGTCTGTGTATCATTCAAATGGCCCTTTTTACGTAGTTTATTTTTTTCAATGGCCCTTAAAACAAAACCAAAAAGTGTAGTAATTATAAATGTTAA